>Ga0081455_10006451_pt1 | contig 12567 bp, 15 predicted proteins | sample TabmetS3T2R1_FD_70207 | JGI IMG/M metagenome (GOLD analysis project Ga0081455, IMG submission 70207) | Tabebuia heterophylla rhizosphere microbial communities from the University of Puerto Rico - S3T2R1 | ecosystem: Host-associated > Plants > Roots > Rhizosphere ... | reverse complement strand
CGAACGGCGCGAAGCGCGCCGGGCGCCCACCGATGATCGCCAGCATCAAGCTGAAGCCGAGGCGGGCAGCGCGAATGACCGACTGTGGGCTACCGCCGACGCCGATCCAGGTGGGAAGGCGCCGTCCGTCCTCAAGGTAAGGAACAACGTCCTGCTCGCGTAGCGCCGCCCTGGTTGTGCCGTGCCAGGTGACAGGTCCACCTTCCAGTAGTTGGGCGAACAGCGCGGTCTTCTCCTCGAACAGCTGCTCGTAATCGGCCAGGTCATAACCGAACAGCGGGAACGACTCAATGCTGGACCCGCGGCCGAGAATGACCTCGGCCCGACCATCCGAGAGAGCGTTCAAAGTCGAATAGCGCTGGAACACCCGGACCGGGTCGTCTGAACTGAGGACCGTGACGGCAGAGCCCAGATGGATCCGTTTGGTGCGCGCCGCGATGGCGGCGAGGACGACGTCACCGGCGGGCATCGGAAAGTAATCGGTGTGATGTTCGCCGATGCCGAAGAAATCGACCCCGACCTGTTCGGCAAGCACGCCCTCCTTCACCACATTACGAATTGTCTGAGCGTGCGATAGCGGCTCGCCGCTGGCGGTGTTGGTACGGTCCCCGAAGGTGTCGAGCCCGAGCACCAGCGGAAATCCGGCCTCCGTGCCACCTGCAGGTCTCACGTTCATGGGCTGGTCAGTCATCTCAGGCGCTCCGGCGGGAGTGCTGTTCGGCGACTACGAAGGCCTCCTGCTCTCCTGAGCGGACGGCACGCTCGAAATCCTCGCGGCGCAGCACTGCGCCGAACACAGGACCACCAGGTTGCAATACCTGGCCGCCACTGAGCGGCCCAACCCGGACTGCGTCGTAGCCGATGCGGTCAACAAATTCGCTGACCCTGTTTACGGCCTCGAGATCGTCGCCTGCGACACCTAGCGCGCGTCGATCCAGCGAGCCGGCCGGTCGGGCGTAGGTCTCGAGCTCGTGGTAGCCGACATGGTTGAGGGTCTTGACGACAGTGGAGTCCTGCAGCCGCATAGCCACCAGCTCGCTGGTCCCGATGCTCTGGTCGTCGAAGGGCGACGGAAGCATGCCGTCGGTGGGTGGCCAGTAGTTCATCGCGTCGATCACAAGTTTTCCGGAGAGATCATTCGGGTCCACTCGTAGGAAGCGATGCAGAGGCATCGCCAGTACGACGATGTCAGCCCTGCCGATAGCCTCGGCAGCCCATAGGGGCTCAGCCCCGGGAATCAACAGCTGCGTGACCAGGGCCAGCTCACCTGGGTCACCCGAAGTAGCGATCGCGACGTTGTGGGCTGCGGCGAGTGCGAGCCGGGCGATGGCCGGTCCGACGTGACCAGCGCCGAGCACGGTGATTTTGGGTGCGGTCGCGCTCGTCATATTCTCACTTCACTCCGATCGTCCTAGGCACTACTGCTTTCGTAGCAACATCGACAGGGCTAGTGTTGTTCCATGGCTGCTCAGAACACTGCTCAGAGCGCCCTTAGCGCCGAGGACTGTGTCGCCGCCGACGAGTCGCTGCTGCGCGCGTTCGACCTGCTCGGGAAGCGCTGGACCGGCGTGCTGCTCGGTACGCTGCGTGCCGGACCGGTGGGATTCCGGGCGCTCGCTCGGGCAGTCCCCGGTATCAGTGACTCGATGCTGTCCGACCGCCTGGGCGAGTTGACGCGGACTGGGCTCGTCGCCCGGACTGTGGCAGAGGGCCCACCAGTGTCTGTGACGTACACACTGACCGAAGCTGGTCGCGCGCTGTTACCAGCACTGGAGCAGATCCGGCGTTGGGCGGAGCGGCACCTCACCACTCGCGGCGGCGACTCAGCTACCCCAGCGCTCTGATCGATTTAAGGCTCGCGAATTTAGCTGACAAAGCCGCCGTTGAGCATTGACCAGGTCCTGCCACCAGGGCTGCGTGTCCTGTTCAACGGGCGAGTGAATCCGACCCCAGTGGTCGTCGCCAGCGAGCAACCCAAATGCCCCACCGGCGTATTAGCCGAACGTAAACGCGTAGGCTTCAGCGCCGGGGTCGAGGAAGGTGATCTCGAAGGTGTGCTCGGTGATGGGACCATGCTGGCGGATGAGCTGGTAGAGCCGCGGTTACACGTATAGGTCCAGAAGTTGATCAAGACCACCTTCCCGCGCAGGTCGCGGTGGTCAGCGGCGGCGAATTGAGCTATCCAGTCGCGCCCTCAAAGGAAGCCAGCTGACCCTCTACGGGCAACCGTGTCGAGCCCCGGTGCAGACCTGCCGGCATGGGCCAACGCGATGTCATGACAATGCCTTCCCTGCTTTCCCTGTCGCTGGATGTCCGTGCCCGACGGGCCCCTCGGCCGCCAAGTCAGTCCAACATTCACCATCTCACTCAGGTTTCGACGAGTTCACTCAGGTTCCGACGAGCTGCTGAACGCCGTCGATGTCGAAGGTCGGCCCGGTGAGCGCCGTGTTCCTCATGAGTTGGATCGCGAGTACCGACGAGCAGGCTGCGGGCCGTGAGCCCAACGAGAATCAGTCAGTTGGCCGGCCGATCGCCAGGCCGAATGCGAACCGAGCGCGTCGCGCCAAGGCTGCTACCAGGAGTAGACCGGGTCGGAGATGTCCACCACAAGTACGGAACGTTTTGGGTCTGCGTCCAGCCAGCGCCGGACGATGCGGCTCCACGCCCCGCCCTCATCCGATCGCGCAGCCGATGGCAACGCCCGCCCGCACTTTGGGCAACGATGGGCTGGCGTGCGCGGGTTAACGTGCCCGTCCGAGGGGTATCCGACGTACCCCGTGCCCGGCAGGGCATTGCCGTCCTGGTCCTGCTCGACGAACACCGGCAACCGGCCGAGCCTGAATTGCTGGTGCCGTGCACACCTGGTGCCAGTCTGCTGATCGATGTACATGTCGGTGCAGACAACCCGAATAAACAGACGTCCGGAACCGTATTTGCTCATTTCGCCGCCCTAGCCTTTCCCAGCATTGCCCTGCTTCACAGGGCTTGCCACCGCCTTCCCCGAGCATGGTCTGCACGTTCTACCGTTTCGAGACTTGAGTCGCTGTCGCTGAGCTTCGACCCCTCATGTCGTGGCTTGCATGGCCCGGCTCTTGGCGTCCTCAGCCGGTCCCAACGCTGCTGCTCAGTCACGGCTTCCCACCATCCAGCTCAGCTAGCAGTGACCTCAACTGTTCCCCCCGCCCGGCCACCTCACACACCTCGGATGCTTTTGCCAGCTTGGCCCGAAACCGCTGCACCTCTCGGCTTTCAGTAGTAGCTGCAAATGCAGCGATGATTGCGGCGGGCTCGCTGATCATGAATCAATTGCATCGTGATAGCCGAGCAATTGTCTAGCACTAGGCAAGATGAATAAAATGCCAAATCAAGTGAAACAAATGATTAATGGAAGGAAAATCCCGAAAGAAATCCGCCAAAAAGTGACGTGGTAAGCCCGAGATGAGGACGGTCTTGTTGTCGCGTCCGCGTAGATGCGCCAAATCGACGTAGCCGGCGGGAGAGGCACCAACGGCCTCACTTCCACGGTACGAGCGATGGGCACATGAAGTCCGTCGCGGCGATAGAGCTGTTCGACGATACGTTGCGCTTTCCGGCGCGACCCGCCGAGTGTCGATGCGTAATAGGTAGCGCTCGGCTGGAGATGGAACTCATCCGGCATCTGCGAAGTGCCGCCGATGTGAGCGCGGCGACTGATGGTGATCTTGTAAAGCCTAAACGGGCGCATGACGATCATGGCCTCCCACTCGTGGCGGTTGGCGGGGTAGATGGAGGTCTTCGCCGCGATCAGCGTCGGCTCAAGTGGTAACAGAGGCACGGCAGGTAGCCTCACTCCGCTTGATGATCGGCAGGGAAGTGCCGCGCGAACAGTGGCTGAACGTCAGTTCAACGACTGCGGGCTTGTTGCCGGAGTGCACTTCTGGTGTTGCGAGGGTTCGCTACCCAGTGGCCTCCGACCATCGGCATCGTCATCAAAAACTAGACGTGCCTGAGGATTCGTTGCAGACAGCTGCCCGGCTGGCGCGCCGGATGCCGGGATATCGATGGGTGAGGCGTCGCGCGGCCCGCGGATCCGGGCAGAGTGCCGCGGCTCGAACGTTGGCACACTGGATGTTTCCGAGCCAATCGAACGGGTCGGGACCGCCGGCCGATGTGGCGCCCGGCAAGTTGCTGGCGGGTGTGGGCGTTGAGCAGCTGCCGGTTGTGCTGCTCAGCCTGGTCGGGTTGGCCGAGGACGCCGCCGACAACACGGTGAGCAGCAAGGTCCTCGATGCAGTGATCGATGAGGTCGCTGCGTTACAGCTGTTGGGAGCCGGTTTCCGTCCGGTGTTCCTGCTCGACACACCCGCCTTCAGTCGAGCACGCAGCTACGGCTACCTCGCCGAGCTTGTCACCGCTGCCTCGTCTTGGGCGGGTAACCATGCGGAGTGGCCGGAATACATCGGCGCTCGGGTTGCCTCGATGACCAGAGCGTACGGAGTATCGGCGGTCGTCACGATTGGTCCACAAGGTCTGGACCCCGCAACACGAGGTGTGCTGCGCTCGTTCGGCTGAGCCGCTGCATCGCTGGTATCGATAGTTCACCTGATCTTCACCACGAGTGTTTTCGGAGCTTGCCGATTCGACGGAAGGGCCTGCTTGTCTCGGAAGTGACCGCAGCATCGTGACATGAAGGTCGGGGGGCCAATGGACAGCTCGGTTGACGCCGTCATTGTCGGCATGGGTTACGTGGGCCTGCCGTTGGCGCGGGCAGCCAATGCCGCGGGTCTTACTGTTATCGGTTTTGATGTCAATCTAGAAGTAGTCGACGGGCTGAATCACGGCCGTTCCCATGTTGACGATCTTGCTGATTCCGACGTCGTTGAGATGCTCGAACGGGGTTTCTTCGCGACCACTGATGCAAACACGCAACGCCGTGCCCGAACCATCGTGGTCTGCGTTCCCACCCCACTGTCGAGCGATGGACTTCCTGATCTTGGGCCGCTGCGAGCTGCCGCGGTGTCGATCGCCGAACACCTGCAGCCGGGCATGCTAGTGATCTTGGAATCCACCACCTACCCGGGCACAACTGACGAAGAGATTCGGCCAATCCTCGAAGCCGGGGGTCTGGTGGCGGGAAGAGATTTCGCGTTGGTGTTCTCGCCGGAGCGGATTGACCCCGGCAACAACCAGTTCGGCCCGAAGAACACCCCGAAGGTGATTGGGGGCCACACAGCGACCTGCGCCGCAGCGGCGGAGGCATTCTATTCGCGGTTCATTGACACGGTCGTTCGTACCAAGGGCACCCGTGAGGCTGAGACGGCCAAGCTGCTGGAAAACACCTACCGCCACATCAACATTGCGCTGGTCAACGAGATGGCGCGGTTTTGTCATGATCTCCACATCGACCTGTGGGACGTCATCGAAGCTGCCAGTACGAAGCCCTTTGGATTTCAGGCATTCCGACCAGGTCCTGGAGTGGGCGGACACTGCATCCCGATCGACCCGAACTACCTGTCCCACCGAGTGAGGGCCAGATTGGGCTATCCCTTCCGGTTCGTGGAGCTGGCGCAGGAGATCAATGCCAGCATGCCGAACTACATCGCGCGCCGAATTCAAGATCAACTCAACATCGATGGGAAGCCGTTACGGGGATCGGCGGTGCTGCTCCTAGGGGTGACCTACAAGCCGAACATCGCAGACACCCGAGAGTCCCCAGCAATTCCGCTCGCCAAGATCCTCGTGCAGCAGGGCGCTGTATTGCGCTTCCACGATCCGCTGGTCAAGCAGTTCTCTGTTTCCAACCACGACATCCCGCGAGTCGATGACGTAGACCAGTCACTGGCCGAGGCAGACATCTGCGTATTGCTGCAAGATCACCAGGACTACAACATCGGCGCGATGACGGCGATCTCACGGCGGTTCTTCGACACGCGCGGTGCAGCTCGTCCGGCGCACAACGTCGAGCTGTTGTGATGACCTCGCTGTCCTTGGGTCGTACGCGACGGATGTCCCCCATTTCGGGCGTCCCGTCAGTCCTCATCGTGACGGTGGTGCACAACCCCGAAGACGCAAGAATCCGGCAGCGCCAGATCAACGCCTTGATTGCTGCTGGCTGGAAGGTGACCTATGTGGCGCCATTCCGAGCGTTCGGTCTTCGCGTGCCACCGACTCGGCCCGCCGATCTTGGTCATGGCAATCTGTGGTGCATCAACATTGCCCGGTCAAGTGGCCGACGTCGCTTCCGCGCCTGGCAGGCAGCCCGCACGATGATGCGGGCGCTGGCCCAAGATCACGACGTGGTTCTGGTTCATGATCCTGAGCTGGTTCTCGCGGCTGCAGGACTCCGACTGAAGAACCTGGTCTGGGATGTCCACGAAGATCCGGCGGCCGCGCTTCAGGTCAAGTCATGGATGCCGAAGCCGCTGCGGCGTCCAGTAGCCACCGCATGGCGGCGGGCTGAGCGGGTGGCGGAACGAGAGCATCATCTGTTGTTGGCGGAGCACTCCTACCAGCAAAGATTCCGCCATTTGCATCCTGTCGTTGCCAACTCCGTCTCTGTCCCGATGCAGGTCGTGCCGGCCGGCGTTGAGCGGGTCAGCTACCTGGGCTCGGTCACCATGTCTCGCGGCTGCCAGACCATGATCGAAGTCGGACGGGAATTGAATCGCCGGACCAATGGTGCTGTCAGGCTCGAAGTGATCGGTGAAGCCGCTGATTCCGAGGCCAGGCACGCATTGCAAAAGGCCTCAGATGCCGGCGATGTGAGTTGGCTCGGTTTCGTGCCGAGTGAGGAGGCATTGGCTCGTGTTAGTGGCTCTTTGGCCGGGTTGTGCTTGTTGAGGGATCTCCCCAATTACCGAGTCAGTCTTCCGACCAAGATCGTTGAGTATTGCGCCTTAGGCGTGCCAGTGATCACCACGCCGCTGCCCTTGGCCGCTGACCTCATCAGATCCGAGAATGTCGGCTTCGTGGTGCCTTGGGACCATCCAAGCGCTGTGGTCGATGCGATCTTGAAACTTCGGGCGGAGCCTGGACTGCGACATCAGTTGGGTGCCAATGGGCACCGGGTGGCGCTGCGTGACCACGACTGGACTCGCCTCTCGGCGGACTTCGTGCGGGTTATGGATGGGCTTGCCGGTCGGCTGCGCGCCCAGGCACAGACTCACTGAGCACCAGCGCGAAGGCGGGTTGGTTCGTCCAGGTATGGCGGCGACTCGTGTTCGCGCAATCCTGACTCAACGCCAAGCGCCCGCGGCGAGTTCAGCGTTGAGCCCGCCGAAGGCACGCTCGGTCGTGGAAGCCCGTCGCGTGGGGGTCGAATGGCTGCCCGTGTTCGGTCAGCCATCCAAGAGTGATTAGCACCGCCGCAGTTTATGAATGCCTTTGCGACTACTTGATATCGCGAAGGCAGAGTTCGCTTGAAGTTCATCGATCTTGGCCAGCCGGTCAGACGCCCCGCAGCCGGACCGAGAGACAGGTGACGCAACCCTCGAGCTTCTCGAACTCCCCGATATCTACGCAAACGACGCCGTAGCCCATGCCGCGAAGCATTGCGGCTGTCTCTGGTGCCCGGGAAGACATCAGCAGCTTGTTGTCCTCGAGTAGTACGACGTGGGAACCGGCTTCCTCTGGAACGGCCATGAAGCTGTCGTAAATGTCCTTGTCATCGACCAGTGGCTCGTAGCCGATAACAGTGCCGTCGGGGAGCGCGGTCACTGCCGACTTCAGATGCAGCACTTTCGTCACCGGGACCGGCACGACTGCGGCTCCCAGTGGGGAGAGGTACTCCGTGAGCTGACGGACACCTTCCACGTTGGTGCGACCTCCCTGGCCGACGTATGCAGTTCCGCCGAACTTGAGGACGTCTCCGCCGTCAAGAGTTCCCGGCTCGACGATCCGCACCACGCGATATCCAGCGTCGCGGACGCTTCTCTCGGCAGCAGTCACCTCGGATCGACGCTCATCCGCGCCGGGCCGGGTGACCACGGCCAGATCCCCATACACCACCAGCGTGTCCTCGATGAACGCGCTGTCGGGAAGCTCCGGCGCCGGCGCGACCTCGGTGACCTCCCAGCCGGCGTCCCTGAGTGCTTGTACATAGCCCTGCCATTGCTGCAGCGCAAGATCAGGATCTACCGGCTTGCGGTCGATATGGGTCAGGAGTCCACCAGCAAGTTGGGGACTCGGGCGACGAACCAGCGCCTTCCTTGACATCACCGCCGCCAGCCTAGCCCGCCCGGCGCTTCAGGCACGCACCTCGTCACCAGGGAGCTTCTGCGAGGAAGACCTCGGCCTCATCAACCCACCGCAAACCGGCCTCCATCGTGAGTACGCCATGTCGGGCGGCGAGCCAACCGGCGCGTGCCTGCCGGGTTGAGATCGCGCCAAGCTTGTCCAAGATCGCACTGAGCTCATCCCGCTGCATCTCCAGCCGGTCGCGGTATCCGCTCAACAGTGATCGAGCTTGCTCGGCGGGAAGGCGGTAGGAGAAGAACAGTCTCAGTAGTACCGGGTTGCGCTGGCTGCCAGCCGACTCCAGTGGCGTAGCCAGCCAGTCCGAGAGCGCACGCCGTCCATTTGATGTGGCCTCGTATGTCCATTTGCTGGGTGCTTGTGTCTGCTCGACCCTGGTCGGCTCCACCCATCCCATGGCGGACAGCCGGGCCAGCTCACGATAGAGCAACGTACGAGAGATCGGCCAGAAGAAGGCGAGCGATCTGGCTGCGATGCCAGCAAGCTCATAGCCGGAGGAGCCTGGCACTTTGTCCACGAGGCCGAGGACCGCGTACGTCGTCTCCGGATACTCTGCCACCGTTCTCACCGACCAGAGCTGGGCAATACGGCGGCAAACGAGATGGCGGCAAACGCGGCCAATGCGAGAGGGGTTCTGATCGTCTGTCCGCGATGCCACTGGTCTCGGAGCTGTTCCCAGTTCGCCGGTGGCGCGTCAGGATTCCACTGGACGGCGAGCTCGTTGACCGGAGCGTTGTACAACAAAGTGGCGACTATGGCGCCGGCCCACAACAGCAAGGCGAACACAACCACGATGAACCGGACTAGACCCGAGGAGTAGATCAGGAAGGCTAGTGCGACGATCGATATTCCGGCTGCGATGACAAGAACTGGCATCACCTTTCCGAGCGCAACCTCGAAGTCGTGCTTGACCAGGGTGAAGTCACGGGCACCGAGGGTGTTCTGCACCCTCACTTGACCCAACTGGGTCGCCAGAAGGATCCCAGCAACCAAGCCGACCAGGACAAGACTGGCGAACATAGCGAACCGAAGGGCAAAGTCCACAGCAATCGCCACCTATGCAACAGTAGAATAGATCACAGTAGCATATAGCCGAGTGGGAGCGTTGCTTGCGGGATCCCTCCGTGGCCGATGAATTGAAGAAGCTCGCCGAGTCTTCATTGCTGTCGAGAACGACCCATGCAGAACATCGACCGAGCAGGTGATCGCGTGATGCCCACCCATGAGGATGCGGGCCCCACTGTCGATCCGAGCCGGTTTCGCGGTCCGGATGAACCGTACGCCGGGCACTGGCGGGAGTTTCCGGCATCATGGCCGTCGCTAGAACAACAGATGCCCGCGGGCGAGATGCGCGTGCAGGTTGCGGACGCGCTCGTCCGGCTGCCCGATCGGGAGCGGGCAGTGATGACACTCCGCGACATCGAGGGCCGCAGCGCAGCCGAAGTGTGCTCGATGCTCGACATCTCCGCGCGCGAGCAGCGGCTGCTGTTGCATCGTGCCCGCGCTTTCGTCCGGGCGCGACTCGAGGAGTACTTCAAAGCGCGACAACGAAGGCCCGACACTGGCGAGGAGCTGGCATGACCGCGCCGCCGATCCCGCGATCCAGCACCTCCTTGCGGCGACGTCTTACGCCGCTGTACATCGCAGTCTTCCTGCAGGGGTTCTTGCTCTGGGTGCCGGTCGAGAAGCTGTTCATGAGCGAAATCGGTTTCGATCCTGCGAGCGTGGGCGTCATGGCGGCCGCGTACGCCGCTGTCGTGCCGATCATCGAGATACCCTCGGGAATTCTCGCCGACCGGTGGAGCCGCCGGGGCGTGCTGATCATCTCCAGCGCCGCGTTGATGCTGTGCTCGCTGATCGGTGGGCTCAGTACCAACGTGGCGACCTACATCGTCAGCGCCCTCGTCCTCGGTGTCTACTTTGCGATGTACTCCGGAACCTTGGACGCCGTCGTCTACGACACAGTGCTGGAGGAGACCGGCGAAAGCGAAATCTTCGAGAAGCGCATCGGGCGGGTTCGGCTAGTGGAGGCCATCGCGCTGGTCGTGAGCTCGCTGTTGGGCGGCTGGCTGGCCGGCCTGTTCACACCTCGACTGATGTACTTCCTCAGCGTGCCGATTGCCGCCTTGTCGATCGTGGGGTATCTCTGGTTCCGCGAGCCTCGGCTCCACAAGACCGAGGAGGCGACTTCGCTGCGCAGCCAGCTCGCAGTGACCTATCGGACTCTCACCCAGCGCGGTCAGCTGCGGCCGATCATCGCCCTCGCGGTGTTGACTGCTCTTGTTCTCCAGGTGATCTTTGAGTTCGGCCCGCTGTGGCTCGTGGCCTTGGCGGCGCCGGCTGTGCTATACGGACCGTACTGGGCGGCCTTGATCTCGACGTTGGGGCTCGGCGGGTTGCTCGCTGGAAAGGTTCAGCTCAACCGGCTGGTGCCGCTCGGGACCACGGTCGGCTTGATGATCTTGGCCAGCCTGGTGCTGACCCGTGAGGCGGGCGTCGCGATCGTCACCATCGCACAGGTCGTGCTCGCCCTCCTGATCGTGCTGGCGAGTATTCACGTCACCCGGCTACTTCATGACAAGGTGTCGTCGACCGTCCGTTCCGGCGTGGCCTCGGGCGTCGGTGCCCTGTCCTGGATCGCATTCCTGCCGTCCGCCCTCGTCTTCGGCATCGTCAGCAAGCAGACCGGCGTGCAGACGGCGAGCTGGATCATCGTCGCCGCAACCCTGGGCGTTGCCATTTTGTTCGTCACAATGGCGTTCGGACGCCACGCCGAGCCCATGATCGAGGAGCCGGTGCCGGCGATGGAAACACGCTCCAGTGATCGGGGCCACGCGTGGAATCTCCGCGGGAGCAGCGATCTTGTCAGCGATCTCACTTGCGTCGAGTTCGTCGAACTGGTGACCGCCTTCTTGGATGGTGCGCTCGATCCGATCACCGAACGTCGCCTGGTTGATCATCTGCCGAATTGCGTGGGCTGCCAGCGTTACCTTGATCAGTTCCGCGAGACGATTCAAGCCCTCGGCGACCTGCCGCCGCAGAGCCTGAGCAGCAAGGATCGAGAGGCGCTGCTGGCACCGTTCCGAGACCCGCCTCGCGAACCGTGATTGGTTAGGCCGCGTTCTTGAGCGTCATCTGATCACTTCGCATCGATTACTTGGACTGCGCATCAGGCACAGATGACGCGCGGTTCGAGTGACTGATGCGAGGTGAGCTGACCGCACCGTTCAGGGGCGCGCCGCCACCTCCCGGCGTGGTCAAGCCATGGCGTTTACTGAGCCGCCGCCGGCGGCGGCTGCTGCACTGTTTCGCTGCCGCTGACCGCTTTGTCGATCACCTGCCAGACCTCCTGGTCCAGCCGGTTCTCCTTCCAGATGCCGTACGCGGTCCCTAGCAGCACCGGCGGCACCGCCACAAGCCCGATCGCACCGCTCACCGCGGCATCGACCCACTCATGACCCCCCAGGCTGATGCTCAGCCGGCCCTCTCCGGGAGTGATGACCACCGTCAGCGCGTAGGTGACCCCCAGCAGCTGGCGCCACAGACTCTCCTTGCGCGCCTGCATCACCGTGCGGTCCCCACTAGTTTGGTAGACCTGTGCCTCGAACTCCTGCGCGCGGAAGTGGTCAGCCAGCGTCCGGGCAAGCTCCTCCGCCGGGACGGTGGTTTGGTAGATCCGCTCGATGTTCAGCGCCGGCCGGCCGGCACCGGCGCCACTGCCTTGCTGTTCGGCCATTTTGCTTCCCTCCGCTCTTCGCTCCGGGTATCAATACGGCCCGTCTTTCACTCCGGGCCATTCATACAGCGTAACTAAGCGCTAGATCTGGAAGAGAACCAGTGCCGCAGCCGCCCGACAAGGAGACCATGCCCGCTCATCAGCGAGCCCTGGTTTGCCGATCGAGCTGTCCCTCAAGAGCGAACGCTGGTTCGTGGCCAGCGCCATCCTGACGGCATGTCGCGCAAACCCCTGGCAGATTGTGAGGGACCTGCAGCAGGGCAGCAGCGAATCCGGCCAACGGCTCACGGCGCTCTTAGCCGATGAGGGCATGTACCGAGACCCATCGGATGGTTCGGACCGTCGCTCGTCACGCATCGGCCATCACCTTCCCGTCAGCGACCCGAAAGCGCCGACCGGCCAGCAGCTCCGCACTACCGCGTGCTGACCGCCGACTCACCGTCGACAGCGCTGGCGGCGTTGGAGAAGTTGGCGAGCGATGGCTTGGAAGTTGCGTGATTTGCCGTTGGCGAAGGGTCGGCCACCGTGGGTTCGGTGAACCGGTATCTGGCCGAGGTCACCGAGACCCACTCGGTGTCCTCGCAACACATCGGGATGTC
>Ga0081455_10006450_pt1 | contig 12569 bp, 16 predicted proteins | sample TabmetS3T2R1_FD_70207 | JGI IMG/M metagenome (GOLD analysis project Ga0081455, IMG submission 70207) | Tabebuia heterophylla rhizosphere microbial communities from the University of Puerto Rico - S3T2R1 | ecosystem: Host-associated > Plants > Roots > Rhizosphere ... | reverse complement strand
AGGAACAGCGCGCGTTTGGTGCCGGACATCGGGCGACCCTAGCACGCGGGCGCGGTCCGTCGCCAGAAGTTCGCCCGAACTTCACGGTAACGACACACCCCGACGGCGTAGGCTCCGGCCGTGACGTCCCCGCGGAGGCGCGGCGCGTCACCAAAACTTCACGCGCGCGGTAGCATCGCGTTCACACGCTCGGCGCATCGTCGTCGTGATGACGAACAGTGCGCACGGCCGAGCCGACCTGCACGTGCACACGCTCTGGAGCGACGGCGCCCAGCGACCCGAGGCGCTCGTCGAGGCCGGCCGCGGCCGGCTGGACGTCATCGCCATCACCGACCACGACGAGATCCGCGGCGCTTTGCGCGCGCGCGACTACGCGCTTCCGGCGCTCGACACGTTCGATGCCGCGAGCAGCAGTGCCACCGCGTGGCTCGCCGACGCGGAGATCAAAATCGGCTACGCCGTGCTCGATTATGCCCGCGACGCGCGTGGCGGCCGGATCGAGCCCGAGCGGATTTCGCGCAATCTCGATCCCACGCTCGCCTTGCCGAACCCTTCCGAAGTGATCGACTCGATCGCCATTCGCGCCGACCCCGCCGCTTATCTCAGAAGCTTTCAACCCGACCATCCGCAATTCGAGGCACTGAGGCAGAAGCTGCTCGAGCTCCGTAGCCGCAAATCCGACACGCCGAAAGCCGCGATCGAGATTCCGGACGGTCCCGTGCTCAAGCTCGGCGTCGAGCACGAGCAGGTGGCGCTTCTCCGCAAGCGGCTCGACCTCGCCGCGGAGAACCCGGACGGAGCGCCTGTCATCGCGATGCAATTCGACGACGAGGTCGCAGAAGCCGTCAGCCGCTTCCAGCTCGCTCACGGCGCTCTCCCCGATGGCATCGTCGGGCCGGGAACGAGACGGCTCCTCAATGGCGGCCCGTCGCCTGCAGCGGCGAGCCCGGCGAAGGTCAAGACGATACTCGTCAATATGGAGCGCTGGCGCTGGCTGCCGCGCGACCTCGGCGCGTTCTACGTCACGGTGAACATTCCCGAGTTCATGTTGCGCGTCGCCGCAGACGACGGCCCCGTCTATACGACGCGTGTCGTCGTCGGCAAACCCGACACGCCGACGCCCGTTCTCTCCAACGAGATGCAGACGGTGGTGTTCGGTCCCTATTGGTACGTGCCGACTTCGATCAAAGTGGACGAGATCAGGCCCTACCTTCGCGAGGAAGCGTCCTGGTTCTTCCGCAGCAGCCGGTGGAACACCTCCGTGCTCCAGCGTCACGGACTGGGCGTCCGCTACGCCGGCCGCGACATCGATCCCAATTCGATCGACTGGAACCGCGTCGATATCCGCAGTCTCGAACTCTACCAGCCGCCGGGACCCGACAACGTGCTCGGCCGCGTGAAGTTCGTGTTCCCCAACAAGCACGACGTCTACATGCACGACACGCAGCAGAAGGAACTCTTCGCTTATCCGATTCGGGCCGAGAGCCACGGCTGCATGCGGGTGCAGAATCCCGGGGAATTGGCCGCGATCATCATGAAGCGGGACCAGGGCTGGAGCGATGGCCGCACGTTTACGGCGCTCGAGACGGGCTACGACCAGCAGGTGCCGCTAAAGGGGCGGATTCCTGTCCACGTCACCTATTTCACTCTTAAAGTGAATGATGACGGATCGCTCTCAACCTACGGGGATATTTACGGTCACGACGCCCGCATGGCGGCAGCTTTGGGCCTCTAAGCCTGTGAATAACCTGGGGAAAATTTGTTAACCCTACCCGGAAATTCACGGCAGGCTTAATAGGGTTGCCTTGTTTTTCCCGCATTTTTGCTAATACTTAACAACAGCGGTCGGCACGGGGAAGTGCCGCCTGCGGGGCCGCGCCCGGAATTTTGGTCGTGCGCCTGACGGGAGCCGGCATCGGGAGTGCCGGCGAGGGAAAGGCTTTAGACGGGGATGCGCATCCGGGGGAGTGTCGCACGTCGCGCCATGTTTGGCGCCTGCCTGACATTGCTTGCCGCCGCGACGTGGTGCACGGCGACCGCATATCGCGCGAGCGCGACCGGCGAGACGCGCACCCTCAGCATGTACAACATCCACACCAAGGAAACGCTGACCGTCACCTTCAAGCGCGACGGCAAATACGATGCCGCGGCGCTGAAGCAGATCAACACCTTCATGCGCGATTGGCGGGCCAACCAAGAAACCAAGATGGACCCGGCCCTGATCGACCTGATCTGGACGCTGCACAAGCAACTCGGCTCGCACGAGCCGATCCATCTCGTTTCCGCTTATCGCAGCGCCGCCACCAACGCCTCCCTCCGGCGCAAAGGCGGCGGCCAAGCCAAGAAGAGCCAACATATCCAAGGTAAGGCCGCCGATATCCACTTCCCCGACGTCGCCGTGAAGACGCTGCGGAACTCCGCGCTGGTGCAGGAAGTCGGCGGCGTCGGTTACTACCCGACCTCCGGCATTCCTTTCGTCCACGTCGATACCGGACACGTCCGCATGTGGCCGCGCATCCCGCGGCTTGAACTCGCCGCCCTCTTCCCCGACGGCAAGACGCGCTATCTCCCGACCGACAACAAGCCGATTACGCGCGCTGATTATAAACTCGCGCTGGCCAAGGGGCTCGTCGGCAATACCATGGTCGCCTCTGCTGCGCCCTCTAACAGGTCTTCGGCCGATGTCGTTGCCGAGGCGGAATTTGACGCGCAGACGGAGGACGGCAAGCCGCAAGTGATCCTCGCGTCCTACACGCCGGGATCGGCCGATATCATCGAGGACTCCCGAGCGCCCAATCCTCCCGGCCGCCTGTTCACCTATGCGAGCGTAGGCGGCATGTCGCTGCCGGGCCTGTTGCGGTCAGGACCTGAGAAGCGCGCGCCCGCCCCCGAGGCTGAAGCTTCCCCGCTTCCGACCTATGAAGACGCCGAGGTCGTTGGCGCTCCAGAGGCGGACGATGACCATCCCGACCAGTTGAGCTACGCCCCCTTCGAGATCGCCGGCCTCATGACCGACGCATCGGTCACCTATAGCCGCACCCTCGCGCCGCTTTCCCATCCCGAGCAGGACAGCATCGACTACCTGTTCGAGGACATGGATCATCCGACGGCCTTCAAGCTGCGCGGAGGCTCGGGCTATCAGGGCCTGGCGGCAGCACAGCGCTTCTCGGGCCAGGCCGTGAAGGCGCTCTACGCCGAGGCCGAGGGCCAAGCTCCGACCCTGCTCGCCCAAAGCACGCGTTAAGCCGCCCGCGGCAAGCACGCCTCAGTCAAGCCTTTAGGCGGCTTCTGCGTCCGCCCCTGCCATGCCGAGCGCATGGAGATAGGTGGCAAGCACAGCCTCTTCCTCGCGCCTCTTATTGGCGTCCTGCTTGCGCAGGCGGATGACCGTTCGCAGCGCCTTGGCGTCGAAGCCGTTGCCTTTGGCCTCGGCATAGACCTCGCGCAAATCGGCGGCGAGAGCGGCTTTTTCCTCCTCGAGCCGCTCGATGCGGGCGACGATGGTGCGAAGCTGATCTTTGGCTGACGTTTGAAGCTGCACGGCGAGGACCCCCAGTTCGATTCGAGCAAGGTCCAAGCTTACGGCGGCGATCGCTTGCGGCAAGACAGGGGCGGCTCTTATCCCGCTTATCCAGAGCGGGCTATCGGCTCCGCCGCAGCTTCTTCGGCGCCTCGGTCTGATGCCGCGCCTTCCACTCCTCGTAGGCCATGCCGTAGACCGCTTCCCGCGCCTCGTCCTTGCTCAAGGCAAGGCCTTTCCCCGCGGCCGCCTCTTGATACCAATTGGCGAGGCAGTTCCGGCAAAACCCCGCGAGCTCCATGAGATCGATATTCTGCACGTCGGTGCGCTCGCGAAGATGTCGCACGAGCCGCCGGAAGGCTTCCGCCTCGATCTCGGTCCGCGTCTTCTCGTCCATGATCGCTTGCTCCGTTTTGGCGGACGCGCCGCCCTTGAGGCCATCGGTGTAAGAGCCGTGCAACTCAATCGCGTGCATCGCGCTGCCCGTCTCGTCGAGCACCTTGCGCAAGACCGTTGCCAGCCGCGCGGCCCACTCAGCCTGCCCTTCGGGACCGAGGATGAGATCCTGCCGCAGTTCGACGAGTGCGTGGGCCAAGCCGCGGCAAGTCCCGTGACGGTAAAGCGTATCGCCTTTCAATTGTCCCGAATAGGGAACGTTGTCGCCGACTTCGATTCCGGGAATGGCGTGCAACGCCTCGAGCAGAGGAAGGGCGAGGCGCGGGTCCTTGTCCCACAACACACCGACACCCCAGGGACGGTGAACGCCCTTCCAGGCTTGCGTGAAGCTGTGGACCGAGACGATGACAGGCGGCTTGCCGAGCGCGATGGCCTTATCCACGGCGCGCGTGATCGCCTGGTGGTAGGGCTTGTAGTAGGTGTCGATCCGCCATTGCAGCGCGTCGGCATCGAGCCCGACATTGCCCGGCACGACGAGGCCGTCCGTGATCTGCATCATCAGCGTCGGGTCGTCGAGGCCGCGATTGGGATCGATCAGGAGCCGCGAGAAGCGCGACAGGATCGCCGGCGCGCCCAGGCTCTTCGCGAGGCGCTCGGCAACGGGAGCGGCGCCGAGATCGTAGGCGATGTGGCGATGGAGGTCCTGCTCCTTGAGGCCGAGGCAATCGAAGGCCGGCGGGATCGTGTTCTCGGCATGGTCGCAGAGGATGAGGATGCCAGCGCGAGCGTCGCCGTCGATAGTGCGGTAGGCGCTCGAGCCCCCTTCGTCTTGTGCCAAACGATCCAGATCAGGCTCCCCTAAGCCGCGCGGCCGGCGGCTCCCACCTTCTCGCCCGCCCCCTCCCCCGGCGGCAAGAAAAAATCTTGATCCCGGCCCAGGTTGCGTCGCAATTATTGTCGCAATTACTCAGGGACTTTCGCCGGCCCTTCTGCCGGAACAGCGAGGGTCTATAATCGGGCCCGGCGGTCAGACAAACGCAACCAATTCGATGTTAACCTCCAATATTTCCTTGCCACGATACGGGGCCTGCTAGCGGGATGATGCCTGGTTTTCCGACGATCCGGACGGCCGCCAAGCGCCCGCTTTCCGCACCCCTACCCTCATGGCGAGGCTTGACCGCGGGGCTCGTTCTCGCCGCGGCCGGCGCCGCTCTCGGCGCAAGCCCGGCCCATGCCGATCTCAAGCTCTGCAACACGACCGCGAGCCGGGTCGGCGTCGCCATCGGCTACAAGGACTCCGAAGGCTGGGCTACCGAAGGGTGGTGGAACATCCCCGCGCATGCCTGCGAGACCCTGCTCAAGGGCGTTTTGATCGCCCAGTTCTATTACATCCATGCCATCGATTACGATCGCGGCGGCGAATGGGGCGGCAGCCTCTTTATGTGCACGGACGACAAGTCCTTCACCATCCGCGACACCAAGGATTGCGTGAAGCGTGGCTACAAGCGCACCGGCTTCTTCGAAGTCGACACCGGCGAAGAACGCGATTGGACCGTCCGCCTGACCGATCCAGAGGGCGAGCCGAAACCCCAATGAGGCGCAATCGCCGGGTCAAGATCGTCGCAACGCTCGGGCCTGCCTCCAACAACGAAAAAACCATGCGGCGCCTGTTCGAGGCGGGCGCCGACGTGTTCCGCGTGAACATGAGTCATACCCCGCATGAGGGCTTGCGCGAGATTCACGCGATCGTGCGCAAATTGGAGACCGAGTTCTCGCGGCCCATCGGCATCCTGGTCGATCTGCAAGGCCCCAAGCTCCGCATCGGCAAGTTCGAGTCGGGCGCGATCAAACTCAACGAAGGCGACGTGCTGAGCTTCGTCCGCCGCGAGTCGGTCGGCGGTCTCGGCCGCGTCCACCTGCCGCATCCGGAGATCTTCCCGGCCGTGCAGGCCGGCCATACCCTCTTGCTCGACGACGGCAAGTTCCGCTTGCGCGTCGTCGAGGCGAGCGACGTCCGCATCGACGCCGAGGTCATGACCACGGGGCTGCTCGGCAGCCGCAAGGGCATCAGCCTTCCCGACACCGTGCTTCCCTTCGGCGCCATGACCGAGAAGGACCGCGCCGACGTGGACTATGCCATGTCGCTCGGCGTCGGCTGGATCGCGCTCTCCTTCGTCCAGCGCGCAGAAGACATCGCCGAGGCGCGCAAGCTCGCCCGCGGCCGCTCCTCGATCATGGCCAAGATTGAGAAGCCGTCGGCGCTGGAGCATCTCGATGACATCATCGACCTTGCCGACGCCATCATGGTCGGTCGCGGCGATCTCGGCGTGGAAATGCCGGTCGAGAAAGTTCCGGGCCTGCAGAAGCAGATTACGCGCGCCGCGCGCAACGCCGGCAAGCCGGTGGTGATCGCGACCCAGATGCTGGAATCGATGATTGCCGCGCCCGTGCCGACCCGGGCCGAGGTCTCAGACGTCGCCACCGCCGTGTTCGAGGGCGCCGATGCGGTGATGCTGTCGGCCGAATCGGCCGTGGGCAAATATCCGGTCGAGGCCGTTGCGACCATGGATCGGGTGGCGATCGAGGTCGAGCGCGATCCGCTCTACGACGCCATCATCCACGCCCAGCGCATCGGCCCCGAGGCGACCGGAGCCGACGCCATCTCGGCCGCGGCCCGCACCGTGGCCGAGACGCTCAATCTCGCCGCCATCGTTTGCTACACGGCCTCCGGCGCGACGAGCCTGCGCGCGGCCCGCGAGCGCCCAAAGCAGCCGATCATCGCGCTGACGCCCATCCCGGCCACCGGTCGTAAGCTCGCGCTTGTCTGGGGGCTCCATTGCGTGCTCACCGACGACCCCCGCGATCTCGACGACATGGTCGCCAAGGCCTGCCGCATCGCCTATCAGGAGGGCTTCGCGCTCCCGGGCCAGCGCGTCATCATCTCGGCCGGCGTGCCGCTCGGAACGCCGGGCGCAACCAACATGCTGCGCATCGCCTTCGTCGGCGACGATACCGACATCTAGGCGAGGCGCGCCGTTAGAGGTTGCGGGCGTCGATTTCCTTCTCGAGAAACCTCGCCGCCTGCTCGGCATCGCTGAGAAACGGATTGATCGCGAGCGCCTTGCGGTAGGCCTCGAGCGCCTCCGGCTTCTTGCCGAGCGCCTCGTACGTGTGGCCAAGCTGCTCGAGCGCGCGGAAATGTTTTGGGTCTTGCTCGACCGCGCGATTGAGATCGGCAAGGGCAAGGTCGTATTTGCTTTCGGCATACTGGACTTTGGCGCGGAGATACCAGGCTTCGGCTTCCTCGGGCGCCATGGCGACCGTCGCATCGAGAATCTCGAGCGCGAGACCGAGATCCTTGTCGTTGGTGAACCGCTCCGCCCTGCCGATGAGGAGATCGACCGTGGGGCTGCCGGTCACGCGCCACAGCGCCTCGATGTTGGTGATGATCGGCGCCGCCTCCTCCGCGTCCTTCGCCTTGGCGAGCAGCCCATAGAGTTCGCCGAGGACCCTGGGCTTTTCTGCGGGGTCGGGCAGCGAAAATTCGCCGGGTTGGGCCGCGAGCCCTTCCCCGCCATTCTCCTTGGGCGAACCCGGTTCGCCCTCGCCTTCGCTTCCGGATTGGAGGTCGGGGCGGAAGACGCCGCGATTGAGCTCGCGCGGCTTGGCGGGAATGTCGCCCGGTCGCGACTCTGGAGATGGCGCTTCGCTTTCGTCCGGCGCGACCTCGGCCGGTTGCTCGATATCGGACGGCGTCTCGACATCGCCCTCGAAGGCCGCGGCAAGGGGCGAAAAGCAGAAACTCGCCGAGAAGAGCAGCGCGGCGACAAGCACTGCCGGGGCGCTTAGTTGATTGAAGCGGACACAGTCGCCGGTCCGCATCGGGATCAGCCCTGCCGCGCCTTGTAGCGGCGATTGGTCTTGTTGATGACGTAGAGCCGGCCGCGCCGCCTCACCACGCGGTTGTTGCGATGGCGCTTGCGCAGGGCCCGGAGCGAATTCTTGATCTTCATGGCAAGTCATCCATCTTCGCGAAAAATGAAAATGGCTTGGGCGGCCGAAGGCCAGCCATTCAAGCCGGGCGGACCATAAGAAGACCAACTCCTCCTGTCAACGATTCGGCCCCTTTTTCGCGCTCCTCCCTCGAACCTCTCGCAGGCTTGACGCCGCGATCCATCGTCCCTATACTTAACCTGATGGTTAAGTATCAAGACATCGCGCTCGACCGCACTTTTTCCGCTCTCGCCGACCCGACGCGGCGGGCGCTGCTCGCGCAACTCGACCGCCGCGCGGGCGTTTCGATAAGCGACCTCGCGCGGCCGTTCTCGATGTCGCTCCCCGCCGTCATGAAGCATCTCGATGTGTTGTCGGACGCCGGATTGATCACACGGAGCAAGGTCGGCCGCACCGTCACTTGCCAGCTGGCCGCTGCCCCAATGGAGCAAGCCATGCACTGGCTCAATCACTACCAGCGCTTCTGGTCGGACCAGCTCGACCGGCTCGCTGCCTTCGTGGAGGACGATTCATGCCCGCCCAAGCCAGACTTGCCGAAAGACCCAGCCTCACCCTCAAACGTCGTCTCGATGCCCCGCCGCAAAAAGTCTACGCCGCCTGGACCGACCCCAAAAAAATCCTGAAGTGGTTCGGCCCCGATTCCGGGCCGGTCAAGGACGCCGCCACCGATGTCAGGGCGGGCGGTCGCTATGCCATCACCTTCTCGACCGAGGACGGCGAAGAGCATCACGTGAGCGGAGTCTATCGCGAGGTGGTTCCGGAGCAGAAACTCGTCTTCACCTGGGCGTGGCGCTCCACCCCCGAGCGCGAGTCGCTGGTCACGATCCTCATCAAACCCGACGGGGCGGGATCGGTGCTGACGCTGATTCATGAGCAGTTCTTCGATGAGCCCGCGCGCGATCGCCACGCGCAAGGCTGGAGCGGCTGCCTCGACAAGCTTGCCCAGTTTCTTGCGTAGCCCCAGGAGTGGAGTGAAAAAATGTCTGATGAACGCGAAATTCGCGACTTGATCGAAGCCTGGGCGAAGGCCGTTCGAGCGCAAGATCTGCAAGGCGTTTCCGCTCATCACACCGAAGACATGGTGATGTTCGACGTGCCGCCGCCGGTTGTTGTGAAAGGTCTCGATTCCTATCGGCAGACTTGGCCGGAGTTTTTCAAGTGGCAGCGGAACAATGACGGCTCGTTCGACATCGTGTCGCTCGACATCACGGCAGGAGACGCTGTTGCTTTCGCAACCGCCCTGCTGCGCTGCGGTTCGAAGGAGGAATTGAACAAGGACAATACGCCACGGCTGCGATTGACGGTCGGATTGCGCAAGGACAACGGCGAGTGGCGAGTCTCGCACGAGCATCATTCGTTTCCGCTAGAACAAACCCCATAAACCGCTTTTATCGATTGGAGTGGAGTGATGCAGCACAAGATTGTCTCACGCGAAGAATGGCTTTCCGCGCGCAAGGCGCATCTCAAGAACGAGAAGGCGCTCACCCGCATGCGCGATCTCGTCGCCACCGAGCGACGGGCGCTTCCCTGGGTGAAGGTCGAGAAGGACTATGTCTTCGAAGGTCCAAACGGCAGGAAGACGCTTGCCGATCTCTTCGACGGGCGGAGCCAGTTGATCGTCTATCACTTCATGTGGCGATGGGACCTCGACTCAGGGTGTCCGAGCTGCTCGTTCCTGGCGGATCATTTCGACGGCGCCGATTTGCATCTCGCCCATCACGACGTGAGCCTGGTGGTGATCACCCGCGCGCCCACGGCCAAATTCGCGGCCTACGTCAAACGCCTGGGTTGGCATTTCAATTGGGTGTCGTCCCAGGCCAACGATTTCAACTTCGATTATCATGTCTCCTTCACCGAGGCCGATCTGGCGAAGGGCAAGATCCGTTACAACTACGCCATCATCGAAGACGCAAAGTATCTCTCCGACGAACTCCCCGGCGTCAGCGTCTTCTACAAGGACGACAACGGCGACGTGTTCCACACCTATTCAAGCTATGCGCGCGGTCTCGACAGCCTGGTCGGCGCCCATAATTTCCTCGATCTCACCCCCAAGGGCCGCAACGAAAAGGAGATCATGGATTGGGTGCGGCGGCATGACGAATATGAGAGTGCGCCGGAATCCGACGCCTGCTGCGGCGGGGCCAAGCAGACGAGCGCGGCATAGGCCCGTCCATCGCGTCAGGATCACAATCAAGTTTTGGAGGAGACCATGCCGATCGCTTCGCAGAAGATCAATCCGTGCTTGTGGTTCGATACCGAGGCCGAGGAGGCCGCGCGCTTCTACTGCTCGATCTTCAAGAATTCCAAGGTCGGGACGATCAGCCGTTACGGCCACGAAGGGAAGGAGATCCACGGCAAGGAGGCGGGATCGGTGATGGCGGTCGAGTTCGCGCTCGACGGCCAGAGATTTGCCGCGCTGAACGGCGGCCCGCTATTCAAGTTCAGCGAGGCGATCTCATTCCAGATCCATTGCGACGACCAGCAGGAAGTCGATTATTTCTGGGCGAAGCTGACAGATGGCGGCGAGGAAGGACCGTGCGGCTGGCTGAAGGACAGATACGGCCTCTCCTGGCAGGTCGTGCCCAACGTCCTGTTCGAGATGCTGGTGGATCCGGACCAGGCGAAGTCGCAGCGGGTCACGAAAGCGTTTCTGCAAATGAAGAAATTCGACGTTGCAGCGCTCAAGCGCGCTTATGCGGGCCAGAACTGAGAATGGGAGACAGTCACGTGACCAGCACCACGACGAAGCCGAGCGATAAGACCAAGCCGTTCGAATTCTTCATCAGGCGCACGTTCAAGGCGCCGCGCGAACGCGTATGGAAGGCATGGACCGAAGCCGAACAGTTCGGCCAATGGTGGGGACCCAAGGACTTCGATATCGTGTCGGTCACGCTCGATCTTAGGCCCGGCGGCATGGCCCACTACCTATTGCGCTCGCCGGAGGGCGAGGACATGTGGGGCCGCTTGCTCTTTCGCGAAATCGTGCCACAGGAACGGCTGGTTTTTATCGTCTCCTTCTCCGACCCCAAGGGCGGCGTCAGCCGGCACCCGCTGCATGAAGGCTGGCCGCTCCACATCTTTTCGACGGTGAAATTTGCCGACGCCGGAGCAGGAAAAACCGAGATCACAATCCGCTGGGTGCCTTACGAAGCGACTGAGGCCGAGTGCAAGGTCTTCGAGGACGGCAAGGACTCGATGACGGCCGGCTGGACTGGAACTTTCGACCGGCTCGACAGCTATCTTGCAAGGGCCTGACAAACCGAGGAGTACGACATGCGCGTCAATCCGTATCTACTATTCGACGGCAATTGCGAGGAAGCCTTCGGGGCTTATGCCAAGATTTTCGGCGGCAAGATCGTCGCCATGATGCCGTTCGAGGGAAGCCCAGCGGGGGAAAAGACCCCGGCGGATTGGCGCAAGAAGATCCTGCACGCTCGCCTGGAATTTGGCGACAATGCGCTGATGGCCTCCGATGCGCCGCCCGGCCGGTTTCAGAAGATGCAAGGCATGTCGGTGACGCTCAATGTCGGGGACCCGGCCGAGGCGGAGCGCATCTTCGATGGACTGGCCGATCGCGCCACGGTGACCATGCCGCTTAGCGAGACCTTCTGGGCCTTGAAGTTCGGCATGCTGACCGACCGCTTCGGCACACCCTGGATGATCAACTGCGCGAAGCCCTCCTGACCGTGCCGGAAGGACTTGCGAGTTGATGGACGTATTGATGTCCGGCCTGACGCTCGCGGCTGCGCTTGGCGCCGGGCTCGTCGCCGGGATATTCTTCGCGTTCTCGGCCTTCATCATGGCTGCGCTGAAGCGCCTTCCGTCGGAAGGCGGCATCTCCGCCATGCAATCCATCAACGTCACCGTGCTGAACCCGGTGTTCTTCTTCGTCTTCTTCGGGACGGCGGTCGCGGCGCTCGTATTGGCGATCGCGGCGTTTGCCGGATGGTCGCCGCCACGGTCGCTTTATCTGCTTGCGGGCGCCCTGTTCTATCTTGCCGGAACCATCTTGGTAACGATGGCTTTCAACGTGCCCCTCAACAACAAGCTCGCCGCCGCCGGCGCCAACAGCACAGAGGGCGCGAGCGTCTGGAAGACATATCTCTCGGCCTGGACGGCCTGGAATCACGTGCGGACGATTGCCGCGCTTGCCGCATGCGCGTCGTTCATATTGGCCTTGAGCAAGTGAGAAACTGAGCCCTAAGGAGAACACGATGGCTTATGTCGATGGATTTCTCGTGCCGGTTCCGAAGAAGAAGCTCGAAGCCTACCGCCGCTTGGCGCGCCTGGCCGGCAAGGTCTGGCGCGATCACGGCGCGCTCGATTTCAAGGAATGCGTCGCCGACGACGTGAAGAAGGGCAAGTGGACGTCGTTTCCGCGCAGCGTCAAGATGAAGCCGAGCGAGACGGTCGTGTTCTCATACATCGTCTATAAGTCGCGCGCCCATCGCGACAAGGTCAACGCCAAGGCGATGAAGGACAAGCGGCTGGCGTCGATGATGGATATGAAATCCATGCCCTTCGACGGCAAACGCATGATCTGGGGCGGCTTCAAAGTGATTGTCGACGCGTAGGCCTTCGCCTCCGCCTCGCACACTCGCGGCCTATTTCGCCGTCATGTTCCTTATGACGCCGGCCA
>Ga0081455_10006449_pt1 | contig 12570 bp, 13 predicted proteins | sample TabmetS3T2R1_FD_70207 | JGI IMG/M metagenome (GOLD analysis project Ga0081455, IMG submission 70207) | Tabebuia heterophylla rhizosphere microbial communities from the University of Puerto Rico - S3T2R1 | ecosystem: Host-associated > Plants > Roots > Rhizosphere ... | reverse complement strand
GTAGCCCTTCACTTCGGTCACGGTCATGCCTTGCAGGCCGAGCTCGGTGAGGGCTTGGCGCACCTCATCGAGCTTGAATGGCTTGATGATCGCCATCACCAGCTTCATCGATCTAACCCCTCCATGTTTACGGCTGCCGGCTCTTGGCGGTGGTCCGTTGCAGCCGTGCGAACCGACAAGCAGAGTCAAGCCGCGTGCCAACTCGTGCGAAAGGCGGCAAGTCCTTGCGTTTCAGGAGTCTTTTCTAGGCAGGGCCGGGCACCTCGAAGGGCAGATGCTGGCGGATCGGCCTAATAAATAGGCAAAAATCGGCAATTGCTTACAATCTAATCAGCTTTTCGCGGTGCCCTCTCCCGGAGCAGCCCCTCTTGCGCCGTCGAGGCCACCAATTCGCCTTCCCGCGTGAACAGCATGCCCCGGCAGAAGGCGCGGCCCGCGCCCGAAATTGGGCTATCCTGAGCGTAAAGCAGCCAGTCGTCGGCCTTCAGTCTCCGGTGAAACCAGATGGCGTGGTCGAGGCTCGCAAGCATCAGCCGCGGGTCGAACGCGAAGCGGCCATGCGCGATCAGCGCCGTATCGAGCAGAGTGAAATCGGAGGCATAGGCGAGCACGCATTGGTGCAGGCTCTGGTCGTCCGCGAGATGGCCCGTCGCCCTGATCCAGACCTGCTGCGTGGGAGCCCGGTTCTCCGGCGAAAGGTAGCGGGTAAGGTCGACAGGGCGGATCTCGATCGGCCGCTCGCGCTGCCAATAGGCCTTGACCGGCTCCGGCAAGCGGTCGATGAGCCGCTCCTTGAGCTCGGCCTCGCTCGGCAAGGACTCCGGTGGCGGGACCTCCGGCATCTTGATCTGGTGCTGCAGGCCCGTCTCCTCTTTGTGGTAGGAAACTGCCATGGAGAAGATCGCCAGCCCATGCTGTACGGCGATCACACGCCGGGTGGAGAAGCTGCCGCCGTCACGAATCCGGTCGACATTGTAAATGATGGGAACCGAAGGATCGCCGGCGCGCAGGAAATAGGCATGCAGCGAGTGCGCCAGGCGGCCATTGACGGTGCGATTGGCCGCGACCAGCGCCTGTCCGATCACTTGGCCGCCGAACACGCGCTGCCAGCCGACTTGCGGGCTCAAACCCCTGAACAGATTCACCTCGAGCGTCTCGATGTCGAGGATGGAGAGAAGCCGGTCGAGCGCGCCGCTCATGAGCCAAGCCTTTCGTTACGAATGTCCCCGCCTTTAGCAGTTTCGCGTGGCCGGCGGAACGTGGCATTGCTGTGCGATGCAGGAGGCCGCGCCAAGAGAGCATCGCGAGATCTTTGACGCCGTCGTTGCCGGCGGCGGGTTCGCCGGACGGGCACTTGCGCTCGCCCTTGCCAAGCACGCGCCGCAAGGATTTCGCATCGCGCTCATCGACGCCGACGCCCCGCAAACGCAACCGCAAACGGACGCCCGCGCGCTTGCTTTGTCGGCGGCGACCAAAGGTGTCCTGTCGGTGCTGGGCTTGTGGCCCGAACTCGCGCCGAACGCCCAACCCATCCTGGCCATCGAGATTACCGACAGTCCCTTGCAGGCCGACCTCCGCCCGCACCTTCTCGGCTTCGACGACGAACTGAAGGAGGGTGAGCCTGGCGCCTTTATCGTCGCGGCGGGGGAGCTTTCCCGCGTGCTCGCTGCGGCGGTCGCAGCAGAATCCGCAATAGAGGTCATCGCGCCCGAGACGGTCACCGATTTCACCGCGGGACCGTTCGCTGTGACCGCCAAGCTCGGGAACGGCCAGGAGATCGAGGCGCGTCTCTTGGTGGCGGCCGACGGCAAGCGCTCGCGTCTCAGGGAACGCGCGGGCATCAAATGCGTGGGCTGGTCCTATCCGCAAATCGGCATCGTCACCACGGTCGCGCATGAGAGACCGCATCACGGGAAGGCCGTGCAACACTTTCTTCCCGCCGGTCCATTCGCCATTCTGCCGCTCGGCGGCAACCGCTCCTCCATCGTGTGGACCGAGGACAAGGCGAAAGGCGAGGCCATCATGGCGGCAAGCGAGGCGGACTTCGTTGCGGAGCTTGGCACGCGCTTCGGCCATCGGCTCGGCGAGATTTCACTTGCAGGCCCGCGCCAATCCTTTCCGCTCGATTTCCAGATCGCGCGGAGCTTTGTCGCCGACCGCCTCGCTTTGATCGGGGACGCCGCGCACGTGGTGCACCCGCTCGCGGGCCAGGGACTCAATATCGGCATGCGCGACGTGGCAGCGCTCGCCGAGACGATTGTCGAGAATGCGCGGCTTGGACTCGATATTGGCGGCGCCGCCGCGCTCGAGCGCTACCAGCGCTGGCGCCGTTTCGACAGCGCCTTCTCGGCCACGGTGATGGATGGATTGAACCGCCTCTTCTCCAACGACAGCGCGCCGCTCAGGGCGCTGCGCGACCTTGGCCTCGGTCTCGTTGACCGGGCCCCGGGGCTAAAGCGCTTCCTCGTCCGCGAAGCGGCTGGCCGGACCGGACAGGTGCCGCGGCTGCTCAAGGGCGAGGCGATATAGCTTAAGGCTCCCGTCTTGCCGAATGGTGGACGTAGAGAACTTCCACTACATCGACTCCGATCCTGTAGAAAATCCTATACGGGTAGCGGATCAACGGCACCACGCGAACGCCCGGCCGCTGTGCGACTTCCTCGGCGCTCTCCGGCCATGCCCCAATACGCGCGATGACGGCGCGGAGCCGTTGTCTGAATGCAGAGGAAATGACGGGATAGTTGGAGTCAACGTAGAGTAAGATCTCGTTGAGATCGGAAAGCGCCTCGTCAGTAAAGATGACCCTCATGGGCGGCGCTTGGAAAGCGCCGCTTCAACATCCTCGTCCTTCGCGAATCTTCCCTCGCGTGCCGCTTTGAGTCCGCGGTCAATTCCTGCGAGCTCCTCGTGGCTCGCGTGGTAGACGCCCCCCCGCAAGCTTTGGTCCATCTCTTGCGCGATCGCGGCAAGCTCCTTCTGTGCCTCTTCCGGCCAGGACTCGATCTTCTGCATAACGTCTCGGAGGACATTTGCTGCCATAGCACCACCATACCAAAGCCGCTTAGCTCTCGTCGAGCTTGCGCGCTTCCTCGGGCAGCATGATGGGAATGCCGTCACGGATCGGATAGGCGAGGCCAGCGGCGCGGCTGATCAGCTCTTGCCGCTCGGCGTCGTAGTCGAGCGAGGTCTTGGTCAGGGGGCAGACCAGGATCTCGAGAAGTTTCGGGTCTAGGCGGCGGCCGCCGCTCCGCTCGGGCGCGTTCGTCACCTGTGAGCCTCCTCGTCGGTCATTGGATCGATGTCCCGGAGCCGTCGTCGCGCGTCGCAAGCTCCATCTCGGCCAGCGCGACCAGGGCCTCGGCGCGCGCGCGCAAGTCGCGCGCCTCGAGCAGGCACTGCTTCTCCTCCGGTCCGTAAGGACTGAGGATGGATAGCGTATTCACCAGCCGCTCGGTGCTTGCGCTGTTGATGCGATCCCAGTCGGCGTTCAGGTTGTTGGCGATAAGATAGCTCCTGAGCGTGGCGATGAGGCGCGGGCGGTCGACTTCGTCCTCCCCATGCCCGCTGAGAAAGTCCTCGCGGTAGGGTGCGAAGTCAACTCGGCAGCGGCGGAACGGCTCGTCACCGTGGAGATCCTCCCCAAGGTGGAAACGAGCCACGCCGGAGAGCGAGACGATGACCCGGCTGTCTTCGTTCTCGGTGAAGGACATGATCCGGCCGGCACAGCCCACGCGCCGCAAAGGGAAGCTCTTGCCTTGAGGCGATTCCGCGTTTCCCGCCTCGGGCGCCGGCTGCACGACGCCGATCAGGCGATTGCCTGCCAGAGCATGGTCGACAAGCGCGAGATAACGCGGTTCGAATACGTTGAGGGTGAGAGACGCGCGCGGCAGGAGAATAGCGCCCCGCAGCGGAAAGATGGGGAGCACGTCCGGCAGGTCTCCGGCATTGCGATAACGGTCGGTCACCCGAAAAGCTCCTTGGCCCTCACGCGAAGAGCAGCGATGAGAGCCTCTGGCGGCCGGCGATGGTCGCGGCGTCGCTTGCGCCCCACGCGTCGAACAATTGCAAGAGCTGCTTGCGTGCCGCGTCATCGTTCCAGGCGCGGTTCTTGGCGACGAGGGTGAGCAGCTCTTCCAGCGCCCCGCCGCGGTCGCCCTTGGCGTTCAGCGCGAGCGCGAGATCGAAACGCGCCTGCGGGTCCTTTGGATCGGCCGCAAGCTTGGCGCGCAAAGCTTCGATGTCGCCGGCAGCCGGCGCTTTGCGGGCAAGCTCGAGCGCGGCGCGTGCGCTCGCCACCGGCGCGCTGTCGGCCTTGGCAGGGGGCACGAGCGCCAAGGTCTGCTCGGCGCGCGCAAGATCGCCGGTCTTGATGTAGCACTTGGCGAGGCCCGCGAGACTCTGCGCGTTCTCACGATCCTTTTGCAGCACCTCCCCAAACATCTGCGCCGCGGCATTGAGGTCTCCCGCCGCTAGCGCCGCCTCGGCCGCCTCAAGGTCGGCGGCGGTGTCCCCGCTGCTGTCCCCGATCAGCCGGGCGATGAAGGCGTTGACGCGGGATTCAGGCAGCGCCCCCATGAAGCCGTCGACCGGCCTTCCGTCTTGGAAGGCGAACACGGCCGGGATCGACTGCACGCCCATCTGGCCCGGGATCTGCGGGTGCTCGTCGATATTGAGCTTGACCAGCCTGATCGCGCCCTTGGCGGCGCGCACCGCCTTCTCGAGGATCGGCGTGAGCTGCCGGCAGGGGCCGCACCACGGCGCCCAGAAATCGACCAGCACCGGCACCTCGCGCGAGGCCTCGACGACGTCGCGCATAAAGTCCTTGGTGGTGGTGGTCTTGATGAGGTCGGCGTCGGTGCCGCCCTGACTGAGGATGGGGGTGTCTACGCTCATGCTCCTAGGCCCAAGCGGGATCCCTTAAGGCAAAGATATGAGAATTCCAAGGCTTGGGGCCCGCCACGCGTCCTTGAAGATGGGCCGCCGCGAGGCGTTTGGCAACCTGCCGGCCGGTCATGGGTGTGTCGTCGTCAGCCAAGCGGCATGATGACCGGGCGGTGCCCGCATGCCTCGATGAAGCGGAGAAGCTCGCCCGTTGCGAGCCGCGTCGTGGCGCTGTTCTCGAGCGGGTGGCAATTGACCTCGGCGAAGTCCATCAGCGCCTGATCGACCACGACCGCGACGTTCGTCGCCGTCTCATTCATCAGGGCGAACGGCGTGACCGAGCCCGCGGGCACGCCGAGCACTCTTTCAAGGAGCTCGCTCTTGACGAAGCTGAAGCGGCCGTACCCAAGCCGCTTGGCAAGTGCCTTCAAGTCGACCCGCGTATCGTCCTTGGCGACGACGAGCGCCATGCGCCCGTCCTTGTCGGTGAGGAACAGACTCTTGGTGTGGGCGCCGGGGATCGTCGCGCGCAAGCTCGCCGATTGCGCCACCGTGAACACAGGCGCGTGCTCCACGGTGACGGATTCGATGCCGAGCTCCTTGAGCCGGGCGAACAAGCTCTGCCGGACAACTGCCATTCGAGGCTCGGGGCACGGCCCCTTGTTGGTTTGCGACACAGGCCATAATTAGCGTGAGCGGGCCGTTGTAGACATCGCGGAAGCGATCAACTAAAAACCAACGCCCATTGAAGGCGCTGACGGCGAAGACTTGAGGCGCTAATATTTGGCTTGGAACGCGGGTGTAGCTCAGGGGTAGAGCACAACCTTGCCAAGGTTGGGGTCGAGGGTTCGAATCCCTTCGCCCGCTCCAATTTCTCCCATGACTGGAAATGCGAACGGCCCCATCCAGGGGCCGTTGCTTTAGCTCTCTATCCGCCGATGGCCGCAGCGTCAGGCTACCAGGGCCAGGTGGGGTAGGTCCGATAGCTGCGCTGCTGAAATGCGCGCGAGTAGCCGCCGTAATTGTAGCTCGGACGCCGGACCTTCCTCTTCCTCGGCTGATCGGCATTGCCGCTGTCGGCGTTGGCCGTCTTGGGGTTGCTGTATTTGGCGAGCACGACGAAATCGCCGCCCTTGGGCAGGCCCGCCGCATTGATGCTGGTATCGCCGATGATCAGGGTCGAGCCGGGGGTCAGCCTCTCGGAGATGCGCTGACGAATGTCGTCGGGGATCTCGATGCGGTCGAGCACGGACTCCGGCGATCCGCCCTGCACGGTGACGGCCATCCAGCGCGCCTTGGTATCGCCGGGAGCGAATTTGAGCGCGGTGTAGACGTGGGTCCCGAGCGGCTCGTCGGGATTGCGCAAGCCGACCGGCACATCGAACACGCGCGAGAATTCCTGCCGCACGAACATGTGTCCGACCAGCGGCTCGCCCTTGCCGGCAACCTCGTAGATCTTTTTCACGAGCTCATCGTTGAAGGCGCCGGTCTCAGACATCCCGTTCGCCTTTTGAAAGGCCTTGATGGCGGTGGCGGTGGCCTTGCCGAGGGTGCCGTCGAAATCCTGACGATCGAGATAGCCGAGATCGGCGAGGATATTTTGCACGCCGATGATGCGGTCGCGCTGGGTACGGCGCGTCACCAGGATGCGAAGCGGCGCGGTGGAGCGGGGCTCGGCGGCCTGGATGGCGAGCGCGTTGGTCCCGGCGAGCACTTTGGTGGCGACAAACGAGGGCGGCGCGTCGGGGGCAGGCTCTGCGATGCTCGCCTCGGCGGGAGCGGGGAGCGGCGCCGGCGCAGGCGCAGGAACCGCCGTTGTCTCGGGCGCCGGGGGAGGTGTGACCGCTACTTCAGCCGCGGGGGGCGGTGTCGGTGCAGGCGCCGGCGCGACGATAGCCATCGACGCAACGGCGGAGGCGGGCACGGCGGAAGCCGCGGCCACCGCGACAGCCGACGCAACGATCTTGGGTGCCGTAAGCTCGGGTGTCGGCTCGACGGTCGCTTCCTTGGGAACGTCGGTCGACGCCGCGGCAAGCGGCGAGGGTGCCGGTGGCGTCTCGGTCGCGGGCGCCTTTGCCACCGAAGACCCGTTGTCCTCGTCCTCGTCGGAAAGGGCGTGGCGATTGGTATCGCCGGCTGACCCCTCGAGGCGGGCCTGGTCCTTGTGCGATCCCGACGGCGTATCGCTCGCATGGTCGTTGGTGCCGGCCGAAGCGCCGCCGACATAGGGGTCGATGGCGTGCGTGTGGGTGTCTTCGTTTGCCGCGGCGCTGCCGGTGTTGAGGTCGGTCGCGTCCACCGGGGCTGGCGCCGATGCGGCATGGCCGCCCTGATCGGCCGCTTCGGCCTCGATCGAGGAGGGAACGTCAGTAGTGACGCCGCTCAATTCGGCCTTGGCCAGCATGCCGGGATGGGTCGCGGGCGCGGGAATCGGCACGACATCGTTGCTCGACTGCCGCTGCGGCGCCGGCTCCTGCTTGACCAGGGTCGGCGGGGGCGGGGGCGGAAGCGGCTGAAACAGGGCAGGGTGCTCGATCAGCGCGGGCGCCGGCCGATCGCGGGAAATGACCACGTTATCGCCGACGCTGGTGATGCCGTAGAGCTTGGGCGCGAAGGAGTAGGGCAGCCGGATGCAGCCGTGCGAGGCGGGATAGCCGGGGACGACGCCCGCGTGCAGCGCCGTGCCCGACCAGGTGATCCGGTTCATCCACGGCATCGGCGCGCCGCTATAGATGTTCGAATGGTGCCAGCGCTGCTTTTCCAGGATGCTGAACGCGCCGAGGAAAGTTGGGTGGGCCGCCGTGCCGGTCGAGACCTGCGAAGTCGTGACAAGGCTCGTGCCGCGGTAGATGTCGACCTTCTGCGAGCCTGTGGAAACCACCAGGAACAGCGGCTCGCCGTTGTCGATATCGGCAATGCCCGAGTCCGGCCGCGCCTGCTGCTTCTTCGCGTGAACCGGTCCTGCGGCGACGACGGCTACAAGAGCCGCAACGCCGAGACTAGTGATGAAAGCCGATGAAGCCCTCTTGGCGGCCATGAACGCCGCCTCCCTCATACGCCCGTTACGCAACACACTCGATCCCCGTAGCTGATCGGACCCATAAGCGAGCCTCCCCCGTGAGTCCCCCACCGACTCGCGAATCAGACTAAAAGAGGCGCCCCAATTTGACCAGCAAAGCCTTCAGATTGCCTAACGCACGAACGGCATGATCGGTCCACAAGGTTCAAGCCACGTCACTCAAAAAAAACGCAGAACTCCGGCATCTTAGTCGCTGTATTGGCGCGCTGTCGAGCAGCGAGCCGCGACGTGAGAGAGCTCAGGTCCCGCGAATAAACTTCGCCCTTGTTCCATTCTCGCAACACTCGAAAAATGATGCCGCTTTGGTCTCCGACCTCGCTACTGCCATCGCTCGGTCCGCGAGATCGAAGTCACCTTTCATGGTCCGCATAAATCTAGAAGACGACGAAGGCAGGAATGGGGTCTTCCTGAGGTATTCTCTGTTGCAAAAGCGCTTGCTTCAAGCGCGGTGCCTCAATACATCCGATCCCCAGTTTCTTGCGGCGGTTTCAGGGAGGAGAACATGCTGGCTTCGACGCATCCGCAGTCGCGCGGCGTAGTCCGTGCCGTTGGCGTCCTCGTCGCGGGCGCGATGCTCGCCGGCTGCGGCATCAACACCATTCCCACCCTTCAGGAGCAGGCCAAGGCCGCCTGGAGCGAGGTGTTGAACCAGTATCAGCGTCGAGCCGATCTCATTCCCAATCTCGTCGAGACGGTGAAGGGTTACGCGACGCAGGAGAGCAAGGTCCTGACCGAGGTGACGGAGGCCCGCGCCAAGGCCACGCAAGTCCAGATCCCGCCGGACATTCTCACCAACCCCGAAGCCTTCCAGAAATTCCAGGAAGCGCAAGGGGCGCTGACCGGCGCCTTGAGCAAGCTGCTTGCCATCACCGAGAATTATCCGGACCTCAAGTCGAACCAGAACTTCCTGGCGCTTCAGTCCCAGCTCGAAGGGACCGAAAACCGCATTGCCATCGCCCGGCGCGACTACATCACTTCGGTCAAGGACTACAACACCGAGATCCGAACCATCCCCGGCCGTTGGTGGCGCGCCATCCTCTATCCCGATGCCGAGCCGATGCAGAACTTCAGCGTGGCGGAGGACGTGACCAAGCCGCCGGAGGTGAAGTTCTAGTCCGAATGAGGGCCACATGGCCTCACTGCTCCGGCGCAAGGGCGGCATCTTTGCCTGCCTCGCCTTGCTGCTCTGGCTCGCACCCGCGAGCGCCGAGCCGACCTTCCCCGAGCTGACCGGCCGTGTGGTCGACGACGCGCAGCTTCTCGGCGCCGACGACGAGCAACAGCTGACCGCCGAGCTCAAGGCGCTCGAGGACAAAAGCTCCGACCAGCTCGTGGTGGTGACGCTGCCCTCGCTGCAAGGCTACACCATCGAGGAGTACGGCTATCAGCTCGGGCGCCATTGGGGCATCGGCACCAAGCAATTGAGCAACGGCGTGCTCCTGATCGTCGCCCCCAACGAGCGCAAGGTGCGCATCGAGGTCGGCTACGGGCTCGAGCCGGTGATGACCGACGCGTTGTCGAAGATCATCATCGAGAATGCGATCCTGCCGCGCTTCCGCGCCGGCGACTTTGCCGGCGGCATCAAGGACGGCGTAGGCGACATCATCAAGGTGCTGACCGGCGACGCCGCCGAAGTCGAACAGCGCGCCAAGGCGCGCCGCGATGCCGACAGTCCCGAGATCAACTGGTTGATGGTGATCTTCTGGCTGTTGATCATCTCCTGGTTCATCTGGAGCCTGACGCGCAGCGCCCGCCACGCGTCGCGCACGGGCCCCGGCGGGCCGGTCATCATTCCGGGTCCTGGCTGGGACAGCGGCGGAAGCGGAGGCAGCGGCTGGAGCAGCGGCGGCGGCGGCGGAGGCTTCTCCGGCGGCGGCGGAAGCTTCGGTGGCGGCGGCGCCTCGGGCGGCTGGTAGGGTGCGATCGATGAAACCCTTCAGCCAAGAGGAGCGCGCCACCATCACTCGCACGATCACGCGCGCGGAGGAGAAGACGAGCGGCGAGATCGTGGTGGTGGCGGCGAGCGCATCCGACGGCTATCGCTCCTTCGTGGTCATGTGGGCGGCACTGCTTGCGCTCGCCGTGCCGCTGCCGCTCATTCTCCTGAGCAATTGGCCGATCGAGTACATCTACCTGCTCCAGCTCGCCGTGTTCTTCCTGGCCGCCACGCTGTTTCAGTGGGCGCCTTTGCGCTTCGCCCTCGTGCCGGGGACCGTCAAGCGGGCCCGCGCCCACCAGCGTGCCGTGGAGCAATTCCTCGCGCAGAGCCTCCACACCACCAAAGGGCGCACCGGCGTGCTCATCTACGTCTCCTTCGCCGAGCGCTATGCCGAGGTGCTCGCCGATGACGGCATCTACCGCAAGGTGCGGCCAACCGTGTGGGAAGAAGTGATCGCCGAGCTGACCGGCCATCTCGCGCGCGGCACGCGCATGCAGGGCTTCGTCGCGGCCATCGAGATGTGCGGCAAGATCCTCGCCGAGCATTTCCCGCCCGGCCGCGCCGACGCGGACGAGCTGCCCAATCATCTGATCGTGCTCGATCTGTATGGCGGCGCTTGAGCGGGGCGCCGCGCGGCGCGAGCCATCGGAGCAGGCGGGCAAGCGCGCGCTGCTCGGCTGGATTCTGTTCGACTGGGCGACGCAGCCCTTCTACACCCTCGTCGTCACCTTCCTGTTCGCGCCCTACTTCGTGAACGGCTTCATGGACGACCCGGCGCGCGGCTCCTCGCTGTGGGCCTACGCCACCGGCATCGCCGAGCTGATCGCCGCCGCGCTCGCGCCGGTGCTCGGCGCCATCGCCGATGCGGGCACGCCGCGGAAGCCGTGGATCGCTGGTTTCTCCGTGCTGCTGGTGACTGGGCTGTGCGGGCTTTGGTTTGCCATCCCTGGCCAGATTGCGCTCTTGCCGCTCGTGCTGCTGTCGTTCGGGCTTGCCACCGTCGGCGCCGAGCTTGCCACCGTCTTCACCAACGCCATGATGCCGTCGCTCATCGGCAATCACCGGCTCGGCACCTTGTCGGGCGTGGGCTGGGCCACCGGCTATGTCGGCGGCCTCGTCAGCCTCGCGCTGATCGCCGGGCTTGTCGTGGCCGACCCCTCGACCGGCAAGACGCTGCTCGGGCTGCCTCCCATCGTGCCGCTCGATCCGGCCACGCGCGAAGGCGACCGCCTGGTCGGGCCCTTCTCGGCCGTCTGGTATCTCGTCTTCGTCCTGCCGCTCTTCCTGTTCACGCCGGATCGCCCGTTTGAGCCGCTCAAGACCCACGCGGTGAGCGCCGGGCTCTCGCAGCTCGCCCGCTCGGTCAAGGACCTCGTGCGCCATCACGTCGAGATCGCGCGCTTCCTCGTCGCCCGCATGCTCTATGCCGATGGGCTCGGCGCCGTGTTCGCCTTCGGCGGCATCTATGCCGGCACCGTGTTCGGCTGGGGCGCGGCCGAGCTTGGCCTGTTCGGCATCATCCTCACCATCGCCGGCACGTTCGGCGCTGGCGTAGGCGGGGTGCTCGACGACCGCAAGGGCTCGAAGGCGGTGATCGCCGGCACGCTCGTTCTGTTCATCGCGGCTTCGGTCGGCGTGCTTTCGGTCGACCGCGACCATGTGCTGTTCGCTGTGCCGGTCGCGCCGAAGCTCCCCGGCAGCGCGCCGTTCTCGTCGGTGGGCGAGCAGGTCTATCTCGCCTTCGCCATGCTCATCGGCATCGCCTCGGGCCCGATCCAATCCTCTAGCCGCACGCTGCTTGCGCGCATGTGCCCGCCCGACAAGGTGACCGAGTTCTTCGGCTTCTTCTCCTTCTCCGGCAAGATCACCGCGTTTGCCGCGCCGCTCGCCATCGGCGCCGTCACCCATGCCACCGGGAGCCAGCGCCTCGGCATCGCCATGAGCCTCGTGTTCCTCATTGCCGGCTTGCTGCTCCTGCTGCGGGTGAAGCACGGCAGGCATTAACCTTGTTTTCTCGGCGACAGAATATGCAGGCTCTTGATAATTGTGCTTTCGCAAGGGTTCCGAGCTCGAAATGGTCAAGACCCGGAGCGGAGCGGCAATAACGACTCCAAGGAGACGTCGTGTAACGCCGCGGGAATATCGCGCTGCCTTCGCTGCGCGGGTCAGGCAAGCCCGCACCGGCGCGCGGTACCCGGTAGACGAGATGGCGCTCCTGCTTGGGATCACGCGGGACACTTACACAAAATATGAAGGCCGGCGTGCTTCGCTCATGCCGCATAACTTGATCGTGCCGTTTTGCCTTGCCTGCCGCGTCTCCGTTGAATGGCTTCTCACCGGCATAGGATCGGCGCGCTCGCGTTAGCAGGGCGTGGTTCAGCGCCTCGCCGCCCGAAGACGCGAGGGCATGTCAAACAACTTCCCCCCGATTGAGGGGATGGCGCGCCGAAAAGCGCAAACCTATGATGTCCACGATCCTTTTGGGATCGCGGCGGGCGCCTCTCGGCGCGCCACATGCGCTCAAGCAGGCCAGAGGCCGATAGCGCATCAAAAAATGCGCTCAAGTAGGCCAGAGGCCGGTAGCGCATGGCATTTGCGGGACGTCTTGTCGGCACCGGGCCCTGCTTTAGTCCGGTCCGTCACGCTCGAACGCGCCGACCGATCCTTCAGC
>Ga0081455_10006448_pt1 | contig 12573 bp, 10 predicted proteins | sample TabmetS3T2R1_FD_70207 | JGI IMG/M metagenome (GOLD analysis project Ga0081455, IMG submission 70207) | Tabebuia heterophylla rhizosphere microbial communities from the University of Puerto Rico - S3T2R1 | ecosystem: Host-associated > Plants > Roots > Rhizosphere ... | reverse complement strand
CGGCGAACTGGGAGCGAGACCAGGGCTTCACCGTCTTTCAGAACATGCTGCAGGCACATCCCGAAATCGACGCGCTTTTCGCGGCCAGCGACCTGATGGCGCTCGGCGCTATCGAGGCAATTGCCGCCGCGAATCGCACCGGGAAGGTACGCGTCGTAGGCTTCGACGCTCTCGATGAGTAACGCTTGCCCGGCGGCACCGGGTCGAAGGCGAGCCCTCTGGGCGACCCGTTGAACAGGGCCCGGCCCGCCCTGACCGCCGCCTCGACCCTGCTTTCCGAGCATTGCCCGGGGAGCAGCCGTTCGGGTCGAGCCTCGCCGCTTTGGTCGCGTAGACGGGGCGCGGCCGGTCGGTCACCGCAGGCGTCCAGGCTGGGGTTGTTACGAGGATGAGCGTGGGTCGAGGGCGTCGCGGAGTCCGTCGCCGAGGAGGTTGAAGGCGAGCGTGGCGAGGAGCACCGCCCCTCCCGGCCAAAGCATCAGCCAGGGCTGGGTCAGGTAGTAGTCGGGCGCAGTCGAGAGTAGGTTGCCCCAGCTGGCCGTCGGTGCCTTGACTCCGAGGCCGAAGAACGACAGCCCGGTCTCGAGCAGGATATTGGTCGCAATAACGAGGGTCGAGTAGACGATGATCGGCGCCGTTAAGTGGGGCAGGATGTGCGAGCGGATGATCCGGAGGTCGCGGGTGCCGAGCATCCTGGCCGCTTCGACGAACTCCTTCTCGCGGAGCGAGAGCACCTGAGCGCGGATGATCCGTGCCGGGAAGAACCAGCCGAACAGCCCGATGACCAGGATCAGGGTGACCACGCCGTTGGCCAGCAGGCCGCCGAACGTGATTTGGTCGAGGCGATCTCCCGCCGTGCTCGAGAGCGCGATGATGAACAGGAAGACGGGAAAGGCCATGACCATCTCGGTCAGACGGCTGATCACCGTGTCGGTCCACCCGCGGTAGAAGCCGGCCAGGGCGCCGAGAACGACGCCAATCGTCATGGCGAGGATCGTGGAGCCGACTGCGACCTCGAGGGAGGTCTGAGCCCCGTAGAGCAGCCGCAGGAACTCGTCGCGGCCGAGCTGTCCGTCGCCGCCCAGCACGAACAACGTGTGCTGGAAGTGTCCTGTCGCGCCGGGGTAGGGCTCCGTGGAGACGTGGGTCAGCGGCCCGACCGGCAGAACCGTCTTCGGGTCGAGGCCGCCTGCGAACTGGTCGTTCGGACCGTGGCCAAGAACGTGCGCGGCGATCGGGGCGCCAACGAACGCGGCCAGGATCAGGAAGAGGATGTATATCCCGCCCGCGACCGCGAACTTGTCGCGTGTGAAGCGGGAGAACACGTCTTCCCAGTAGCCGCGGAGCCGGACCGCGGACTCGATCCCGATCTCGCTGTGAGATTCGGCTGCAGCGGAACTAGGAGCTGTCGCCGCCACCGGCGTTCCTTCCCGACCCGTCGACGTGAAGCGAGTCGAGGACGCGCTCGAATGGCAGCCCGGCCTCAGTGCTCGCGGCGCGAACGTCGGCCTCGCATCCCCGAAAGAGAGAGAAGACCGTCTCGTCCAGGGGAACGAGGATCGAGCCCAGGAAGTCCACGTCCCGTCCTCGGCGACGAAGTGCCGAGGCCGCGTTGCGCGTCCGCTTGGCTGCCGCGACGAGCGCTTCCTCGCTGACACCCGGCCAGTAGCACTCGACGAGGTAGCTCCTCGTGAGATCACGCGGGCTCATGTAGCGAGGCTAGGAGCCTCACTCTGAAAAGGAATCGGGCGTTTCCCTATGTCTTGCCCGCGCCATCCCATGCTCCTGACGAAGCGGCCCACCAGAGTGGGCCGCCTTCGGCTGATTCCAGTCACGGGCTCAGGCCTTCGCGCCGACCGAGTCGATCGGCAGGCCCTGCGAGCCCCCGCACAAAGCCTGGCGCATTCCCCGGCCGCCAGGCCTCGGTCGGGCTCACTGGTGATCCGCGGTCACGGTAAAGGGGACGGCATAGTAAAAGTGCTCGCCGGCGGTTGGGCAGTTGCCGTTCGGGAAGTCGATCACGTCGCCGAGTCCGTCGCAGTGCATTGCGTTGAAGCTCCAGTACACCTCGACCACGTGCTGGCCGACCGACAGCGGCCGCAGCGTGGTCAGGGTGAGCGTGTTGACGAAAGGAAATCCAGTCGGGCTCAGCCCGACCCACAGGGCAGGGCCGTTCGGGATGACGTAGGTCTTCTGCTCGCTCGTGCCGGGATCGACGACGTACTTCAGCGCAGAGAACTTCGCGAGGAAATCCTCGAGCGGCGTATCACCTGCGGGTACGAACCCGTCCGGGACGGTGGAAAACGTGGTGTTCATGAACCAGCGCGCTCCGACCGTCCAGGGTCTGCCTGAGACGATCTGGTTGCAGTCCGGAATTACGATCTGCGCGTTGACGCCGTAGAACTCGTTGAGGTCGAGCGGCCCAGTGGGCAGCTGCACGACGCAATGTCTCGATGGCTTCGCCGCCGAGACGCTGCTCGCGCCGACCACGAGGCACCCGAGAGTAACGATGGCGCCGGCGAGAAACGTTCGATGCAGGTGCTGGTTGACTCGGAGAGCGCGTCTGCGCCCAGGGATCATCCGTCTGCTGAATACCCTCATTGCTCCTCCTCCTTTGCTTGCCGTCGTCTCCAGCGAGGCAGAAGCACTCGACGAGAGAGCTCCTTAGCCCGGTCCTTCGGGCCATGCGGCGAGGCTACGACCGCGATCCGAAAGAGGAATCGGGTGTTTCCCTACGGTTGCGAGTCGCCGTTCCCTACACGTGCAAGCCGAGCGCCGAGCTCCGCGCGCGACCGGATGCCGAGCTTTCGGTAGGCGCGGGCGAGATTCGCCTCGACCGTTTTCGGGCTGATGAACAGCTCGGCGGCGACTTCGCGGTTCCTGAGGCCGGAGGCGGCCAGCTCGGCCACGCGGCGCTCGGTCTCCGTCAACTCGTGGCGATCAACCCGACGGAGACCGAGCCGCGCCAGTTCCTCACGCGTTCGTTCCGCCCAAAGCGGAGCCGGGAGCCGGTCGAGGATCGCCAACGCGCCCTCGAGCGATTGCTTGGCAGCTGACTTCTGTTTCGCCCGGCGCTGAGTTCGGCCGAGAAGGAGCAATGTGCGTGCCCGTTCGAACGGCCAGGCTCCGCGCTGCTGGAGGTCGAGGGCGCGGGCGAGCGACGCGAGCGCCTCATCGAAGTCGCCGTTTGCGGCCGCGAGCAGGCCGCGGCAGCGACTCGCGACGGAGAGCGCCAACGGACTCTCCAGCGCTCGTGCGTCTGCCTCGAAGCGATCGATCTGCCGTGCAGCCTCGGCGAGAGGGCCTGCTGCGACCAGACTCTCGAGAGCAAGTGCACCTGCCGGATGGGTCACCAGCGATTGCTTCTTCTCCTGCAGCCAGGCGAGCAGCGGATGCAGGTGGGCGAGAGCGCCGCTTTCGTCGCCGAGCGACATCTCGAGGAACCCCAGCACGCTGAGGCTCGTCAGCTCGAAGCCCCGGTGCCTCGCGGCGCGGGCGAGATCGGCTCCGGCCTCCGCGGCCGACCGGGCTTCCTCGACCCGGCCGAGGTGGGCCGCGAGCCGCGCCTTCCAGTGGTTGTGCATCCCGCCGAGCGACAGCGGTCCGATCTGCTCGGCGAGCTCGTAACCCTCCTCGACATACGCAGCCACTCGCTCCCAGTTCCCGGCGAGAAGCTCGACATCCGCGAGGCCGAACCTAAGAAGCACCGACTGTGGCTCGTTCCCTTCCGCAACCGTCTCGTCGAGCAGCCGCCGAAGGCTCGAGCGCGCTGCCTCGAGCCGGCCTCGGTAGAGGTCGCACAGCGCCAGCGTGAAACGCGGGTCGGCGAGAAGAAGAAAGCTCACGCCAGTCACGGGATTCGCCTCTTTCAGGTCAGCCGCGCGCTCGAGCAAACCCTGGGTCATCCGACCCGCGACCAGCTCCCAGAACGAGAGCGACCCGAGCGCCTCCAACCGGAGCGCGGTGTCATCGGCTCGCTCGGCACGCTGTAACGCCAGCCGCCCGTGGTGGAGAGCGAAGTCGATGTCGTGCTGAGGCCAAGCGGCCCACGCCAGCGCGAGCTCCGCCTTGCTCCGGACGGCGTCAGTCCGGGCGTCATCCACGGCCCGTTCTGCGAGAGCGCTCGCCTGTTTCCAATCGCCGCCGGCGTCACCGAGAGCGATGAGCACCTCGGCGCGCTCGTCCCCTGTGGGCATCTCGTCGACCAACGGTCTCAAAAGCTCGGCCGCGCGCGGCACCGCACCCGAGCGTAGGTGCGCTTCGGCGGCTTCGCGCGCACGACGCCAGCGTCCGGCGTCGGAGCCGGGCGGCGTGAGGTTCAGCGCCAGTTCCGAGAGCTGCGCCGCAGTCTCCGGAGCTCCGCGGGCGCGGGCCCGCTCGGCGGCTTGGTCGAGCTCCCGAGCGACCGATTCGTCGACGCCGGACGTGGCCAGGGCAAGGTGACGCGCCCGTTCCTCAACGTCGCTCAGACGCGTTGCGAGCTCGCGGTGACACCGTCGCCGCTCTTCCGGAGATGCCAGCTCGTACACGGCGCTTGCGTAGAGCGGATGCGTGAACACGATCTGCCCGTCGACAACGTCGACCAGGCCATCCTTCCGAGCTGGGGCAAGGGACGAGCCCAGTCTCACCGTCGGCTGCGAAAGCGAGGCTGCGCGCAGCAAAGCACGGCGCGTTCCCGTCGGCAGCAGCTCGACCCGTTGCCGCACGAGCCCACGCATGTCGGCCGGAACCGGCAGCGGCCGCCCCGGCTTCGGCTCACTGACGCCAAGGGCCCGCGCCAGCTCGAGGGCGAAGAACGGATTGCCCCCGGAGGTCTCGTGGATACGCAGCAGCGTCGGACGCGAGAAGCTGCGTTCGAGATGTCCCTTCAGCAGCCGTTGCGTGCCGGCCACGGACAAGGGGTCGAGCGACAACCGCTCGCCCCATCTGTCGTCCGGCGCCGACAGCAACCCGGGCGAGTCAACAAGTCCATCAGGACGAAACGCGAGCAGTAGCCCGACTCGCTGCGCGGTAAGGCGACGACTCGCGAACTCGAGAGCCCTGGCCGAGGCCGGATCGAGCCATTGCAGATCGTCCACGGCCAGAACGAGGGGGCCCTCCGAGGCCAGACCCGTCAACACCGTGAGAACCGCCGTGTAGACGGCGCGCGGGTTCGACACGCGTCCGTGGCCGCGCAGGAGCGCCGCGTCGAGAGCCAACCTCTGCGGATCGGGGAGGTCGGCGAAGGCTTCTAGCTCCAGCCCCGAGAACAGATCCCCGAGACCGGCAAACGACAATAGTCGGTCCGGCTCCGCCGGCCGAGTCGTCATCAGGCGATACGACTTGCGCTCGGCGAGAACACACGCCGAACGCCAGACGGTCGTCTTCCCGATCCCCGCCTCACCCTCAAAGACCAGGAAAGCCGGACCGGACGCGACTCGCTCGACGAACCCTGCTGCCGCCTCGAGCTCCCCGTGACGTCCAACGACCTGGTCGATCACGAGGCAACTGTTGCATGGGCGGGCGCGCTCGGTAAAGCGGAGGCCCTTACACGCATGGGCCGTGAAGGATTCGAACCTTCGACCTTGGGATTAAGAGTCCCCTGCTCTACCAGCTGAGCTAACGGCCCGCGGGCTGCGTAGTGTAGCCCCGGTGAAGGTGCTGTCGGTGGTGGGGAACCGGCCCCAGTTCGTCAAATCGGGGCCGGTGTCCGAGGCACTCGGGAAGGCCGGCATCGAGGAGGTCGTGGTGCACACGGGGCAGCACTACGACCCGGAGCTGTCGCAGGTCTTCTTCGACGAGCTCGGGCTCGGGGCACCGCGGTACCGCCTGGAGGTCGGGGGCCTCCCGCGCGAGGAGATGCTCGCTGCATTGCGTCCCGGAATCGCCGACGTGGTCGCGACCGAGCGGCCTGACTGGATGCTCGTCTACGGCGACACGAACTCGACTCTCGGCGGCGCGCGGGCGGCCGCCGAGTCCGGGGTGCCGCTCGCACACGTCGAGGCCGGGCTGCGCAGCCGCGACCTCTCGATGCCGGAGGAGCACAACCGGATCGAGACCGACCGGCTCTCGCAGCTCCTGTTCGCCCCGGACAAGCGCTCGCAGGCCATCCTCGAAAGCGAGAGCGTCGACGGACGGGTCGAGGTAGTGGGCGACGTGATGATGGACGCAAACCTGCGCCTTGCGCCCATCGCGCGGGAGCGCTCGTCGATCCTCGAGCGCCTCGGGCTGGCGGCGGGCTCGTACGTCGTCGTCACGCTGCACCGGGAAGCGAACGTGGCCGAGCCTCGGCTCTCGCGGATCCTCTCGGGCTTTGACCGATTGGACGAGCCCGTCGTCTTCCCCGCGCACCCTCGTACCCGAGCCGCCCTGAGGGGTCAGACCCCGAGGGGTCTGACCCTACTGGAGCCGCTCGGCTACCTCGATTTCGCCGCTCTCGCCTCGCAAGCACGGGTGATCGTCACCGACTCCGGCGGGCTCCAGAAGGAGGCGTACTGGTACGGCGTGCCGTGCGTGACCGCCCGGCCGTCGACCGAGTGGGTGGACACGGTCGAGCTCGTGGCCAACGTCCTCGTCGACGACGATCCCGACCGACTCGTAGAAGCGGTCGCCGGTGCGCGCATGCCCGAGAACCGCCCGCAGCTGTACGGAGACGGGCACGCCGCCGAGCGGATCGCGGCCGCTCTGTACGCTTCGCGGCCGAAATGAGCAACGACGCGAGTTACGACATCGCCGTGATCGGCGCCGGTTACGTCGGCGTGCCCCATGCCCAGGCCTTCGCCGAGGCCGGGAAGCGGATCGTCCTCGTGGACGTCCTGCCGGAGGTCGTGGATGCGATCAACCGCGGCGAGAGCCACATCGGCGACGTCCCCTCTGAACGGCTGAAGCCGCTCGTCGAATCGGGCGCGATCAGGGCGACCGTCGACCCCGCGGTCGTCGCGGATGCCGATGCGATTGTGATCGCCGTCCCGACCCCACTCTCTCCGCAGCGAGAGCCCGACCTCTCGGCCATCGAGCGAGCCGCGGCATCGATCGGTCCACACCTCAGGAAGGGGCACGTCGTCGTGCTCGAGTCGACCACGTACCCCGGGACGACCAAGGAGGTGCTCCAGCCGATCCTCGAACGCGAGAGCGGGCTGAAGGCAGGCGCCGACTTCCATCTCGCATTCGCGCCTGAGCGCGTCGATCCGGGCCGGACGGACTTCACGATGAGTACGACCCCGAAGGTAGTGGGCGGCATCGACGAGTCCTCGACTGAGGCAGCCGCCGGGCTCTACCGAGGCGTCGTCGAGGATGTGCACACGGTCTCGACGGCGGAAGCTGCCGAGCTGTCGAAGCTCCTCGAGAACATCTTCCGTTCGGTCAACATCGCCCTCGTCAACGAGCTCGCGCAGCTCTGCGACCGGATGGGAATCGACGTGTGGGAGGTCGTGGACGCAGCCGCGACCAAGCCCTTCGGGTTCATGTCCTTCAAGCCGGGGCCGGGCCTCGGCGGACACTGCATCCCCCTCGACCCCTTCTACCTCTCGTGGAAGGCGCGCGAGTACGACTTCTCGACCCGCTTCATCGAGCTCGCCGGCGAGATCAACAACAACATGCCGTACTTCTGCCGCTCGGTGATCTCGCAGGCGCTGAACCATGGCGCGCAGAAGTCGCTGCGCGGCTCGAAGATCCTCATCCTCGGCGTCGCGTACAAGTCCGACATCGGCGACGTGCGCGAGTCGCCGGCGGAGAAGATCCTGATGCTCCTCCGGACCGCCGGCGCGGAAGTCGCGTACCACGACGTACACGTGGCCGAGTTCGACGGACTCACCTCCGTTCCGCTCGAGCCCGAGAACTACGACTGCGTCGTGATCGTCACGGCGCACTCCGGGATCGACTATGCGGACGTCGTCAGGCGCGGCAAGGTGATCGTCGACTTCCGGAATGCGACGAAGGGAGCCGAGGTGGACGGCAAGGTCTGGAAGCTTTGACGCGTGTCGGAGTCGCGGGGCTGGGCTACTGGGGGCCGAACCTCGCACGCAACTTCGACGACCTCGCCGACCTAACCTGGATGTGTGACCAGACACCGGACCAGCTGAGGCTCTTCGAGGGACGATTTCCGCAGACACAGGCGACGCTCGACTTCGCCGAGATGCTCAGAGACGACGCCCTCGAAGCGGTCGTGATCGCGACGCCGGTGCCGACGCACTACGAGCTGGCAAAGCAGGCGCTCGAGGCGGGGAAGCACGTGCTGGTCGAGAAACCGCCGGCAATGCAGGCGGCCGAGATGGACGAGCTGGTCGCGCTCGCCGCCGATCGCGATCTCGTGCTGATGCCGGGACATCTGCTCCTCTACCACCCGGGCGTCCAGAAGCTGAAGGAGTTGATCGACGGCGGCGACCTGGGCGACGTGCTCTGCGTCTACGGCAACCGCCAGAACCTCGGCATCGTCCGGACGAACGAGAACGCGCTGTGGTCGCTGGGGGTCCACGACCTCTCCGTCATCCTCTACCTGCTCGACGAGGAGCCGGCCGAAGCGGTCGCGCACGGCCGGGACTTCCTCACCGACGGAGTCGAGGACGTCGTCTTCTGCTACCTCCGCTTCCCCTCGGGGAAGATCGCCCACATGCACCTCTCCTGGCTCGATCCGCACAAGATGCGCCGGATGACCGTCGTCGGCCGCGACCGGATGGCGGTATTCGACGACATGGAGCTCGAGCGCAAGGTGACGATCTACGACAAGGCACCGTGGAAGCGCGCCGAGACCTACGGGGAGTGGCAGACGCGGAGCGGCGACATCTTCATCCCGAAGATCCCGACCACGGAGCCGCTGCGGCTCGAGTGCGAGCACTTCCTGAGGCTGGTCGCCGGGGAGGGCGACCGCGAGAAGGTGGCCCGCGACGGCGCCATGGTCGTGCGTGCGCTCGAGCGGCTCACCGATTCGCTCGGTGGCTGACATTCACCCCACTGCGATCGTGTACCCGGGCACGGTGCTCGGCGAGGGCGTCCGCGTGCTCGAGTACGCCGTCGTCGGGAAGCAGCCCGTCCTCTCGCCCCGATCGACGGCGAAACGCGAGGAGCTCCCGCCCACCCGAATCGGTGACGGCACCGTCGTGTCGACCGGCGCGGTCGTCTTCGCCGGGACGACGATCGGCGAACGCGCAATCGTGGGGGATCAGGCCTGCGTCCGCGAGCGGGTGACGCTCGGGGACGACGTGGTCGTCGGCCGCGGATCCCTGATCGAGAACGACACCACGGTCGGCTCGATGACGAAGATCCAGGCCGACGCCTACATCACCGCGTACTCGACCCTGGAGGAGCACGTTTTCATCGCGCCGCGGGTGGTGACGACCAACGACAACTTCATGGGTCGCACCGAACGGAGACACGAGCTGGTCAAAGGACCGACGATCCGGCGCGGGGCTCGCATCGGAGGTGGGGCGATCCTCTGCCCGGGGGTCGAGATCGGCGAGGAGACGTTCGTGGGCGCAGGAGCCGTCGTGACGAAGGATGTTCCGGCCGGAGCAGTCGTGGTGGGGAACCCGGCGCGGACGATCCGAGACGTGCCCGACGAGGAGCGGCTCGGATGAGCGCCTACGAAACGAGGCAGCTGTCCGATCTGCGCCGCGACGACGGCTGGGCGCCGATCCGGCTTGCCCTCGACGTGCAGGCATTCGGAGTCAACGGCTGGACTGCGAGAGAGGCTGACGAAGTGGTCATCCCGGAGCACGACGAGGTGCCGACGGGCCACGAGGAGCTCTACGTCGTCGTCTCCGGGCACGCTGCCTTCACCGTCGCGGGAGACGAGGTCGACGGTCCCACGGGCACGATCGTCTTCGTCCGCGACCCGTCCGCGAAGCGCGGCGCCGTCGCGCGCGAGCCCGGCACAACCGTGCTCAGCGTCGGCGCAAAGTCGGGCGAGGCCTACACACCGCAGCCGTGGGAGACGAACCGCGACGTCTTCGCGCTCCTGGACACCGGAAAGCCGGCGGAGGCGAAGCAGCTGCTGACCGATGCGATCGAGCGCTACGAGGACAAGAGCACCCTCTACTACAACCTCGCGTGCGCGGAGGCCCTGCTGGGCGAGACCGATGCAGCGCTCGACCACCTCCGGACGGCGATCGACCGGGACCCCTCGCTCGCCGAGTACCTGGCTCAGGACAGCGACCTCGCGTCCCTTCGGGACGACCCCCGCTTCGACAAGCTCCTAGGCCGATAGCAGAGGACCGAGCGTCCTGATCGACGCCTCTGTGATCGGGCGGAGGATCAGGATCGCCTCGTCGGCACCCGCATCTTCGAGCGCAACAAGGTGGGACACGAGCTCCTCCGGCGTCACCGACTCGAGCCCCTCGTCGCTGCGGGGCCGCCGCACCGCCTCGGGGTCGAGCTCGACAAGGACGCACGCGCTCCGCTCGATCTCGGCCGGATCGCGGGCGGCACGGTCGGCCGCAAGGGTGATGCGGTCGTTCAGGCCGGCAAACCCGTCCACCGTGTTTCCGTAGCCGGCGTACCACGTGTTCCAGCGGTCGGCATACGGGAGCGTCGCCGCGAGCATGCGTTCGCCGTTCGAGCCGATCATCAGCGGGATCCGGCCGGACGGTCGAGGCAGGAGCACGGCCTCCTCGACCTGCCAGTAGCGGCCGTCGAGCGTCACGCGCTCTCCGGCGAGCAGCCTCCGGACGATCTCGAACGACTCCTCGAAGCGGGAAACCCGATGGTCGTACGGCAGCCCGAACGCGCGGTATTCGGTCTCGTTCCAGCCGGCACCGAGGCCGAGGACGAAGCGACCACCGCTGACCTCGGCAACCGCGGCCGCCATCCTGGCGAGCAGCCCAGGCGGATGGAAGCTGGCGCAGGCGACGAGCGGGCCGAGCTTCACGCGCTCTGTCACGGCGGCGAGGGCGGCGAGCAGCGTCCACGCGTCCCAGGGCCCGCGCTCGGGCCTACCGTCGTCGCGGTAGAGGAGATGGTCGCCGAGCCAGATCGAGTCGAAGCCGCTCTCCTCTGCGGCGCGGGCCATCGCGGCGTAGTCCGACCAGCCCGCGACGTACTCGACCTCGGGGAGCTGGACGCCAATCCGGATCAAGGGGTGATCGCCGAGCTCTTGGCGATGTGCAAGCGGTACTGGCCGGAGCCCTGCGTCGTCACCTTTACCTCGACGTAGTACCAGCCGGTCTCGCGGGCCCGGTAGAGCATGTGCTCCCTCGGGCCGGCACGGGCCGACTGGGTCACGCGCCACGCCTGGAGGGCGGCCTGCTGTCCGATCAGGGGCGAATCCACCCTCTTCGTGCCCGGCTTCCAGAGAATCAGGTTCGTGTCGGTGCCGCCGGGGCCGCGCAGCGTGACGGAGACGGTCTGCCCTCGGAGCAGGCGCACCTTGTACACGTCGATGTTGTCGTCCCAATAGTCGATGGTCGCCTTGACGTCGATCAAGCGGCCGTACAGCGCGAACGCGAGGTCGCCGGCCTCGTCGTTCCCCTCGTACTGGTCGCGCGGTGGGATCGGTCCGGTGAGCGCCTTCAGGGCGGCGGCCACGTTGAGCTCACCCCAGCCGCTGTACCAGTCGCGCCCGAGCTGGCAGCGCAGGCAGCCGGTTGCCGCGCTGACGTCGGCCGCGGACCGTTCGAGCAGAGCGGTCACCTGGTCCGGCGAGAGGGTCGGCCTGGCAGAGGTGAGGAGCGCTGCCGCCGCCGTCACCTGCGCAGCCGCATAGGACGTCCCGTCCGCCGGCCGGAATTCGGGCGGCCCGCAGATCGAGTAGCCCTGGTCGACGCAGGCCGGGTGGGCCGCGGTCAGGGCACGCGGGAGGGTGGAGACAATGCCGACGCCGGGGGCCGCGAGGTCGTTGTAGATCTTGTCCCGGATCGAGAACGCCGGCACCGAGCCGTCCTGTGCGAGCGCGCTGACGCCGATCACATGGGGAAGTGCCGCCGGGTAGCTGGCGTAGAGCCACGGCGTCTTCGGCGCGTCGTCGGCGTTGCCGACTGCCGCAACGACCACCGCGCCCTTCGAGTACGCGTACGAGATCGCCGACTGCTCGAGCCGCGAGTACGAGTTCTGACTCGCGTCCCGCGGATCGCGGAGGCCGCCGAGGGAGAGGTTGATCACCTGCGCGCCGTTGTCGGCCGCCCACCGGATCGCCTTCGCCTCCTCGGCGGGCGCGATTGTCCCGTCGCTGCGCACGACCTTCGCAATCAGCAGCTCCGCCGGAAACGCGATCCCGGCGATCCCCAACCCGTTGTCGAGGGCCGCGCCGACGATTCCGGCGACGAAGGTGCCGTGTCCCTGGCGATCGGTGACGTCTCCGCCGACGAAGCTCTGGGAGAGCGCAACACGCCCCGCGAACTCGGGATGGTCGAGGTCGATGCCCGAGTCGATCACGGCAACCCGCACCGGAGCCAGATCTACCGGCGACACGGGCCAGTAGTCGAATGCGTGGATCGAGCTCAAGTACCACTGCCGAGCGGCGAGCGGATCGTTGATGACAAAGCCTGCGCTGCCCTCGGCCGCCACCGGCAGCGCGAGCGCCAGTGCGACGAGAGCAAGGGTGAGACGGCTCATACGCCGGAGACGACCACCCGGAGCACGGCGCTCTTGATCGTCCCCGCCGAA
>Ga0081455_10006447_pt1 | contig 12574 bp, 11 predicted proteins | sample TabmetS3T2R1_FD_70207 | JGI IMG/M metagenome (GOLD analysis project Ga0081455, IMG submission 70207) | Tabebuia heterophylla rhizosphere microbial communities from the University of Puerto Rico - S3T2R1 | ecosystem: Host-associated > Plants > Roots > Rhizosphere ... | reverse complement strand
TAGGCAGCCACCGTCGCCAGCGCGAGAGCGGCGGCAATGGCAAAGGCACGGCTGGTGCGTTCCTGCCTTGGTGGGGCGGGAACGACGGAAACGACCTCAGGCACGGCGGACGTGTCAGGCGCGGCGGAAACCGTCGGCGGCTCAAGCGGCGCGCTCGGCATCTCCGGCTCGACATTGGCTTCGGTCGCTTCCGTTGCCGTTGCCGTAGCTGTTGCCTTGGCCTTGGTCGCCCTGGTGGCTTTGCTGCGACCGGCCGCCGGAGAGGAGCGGCTGCGCTTCTTTGCCGCCTGGGGCGCCTCTCCAGATAGCTCATTGCTGAGGGCTTCTGCGGGCGTTGTCACCAATCTAGGGGCACGATTTGAGGCATTGGCCCAGGCATCAAGCTGATGCCTGATGCGCATGGCGTCGCTGTCGCCCTCCGTCGGTTCGGCGGCGGAAATCGCTCGCGTGGTTGCACGACCTGTCATGTAGCCCCCCGCCTCGAAACGGCGATCGTCAGCTTTTCCTCGGCGAAGAATTGAAGTGCGCCGTAGCCTTCGGTGTCGACGGCATATCTAAAGCTTCCATCAACGGTCGGAAACACGGCGACAACCGCGCCCGACTCATGATCGTTGGCAACGTTTTCGACTTGCTCGCCGATCGCAAACTTCGACATCGAAAACCCCTCTTCGGATTCGTTGATGCGATTATACCCGCACGCGCAGGCCATCGCTGCTCAACGATTCGCCTTCCGGAATTTAGGGCGATGGTTGTTGCACGAATGTCTCATCCGGTCCCCGCGCGGAACCGCCCTACACGTAGAGCGCGAGATAGACATGGCGCGTTGTCGGGATTGAGTCCGAAATGCGCTTCAGTGCTGACGTCGGCCGCCTAACTGAATTTGCAGCTTCGCGCTCACGCTTTTTCGCTGGCTTTGCTCAGCGAATTGTATCGACGCCGCTCGCGGGACCGCGACGGGTATCGCTTCCGCCTTCGCTCTTTGAGCTACGGCGGACAAGTCGCTCCACTAATCCTGCGAGGAGCGATTTCTGCCTTTGGCGCGTTTCAGGCCAAAGCATCCAGAACTGTTGCCGCATGACGACAGTCACAGCCATTCCGGCGCGTTGACCGTAGTTCTACGCTTTGCGAATCGTGCACGCGCGGATTCTACTGTCGTCGCAAGTTGTATTCTGCAGGCGTTGTTGCCGCCGGCCGCGCCAAAAGGCCCGCCTTGCACCGTATTTTTACAGGTCAGTGCGTCCACGGAATATCCGGCAGGACACGCTTGCATCGAGGGTGGCATGAACCCTGCATGAGTTGAACACAGGATATTCTCTTTTCAACGAAGGTCACCATGCTCGTCACCCTCATCGCTGTTCTCTGCAACAGCCAGCTCTGCCTCGAAAAGGTCGTCACCACCAGTGAGCAGTCCGGCATCACCATGGGTGCCTGCGCCGTCAACGCACAAATCGGAATCGCCGACTGGCTCGCCAAGGGCCCGTATCACGCCTGGCGATTGCAAAGCTACAAATGCGTGCTCGGCAGGTACACGCCGAAAAACGAGGCGTGAGGAGCTAGAGGCTATCTCACGCCGGCGCGGCGCTTTGCCGGGCATAACGAATTTGCGTGCGTCAACGTTCGTAAACATGACCTCACCTTCTCGCGGCGCATTTGCGCCCGAGGCTTGCTGGAATTCCTTCCCTCCAAAATGAGGGAGCAGGGAATGCCGGGTGCTTGCTGCACCCGCGGTCTCGCGTGCAATGAATGCGAAGAGATGCGCACGCGAGCATACAGGTACAGCCGGAGCACTCCGGCATTCCCTGCGCAATGGTTTGACGGCTTATGCCGCGCTCTCCCCGGAGCCGAATTCCTCTGGCCTCCGTCGCTGCCGGCTTGATGGCTCAACCGATCCGGTTGGATCGATTGCGCCACCGGCAGCTTGGCACCAGCCACGGGTGTCAGAACCACACGGTTTTGCCGTACGCTTCAGCGCCGGATGTCTTGCGCGCCGTGAGCGCTCATGAGGTTCAACTCACCCTGCGATCACATTTCGCGCCCGACGCTGTTGCGTCCATCACATCCCGTCCCGCGTCCGTGACGATCGCGATGCGCCCCTCGTGAGGGACGAGATGACGGCAGTTCTAGTGCTGATTTTGGGTGGTCGAGAAGAGAATTGTTTTTGTGGAAGGGACTGGACTGGGCAAATCAGTTTGATTTCGTTGAGAAAATTAACTTTTGCGCGCAATGCGATTCCGGACAAGATTATCACGCCAGGGATATTTGCCGAAAGCCACAGCAACGCCTGCTGACCTACGCTTCAAGTAGCGTACGTTCATCGCAAATCATCGAAGTCTTCCGGCGCAAGCTTGAGGTCGGCCGCAAGCACGTTTTCCTCCAGGTGCTCGATGGATCGAGTGCCGGCGATCGGCAGCATAACAGGTGATTTAGCGAGCAGCCACGCGAGGGACAAGGCAGCATGCGTGAGACCGCGACGCGAGGCGACTTGCTTTATCTTGAGTGCCCTTAGGCCGCGCTTGCCTCCTAGCGGGTACCACGGCAAAAAAGCAATTCCAAGACGTTCACACGCGGCGAGAACGTCTTCGCTGGTTCGGTCCCGCAGATTGTACAAATTCTGAACCGACACGATCGGCGTGACGGAGCGCGCTTCTTCGAGCTGCGCAACTGTGACGTTCGAAATGCCTATATGGCGAATTTTACCCAAGCGCTGCAAATCAGCCAGTGCTCCAACCGACTCCAGAAATGGCACATTGGGATCAGGCGCATGAAGTTGATACAAATCGATGCGCTCTAGCCGCAGGCGCTGTAAACTACCTTCAATCGCTCGCCGCAAATGGTCGGGGCGACCATCTTCGACCCAAGATCGGCGATTTGGCCGGACCAAGCCGCCTTTCGTGGCAATGACCAAGCCCGGAGGATAAGGATAAAGCGCCTGGGCGATTTGCGTCTCGTTTGTCTCGGGGCCGTAACTATCCGCGGTGTCAATAAAATTCACACCAAGCTCGACCGCGCGATGCAGCACTCGATTGGCATGCCCTCGATCCCTTGGTCGTCCCCAAGCTGAGTCTCCGCACAGGCGCATTGCGCCGAAGCCCAATCGATTAACTGTTAGGTCGCCGAGTCTGATCGTTCCAGCAAGCGCTGCACCTTTGTACGGAGGCTGTTCCACTCACAACTCCATCTTATGAGCCGCAACTTACGTGCTCTGCATTTTCGGCCTTGGTCCGTAATCCTGCGAGGGACGTTGATGGTCAAGTGAGGGACAGGCATAACCGGTGAGCTTTGGGCGGCCTTTACGATGATGGGGGCTGCATCTAAAGTAGCTGAAATTGCAATTTCTCGCGCGCGCAGTCCCAGGCGACGTCGAGGAGAAAAGTGCGGACTTTGCGGAAGCGACGGTTCTTCACGGCGCAAAGCGAACATGGGCGACACGTCCGCTGAAGTCCGCTGTTGGCTTTTGGCCGACCTGAGGCAAAGCGCTGGCTTAAGTCCGCTGATGACCCAAGCGCACCTCCAGTCGCTCTGACTGAATGTCGGCTTCTGACCAAAATGCACATGGCTGCACAAAATCTCCTGAAAACCTGTGCAAGGCCGAAACGACTGGCGGGCTATGAAGAGCCGCCATGTTCCTGCTCGACGACAGCGATATCGCGACGTTGTACACGCTCCCATTTCTTGTCAGCTTGGCACTGCCGGGGTGGCGGTCGCTTGTCATTACGGGTTTGGCCGCTCTCGCGGTCGCGGCATACGCGAATGCGACGGCGGACGGCAAGCTCGGGTCGTTGCTCGGACTGTTGTTCGTCCTAACCGCTGTCGGGGGCCTGTGCTGCGGACTACTCACACGCGCGGCGACGCTCTGGATCGCGCCGTTGAGCCGGCATCCTTATCGGTTCATGACAATCGCTGTAGTCGGCTATATCTTGCCGCCCGTCGCCTATTCGGGGCCGGCAGAAACGATGGCATGGCTCAAGCGGCCGTCACAGCAGGTCTGCGCCGCAGCCACCTACCACGTGACCGCAGCGGGCATGACGCTGCAAGTAAAGGCGGCGCCGGTCTTTGCCTTGGATGTGCTGCATGCAATAGGTTCGACCTACGTTCGCCATCTCAGTTTCGATAGCAAGCAGGGTCTCAAGGAAATCTGCGGACGTGGGCTCCGAGACAATCAAGTGATCGGGCCGGTCGCTGTGAACCTGTATCCTTGGAAGTTCGGCAGCTCACAAGTGCAGAGTTGGGCCGCGGCGAACTGCGCGCCGGCGCGCGATGCCACACTTGTCCTCGTGTGCCGCCTCGCGGGTAAAGCGCATTTATTGCGAGGGATGGAACGCGCTACGATTTACGGCCCCGAGATGGACACAGCCATCCTGAGCAACGGCAACTACGCGATAGAAAAGCGGCTGCACGAGCGGCTGATCGAAACCAGCGAATCGTTCGTCCTGGCCTGCGAAGGCAATGAAGCGTCTATCGCCGACGCCGCGCTGTTCTGCGGCGCCCAAGAATTCGCCGCCAGCGGACTGCGCATCAAGTTCTTGTTTCGCACTAACGGCGCACGGCTGACGGCAGACTCAGACGCGATCAGGATGTATCTGCGCGAACTGGTCGCGAGCTTCTCCGTGGGTGCGCCTTCATGATCGAATGATCCCGCCCGTTGGTCCCTTAGCGGACCTGAAGGTGCGAACTCTCACGCATCTGCGCTTTCCGCATGGTTCAACGACGCAGGCCGGTAACGCGCATCCTCGAAAATCGGCCCGTCCGTACGTAGGCGAGATAGCCCAGATTTCGGCTTCTGACTGCCGGGATGCTTCGGTGGACCGCAGCGATACCATCGATTGCGGCGTGGACCAATGATGGGTTTCGCTTCGCTCTACCCATCCTGCGAAACTTGCTGCGCACTCATTCAGACGCCGAGCCATGTCAATCCGCCGGGAAGATCGCCGACAGCGAAGTCGACTTGCAGGACTCTGCGACTGACGGGATCGCGCGCAGCTTCCGAACTGTGAAGGATCGGCGTCGAATAGAGCCAGACGTCTCCGGCATCGGCGAGACAGACGGCAGTCCCGCACCTTTGAACGACGGACTTGATCTCGCTTTCGGAAATTTGTCCGAGCCGATGCGACCCCGGCACGATCAGAAGCGGCGCGTTGGTTTCCGGCACCCGGTCGAGGTGGACACGCAGCGTCACCATGCCAGCCAGGATATCGAACGGCGGAGCCACGTGAAGCAAACCGCTCTTGACGGTCCAGGGACCAAAGCCCTCGACTTCGACACGCCGCGTCACCGCAATGGTTCGATCCTGATGCCAGGGCAGCGCCCAGTTTGTCGAAGCGGTCTTGTCGAAAAGGATTGCCCTGACCGGCCGGCACGCATCGCCCAGCGTCGAGGCCGCTATTTGTCCAATAGCTCCCGATGAGGCAAGCAGCGGACGAAGCGCGGAAATCCCATGCAGCCGGATTCCCGCTTGATCCGGCGGCAGTTCGGCAACGATGTCGTCAAGCTCCCGCAAGTCCGACGCGCCGAGCACGGCAGTCTTGCGCAAGGCGCCGTCCCTCTCGAAAATCAACGCGTCATGTTCGGCAAGTCCAAGGCTCATGGATGCTCCAGCCCGTAGGATGGGTGGAGCGAAGCGATACCCATCAAACACGGTATGTGACAAATGATGGGTTTCGCTGCGCTCTACCCATCCTACGAAGTTTACTCGATCGGCTTCAGCCCGGCCTCGATCGCAGCCCTTCGCGGCTCGAGGAACGGCGGCAGCGCCAACCGCTCGCCGAGCGTTTCCATCGGCTCGTCGGTCGCAAAGCCCGGGCCGTCGGTCGCGATCTCGAACAGGATGCCGTTGGGCTCGCGGAAATACAGGCTGCGGAAATAGAAGCGGTCGATCTCGCCGCTGTTGGGGACGCGCAGCTCGTTCAGCCGCCCGGTCCAGGCGTGATACTGCGCCTCGTCAGGCGTGCGGAAGGCGACATGGTGCACGCCGCCGGCGCCCTGCCGCGCTACCGGCGCGTTCTTGTCCTCGAGCACATGCAGTTCGGCGGCAAGATTATTCTCTCCCCTTGCCTCGCCCATCTCGAAGACATGAATCTCGGCGCCGTGCGCCGCATACGCGCGCGCGCGGCGCATGTTCATGACCTCGGTCAACACGAAGGCGGTACGTGACAGCTCATGCACGGTCAGCACGATCGGGCCGAGCCCGCGGATCTGGTGCTCGGAAGGCACCGGGCTCTTCTCCCAGGGCGATGACGTGCCGCGACCGCCGTCGTCAATCAGCACCAGCCGCTGCCCCTCGCCGTCCTCGAACGGCAGCGTCAGCCGCCCATCGACCTCGACGATGTCGCCGGCCGTCACACCGGCCTCCCTGAGGCGATCCCGCCACCAGCCGAGAGTGTTCTCGCCGGCGACGCGCAGGCCGGTGCGCGAGATCGAATTGGTTCCACGTCGCTCGGGCGCGGCCGGGAAGTCGAAGAAGGTGAGATCGGTGCCGGGACTGGCCTTACCGTCCGCATAGAACAGGTGATAGGCGCTGACATCGTCCTGGTTCACGGTCTTCTTTACCAGCCGCATGCCGAGCAGGCCGGTGTAAAAAGCCAAATTCTCCCGCGGCTTCGCGGAGATCGCGGTCAAATGATGAATTCCGCCTAGCTGCATTGTGTTAACCTTGTGTACCGGGACGGTTTGGCCCCTTGCCGGATCATGTAGGATGTGGCCGGATAATTGACCAGCGGCACAGCTGCCGCCGGCGTTCCAGGGACAGTTTCATGACCGGGCACCTCATTGTATCAGACGAAGACGCGACGCGCGTGATCAAGCTGCGGCGGCCCGAGAAGAAAAACGCGTTCACCCAGGACATGTATCGCGGAATGAGCGATGCGATCGACAAGGCGCAGAACAACCCCGATATCCGCTGCATCATCATCACAGGCGGATCCGGCGTGTTCACTGCCGGCAACGATCTCGAAGATTTTCTCAAAGAGAGCACTTCGGATGCCGGCACGCCACGCGGCGCCTCCAACGCGGTGAAGCTCCTCTATTCGCTGGCGCACAACGTCAAGCCGATCATTGCCGCCGTCGACGGAGTTGCGATCGGCATCGGCACCACCATGCTGTTTCATTGCGACTATGTGCTGGCCAGCACGACGGCGACGTTTTCCACGCCGTTCATCAATCTCGGACTGGTGCCGGAAGGCGCCTCCAGCCTGCTGATGCCGCGCACCATGGGCCATCAGCGCGCTTTCGCCATGCTGGTAATGGGCCGAAAATTTTCCGCCGACGAGGCCCGCGAGGCCGGCTTCGTCAACGTCGTGGTCGCCCCCGGCCATACCGAGGCCGAGGCGCGCAAGGTGGCGCGCGAGATCTGCCACCTGCCCGCGGAAGCTGTCGCGATCACGCGCAAGCTGCTAAGGCTGCCGCCGGAGGACATGACGCGCCGGATCGACCAGGAAGGCCACCTGTTCGGCGAACGGTTGCGCTCCAAGGAAGCCGTGACGGCGTTCAAGGCGTTCTTCGAGCGGAAGAAGGGGTAAGGCAAAGGGGCACTCTCTCCTCCGTCATTGCGAGCGCAGCGAAGCAATCCATCGCGCCGCATCGAGGCCGCATCAAGAAAGAATGGATTGCTTCGTCGCTGCGCTCCTCGCAATGACGTGGGAATATCAAGCCATGAAACTATCATTCCGTCCCCTCCTTGCACTAGCGATAATGGCGGCGCTTGCCGCACCTTCCCGCGCGCAGTCACCGGCGCCTGTAGACCTGCGCATTCTCGCGATCAATGATTTCCACGGCTACCTGCGCCCGTTCCCGGGCGGGATCACGATCACCGATCCCGAGGACAAGACCAAGAAGATCACGGTCGCCGCGGGCGGCGCCGAGCATATGGCGACGCTGGTGCGCGAGCTTCGCCAAGGACACAAGAACACGATCTTCGTCGCGGCCGGCGACCTGATCGGCGCCAGCCCGTTTCTATCGGCGATGTTCCATGACGAACCGACAGTCGAGGCGCTGTCGATGATGGGCTTGAACATCTCCTCCGTCGGCAACCACGAATTCGACGAGGGCAAGGACGAGCTCTTGCGCATGCAGAATGGCGGCTGCCATCCGGTCGACAAGTGCCAGGGGCCGCACCCATTCGCCGGTGCGAAATTCCGCTATCTCGCCGCCAGCACGTTCGAGAAGGCGACTGGCAAAACGGTGTTGCCCGCCTATGAGGTCAGGGAATTCGACGGCGTCCCGGTTGCCTTTATCGGCCTGACGCTGAAGGGCACCCCCGGCCTCGTTTCACCGGTCGGCATCGCCGGCCTCGAATTCCGCGACGAGGCCGAGACGGTCAATGCGCTGATCCCCGAACTGAAGGCGCGCGGCATCGAGGCCATCGTCGTGCTGATCCATGAAGGCGGCCTGCCGACCGGCGACTACAACGAATGTCCCGGCATCTCCGGGCCGATTGTCGATATCGTCAAGAAGTTCGACAAGGCGGTGGACGTCGTGGTCACCGGGCATACCCATCGCGCCTATGTCTGCGAACTCGATGGAAGGCTCGTCACGTCAGGCGACAAATACGGCACGCTGGTCACCGCCATTGACCTCAAGCTCGATCCCGCAACGCGCGATATCGTCAGCGCCAAGGCCAATAACAACATCGTCCGCTCGGCCGCGCTCGCAAAGGACCCGGAACAGACCGCGCTGCTGGAGGCTTACGACAAGCTTGCCGCGCCGATTGCCAACCGCCCCGCGGGTTCGGTGGCCGCGACGCTGCCGCGCGTGCCGAACGCCGCCGGCGAAAGCCCGCTCGGCGACATCATCGCCGACGCGCAGCTCGCCGCGACCAGCGCCGCGGACAAGGGTGGAGCGGCCATCGCCTTCACCAATCCCGGCGGCGTGCGCACCGACATTACGCGTAGAGAAGACGGCGCCGTGACCTACGCCGATCTCTTCGCCAGCCAGCCGTTCCGCAATCAGCTGGTGACGCTGACGCTGACCGGCAAGCAGATCAAAGACATGCTGGAGCAGCAATGGCTCGATCCGAAGCGGCCGCGGATATTGCAGGTATCCAAGGGCTTTTCCTACGCCTGGGACAACGGCAGGCCTGACGGCGAACGTGTGCTCGCGGAGCGGATGTCGCTGAACGGGCAACCGATCGATCCCGCCGCGAGCTATCGCGTCACCGTCAACAATTTCCTGTCCGTCGGCGGCGACGGCTTCACCGTGCTCACGCAGGGAACCGCGCCGCTGATCGGCGTCTACGACACCGATGCGCTGTATGCCTATTTCCAGGCCAACAGCCCGGTCGGGCCAACTGCCGCGGATCGCATCGCCAGGATCAACTGAGCCCGGCCCCGTGGCCCTTTCCGAGCGGCCCCTAACCGCCTAGATTAACCGCTTCTTGCCGGCGCGCACCTTTACGCCAGGATTTCGCATGACGCTGCTTCTGAGCCATACCGCCTGTCTCGACCATGTCACGCCGCCCGGGCACCCCGAGCGTCCCGACCGGCTGCGCGCGGTCGCGGAGGTGCTTGGAGAGGAACGCTTCAAGCCGCTGGTGCGCGGCGAAGCGCCGGAAGGCAACCTCGATTCCGTCACGCTGTGCCATGGCGAGCATTATGTCGGCGAGCTTCGCCACATCGCGCCGCAGAGCGGGATGATCTATATCGATGGCGACACCTCGATGTCGCCGGGCACCTGGGAAGCTGTCATGCGCGGCGTCGGCGGCGCGGTGGCGGCGACGGACGCCGTAATGTCCGGTACCCACCAGAATGCCTTTGTCGCAGTGCGTCCGCCCGGTCACCATGCGGAGGTCTCGAAGCCGATGGGCTTCTGCTTCTTCGACAATGTCGCGATCGCCGCGCGTCACGCGCAGCGCAAATACGGCATCGGCCGCGCCGCAATCGTCGATTTCGACGTCCATCACGGCAACGGCACGCAGGACATTTTCTGGCACGATCCGACTGTGATGTACTGCTCGACGCACCAGATGCCGCTGTTTCCGGGCACCGGCGCCAGCGGCGAGCGCGGCGAGCACGACACCATCGTCAATGCGCCGCTGGCCTCCGAGGACGGCAGCGCCAAGTTCCGCGCCGCGTTCGAAAACCTAATCCTGCCGCAATTACGGAAATTCTCGCCGGAACTCGTCATCATCTCTGCCGGCTTTGATGCGCATTACCGCGATCCCCTCGCCTCGCTCAACCTGAAGGCGGAGGATTTCGGCTGGGTCACGCGCAAGCTGATGGATGTCGCCGAGACCAGCGCACAGGGGCGGGTTGTCTCGGTGCTGGAGGGCGGGTACGACCTGCAGGGGCTGAAAGAATCGGTTGCAGCCCATGTCACCGCGTTGATGGGCACGTAAGCCTCGCCCCGACGCACACGTTGCTTTGCTCTCGACCGGGGGCGCATCCGGGAACCCGATATGGCCGAAAATACCCAGGCGGACGTCAAAAAGCTCTCCTTCGAGCGCGCGATGGAGGAGCTTGAATCCATCGTGAACCGGCTCGAGGGCGGCAAGGTGCCGCTCGAGGAATCGGTTGCGATCTATGAGCGCGGCGAGGCGCTGAAGCGCCGCTGCGAAGAACTATTGCGGCAGGCCGAAGCCCGCGTGGACAAGATTACCACCGATGCCAGCGGCCAGGCCACCGGGACCGAGCCGCTCGACGTGCAGTAATTCCGGCAAAAGCCCGCCCGGCACAAGCCCAAGGCAAGGCGGGGCGAATTGGCACCGCCTTCCGCCAAAACGCCAAATGACCGGCCGATTTGGTCCCCTATTTTAGTCCCCTATTTAGTTCTTGGCCGCCTGTCCGGCCTGTTATAGTCACCCATCATCCGGGGACAGTACGTGCGCGTCCAGCACCGCCATATCATCTATATTCAGGGCTACGATCCGCGCGGGCTGGCGCAATATTACCGCATGTTCCGGACCGAGCTGCGCAAGTTCGGCCGGCTTTACCAGCTCCAGGCCACCATCAGCCGGCCCAAGGTCGCCTCCGACGACGAGATCGCGTCCTGGACCATCGATACCAAGGCCGAGGACTGGCAGAGCCGCACGTCCTACGATTTCCTCCGCTTCGAGGACTTCATCCAGCAGGACCTGGCGTCACCGATCTGGCGCACGGTCTTCAGCGCGGTATGGATCTACTGGCGTCTCGTCTTCGCCGGGACCATCGGCCGCTTCGGCAAGGCGAACTGGCGGTTCGCGACCTTCATCACCTACCCCCATCTGATGCTGCTGCTGGAAGCCGCGTGCGCTGGCGCCATCGCCTTTGTGTTCGAGAAGGGGCTGAACGCGCTCGGTATTCCCGACATGTTCAGCATTGCGATTGCGATCGTCATCTTCGTGGCGCTGCTCGGGGCCGTATTGAAATACACCGAGAACGCCACTTACGTGCTCTATCTCTTGTGCGACACGATCTGGACCTGGGAATTCTCGCACCGCGAGCGGCCGGAATGGGACCAGCGCATCGACCGCTTCGCGCAGCATCTCGTCAATGTCGCGAAAAACAGCGATGCCGACGAAATCGTCATCGTCGGCCACAGTTCCGGATCGTTCCTATCGACGGAAATGCTGGCGCGCGCGCTGAAGCTCGATCCGGCGCTCGGCCGTCACGGCCCACGGATCGTGCTACTCACCATTGGCGGCAATTTCCCGATCGTCGGCTATCACGCCGTGTCGAAACAGTTCCGCGACCATCTGCGGCAACTCGCCATCGAGCCGTCGATCGACTGGATCGACTGCCAGGCCCGCAAGGACGTGATGAACTTCTACCAGTTCGATCCGATCGCGAGCCACGGCATCGATGTCGGCGCCTTGAGGCGCAACCCCAAGATCGTGCCGGTCCGCTTCCGCGACATCATCCGCGCCGAGCACTACGAAAAGTTTCGCTGGCAGTTCTTCCGCGTGCATTTCCAGTTCGTGATGGCCAACGAACTGCCCAACGCCTACGACTTCTTCATGATCGTCTGCGGCCCGGTCTCGCTTAGCGCACGCATGGCTGCGCCCGACGCCGCACTTGAGGTCGCAACCGGTGATTCCGCCGTGCGCAACCAGGCGTGGAAGAGGATCGAATCGGCCGCGCCCGCGACCGCAAGTGCCGCCGATTTGAGCAAATTGGAACCATCTGCCCGGCGCTTTAGTTGAAAAACCTGGTTTTTTGGGCTTCCGGCCAAGAACCGAATCGCCGCTGCGGATTGGCTTTGGCGACTGCTTTGGTGTAAAGCTTGGGTTCTATGGGCGGGGGAGAGCAGTTTGCGGCCGTGTTCGTACGGCGGCAAGCGCTTCAAATAGCTGAGGAAATGAACCGGGAAGGGTTAGAAGCTACTAACGTGATGCATATCACAGGCTTCAAACTGGAGTGCATCTAAGCTTTCAAATCAGGTACTGGCCTGCCGGAACCGGCAGACGGGTCTGGATTCTCGCGGCGCGGTTAACGCGCATCCCATCTCGCGTCGGGCCAAGCGCCCTGACATGCAAAATTGGAATATGCTGTGACCACATTTAGCAAGACGCCGCTTCTGGACACCATTCGCACGCCCGACGACCTTCGCAAGCTCAAGATCGAGCAGGTGCAGCAGGTTGCGGACGAACTCCGCCAGGAAACCATAG
>Ga0081455_10006446_pt1 | contig 12576 bp, 16 predicted proteins | sample TabmetS3T2R1_FD_70207 | JGI IMG/M metagenome (GOLD analysis project Ga0081455, IMG submission 70207) | Tabebuia heterophylla rhizosphere microbial communities from the University of Puerto Rico - S3T2R1 | ecosystem: Host-associated > Plants > Roots > Rhizosphere ... | reverse complement strand
GAGGAGCCTGGCTTGGTTACGTTCCGGTTCGCCGGAGTGTGATTGCAAGGAACGCAGAGCAACACGAACTTAAGGCCAATGTTCTGATCGCTGCTCTCATCTCGACCCAATCGCGTCAATCAAACAACCGAAGCGCCGCGAGTGCGAGGAATGCATGAAGATCGGTTCATCATGGGTCCATTTGCGGACATGTCAACAATGGCGGCGTGACGCTCTGCTGCGATAGCTCACCGAACCGTCATGCCAGTCAACATTTCCACACCGCGGGCATCCAGTCATTGCTTCGACCCAATCCGGGGAACATTGGTTGTATTGTTATCCTGACGAAGCGTTCTACGAGTATTAGCGATTAATCCTTGAGCCGATAACCATCGGGAACATCATATTCCTGTAGTCATGAAGAGTGTGTACGGACTGAGCATACCGCAAACGCTGGAAGAGGTGTGCGATCCACAACGCGTGGCCTTGCTCGTTTATGACATGCAGGTGGGGATTCTGAGTCAGATCAGGAATGCGAATGAGGTGACGCGGCAGGTTCTCAAAGTTCTCACCGCCGCTCGCGACGCTGGTGTACGCGTGTTCTTTTCACGGCATCTTTCGCTGCCAAAAGAGCTTATGGGCATGTTTCAATTCCGCATGGCCATGACTTGGCAACGCGTGGATTCACCGGCTCAAGTGAACCCTTGGTTTCTGCGCGATGCGCCCGGATTTCAGATTATCCCAGAGTTATCGCCGCTCCAGACAGAAGGCGTATTCGATAAATTGACGATGTCGGCCTTTGAAGGCACCTGGCTCGATTTCGCTCTGCGAGATTGCGGAATCAGCAGTTTTATCATTGTCGGCGTAGCGACCGAGATTGGAATCGAACCAACAGCGCGCCACGGAGCCGACCTCGGATACATTCCTGTGCTTGTGACTGACGCGTGCGGCGCCGGCAACGACGAAGTTGCCAAGCGCTCGATCGAAAACTTAAAGTTTGCGGGAGACGCGTTGGTCACCAACACCGAAACGATTTGCCAGGTTCTCCGAAAGGAATTCGGCACTCCGAGCACGTAAATTTGGCTCAGAGACGCGGCAAGAATTCTTCGCGGACGATTTTGCCGTCCTTCACCGTGTAAACGCCCACTTCGGACATTTTCCGGCGCTCCTTGGTTTTCTTATCGGACGCGTCGACGTCGTACTGCACAACAAAACGATCGTGCGCGACAAACGGTCCCTGCACATCGAAGCCGTGCACCTCCATCGCGTTGACCCACCAATCGACTTTGCCGCGCACACCTTCCTTGCCGCGCGTTTCCGGCGACTCGCCGCCCATACCGTAAGCTTCCACGCTGACAACGTTATCGTCGTAAAGATCGAGCGCCTCGTACCATGCCTGTTTTCGAGTTAACTCCACAACTTTCTTGGCTACTTCTTCTGTATTCATTACGTTAGTGTTTACATCAACAATCAGCTGCTGACGAATTTTTCCAGGCGATCCAGCACGCTGTTCCAGCCCTGTTCGTGATCGTCGCGTGACGGTTCGGTTGGAAGATTTTCGTGAGTCAGGTGGACCTCCGTGCCACCCTCACGATCGAAAAACTCCACGGTGACGAAACTTCTGTGGTCTTTCCAATCTTCATCATCTTCCAACCGCCAGGTGAACACGATCTTCTTGCCGGGTTGTAGCTCGCGATATTCGCCGGATATGGTTACTTCTTTACCTTGCGGATCCGTGCAATCCCAACGGAACTGTCCGCCTATCCGGACGTCAGCGACCAGATCACGAGTCTTAACATTTTCCGGACCGAACCATTTCTTCAATTCCGCGGGATCAGTCCAGGCAGCGTAAACGCGATCGCGTGGCGCTTTGATGAAACGTTTGATTTCCAGTGAGAATTTCTCTCGCCTTGTCGTCATGACTTTTCTTTCTCAGTCTTCTCGACAAACTGCCGGAGTTCGGAGCCGATGGCAGTCTTCCACCCCTCCTCGAAGTTCTTCCGCGCGTAAGCCGGAGTCTTCGGGAAGGTCTCGGTGCCGCTGTGCGTCAGTTTAAAGCGCGTCCTGTCACCATCCGGCCACAGCTCATATGTTACTAACGAATCCCCTGGTTCGCCTTTGTAACGCCATGTGTAAGCAATCTTTTTCTCCGGGATCACCTCGGTGACGCGACAAAGATGGTGATAGGTGTTGCCTTCATGTTCGACAACAAATTCGAATTCAAAGCCGACCTGCGGTTTGAATTCCTTCAAGTCGAAATACCACTCGCGCATCTGGTCGACATCTGTCAGCGCCTTCCAAACACGCGCGACAGGCGCGTTGTAAATCCGCTCGATCACGATCGGTTCCACCACTTCATTTGTCATACGGTTCCTTTCTCTTCATCCTCGTTGTCTTCAACGTCGGCGATCACGTGGCTCCGCGGGCTTGTCCCGCGGCGCGATGTAGCTTTCACTGCATGAAGCCTTCGGCGAGGACCTTCCTAGTCGCCAGGCTCGCGGTTCCCACACCCCAGATCTGCCGCTCATTGACCCACGCATATTCTTTGGACGCTGTGGAGAGGCGAACGTTTGCGAAGATGTCGAGCACCGGCTCGCCGGGTCGCGGCGCCGCCTGACCGCCGCCGGACAACGCGATCCGATGGCCGTCGTCGGTCTCGATGATCAAATGCAGGTCGAGCTCCATGCGACCATCGGCGCGCACCCGCACATAGTCGATGCCGTGCGCCCGTCCCGCGAGGCGGCCCTTGTACCGCCCATCGACCGCAAGGTCGAATCGGGCCCCGTGTAGTGGAATCGCTTCCCGGCCCGCAAGGATGGCCTCCATGCTCACGCCGTAGTCGGTGACTCCAGTGAGATCGAGTTCCATCTCGTAAATCTTCTCGCCTCTCATTGCAGTATTTCCCGTCATTTCTCTTCTCCTGTTTAGGTTGATTGCGGAACGAAAGCTTTCGCCCTCTCCTAGGTGGCAGCGCCGGTCTGCGCGGCTGCGCGGCCCCGACGGACTTGCTCCTGAACTTTGGCGGAGGCTTCGTCGTTGCCGTACTCGTCGTGCCATCTCCACCACTCGTATGGCGGCGTTTGAGGATAGCCCTTCGGCGAGTCCTCCCACTCCTCCTGACGTCCGAGGGCAGTGATGTCCAGATGGTTCCAAGGGTTCCCCATCTGCTCGTCACCGCGGCTGTTGATGAAGTACGTGCGGAACACCTGATCGCCGTCGCGTATAAACGCATTCGTGCCGTGCCACTCGTCCACGCCGAAGTCCTTGTCGAAATCGTCCGTAATCGTGTACCAGGGAATGAACTCCCAACCCATTCGTGCTTTCAGGCGCTCGATATCCTTCTGCGGTCCGCGAGATGCGAACGCGAGTGTGGTATTGCGGGCGTTCAAATGAGCGGGGTGAGTGATCTGGTCGGCCATCAAAGAGCAGCCGACGCATGCATGTTCGGGCCAGCCGACCACGCCCGGTTCGAAGAAGGCCCTGTAGAGGATCAGTTGCTGGCGGCCATCGAACAGATCGAGCAGACTCGCCTTGCCCTTGGGCCCGTCAAACTCGTACTCTTTCTCTACAGCCACCCACGGCATTCGCCGACGTTCGGCGGCCAGCGCGTCACGAGCGTGGGTTAGCTCCTTTTCCTTCACAAGAAGTTTCTGGCGCGCAGCTTCCCACTCTTTGGGTGATACGATTTTTGGCGGCTTTATCTGGTTCTTTTTCTTTTCGACTTCTTTGGTTTTCATTTTGATTGTTATCTGTCTTTTTTTGTTTGTTGCTCCTGTAAAACTTGCCAAACACGAACGCAGTCACTCCTCCACCGGACGTCGCGCCGACGGCCATAAGAGTAATGTTAGCGATACATGCGGGACACATGTCGACTTTCCCTTTACTTCGTCTTTCCTTTTGATGTTTGCTGGGTCTCTTTTTCCAGATATTCGGCCAAACGATCGAGCGACCCTTGCCAGAACCTTCGATATTCTTCCACCCACTGGGCAGCCTGTCGGAGCGGTTTGGCATCAAGGCGCATTTCGTGAACGCGTCCATAGCGCCGACGCCGAAGCAGTCCGGCTTTCTCCAGCACCCGCAAGTGTTTCGAGATCGCGGGGAGCGACATGGCGTGCGGCTTCGCCAGATGCGTCACACGTTGATCGCCCCGTGCGAGATGAGCCAGGATACGCCGGCGGGTGGGATCGGCGAGTGCGGCAAACGTGCGATTCAAGGTTCTGGAAGAATATTTAACCATCTGGTTAACTAATATGACTGATCTGCAGCCGCGCAAATGAAAAATTCAGTGTTGGCTTGAAGCCCTAAAAGCCGAAACGCACACTGCTCGATGCTACGACAGCCGATCAATAAGAGACCGTCATCATGCTGATAACTATCCAGGAACCTTGTGACGAGAGCGTAATTCGCTCCCGACTGGCCAGCGCGCCTTGTTCGAAAGTTGCCGGGCGCTGGGTGCTTGTGGCCACCACCCTCGCCTCCAGTATGGCGTTTATCGACAGCACGGTTGTGAACGTGGCGTTACCAGCGCTGCAAACGAACCTGAACGCTACGATCGTCGACGTGCAGTGGGTCATCGAGGCTTACTCGCTTCTGCTTTCTGCGCTCCTGCTTGTCGGCGGATCTCTCGGGGACCACTACGGACGGCGCAGAGTGTTCCTGATTGGTGTCGCTCTCTTCGCTGTGGCGTCCACGTGGTGCGGCCTCGCGCCCGACATACATCAACTGATTGTCGCGCGCGCGGCACAAGGGCTCGGTGCGGCGCTGCTCGTTCCGGGAAGTCTCGCTATCATCAGCAGTTCGTTTTCGGAAAACGAACGTGGACGCGCGATTGGCACCTGGTCTGGTTTCAGCGCGATTACAACCGCTGTTGGTCCAGTGATCGGCGGCTGGCTAATCGAACATCTTTCCTGGCGAGCCATATTCTTCATCAACGTTCCAATCGCGATCGCGATAGTCTTTATCTCACTGCGGTGCGTTCCCGAGAGCGCCGACAAGGAAAGCAAGGGACTGGATTGGTTAGGCGCGATTTTGGTAACGTTCGGCCTGGGCGCGCTGATTTATGGACTGATCGAATCCTCGCAGCTCGGCTTCGGCGATCGATCCGTGCTCACAGCGCTCACTGCAGCGGTCGCATTGCTCGCCCTTTTCCTGATAATCGAGGCGCGGATTTCCAATCCAATGCTCCCGCTCGCTCTGTTCCGATCACGAACATTCACCGGCGCGAATCTCCTGACCTGTTTACTTTACGGCGCGCTGGGTGGGAGCCTGTTCTTCCTTCCGCTCAATTTGATTCAAGTCCAGCATTACTCGGCGACAGCAGCTGGCGCAGCTTTCCTCCCTTTTATCCTGATCATTTTCCTTCTTTCTCGCTGGGCAGGAGGGCTTGTCGAAAAATACGGATCGAAAATCCCGCTGGTGATCGGACCGCTAATTGCGGCTGTCGGGTTCGCACTTTTCATGTTGCCTGGTGTAAACGCCGGTTACTGGCAAACCTTTTTCCCGGCAGTTGCCGTGCTCGGAACTGGAATGGCCGTGAGTGTTGCGCCTCTGACCACGACGGTAATGAACTCAGTTGTGCCGAATCGCGTCGGCATTGCGTCCGGCGTGAACAACGCGATTGCAAGAGGAGCTGGACTGCTCGCGATCGCGGTCCTCGGAATCGTCATGCTTCACTCCTTTAATAATGCGCTCGATCGGCGATTGACCGACGCAAGTGTGCCACCGCCTGTGTGGCAATCATTGAAAAATCAGCGGACGAAACTCGCAGCCGCCTCCCTTCCCGACGGATTGGACCAAATGACCCAGCAAGTGGTTGGACAAACGATTGCCGAATCTTTCGTGCATGCTTTCAGATTAATCATGGGAATCGGAGCGACGCTGGCTGCGCTCAGTGCAGTTGTTGCATGGCTTTTCATTGGAACAGCAGCACAAAAAGACGACCGTTCGAAAGCCTTCTCGGATTAAACCAATTTGCTGATAATATGATGTCTATGGCTCACCCAATGCCCGAGCACTTTCAACGGAAGCGCAACCCTTCCCGTTTACAGCCTAATGAATCAGATTCTACCGAGTAAATCCCATGCCATTCGATGAATTCGTAGACATCGACAAAATCGACGACGACCGCCGGAAAAGCGTTATGAAGTCGATTCGAACAATCAGTGTTGAAGAACTCAAGAAGCTTGCCGAAGAGATTTTCCATTCTCCAGACGATCCTTGGAAACAAACTTTACTTGAGCTAATCGCGGAAAATCGCGGCGCGGCGTTCTACCACGCGGACGCCGGTCAGGGCGTCATCTTCCTTTACTGCAGCGACGTTGACAAAGGTCTCTGGTACCTCTCTGGGAGTGGGATGGGACCATTGTCAGAGGGGGCGCGGCAGATGATGAAGGAAGCGATTGGAAGAAGTCATTGATTGGGAAGAAACGCTGCCGAGGGCCAAACGAGTAGACGCGATCTACGCGACCAATCGAACAAACCTGTAGTTTCACCGCGAGGTGGAGCATGCCTGCGGGATATGCTGAGGCAAGAAACATAGTCTTTCCCAAACTGGCTCAAGCGATCCGATAGTCTTCTCATGAAAACTTTATCCGAGAGGAGTCAATAACATGAGCAGAACCATCAATGCAATTCTGCGGAAGGACATGGTTAGATGCAAAAGGCGAAAAGCGGTTGATGATTGTGCTTGTAATGAGATGAAAACAGCGCAAAGACACCGAAAAGACTTATCCGCGCGGTCTACCGGGACGGTAGCGAAAACGCGGCCATCACATCATCTTGACCATGCAGAATGCGGAGCCGTTGGCGATTCCGCGCTGGTTAACAAAGTGGGCTGGCAATGTTACGCCTCAGACATTCGGCTCTTATCAGAACGAGGAAACCATTGAACGTAACAAGTACCAATGTAAGCACGCTGGGCGGCAGCTTCATGCTTCGCGGGACTTCAACTACCGTGCACCGAATGGGGTACGGTGCGATGCAACTTGCCGGTCCCGGCGTATTCGGACCACCGCGCGATCCAGACGCCGCAGTTGCGGTGCTGCGCGAAGCGGTCGCCGCCGGCGTCGACCACATCGATACCAGCGATTTCTACGGACCGCATATTACCAATCAGATTATCCGCCGTGCATTGCAGCCGTATCCGAGGGAATTGGTGATTGTAACTAAGGTAGGAGCTCGTCGCGGCGCAGATAAGTCCTGGATTCCAGCTCTTTCTCGGCAAGAGCTAATCGAGGGCGTTCATGACAACCTCCGAAACCTGGGTCTTGAGAGCCTCGATGTAGTCAATCTCCGGGTTGGAGGAATCGAAGCGCCATCGGAGGGATCGATTCAAGAACCACTGACCGTTCTCGCCGAACTCAAAGAGCAGGGACTAATCCGTCACCTGGGTTTGAGCAACGTTACGCCGCAACAATTGAAGGAAGCACAAACTATCACCGACATCGTTTGCATCCAAAACTTCTACAACGTTGCGCACCGAAACGATGACACATTCATCGACGATCTTGCCGCGCAAGGCATAGCTTATGTTCCATTTTTCCCACTGGGAGGCTTCTCTCCATTACAGTCTTCTGCCCTTGATTCTGCAGCAGCGTCGCTAGGAGCCACTCCGATGCAGGTGGCGCTGGCCTGGCTTCTCCAGCGTTCGGCCAACATCCTGTTAATTCCGGGAACATCTTCCGTAGAGCATCTCCGCGACAATCTGAAGGCTGCGACATTGCAAATTCCCGCGGCCGCGCTCACCGATCTTGACGCAATCCGTCAAAGTTAGGGAAATGAATAACTGCACTTTACCTAACTAATCTCAATACAAACCGACAAGCTGAATAATGAAACCGAACTTGGAAAATAAAAACAAGGCCATTGTGTTGGAAGCTTTCGACACCCTATTCAATCGGCGCGATTATGGCGCGGCTGAGAAGTTTTGGTCGTCGAATTATATTCAGCACAGCGCTCACATCCCTCCAGGTCGAGACGGCCTGTTTAACCTAATCAAGGCCAGTCCGCCTTCACTTCGCTACGAACACGGGTTGATCATGGCTGAAGGAGATTTCGTCGTCGTGCACGGGAGATATTCAAACACCGGCCTGCCGGCAAACTGGATTGTCGCCGATATCGTGAGAATGGAAAACGGCCTCTTGGTCGAACACTGGGATGTGATTCAGAATGAAGCCACGAAGGAACAATCAAAGAGCGGGCTCCCAATGTTGGGCGATTGCTTCACTGCCTGATCCAATTCATTTAATCCTTTAAAATCCTCACTCAGTAGCCGCCTCGCCAAGTCGAAGCATCGGGAAGCCGGGATACAGCGAGATCCTTAATGCGAAGCGGCTTACTTACGAGTTTCGGCCGCGTGTCTGCCCAATTTTTTCAAAAGCCGCAGCAATGTCAGCCGTTCGGTTCTTGAAAGGACGCCCGCCACATCTTCCATCGCGGCGGCGTGCTCGCCAAACCCGCGGGTAATTAGCGCCCGCCCTTTCGGTGTCAGTTGAACCCGGCGCACCCGGCGGTCGTCCGGGTGATCGTTGCGCGAGACGAGGCCTTTTCTAACCAGGCGATCCACGGCCACACTAATGGATCCCGGAGTGAGCCAGACTTTGGGGCCGATGGTGTTAACCGGAAGTGGGCCCTTGTGCAGGAGAACTTCCAGGACGCGGAAATCGGAGTCGCCCAGTTCTGTGCGCTTGATGCTCTCCGCAGCGTGCGGCATCAGAGCCTGAAAGGCTTTCATGAGAATGAGCCAGAGATGGACTCCGCTGGCGTCCTCTTTCTGGGTTTTACCTTTCATGGAAATAATTTCTTGACGATGAATATATTGATGTCAATATAGTTTAAATCAAACTAAAATGCTACCATGAAAACCACTTCTCTCATCGCTCGTTTTCTGCTTGGCCTGATTTTTCTGATCTTCGGACTGAATGGCTTCCTCCATTTCATTCCCATGCCGCCGCCCACCGGCACCGCGGGCCAGTTCATGGGAGCGCTGTTCGTTTCCAATTACCTGGTCGTCGTGTTCCTGCTCCAGATCGTTCCCGCGATCCTACTCCTGATCAATCGCTATGTCCCGCTCGCCCTTACCCTGCTCGCTCCCATCATTGTCAACATTCTGCTGTTTCACACTTTGATGGCGCCGGAAGGTCTGCCGCTGGCGATCGTCGTGACCGTGCTGTGGTTCCTGGTGTTCCTCAGCGTTCGCTCCGCCTTCGCCGGACTCCTCCAACAGCGCGTTGTAGCTTGAACAAGCGGAAATGCAAATCGGCATAGACAGTTTCGTAGCGGCAACCGTTGACGCGGCGGGCCGCGCCGTTGATCCTGCGCGACATCTCAGCCAGTTACTCGAAGCAATCACCGTCGCGGATGACCTGGGGCTTGACCTGTTTGGGATCGGCGAACATCATCGGCGCGAGTTCCTCGATTCCGCCCCTGCGGTAATTCTCGGCGCCGCCGCTGCCCGAACCCATAAAATACGACTAACGAGCGCAGTGACCGTCCTTAGCGCGGCCGACCCGGTGCGCGTGTTCCAGGAATTCGCCACTCTTGACCTGCTTTCTAACGGCAGGGCCGAAATGGTTGTTGGTCGCGGTTCGTTTATCGAAGCATTCCCGCTGTTTGGCCTGGAACTCGAGGACTACGATTCGCTTTTCGCCGAAAAGCTCGACCTGCTTCTGAAAATTCGTGAACACACTCGCGTCCATTGGTCAGGCAAGCATCGTGCACCGTTGAAAGGTGAAGGCGTCTACCCCCGCCCCGCCCAGAACCCGCTGCCAGTCTGGCTCGGTGTCGGTGGAACACCAGCCTCGTTTGCCCGCGCCGGCTCGTTGGGACTGCCGCTGATGGTCGCGATAATCGGCGGTGAACACTCCCGGTTTCGACCCTTAATCGATCTTTACCGCGAGGTCGGTCTTCGCGCGGGCCATTCCCTGGAACAACTGAAAGTCGGTGTCCATTCGTTAGGCTATGTGGCCGAAGATTTCGCCACCGCCGCGAACGATTTCTTTCCCGGTTACGCCGAAAGCTTTACCCAGATCGGAAAAGAAAGGGGCTGGCCACCAATGACCCGAGCTCATTTCAACGCCCAGCTCGGGCCAACCGGGGCCCTCCTGGTCGGCGATCCGGAAACGGTTGCAGAAAAGATCCTGTATGTAAACGATTCGTTAGGCGGAATTTCCCGTATCACATTTCAAATGAGCGTCGCAGCTTTGCCGCACGTCAAAATGTTGCGCGCGATCGAGCTGCTCGGAACGGAGGTCGCACCGATGGTGCGCAACTCGCTCGCGTCTTCACCGCGCCAGCTGGCGTTGCCGACAAAGGCAGTTCGCGCCGCCTAATCGTCCATGGTGACTGAAACCCGCCATCAACCCAAAACGGAGAATATATGATGATAAATCAAATCCACGCTTACGAGCCGCTCACGTCCGAAAATGCAACACTCGTTCTCGTCGATCATCAAATCGGCCTCATGACGGGCGTCCGTGATTATTCGACCGGCGAGCTGAAACACAACGTGGTCGCGCTGGCCAAAGCTGCGAAATCACTAAAGCTGCCGATCATCGTTACCACGACGGCCCGTGACAGCATGTGGGGCCCGACGTTCCCCGAACTCGTCGATGCACTGCCCGGCATCGAGATCATTGATCGTTCGTCGGTCAACGCCTTTGACGACGCGCGCGTGGCTAGCGCCATCGCGGCGACCGGCCGCAAGAAGCTAATCTTTGCCGGTATCTCGCTTGAAGTGTGTGCGGCTTTTCCGGCCATCACAGCCGTCGGGAAAGGACTGGACGCTTACGTAGCGGTCGATGCTTCGGGAACCTTCAGCGATACGAAACGTCAGGCCGGGATTCTTCGCATGCTGCAGGCCGGCGTAATTCTGTCGGACTATGCAAGCTTGATGGTGGAAATCCTCAAGGACAATGCGCGACCGGAAGCCCGCGCGGTCTATGAGGCAATGGATATGCCCTGGGCCAAACTTGTGGGCCAGATCGCGCAGGGGTACGGGAAATAATCGCTGCGGGCTGCGAGGCATTCCACCATTCGTCAAAGCGCATAGCTAAACATTGAGGTAAAAAAGTAAACGAGACGAGCCATGTCCTACAGCATATCGAGCTTGCTCACCCGCAATCTTCACGACGTGTTCGGTGAAAACGACCCTGCCCGTCGGCGCGCGGCCGTCGACGAAATCTTCACCGAAGATTGCGTTTTCTACGAGCCCAGCGGCGTCTATCGTGGCCGCGACGAGATCGATCGCGTCGCGGGCGCGATCAAGGCTACTCACCCGGACTTTCGATATCAGCCAATTGCCGAGCCTGAGGAATTGGGCAATTGCGGGCGGATCAGATGGGTATCGGGCCCTGCTGGTGAGGTGCCAGCTTACGCCGGGACTGATTTCATCATTGTCCGCAACGGCCGGATTGCCGCCGTTTATCTCTTTTTCGACAAGCTACCCTGAGCGCTGCGCATGCTTCGAGCAACGGTGCGGACTTGCTCGCGCAGCCACGCGTGCGCAGCTTGATTCGTTTGGGCGCGGATGCCAGCTCATGATTATGCCCGCCGCGCCCGGTGATTACACTCTGGTCGTCCGCGCCACGGATGGCGAGGGCGATGTCCAGAAATGAGAGGAAGGTCGCGGCCCGTTCTCCGGCACAGCCGGGCTTCACACGATTGGTGTGCGCATAACCGAGTCGTTGTGCGTCCGGGGACCACGGCTACCACTGCGCTAGCGCACGGATTCGCCGTGGCGAACCTGTTCGTTTTGGCATCTCGCCAAAGGGCTTGCAGGCGCACGTAACTCTTTTAGGCAGCCGCTCAGAGCAACTTGTCTATTTAGGAGTTGATATCGCCAAATCATATCTGGACGCGGCAATGGGAATGAGAAATGTCGTTTCTCTAATGACATCCAAACTCCAAAGGGTCCCTCAAAAAGCGCGCGGGCGAACGCATTCAACCGAATCCGCGCCAAGCGTGTTGATTTTGCTCTTTGCGATCCAAGAACTTTTGAAGTCATCGGAGTGATCGAACTCGATGATTCGAGTCATAGAAGACAGTCACGTCGAAAACGTGACCGATTTGTGGATGAGGCGCTGACGGCCGCCGGGGTGCCGTTCGTTCGGATCGCAGCACAGCGCGGCTACGCTGTGGCAGAGATTCGTGAGAAAATGTCAGGGTTGTTTGGAAAAAACGCACGTGGCGTTGGTTGAACGCAGCTGTTAGCCGGAATGACCTTCGCGAAGCTGCCAGATCATGCGCCACAGGCGATCAGTTTCCCCGCGCTCCATGACAAGAAAAGAACTGGATGTTGTAACCTCCGAAACTATGCCGGTGACGCGAAGCGTGTAATTGCACGGCTGCCCGCGTGACCTTGTTCAATTTTCCTGGGTCACTTTGCCGTTTGTACCTGAGCGACAAACTTCCGTAGCAAAGGCGACGAGTTGTCCTTCTTCCAGATCACGTTAAACGGGAGCCGGACATTCATGTCTACAACTGGAAGTAACGTAACGCCTGGGGGGCAGTGCCATTGTGTGGATTCGGTCATCCACGCGATCCCAATCTGGCATTGCACAAGACCTAATTGGGTATCGCGATCCGCTGCCTCCTGAACAA
>Ga0081455_10006445_pt1 | contig 12576 bp, 9 predicted proteins | sample TabmetS3T2R1_FD_70207 | JGI IMG/M metagenome (GOLD analysis project Ga0081455, IMG submission 70207) | Tabebuia heterophylla rhizosphere microbial communities from the University of Puerto Rico - S3T2R1 | ecosystem: Host-associated > Plants > Roots > Rhizosphere ... | reverse complement strand
CGAGCGGGTTTTCTTCAATGACAAATCTAAAATTACAAATTGAAAATGAAAAATGTTTTCCTTACAGGCTATAGCATCTAACATCTAATTGATCGAACTCCATCAATCAACCGCTCGATCTCGTCATCCGTCGTATAACAGGCGCATCCGGCACGCACCAGACCCTGTTCCAGTTTGCCGAGGCGCTCCACAACGGTCAGCGCATAAAAATCACCGTGTGAGGTAAAGACCCCTTGTTCGACCAGCTGCCGCGATACCTCGATTGACGGAATGTCTCTCACGACGAAAGATACGGTTGGTGTCCGCGGAGCATCGGGTGGGGGGCCAAAGACGGTCACCCCATCGATCGCATTTAAACCATTCCACAATCTGGCTATCTGTTTATCACCGCGCGGGTGTAATCCGGCGAATGAATTCTTCAACTTCTCCCTTCGGGTCTCACCTTCCGCCAGGGAAGCGAGGAAATTCACGGCCGAGCCTGCGCCGGCGATCCCTTCATGGTTTTGTGTGCCGGTCTCGAGGCGTTCAGGGCCGATCTCAGGCGCAGGGATCAGTTTCGGCACATCGAGTGATTGCGTCAGGTCAGACCTGCTGAAAAGCACGCCGATATGCGGCCCGTAAAATTTGTAAGCCGAGCATGCCAGAAAATCGCACCCCAGCTCACGCACGTCAATCAGGCCATGTGCCGCGTAATGAACAGCATCGACAAAAGAGAGAGCCCCTACTTCTTTGGCCAATTGCGCGACCTGCCGCACATCGTTGATCGTTCCCAGGGCGTTCGAGGCTGCGCCGATGGCGACAACCCGAGTCTTCCGGTTGATCGCGCCCTCGAGATCGCTCCAATCGAGACTGCCCGTTTCAGTCAGCATCCGCACAGTCCGGACCTTGACTCCCGACTCTCTTGCCAATGCCTGCCAGGGTGCGACATTTGCATGATGATCAAGTTCGGTGACCACGATTTCGTCTCCTTGCCGGAGTCTTCTCCCCAATGCACGCGCAATGTGAAAAGTGATCGTCGTCATATTCAAGCCGAACGAAACCTCCTGAGCATCGCAGTTGAAAAAGTCTGCGAGCGCGTGTCTCGCATCTTCGATCAGTTCGTCTGTTTCGGAGCTCGTCGGGTATGCCCAGTGCGTGTTGGCATTGTGGTTATAAAGATAATCGCTCATCGCCTCGACGACCATGCACGGCACCTGAGTGCCGCCTGGACCGTCAAAATAGGCGACCGGGTGGCCTTTATATCTTCGTTCAAGGGCGGGGAAGTGAGAGCGAATTTGTGAAATTGCGGCAATAGAATTTGATTTATCAGTCATAAATATGGGATGGTCATCGGGCCTTCCGGCAAGACGGCAATCGGCGCATCTCGATCGATTCGTTTTAATTCCTGAGCAAGATATTCCGTGATTTCGCTTACCGGATCCAGATGCGCCCGGCGAACTTCCTCCGCCGGGATGTCGCTATATAAACCGACGCGTGATTTCAGGCGAATCATGGCCAGGAGCTGCGCTTCCCACTGGTCGTACATAGAGAAGCCCGGAGCTAGTATTGTATCGAGCAGTGCTCTGGGAGAGTCGTGCGCGAAGAGCAGCTTTTTAAAGTTTCCATGTGACGGGAAACCGTCATTGCATTTCGATGCGGCGACGATCAGTCCGCCCTCTTTAATGATGTTCGCCGCGGCCGACATCCCCTTGACTGCCTGATAAAGATTCTGGTCAAGCGGATACCCGCTATTGGTCGTGATGACGATGGGGAAAGGCTGCGGGCAGGGAACCATGACCGTCGATTTCGAAAACTCGCATCCCATCCTGTGCGCGGCCATGACCTCGCCGCAGAAAAACCGTGTGATCTGCCGGTTGCGATTGAGTGTCACGTTGATGCAGAAATCCAGAGGCAGCAGCGAACCGTTATCTCGAATCTGAGTTTGTGTTGGATTACCCTCAAGCACGCCCCAGGTGCTTTCCCGATGGCCGATTACCTCTGCGCGGTGGTAATGCATGATCGAGTCGATATCGGCGATCGCAGGGAAGATTCCTTTGTACCCGCCAGAGAACCCGGCCATGAAATGCGGCTCGATAAAACCGAGGACGATTCTTTTATCAGCCTCAAGATATTCATTGTTCAGCAGTATTTGCCGGCCATCTTTTGTCCGGCCGGCAAATTTCAGCGTTGCCGGATCGTGCGAATTGTGATTGACGATCTTGAATCTTTTAAAAATCGATGCGCCGGTCATAGTTGACAGCTCTTCCGGCGTGTTGACCCGATGTGATCCCGTGCCGTTGATGATCACGAAGTTTTCTTCCGGCACGTATTTGAGCTCTTCAAAAAGCCATGGCAACAATCGATCGGAGGGTAAAGGACGGGTAATATCCGGAATAACGACGGCAATTCGATCCCTCGCGCCGATCAATTCTCGCAACGGCCGGGAATCGATCGGGGAGCGGACAGCATCTCGAAAAGCCGTGGCCTCATCGGGTAGTCCGGGCAGGAAGTGCGGTGCGAGAACAGTAATATTCTCCGAAGGGATTTCGACTTCCAGGCCGTCTTTGCCGTATTGCAGATGAGTCAACATATTTAATCAATCGCCGGATCCTGATCGAGCGATCCGTACTGCTGTAATTGCGGTGAAAACAAGGTGACCACCGCGACAACGATCAGCGTGCCGATTCCACCGCTGACGACAGAAAATGTCGGCCCGAAGAAATATGCGACCGAGCCGGATTCGAACCGCCCGAGCTCATTCGACGCGCTGATGAACATTCCATTGACCGCGGAGACGCGTCCCCGCATTTCGTCCGGGGTCAGGATTGTAACGAGCGTCTGGCGGATGACGACACTGATGTTATCGAAAGCTCCGGTGAGGAACAACATGAAGAGTGACAGCCAGAAATTTTGTGAAATTCCGAAGATAACCGTTGCCGCTCCAAATCCCGCGACAGCGAGCAATAATAATTTGCCCGCGTTCTTAAAAGGCGGCAGATGAGTCGTGATCAAGGCCATGATCACTGCTCCCATTGAAGGAGCAGCCTGCAGCCATCCGAGACCCGCCGGCCCGACCTGCAGGATATCCTTTGCATAGACTGGAAGTAATGCCACTGCTCCGCCGAATAATACGGCGAAGAGATCCAGGGTCATCGCCGCGAGCAGGACCCCTGTCTGCCGGACATAACCGATTCCCGCCAGGAAGGATTTAAAGTTCGGGCCGTTTACTGATGGTGATAAAACCGATCCGGCAGCGACATAAGATCGCCTGGTCAATAAGGCGAGCATTATGAAATAGAAGAGGCTGGTGAATCCGGCGAGCAAATAAACGAGAGTGGCGCTTTTCATCAAAGCGATCAGTAATCCACCGAGCGCAGGGCCGATCATCGAGCTTAATTCGAAACCGCTCACCGTCCATCTGATTGCATTACTGAAAATGATCGTTGGGACAAGCTGGGGCAGAAGGGATGATCTGGCCGGGCCTTGAAATGCGCGCGCAGTGCCGCTCAAGAAGAGAAAGAGGTAAATCAGTGGAGGATTGCCGCCTCGTAATGAAACGGCAGTCAATCCTAACGAACTAAGCACAGCCAGCCCGGTCGCAGCCATCAGTACTTTACGGCGGTCGTAACGATCGGCGACCTGACCGGCGGGAAGTGCCATCCCGATCATCGGAATCACTTGGATCAGGCCGACGAATCCCAGCGCCATCGCCGAAGACGTTTTCTCGTAAAGCTGCCACCCGACTGCTACGGTCTGCATCTGGACACCGAGAACTGAGATGAGATGGCCGGCGATGAAACGCCGAAAATCCTGCACGCGTAATGCCGCATAATTGTCGAGTTGTTTAGGGGTAGCAGTGACCGTGTTTTCAGAGGGCATTACGATGGTTTGAGTAATGGGAATGAAGAGGGATTACGAAATAAACGAAAATAACGAAATAAACGAAAAAATAAAGATTTTCGTTTATTTCGTTATTTTCGTTTATTTCGTAATCCCAAATTTAATATGCGGATGAGAGGACTCGAACCTCCACGGAATTGCTTCCATAGCGTCCTGAGCGCTACGCGTCTACCAGTTCCGCCACATCCGCGCTGGTCAATTGCATACTACAGATTGGAAAATATGCTGTCAAGAAGAGGGTTTTTCCATATTGCTCTTCAAACCGATCTCTTCCTGTATCTCACGTAGCGAGGCAAGGACAAAGGCGCAGTGTTCGTCGAAACTCAAGCCGAGTTCTTCGGCGCCTCCCCACAAATCATTGCGATTGACCGTGCGGGCGAAAGCTTTATCTTTGATCCGTTTCCTGACCGAAGATACTTCGAGGGTATCGAAGCTCTTGTCCGGGCGAACGAGCGCGCAGGCGACGAGGAAACCGGATAATTCGTCAGTCGCAAAAATTGCGTGCTCCATGAGTGTCTCGCGCTTAACCCCCGTGTAATCGGCGTGCGAGAGGATCGCGCGGATGACATCTTCCGGATAACCGCGCTCGCGCAGAACTTCAGACCCGAGTTGCGGATGGCGCTGGTCAGGATAGCGTTCGTAATCGAAGTCGTGCAGCATCCCAACCAGTCCCCACCGGTCTTGATCTTCCTTGTATTTTCGGGCATATGCGCGCATTGCGTATTCGACGGCGCGCGCATGCTTGCGCAAACTTTCGCTTTCGGTCCATTCGCACAACAAAGCCCAGGCTTCTTCTCGTGACGGTAGCATTTCGCTCATCCCGTTTTTTTACCCCGGTTTGTCCGGCAAGACAAGAGGTGGTAAATTTAAGTAGCTGCTAACGGTGTAAGGTTTGCTAAAATAAATCTTATTTTTTCGGACGCGGGCGGCGGGCATCGAGTTCTTCTTGAGAAATCATTCCGTCTTTGTCGGTATCAAGACGGTCGAAGCGTTTCGGTTTACCTTTCCATTCTTCCCGGGAAATCTTCGAATCGCTGTTTGCATCCATTTGTTGAATCCCCCTTCGACGCGCACGACCAACAGCGGCACTCAACTCTTCGCGTGTCAAGAAACCATCATTGTCGGAATCGAGTTTGTCGAATGCTTCAGCTTTTCTGTGCCATTCATCGCGAGATATTTTGCCGTCGTTGTTTGTATCCATGCGTTTCATGGCGCCGTCCCTTCTTTGAGGACGCCTGCCGCGCGCTGTTTGAGGATCGGGAGTTTGACTGAATGCCGAACTCAGCAGGACGAGAGTAAACAGAAAGGCTGCATTTATTGGAAACTGTTTCATTTGAACTTTTCTCCTTCTATTTTATGTAATGTCTCCTGAAGATTTGTCAGGTAATGAGGCGCAAAACCACTACATGGCATTAGAGGAAAAGAGAAAAAAGAAAGTCGGAAAAAGTAATACCAAGGAATGAATGAAAATGGCAATTCTCCCGGTTTCGCTATAGAAGCACGGGACTTATTGAAAAATTATGATAGTCTCATCGCTGTCAACCGGGTTAATATCAGTGTCTTTTATGGGGAGGCATTCGGTCTTCTCGGTCCGAACGGGGCGGGAAAATCGACGATCATGCGGATGATCTATTGCCGGACTCCGGTGACTTCCGGGTCCCTGCATGTCGTCGGACATGATGTCACGCGCGATCCGAGGACGATCAAAGCGAACGTTGGGGTAGTGCCGCAGGAGAACAATCTCGATCCGGACCTCAACGTGCGCAAGAACCTGCTCGTTTATGCGCGATACTTTCGCATCCCGCGGAAAGTGGCTGAAAGCCGGGCAGACGAGTTGATCGAATTCATCGGGCTGAGTGACAAACGGGATTCACGGATCGAAGCATTGTCGGGTGGGATGAAACGCCGCCTCATGATCGCGCGGGCATTGATCAACAATCCGCAGATTCTGATACTAGACGAACCGACTACCGGCCTTGATCCGCATGTGCGCCTGGCAATTTGGGATAAGTTACGGGAACTCCGTGAGCAGGGCCTGACAATCCTGCTCTCGACGCACTATATGGACGAAGCCGAAAAGTTATGCGACCGGCTCATGATCATCGATCACGGGCAGATACTGGTCGCCGGATCCCCGCGTGAACTGATCGAGCGCCATGCACTGCATTTCGCGCTCGAGGCTCGGGGATGCAATGGCAGACCGCTCCGCTCATCACTCCCACAGATTATCGCCGAGCGGCGCGGTGCGACGCATTTTTATTTCGCCGCTTCGGCCGAGAATCTCTCCCCGCTCATGCGTGAGTATGAAGATTGCGAAACCTATCTCCGACCATCGAACCTGGAAGACGTTTTTTTACGACTGACCGATCGTGATCGGTTAACTGAATGAGATGTTAGATGCTGGATGCTAGATGCTCGTAGGAGAATCCTACGAGCATCTAGCATCCAGCATCTAACATCTTTACTGAAACATATGAGTGATCAAAAGAATAAAGAAGAACTGCTTGAGCTTGCGCATATAATGAAGCGTGAGTGGGACGAACGGGCGCGCCTGGATGCAAAGTGGTTTATCAATACACTCAGATTCCAGCAGAGTGAAGAGGAATTCGATCGGAGCGGAGCAGTCGAGGTCGAACATATCCTGGGGGACGATCTTGGGTTTCTCACTCAGAGACACGATCCGAAATCATTGCGAGTGCTGGAAGTCGGCTGCGGCCTCGGGCGAATGACCAGGCATCTGGCGAAAATCTTCGGCGAGGTCGTCGGAACCGATGTTTCCGGTGAGATGATCAGGCAAGCGAGGGAGAGATTGTCCGATCTCAAGAACGTGCAACTACACGAAACCAACGGCTTCGATTTAGCGCTTTTTCCCGACGAAAGTTTCGACCTCATACTGGCGGCGCGAGTATTTCAACACGTACCGAGCCCGCAAATCATCGGCTCGAACATCAGCGAGGGCTGGCGTGTTCTGAAACCAGGTTGTATTTTCAGATTTCAAACCAACAGCCTGACCTCGTTCGGTTACGAGGAGATCGAGAAAGATACCTGGACCGGCGCATCGTTCTCTGAATCCGAAATCCGTCACTTCGCCCGAAAGAACGGCGCTCTCTTGATCAGTATCTACGGAGTGGACACACTTTCCTGCTGGACGACGATTCGCAAGTGCCCCTCGCCGAGGTCGTCTGTGCCATTGAATGCAGAGCTCCCACGCATCGAATATTATGGGCGCACTTCTGATCCACAGATCAAGACAATCCCGATTCGGGGAGCCGATGCTTCGCTGACTTTATGCGTTTTGGGATTGGATTGCTCACAGGTCGATTGTAATTCGATTGCCATAGAGCTGAACGAGAGGATCCTTCTCCCGCGCTACACGGGCCCGGTCAGACATAAACTGGAAACTCATTTGCGAGGCTCAATCGCCGCGGAGCCGGATCGACTGACGCAGATCGAATTCAGTATTCCCGGTGACACTCCTGTTGGATTGCTTCCGCTTCGTTTTATCATCGGCGGCAAATGTTCCGATCCGATCGACATCGAAGTTAAGGAAGACCCGCCAATCCCTCCGAAAATCTGTTCGATCGTCAATGCATACGACAACAGCGCCGATATTCATGCACGTGGAGAGAAATCGAAGCTGCGTATTCTGGTCGAAGGTCTCAACGAAGCCGCCGATACGGGAAACGTCCGTGTACAGATAGGCGAACGAATCGTGAAACCGAGTTTCATCGGTTTCATGACCAGCCGGCGCCTTTATGAAGTCGACGCGCAGTTGCCGGAAGGAGTTACTTCCGGTCCCACACAATTGAGTATTTATTTCGGCAATCTTCAATCGCCGTCTGAACCTTTAGAAATAAAATATTAAAATTATGTTGGCATTGACCAGAGTAAATTTCGGTGATTTCGCGCGGGTCTGGCGGCGCAATTACGATGTTTATATCCGACTCTGGCGGACGGAAATGATCGCGCCGTTATTCGAGCCGGTCTTTACCGTGATCGGCTTCGGATGGGGAGTGGGATCGCTGGTCGCGGGCAAGGTCATGGGGGTGCCATATCTAACCTATGTGGGAGCCGGATTGTTGGCATTCACTGCGCTGCTTCGATCACTTTTTGAATGCACCTATGGCTCATATTTCCGCATGGTCTATCAATCGACATTCGATGCAGTCCTTTGCACCCCGGTCGAGGTCGAGAGCCTGGCGCTCGGGGAGATCAGCTGGGGCGCATCGAAAGCGCTCTTTGATGGCCTTTTCGTGCTGGCCATCCTGGCGATCTTCGGGGCTGTGCTCTCGCCGTATGGGATACTAATTCCTATTGTGCTGGCGATCGGGGCTTTATGGGTAGCTGCATTATCGCTCCTGGTCACTGCCCGCATCCGTGACATCAATCATTTCAATTTCTATCTTGCCTTTGTTTTTTCCTACATTTGGATCTCCGGGGCCTATTTCCCGCTCGATCGGATGCCGAAATTCGTCGAGCTGATCGCCTGGGTGGTTCCGGTAACGAGCGCGATCGATATAGCGCGCGCCTTGATGATCGGGGAACCGGGTCCAAAGATTATCTGGGAGATGCTTTACCTGCTCATCGCATTTCTGATTACTGCTGAATATGCGCTCCGATCATTGCGCCGGCGACTGGTCAGCTGAAGAGGATTACGAAATAGACGAAAATAACGAAATAGACGAAAAAATATAGAAATTTTCGTCTGTTTCGTTATTTTCGTCTATTTCGTAATCCCTCTCTTCAATGCTTCTTCTGCAGTTCTTTGATCAGTTTTATTTTTTGCTCGATCTCTGCGATCATCGCCGGATCGAGTCTAGATGCCGTTTCAATATCCCTCGCCGATTCTTGCTCTTTACCCATACGTAAATAGGCGAGGCCGCGGTTCGCGAAGGCCAGAGCGTAATCGGAATTCAGTTCAATCGCGCGGTTGAACTCAGTGATCGCACGATCCAGTTTGCCCCGATCGCAATATACCACTGCGCGTCCATAATATCCCTGAGCCAAACGGGGGTTGATCTCCACTACTTTCTCGAAATCGCTCATTGCCCCCGCATCCTCATTGATTTCCCGCCGAGCTAAGGCACGGTTGTAATAAATTACGGCATTTTTTGAATCGAGCGCGATGGCCTTGTCGAAATCGGCGACCGCTTTTCTGAACTCATTGATTTCCGAGTAGGTGTTGCCGCGATTATTTAGCGCTTCAACATCACGAGGATTGAAGGCGATCGCGCGTCCAAAATCGCTGAGAGCTCGTTCGTAATCTTTTTTGGCGAAGTGAGCTAGCCCACGATTGTTGTATGCCTCCCCTGACCTTGGATTGATCGTGATCGCCCGGGTGGAGTCATCAATTGCGCCATCATAATCGCCTTTGTAATAGCGCATGAGTCCACGGTTCGCATAAGCAAAAGCCGTAAAGGGATCGACTACCCTGATATCATCGAAAGCGGATGCCATTTCATTGAAACTCGCTTTTCGATTGTCATTCACCAGGCGCGAGCTGATCTCGATCGCTCGGGTGTAATCGGCGATCGCGCCATCAATATCACCCTTGGCATAACGGTCCCGTGCCCGGTTGTAATGTTCAATCGCCTCACGCGGCGTCTGCGACCACCCCGTCATCACCAGAAATAACAATGCCACTAGTCCGGATAATATTCGGCTGCTGCACATAATCTGCACTCCTTCCACTCGCGCTGCGAGCAAAGCTGCCTTGTTTTTATTTCTTTTCAATATATCTATTAAGGAATTCATAGTTCATTGTTTTAATCATCCAAGAAATGGGATGATAGATTCACATGTTAATTTGGCAATAAATATGCCTTTTAGGGAGATGGGCTTACCGGAGCAAATTGTGAGCCCACATAGTATTACTCACTGGGTTGTCGAAACGTTCACAAAAAGTGAGCTTTGGAGGGAGTGAAGGCCGTCATGACCTTAACTTTTTCATAGCAAATCAAAATTCAATGATTGTTTCTTTGAGGATTGATGGCTTGTTCAGATCTGAACATTTGAGTTTCGAAATCGGTACAGCTTTAACCTAAAGGGGCAAGGGGGGACCTTTGCCCCTTTGCCCCTTTGCCCCTTTGGGTTGAAATTCGCTTTATTCGTAATGGAGAGCGATCATCGGGTCAATCCGTGATGCTCTCCGTGCCGGCAGATAGCCCGCAAGCGCCGCCACGGCAATCATAAGCGATGCGGCCAGTGCAATGGTCAGCGGGTCGCCGGGTGTCAGCCCATAGAGCAGGTTAGAGACGAGTCGCGTCGCGGCCAGCGCCGCCCCCAACCCGAGAGCGACACCAACCATGACCATTAACATCGTTTCCCGCATAACCAGCAGCACTACATCTCGCGCCTGCGCACCGAGCGCCATCCGGATGCCAATTTCATTGGTCCGGCGCGCCACAGCGTAGGACATCAGACCGTACAAACCGATGCAGGCGAGCAACAGGGCAAACAGACTGAACGCGCCCCCGAGCTGCGCGGTGAATCGTTCCTGGACTAGCGCATCATTGACCACGTCTTCCATCGTCCTGAGATTGATCACCTGGAGTTGGGGATCGATCTCCCGCGCAAGGCGATTGATCATCCCTCCATAGGCGAGCTGATCGCTCCCGGTGCGGAGCTGATAAGTCATTCCCTCCCGATGGCGCGGCCGCTGCAAGTAGTAAAGGTAGTAGGTATGCGGCGGTGGTTGGCGCATCTCGGAGTATTTCGCATCTTTTACCACTCCGATTATCTCCAGTTCCGACCCGCCGCTTCTGAAACGCTTGCCGATCGGGCTTTCTGAGCCGTAGAAGTATCGTGCCATCGTCTGGTTGATGAGAACCGAACGTGGAGGAGGCGGTGGCGCATTGGATGTGGTGGATTGCGCCGCCTGATTGATCGCAATCGAAAGTGAAGGAGGCGGTGGCGTAGCGGGAGCCGTCGCTGAACTGGCGGAAGAAATGGATGGTTCCACCGGCCGCTCATCCTGTGGCCCAAAGTCTCGCCCTTCCAGAATCGAAATCTTCATCGTCTCGAAAAATCTGGGCCCGACTACCAGGACACTGCAGGAAAGGTTCTCGTCGGGTCCTGGCGTGTATCCCGGGACGGTGACCCCGTAGGTCATATTATTTCCAATGAGCAAGCTGAAGCTGGAGAAGGACGCCGAGCGCGCGCCGGGCAATCTCTCCAGTCGCGCCAATACCTCTTTACGCAGACTGACTTCCTGCGCAAGATTGTAACCGCTGCCCGAGTCTATATTGAACTGAACCAGGTTTTCCCGGTCGAATCCGGTTTCGAGGTTCTTCAAGTTCTGCAAACTGCGAACAAAGAGTCCCGCACCGACAAGCAAAAAGAGTGAGAGCGCAACCTGAGTGACAACCAGTAGTTTGTTCAGCGCGAGGCGCGAGCGTCCAGCGCTCGTCCCCGTAATATCCTTGAGCGACGAGGTCAGATCGAGCCGCGTCGCACGCAGTGCCGGAGTGAGGCCGAATAACAGGCCGGTCAAGATAGAGATGCTCAACGTAAAACCGAGGACCCGGAGGTCCGGAGTGAGATCGAGCGCGACCTGATTCTGCTGTGGCAGGTAAGAGAGCAATATGCGCGCACACCAGTACGCAAAAAGAAGTCCCAATCCGCCCCCGATCACGGCCAGCATTACGCTTTCGGTGAGCAGCTGGCGCAGCAGTCTCAACCGGCTCGCGCCGAGCGCCAGCCGCAAGGCGATCTCTTTTCGCCGCGTCGTCGCGCGCGCCAGCAGCAGGTTGGCGATGTTGGCGCACGCAATCAAAAGTACCAGGGCGACAATCGTCATGAGGATTAACAATGGCTGGCGAAACTGCTGTCTTAGCCGTGTATAGCCTGCGCTCCCGGATTCAAGCTCAATCTGCCGTTCGAAGTGCATGCGCTTCTGCGTGGGCGTCCAGTTGGCTGCGCGCGCGCCGGCTGCCTCGTCGAGCTGCTGCCGGAAGATAAGGTCCATCTCGATCCGTGCCTGCGAGACGTTCGCGCCATTACGCAAACGCCCCAGGACCCTGACCCACCAAGCAGTATCCTGCCGGAGCATGGGATCACCCGTCTCGGTGATCGGAGTCCAGATATCGGGTTTGCTGCCGACTTCGTACCCGAAAAAACCCGGCGGAGCGACTCCCACGATAGTCAAAGGCCGGTCATTGAGCGTGATCTTTTTGCCGACGACTTCCGGGTTGAGGCCGAATCGGCGCTTCCAAAAGTCGTAACTGATGACTGCGACCGGCTGCGGGCTCCCGATCTTGTCATCCGTTTCGTTCAACGCGCGACCGATGACTGCGCCGACCCCCAGAAGGGAGAAGAAATTGCCCGAGACACGATTAAGCTGTGCCGATTCGATGTCCGCGCCCGGCTCGTTAACAGCCAGGCGCGCCCTTCCCACGCCACTCGCTGCAATGATGCCTTCGAAAGATTGATTACGATCGCGGAACCTCTCAAAGAGCGGATAGTTGAAACTATAATTCGGGCCTCTTGAGCTGGCGATGGTGAAGAGCGCCAGCTTTTGCGGCTCTTTAACCGGGAGCATCTTCAGCATGACCGCATCGATCAAGCTGAATATCGCGGTGTTCGCCCCAATCCCCAGGGCAAGCGAGAAAACGGCGATCGTGGTGAAGAGCTTGTTCTTGAGCAAGATCCGCGCAGCGTAGCGTATGTCTTGAATCATGCACGGAAGATAGCACAAAC
>Ga0081455_10006444_pt1 | contig 12577 bp, 11 predicted proteins | sample TabmetS3T2R1_FD_70207 | JGI IMG/M metagenome (GOLD analysis project Ga0081455, IMG submission 70207) | Tabebuia heterophylla rhizosphere microbial communities from the University of Puerto Rico - S3T2R1 | ecosystem: Host-associated > Plants > Roots > Rhizosphere ... | reverse complement strand
GAGCTGACGCCTGAGGAGATCGAGACGCTGCGCGAGCGGACCGGCGACGTCTGGCCCCGTTTCTACTCCGACGAGGACTGGTAGCAGGGCTCGCTACGAGCGGCGGCCGAACTGCGCGACCCAGAGCGTCACGTTCGACCGGCCGAAGAGCGTGCCGTGGATCCGGGCGATGCCGAGGTCGCGCCACTTGCCCGTGAAGAGGATCTCGCGGTGCGGCGGAGACGCGAGCCAGTGCGCCAGGGCTGAGCGGGCGGTGCCCAGGCGGCCCTGGCCCCACTCGAGGTTCTCGCCGACCGCCGCCGCGCTCGTGAAGTAGTGGACGAGGGTGAAGACGGTGATGAACGGCTGGCCGCACGGAGTGTGCGAGAAGTCATCGCAGCGCCTGATGTCGCGGGCGCGCAGCGTTGCGGAGCGGTCGAGCAGCGGGCTCCGGTGAAGCGTCGCCAGGCCCGCGCGCCTGCGCGTCGAGTTGATCAGGCAGCGCATCGCCCGGAGCTGGACCGCGGGCGGAGCGGCGAGGGACGACTGGCCAGGGCAGGCGCTACGCGGCGGGAGCGGAGCCGTCAGTGGTGCCTGGGCGGGCGGCGCCCCCGCCAGCGCCAGGGCCGAAGCCGCAACGCTGGCGATTAGCACGCAAAGTTAGGTACCCAAGCGCCGTGAACAATTGTCCTATGCGCGGAGGACGACCTCGAGCGCCGTCCCGCGGCCGGGCGTCGAGACGAGGCGGAACCCGCCGCCGATCGAGGCCGCCCGCGCGCGCATGTTCTTCAGGCCCTGCCCCGGGGCGATGTCGCCCTCGTCGAAGCCGGAACCGTCGTCGACGACGGTCACGAAGCGCTCGCCGGCCCGCTCCTCGATCCGCACCTCGGCGCGGCGCGCACCCGCATGCTTGCGCGCGTTCGCGAGTCCCTCCTGAACGATGCGGAAGACCTCGATCTGCTCGTCGGGGGCGAGCCGGATCCCGTCCTGGATCTCGAGATCCACCTCGAGCTCGCCGTCGGCGGTGAGGAAGTCGACGTAGCGGCGCAACGCAGAATCGAAGGGAGCCGAGCCGCCCGCGGACGAGAGCGCGAGCACCGCGAAGCGCGCCTCCTGCTGCGCTGCCGCGGCGGCTTCTTTCAGCTGGGCGAGGGTCCGCTTCGGGTCGGCACCGCTCTCGAGCATCGCCGCGTGCGTCGAGACGGCGAAGAGGTACTGCGCGAGCCCGTCGTGGATCTCGCGCGCCACGCGGGCCCGCTCCTCCGCGACGGCGCGCCCGAACTCCGCGTGACGGATCGCGCGCCAGACCCCGACGAGCAGCACGGCGTACGACAGCAGGCGCAGGAAGTCGCCCTGCGAGACGTAGCCGCTCGAGAGCATCGGCGTGAAGACGTAGTTGAGCTCGGCGAACAGCGCCAGCGTCGCGCCCAGGCAGAGCCAGCGGTCGAGGTCGTTCCCGCGGGCCCGGAACCGGAGCCCGAAGCCGACCATCGCGACCAGCGACAGGAGCGCACGAGCGGCGAATGCCGCAGTGAGGAGCAGAGGCTGGTCGTGCGTGTCCGCGCTGTAGAGCGGCGGGAGCGTCGCGCCGGCCTTGCTCGCGATGCCCCAGCACAGCGCGAGCACGATCGCGACGCCGAGCAGCATCTCGCCGAGAGCGCGGCCGCGGGCGCTCGAGCGGCGGGTCGAGAACGGCGCTGCCGCGATCAGCACCCAGGCGAACAGCCGCCCGCCGATCCCGGCCCACGCCTCGACGGGATGGACCGGGTGCCCGCCGAGCACGGGGACGATCGAGAAGGCGAACATCGAAGCCGCTGCCGCGCTGAAGCCGCCGCAGAGCAGGAGGTCGAGCCGCCGCCCGTCCACGGAGAACCGGATCCCCGCGAGCAGCGCGACGATCGCCGCGGCCAGCATCACGACCGTGTCGAGCACGAGCCGCGCCTGCGGAAGCGCGTAGCCGTTGCGGAGGGTCGGATAGGCGACGAACAGCGCGAGCGCAGCGCCGAGCAGCCCGATCAGGAGAACCGTGCTCCAGAGCCAGGCCTGGTAGTCGTCGCGCTCGTCGTGCCGCACAAAACCCTTGTCGGCAGTCGCGGCGCTGCCGATAAGGGGCGCATGCGGATCCTGCTCGTGGACGACCACCCGATTACGCGCGCGGCGCTGTCCTCGCTGCTCGAGGGAGACGGCTTCACGGTCGCCGGCGAGGCGGCCGACGGCGAGCAGGCGATCGAGGCCGCGGGGCGGCTGCAACCCGACCTGGTACTGCTCGACCTGTCGATGCCGGGGCTCGACGGCCTGCGCGCACTGCCCCGGATCCGCGAGGCCGCGGCCGAGGCGGAGGTCGTCGTCCTGACGGCGTCGGGAACCGAGGAGAACCTGCTCGCGGCGATCCGGGCCGGGGCGGCCGGCTACCTGCTGAAGAGCGAGCCGCCCGAGCGGATCGCGGAGTTCCTGCGTGGCGTCGGGCAGGGCGAGGCGGCGCTGTCGGGCGAGGTCGCCCGTCGCCTGCTGGAGCAGGTGCGCGAGGGCGGCGTCGGCCGCGGCGTCCCGGAAGAGATCGCCCGCTCGCTCAGCGCGCGCGAGCTCGAGGTGCTGCTGCTGCTGGACGAGCACCTCGGCACCGACGAGATCGCGGCACGGCTCTTCATCTCCGAGCACACCGTCCGCTCGCACGTGAAGAGCCTGCTGCGAAAGCTGAACGTCTCCTCACGCCGCGAGGCCCTGGACGCGCTCGCAACCGCCCGCGCGGCCTAGAGAATCACCCACCGTGGGGGATAGGAATCACCCACGCTCGCGCCCGTCGCGCGCCGATACTTAGCGCGACACCGGTCTCCTTGGGTGTCGGAGCGCGGTGGCTCTGTGCTTCCCTCGGCGTATTACGGCCGGCCCACGACGGGCCGGCCGTTCTCATTCCGCGAAGCCTTCCCGTGCCGCCTGGACGAGGGACGGCAGCGTGCGCGGGTCGTAGCCGCCCTCGAGCACGGCGGAGACTCGCGGCGCCAGCGCGGCCGACCGGCGCGCCAGCTCGCGGAAGCCGTCGCGCGTCACCCGCATCCCGGCGAGCGGGTCGTCCACGTGCGCGTCGAAGCCCGCCGATACGAGCACCAGCTCGGGGTCGAACGCGCGCACCACCGGCTCGACGCGCTCGGTGAACGCTCCCAGGTACTCCTCGTCGCCCGAGCCGGCCGGCAGCGGCACGTTCACCGTGGTCTCGTTCTCGTCGCCCGGGCCGCCGCTGCCCGGGTAGAACGGCCACTGGTGGAGCGACATGAAGAGCACCGAGTTGTCGTCCCAGAAGATGTCCTGCGTGCCGTTTCCGTGATGCACGTCCCAGTCGACGATCGCCACGCGCTCGATGCCCAGCTCCGCCTGCGCGTAGCGCGCCGCGACCGCGACGTTGTCGACGAGGCAGAAGCCCATCGCGCGGCCGGGCAGCGCATGGTGGCCGGGCGGTCGCACGAGCGCGAACCCGCCGCGGTCGACCGCTCCCAGCGTGCAGCCGGCGGCGAGCAGGGCGGCCTCGTAGCTCGTCTCCGACGCGACGGTGTCGGGGTCGAGCAGCGTCGACACCTCGATCGCCTCCAGGCGGTCGAGGTACGCGGGCGTGTGCACGCGCTCCACCTGTTCCCGCGAGGCGGGGCTGCCCTCGACCACCTCGAAGGCGTCGAGCAGCACCAGCAGCCGCTCGCGCACCTCGACGTGCGGCTCCGTCGGGTGCAGCTCGGCAAGCGCTGGATGGCTGATGAGCGGCAATGTCATTTCAGGTGCCGAGGCCGCCGATCGCAAACGGACAGATCGGCGAAGCCGATCCGTCCTGAGGGTCGGCATCGCAAGCGACGCCTCAGGTACTCCGTCGAACCGCGTCCGCGAGCTTGTCGAGGCCGACGCCGTCGCGCTGAGCTCGGCCGACCAGGTAGCAGAGCAAGGGCGCGTTCGTGCGCTCACCGGATTCGTGCGCCGCGATCCGCGCGAGATCGAGCAGCGTCGCCGTGTCCTCGTCGGAAAGCTCGAGCTCTTCCGGCGGCACGCCGACCGCGGCGGCGACCGCAGCACGAGCCTCGCTCAGCCAGGCATCCATCAGACCGCCAACTTTGCCAGCCGGTCGGCGAGGCCGTTCAGGCCCCATTCGCGCGCAAGAGCGGACGCCTCTGCCCACGTTGGGTCCTGGTCTTCGAGGGGAGGGAGTGGGGCAGAGGCGTCCACGGTCGCAATTCGCCGGTAGAGCCGAAGATCCTCCGCCTCCGCGGAAAAGCGGCCCGCCTCGAGAGCGGCCTCGAGCGAGCCGTATTCCCGCAGCACGTCGGCGGCCTTCTTCGGCCCGACCCCCGCTGCGCCCGGGAGCTTGTCGGAGGGATCGCCGCGAAGCGCGATGAAGTCGGGCACCTGGCCCGGCTCGACGCCGTACCGCTCGACGACCTCGGGCGGCCCGATGCGCGCGAGCTCCGAGACGCCGCGCACGGGCTGCAGGATCGTGGTCCGGTCGCTGGCGAGCTGGAAGAGGTCGCGGTCCGAGGTCGCGACGAGCGTCTCGCCGCCTCGTCCCTCCTCGAAGGCCACCGCAGCGCCGAGGAAGTCGTCGGCTTCGAAGCCACCCTCCTTCGCGTACGCGAAGCCCATTGCCGAGCCGAGCTGCACCATCATCGGCAGCTGCTCGAGCAGCGACTCCTCGAAGACGCGGCCGCTCTGGTACGGCTCGAACTCCTTGTGCCGGTAGGTCGGGATCTCGTAGGTGTCCCAGCCGACGAGCACCGCGCGCGGCTGCTCGTTCTCCCACAGCCGCAGCAGCATGTTCGAGAAGCCGAGCACGCCGTTGAACCGGATCGACTTCGGCATCGCGTGGTAGGCGCGGTGCGCGAGCGAGTCGCCGTCGACCACGAGCAGCGGCGTCACAGCGTCGCCTTGAGCTCGTCGATCGTCGCCATCAGCCGCTCGGTGGCGAGCCGGGCGGCGGTCTTGGTGTCCTTGCCGTCGAGGTCGGTGAGGTCGATCGGCGGACCGTACGCGACCCGCAGCGGTCCGAGGCGCAGAAGGCGGTCGGTGCCGCCGATCGCCACAGGGACGAGCGGAGCCTTTGCGGTCAGGGCGATCCGGGCCGCGCCGGTGTGCGGCCGCGCCGCGTGCCGCTTCACGAGCCCTTTCCTCTGCCGCGTCCCCTCCGGGAACATGACCACGATCTCGCCCCCGCGGACGAGCTCGACCGCCGTCCGCATCGCTTCGAGGTCACCTTCGCCGCGGCGCACCTTGAAGGCGCCGCCCGCGCGCAGGATCGGGGCGAGCACCGGGTTGAAGAGCTCCGCCTTCGCCATGAAGCGCAGTTGTCGGTCGGGGAGGAAAGGAATCCCCAACGGCCAAGGATCGAAGTTCGACGTGTGGTTCGCGGCGAGCACGAAGCCACCCTCGGGCAGGTGTTCGAGGCCTCGCGCGCGAAGCCGATACAGGCCCTTCACGACCGGGATGCTGAGGGTCCCGATGATGCGATAGAGAGGCGAGACCATGGGTGCGCAATCGTCACATTTCTGTAGGAGTCATGCGCGTTTTCGGCCTCTAGGGTGCTGCGCAGGGCGTTCGCTAAGGTGGACCGCGTGAAGACCCTGATTATCGCCGAGAAGCCTTCGGTCGCCCGTGATTTGACCGATGCGCTACCCGGCACATTCGAAAATCACGAGAGCTACTACGAGTCCGAGGACACGGTGATCACGTTCGCCGTCGGCCACCTCGTCGAGCTCATCGCACCCGAGGAGTACGACGAGCGCTTCAAGAAATGGCGGATGGACGACCTGCCGATCATCCCCGACGAGTTTCGGCTCCACGCGCGTGACAAGAAGGCGGCGAAGCAGCTGAAGGTGATCCACAAGCTGCTGCAGCGCGACGACGTCGACAAGGTCGTCAACGCGTGCGACGCCGGCCGCGAGGGCGAGCTCATCTTCGCCTACATCTACGAGACGTCGGGCGTCGACAAGCCGGTCGAGCGCCTCTGGATCAACTCGCTGACGAAAACGGCGATCAAGGAGGGCTTCGAGCACCTCCGCCCGGGCGAGCAGCTGCGCCAGCTCGAGGCGGCCGCGCGCTCGCGCTCCGAGGCCGACTGGCTCGTCGGCATGAACGCCACCCGGGCCGCCACGATTCGCGGCCGCGCCTGGGTCGGCGGCGTCGTCTCGCTCGGCCGGGTCCAGACGCCGACGCTGGCGCTGCTCGTGAAGCGCGAGCGCGAGATCCAGGCGTTCGTCCCCGAGCCGTACTGGCTCGTGCACGCCGAGTTCGATCCTCGCTACCAGGGTCTCTGGTTCGAGGGCGACGAGACGCGGCTGAAGGAGGCCAAGCGGGCCGAGGAGATCGCGGCCAAGGTCTCCGGCAAGGACGGCACCGTCGAGTCGGTCGAGCGCAAGGAGCAGTCCGAGCGCGCGCCGCTGCTCTACGACCTCACCTCGCTCCAGCGCGACGCGAACCGGCGCTTCGGCTTCTCCGCGCGCCGCACCCTTCAGGCCGCGCAGTCGCTCTACGAGGACAAGAAGGCGATCACGTACCCACGCACGAGCTCGCGCTGGCTCTCGGGCGACCTCGTCCCGCAGCTGAAGCCGACGGCCGCCACGCTGCAGCCGATCGGCGAGTACGCCGCGGCCGCGCGCTACGTGCTCGGGTTGCAGCAGCTGCCGCTCGCACGCGTCGTCAACGACTCGAAGGTCGACGACCACCACGCGATCATCCCGACCGACGTCGAGCACGACGTCTCACGCTTTTCGCCGGACGAGCGCCGCGTCTTCGACCTGATCGCCCGCCGCTTCCTGGCGGTGTTCCACCCGCCGGCACGCTACGCGCGGACGACGGTCGTCACGCTCGTCGAGGAGGAGCGCTTCCGCTCACGCGGCAAGGTCACCCTCGAGGCCGGGTGGCGCGGCGTCTACGGGCTGCTCTCCGACGCCGAGGCACAGCAGCAGCGCCAGGACGAGGAGGGCGAGAACGAGTCGGCGGAGCTCCCGCCGCTCGAGCAGGGCCAGACCGTCAAGTGCGCGAGCGCCGAGGTCGAGGCCAAGGAGACGAAGCCGCCGCCACGCTACACCGAGGCGACGCTGCTCTCCGCGATGGAGACCGCGGGCAAGCTGATCGACGACGAGGAGCTCCGCGAGGCGATGAAGGAGAGCGGCCTCGGCACGCCGGCCACGCGCGCCGAGACGATCGAGACGCTGATCCGCCGCGAGTACATCGAGCGCGCCGGCAAGGACCTCACGCCGACCCCGAAGGGCCTCCAGGTGATCACGATGCTCGAGGAGCACCCGCTCACCTCGCCGGAGCTCACCGGCAACTGGGAGAAGCGCCTCACCGACATCGAGCACGGCACCGACGACCGCGGCAAGTTCATCGACGACATCGCCGAGTTCACGCGCGCGACCGTCGAGAAGATCGCGGAGCTCGACAAGGAAAAGCTTCGTCCCGAGCGCGTCGAGCTCGGCCTCTGCCCGCGCTGCGGCGCGGAGACCGGCGAGATCATCAGGGAGAACTCGAAGGCCTACGGCTGCACGAGCTGGAAGAGCCGCGAGGAGACCGGCTGCGGCTTCGTCATCTGGAAGCGGGTCGCCGGCCGGACGATCACCCCGGAACTCGCCCGGCAGCTGCTCGAGGAGGGTCGAACCAAGGAGGTCATCTCCGGTTTCAAGTCGCGTGCGGGCAAACCTTTTCGCGCTCGCCTCGTCTTGAACGGTGAGGGCAAGGTGGAGTTCGACTTTCCGGCAAGAGCGCAAACCAAAGAGGCCGCTGTCGCGGAATAACGATAGGCAGCACCACGTTGCGTTTGGCGGGGCGTCCACGCCGCCGGATCCCCCTGGCCAGTCGAGGACAATCCGCCTACAGTGCGAAAGATCGGGGCAGGTACGTCGTCTAACACCCACGAGGAGAAAGTGACTCAGCACCAACTTCAGGAACTGCTGGAGACCGAGCCTGCGCGCGCGCTGCTCGAGGGCGCCGAAGAGCGCGGCTTCGTCCTGCCGACGGAGCTCGAGGCCTTCGCGCTGGAGCACGACCTCGCCGACGACGAGGTCGAGCAGCTGACGCGCGAGCTCGAGGCGATCGGCCTCGAGGTCGGAGAGCCGGCATCGGAGCCGGAGGAGGAGGCCCAGAAGGCGCGCGAGGCCGCCGCCGCCGAGGCTGCCCAGCAGCAGGCCGCGCAGCCGCTCGTGGGGGCCGCCGACAGCCTGCAGCTCTTCCTCGCCGACATCGGCCGGCACAAGCTGCTGACCGCGGCCGAGGAGGTCATGCTCGCGAAGGCGATCGAGCGCGGCGACGTCACCGCCAAGCGCCGCATGATCGAGTCGAACCTACGCCTCGTGGTCTCGATCGCGAAGGGCTACCGCGGGCTCGGCGTCCCGTTCCTCGACCTGATCCAGGAGGGCACCCTCGGCCTCAACCGCGCGGTCGAGAAGTTCGACTGGCGGCGCGGCTACAAGTTCTCCACGTACGCGACCTGGTGGATCCGCCAGTCGGTGCAGCGCGCGGTCGCGAACCACGCGCGCACGATCCGCGTGCCCGTCCACGTGGTCGAGCGGCAGCAGAAGCTGGGCCGCGCCGCGCGCCGGCTCGAGGTCGAGCTCGGCCGCGAGGCGACGAAGGAGGAGCTCGCCGAGGCAACCGGTCTTCCGATCCAGCACGTCGACGAGGCGCTCGGCGCCGCGCAGGCCTCGGTCTCGCTGAACCAGACGGTCGGCGCGGACGACGAGGGCGAGCTCGGTGACCTCTTCGCCGACCGCGAGGCCGCAGATCCGTTCGAGGAGGCCGAGGAGTCGCTCCGCCGCCAGGGTGTGCGGCGGGCACTCGATGCGCTGCCCGAGCGGGAGCGGCGCATTCTCGAGCTCCGCTTCGGCTTCGACGGCGAGCCCTGGACGCTCGAGGCGATCGGGCACGAGCTCGATCTGACCCGCGAGCGCGTCCGTCAGCTCGAGGGCCAGGCGCTGGCCCGGCTCGCCGCGCTGCGCGAGCTCCAGACGGTCGCCGCCTGACCACCGTCGCCCGACGGCACCTGCGACTCAGCGCCAAGGCACTCCACTAACATCCGGACCTCGCCCAGCGTCCGTACTTAGACGGGCAGGGAATACCGACCGGGAGGAGTGATCCTGGTGAAGCGCTGGTACGTCGGTTTCTCCTTCGCGCTGCTTGGCCTCGCGCTCGTTGCGGCGGGTTGCGGAGGCGGCGGCTCGAACAAGAACTCCACCACGACTGCGGCGTCTAGCGGTGGCGCGAAGGGAGGGATCCTCGAGACCGTCGCAGCCGCGGCGCCATCTGGATCACCCGACCCTCAGGTCAACTACACGCTGCAGGAATGGCAGTGGCTGATCTTCACGCACGACGGCCTGATCGCGTTCAAGCGAGTGGGCGGCAAGGAAGGCACCAAGAAGGTGGCCGACCTCGCGACGGCGATCCCGAAGCCGACGAACGACGGCAAGACGTGGACGTTCACGCTTCGCAAGGGGATCAAGTTCTCGAACGGCAAGACGCTCACGGGCGCCGACGTGAAGGCGACCTTCGAGCGTCTGTTCAAGATCGGCAACAGCCCGAACGCCGGCACCTGGTACAACGTCATCGAGGGTGCGGACGCCTGCATCAAGACGCCGAAAACCTGCAGCCTCTCGAAGGGCGTTGTGGTCAACGGCAACAAGGTCACGTTCAACCTGACGACGGCCGACCCCGAGTTCCTCGACAAACTCGCGGTTCCGTTCGCGTTCATCCTTCCGGCGGACACCCCGGACACGAACGTGAACATCCCGCCCCCGGGCACCGGCCCGTACAAGTGGGTCCAGTACTCGCCGACCAAGCAGATGAAGGTGGTGCGCAACACCTTCTTCAAGGAGTGGTCGAAGGACGCACAGCCGGAAGGCAATCCGGACGAGATCGTGCAGAAGTTCGGCCTTCAGCCGGAGGCGCAGGTGACGGCCGTCGAGCAGAACCAGGCCGACTGGATGTTCGACCAGCCGCCGGCCGACCGGCTGGGCGAGCTCAGCACGAAGTACGCCGACCGCGTGCACGTCAACCCGCTGACGGCGGTCTGGTACTGGGCATTCAACACGCGCATCCCCCCGTTCAACAACCTGAAGGCGCGCCAGGCCGTGAACTACGCGACCGACCGCAACTCGCTCGTGAAGATCTACGGCGGCCCGAAGCTCGCGGTGCCGACGTGCCAGATCCTGCCGCCCAACTTCCCGGGTTACGAGCCGTACTGCCCGTACACGAAGAACCCGGGCAGCGGCAAGTGGACGGGGCCTGACCTGCAGAAAGCGAAGCAGCTCGTCGAGCAGTCGGGCACGAAGGGCGCAGCGGTGAAGGTCAACACGACGACGAATACCGTCGACCGCAACCTCGGCCTCTACTTCGTCGGCCTGCTCAAGACCCTCGGCTACAAGGCGACCCTGCAGGCGCTTTCGCCGGACATCCAGTACCCGTATGCGCAGAACTCGAGCAACAAGCCGCAGTTCGCGTTCTCGAGCTGGTACCAGGATTACCCGGCGGCCTCGGACTTCCTCGTCATCCTGCTCGGCTGCGGCTCGTTCCACCCGAACAGCAACTCCAGCCCGAACATCGCCGAGTTCTGCAACAAGGGGATCCAGGCGAAGATGGATCAGGCGGGACAGATGGGCATCACCGACCCTTCGGGTGCGAACAAGCTATGGGCCCAGGTCGACAAGGACGTGACCGACCAGGCTCCGTGGGTCTCGATGTTCAACCCGAAGTACATCGACGTGCTCTCGAGCCGCGTCAAGGGCTACCAGTTCAGCCCGCAGTGGTACTTCCTGCTCTCACAGGCCTCGGTGAAGTAACGGGAACGCAGTAACACACCGTGGCTGAGTTCGCGTACGAGCCGGAGCCCGAACTCAAGCTCGCGCCCGGCGAAAGCTTCAGGGAGATCTCCGGGAGGAGTCCCTGGGCGATCGCCGGGCGCCGGCTCGTCCGGAACAGGATCGCGATGGCTGGGCTCGCGCTGTTCCTGCTGATCGTGGTGCTCAGCTTCCTGGCGCCGGTATACGCAGACCACATCGCGCACACGGATCCGTTCGTTCCGAACCTCTCCGGGACGACGGAGATCAACGGCGAGCAGGTCGAGGTCCTCCAGCAGACGGCCGGCGGCCTGGGCCTCGGCGAGACGCCCATCGGCCCGACGTGGCACTCGAACTACTTCATCGGTGCAGATCAACAGGGCAGGGACGTGGCGGCCCGCCTGCTCTACGGCGGTCGCGCGTCGCTGCTCGTCGGCGTCGGCTCGGCCGTTATCTGCTCGCTTGCCGCGCTCCTCCTCGCGCTGATCGCGGGCTTCTTCGGCGGCTGGACCGACTCGGTCCTGTCGCGGATCATGGACCTGATCTGGGCCTTCCCGGTGTATCTGCTCGCGATCTCCCTGTCCACCGTTCTGCTGACGACGCCGGGTGGCGTGAGCTTCGGCCCGATCACGCTCGATCCCTCGAGCCTGTGGATGCCGACGCTGATCATCGCGCTGATCTACATCCCGTACGTGTTCCGACCGGTGCGCGGGCAGGTGCTGGCAGTGCGCGAGAAGGAGTACGTCGAGGCGGGGATCGCGCAGGGAGCGTCCAGCCTGCGGCTGATGCTCAGCGACATCCTTCCGAACGTCGCCGTGACCGTGATCGTGCTGCTGCCCCTGATGATCGCGACCACCGTCCTGACCGAGGCGGCACTCTCGTTCCTGTCGATCGGCGTCCAGCCGCCGAACGCCAGCTGGGGCACCATCATCGGCGACGGGCAGGATCTCCTCTACACGCGACCGTGGGTTGCGATTGCGCCCGGGATCATGATCGTGTTGACCGTGCTCTCGCTGAACATCCTCGGCGACGGTGTCCGCGACGCGCTCGACCCCCGCGCCAAGGTCGCGGTGAGGGAGTAGCGAATGGTCGCCTTCATCCTCCGCAGGATCATCGGGATGGTGTTCGTGCTCTTCGCGATCACCGTGCTCGTCTTCCTGATCTTCTTCGCCACCCCTGGGATCGACCCGAGCGCCCGCCTCGCCGGCCGCAACCCCTCGCCGGCGACGGTCGCTGCGGTGAAGCACGAGTTCGGGCTCGATCGCCCCCTTCCGGTGCGCTACGCGCTGATGATGAAGCGGCTGTTCATCTCGCGCGACCTGGTCTCCTACGGAAACCAGGCTCTGAAGGTCGTCCCGGCGATCACGGCGGCCGCGCCCGTCACCTTTTCCCTCGTGATCGGAGCGGCGCTGCTCTGGTTTGTGATGAGCATCCTCTTAGGAGTGCTAGCCGTCACCTTCAAGGGGACGGTCGTCGACCCGATCATCATGATCCTGGCGCTGATCGGAATCTCCATGCCTGTCTTCTGGCTCGGCGAAATGGTGAACCTGATCACGCAGGACCGCCTGCACGACACGTTTCTCTTCAGCTGGGTGCCGCCCCTCGGCTACACGCCGCTTACCGAGGATCCCTGGCAGTGGTTCCTCCACCTGATCTTCCCGTGGATCACGCTCTCGATTCTCTACATCGGCTTCTACGCGCGTGTGCTGCGGGCCGACCTGCTCGAGAACGAGAATGCGGACTACGTGCGCACGGCCCGGGCCAAGGGCCTCGCTCCCAAGCGCGTGCTGGTGAAGCACATG
>Ga0081455_10006443_pt1 | contig 12579 bp, 18 predicted proteins | sample TabmetS3T2R1_FD_70207 | JGI IMG/M metagenome (GOLD analysis project Ga0081455, IMG submission 70207) | Tabebuia heterophylla rhizosphere microbial communities from the University of Puerto Rico - S3T2R1 | ecosystem: Host-associated > Plants > Roots > Rhizosphere ... | reverse complement strand
GTCCGACAGCATGTCGCCGAACAGATTGTCGGTGACGATCACGTCGAATTGCTTCGGGGCGCGGACGAGCTGCATGGCGCAGTTGTCGGCGAGGATATGGTGAAGCGTCACGTCGCCGTAGCGCTCGTCGTGGATTTTCGTGACCACCTCGTTCCACAGCACGCCGGTCTTCATCACGTTGCGTTTCTCGGCCGAATGCACCAGCCGCTTGCGCTCGCGGGCGAGATCGAAGGCGACGGTCGCGATGCGCTCGATCTCGTAGGTGTCGTAGACTTGGGTATCGACGGCGCGCTTCTGGCCGTTGCCGAGATCGGAGATGGTCTTCGGCTCGCCGAAATAGACGCCGCCGGTCAGCTCGCGCACAATCATGATGTCGAGCCCGTCGACGCGGTCGCGCTTGAGCGAAGAGGCGTCGGCGAGGGCCGGATAGCAAATCGCGGGGCGAAGATTGGCGAAGAGTTCGAGGTCCTTGCGGAGCCGCAACAGCCCGGCCTCGGGCCGCTGGTCGTAAGGCACGCCATCCCATTTCGGGCCGCCGACGGCGGCGAGCATGACGGCGTCGGCGGCAAGCGCCCGTTCCATGGTCGCGTTGGAAATGGCCTGGCCGTGGGCGTCGTAGGCCGAGCCGCCGACGAGATCCGTCTCGGTCTCGATCGAGGCGACGCCGGTCCGGTTCACCCAGGCGACCACGCGCTCGGCCTCGGCCATCACTTCGGGGCCGATGCCGTCCCCCGGTAGCAGCAGAAGCTTATAGGTTGCCATGCCCCGTTCCGTGCGTCAGAGACAGATGATACTAGCGGCCTTGCCTAAAGGGAGTGGGAAATGCTGACAAGAGCGCTGTTTTCGGTGGTCCTCCTGCTCGGAGCCGCGGCGCCAATGGCTTCGGAGGCGGGCGAGTCGAAAGTATTAGCGCTCGGCCTCAGCGACCACGAGGTGACGCAGGAGGAGCTCGAGAAGGGCGAGGCTTTGCCTCCGCCGCGCTTCAACACCGGGGGCGTCGCCTACGGCCTGGTTGCGGACCTGAAAAAGGGCGACGCGGTCGAGGTCGCTCTCGTCAAGGACGGCAGGTCTTTGCACCACAACACCGAGACGCTGGCCGAGGACAGAGCGCGGGTCCTGCTGCAAGCGGGAAAGCGCGGGGTTCCTGCCGGTGGCTGGCCCGAGGGTCAATATGCGGCCACGATCAAGGTCACGCGCGACGGCGAGACGCTCATCGAGCAGGCATCGACGCCAATCCCGATCGAATAGGCTTTGCCGGCCGCGCTCTTAACCTCTTTTGTGAAGGACAGGAGCGTCCGTCTCTTGATATTCCTCTCTCCTCAACTGTGGACGAGCTTGGAATGGCCAGAAGCGGAGCCGCAATAACGACGCCAAAGAGACGCCGCGTGACGCCGCAGGAATATCGCGCCGCGTTCGCCGCGCGCGTCAGGCAGGCACGAATCGCCGCCCGCTATCCGCTCGAGGAAATGGCGTTGCTGCTTGGCGTGACCCGGGACACCTATACCAAGTATGAAGGCCGAGGCGCTTCGCTCATGCCGCATAATCTGATCGTGCCGTTCTGCCTCGCCTGCCGCGTGTCGGTTGAGTGGCTTCTCACAGGCATTGGCCCGATCCGGCACCGCTGAAGCCGTCTGCCAGGCACACTCCCGCTCTCCCCTAATCGGACACCGTGGGTGGCCCCGCGCTCTTTGTTCTTCCCGTAAAGACTCGCTTGATCGCGGTCCACAGCACACCCAATGCGAGAACTACGAAGATCCAAAACTTCTTGAGCAGCGCTGCGAGGACAACAAACAATCCTGTTTTGGCGAGGACCTTCCCTCCGACCAGGGCGCCAATGCGGTAGGCGGCTACCTTGTCCACTCCAGGTACGAAATCTGTGTATCTGAATCCAGTTTTGAACTGCGGCATAGCCATGACGGCGGGGATATCGTTTTGTATTGGCGTCAGTTGGTCCATCGCAGCGACGAAGTTGATGCTCAGCACCCCGTAACGCCCCAACGCACGCACATCATAGTTGAGCGTGCGTGACTTCGCTCCGAACTGGAGTTCCTTTGCCCAATGCAATTTATGTGTCGCACGATCGTAGTAGGGTTGCGCTGCCCAGCCGCGGCGGATAGCCCTCCTTTAGGCGCCGCTCGTTCGACGCCTCCGTCGCCTCCTGCATTTCCTTTAGCAGTTCGGCGTAGTTGATCTTCTCGGCGTCCTCATCGCTTACATACCCATCGGCATCGTAAGAGATCGCGGCTCCCCAAGTCCGACCGTCGAATGGACTAGCGGATGCCGGAAAGATCATGCCCATAACCCCACGGGCTGCCTCCGGCGGATTCCCCCACGCTTCGGTAATCACGCGATAGGCATCGTCTTTCGACAGGAAATAGAAATCGCTTGGCACCGCCAGCATTACGTTAGCGTCAGTCAGGGGAATCTGGCCCTGCTGATAATTCAGGGACTCAACAAAGCTTTGGAGCTTCGGATCGTCATAGACCGTGTCAGGAAACAGTTGCTGGTAGGTCTTTGCGTGACCCAGGTGAAAGCAAAGCAGCAAAGCGGCGAAAGCAGTGAGAATGCGCAACATGAGCCCTCTTCGCGCACGCGCGCGAGCCCCAAGAACCTTCGCCGCCCGCCGGCAGTATAGGGTTGTGTTTGCGCCCTGAACAACGATAAATTGCAACCAATTAGTAGACGTTACGCCCAGGGGCGCTCGAGGCGGGCCCTTTGCTCGAACGTCTCGATGGCGCCCTCCTTCTCCAAGGTGAGGCCGATATCGTCGAGGCCTTCCATCAGGCAGCGCTTGCGGAAGGGGTCGATCTCGAACCGGATCACCCCGCCGTCGGGACCTCTGATCTCCCGCGCGGCGAGGTCGATTGAAAGCGTGGCGTTGGCGCCGCGCCCGGCATCGTCGATCAGCTTGTCGATCTCGGCTTGCGGCAGCGTGATGGGGAGAATGCCGTTCTTGAAGCAGTTGTTGTAGAAGATGTCGGCGAAGGACGGCGCGATCAGGCAACGAATGCCGAAATCGAGCAGCGCCCACGGCGCGTGCTCGCGCGAGGAGCCGCAGCCGAAATTCTCGCCGGTGATGAGGATCTTCGCGTCCGAGTAGGGCTTCTTGTTGAGGACGAATTCAGGCAAGGCGGCGCCCGCCTCGTCATAGCGCAATTCGGCGAACAGGCCCTTGCCGAGCCCCGTGCGCTTGATGGTCTTGAGATATTGCTTGGGAATGATCATGTCGGTGTCGACATTGATCATGGGCAGAACGGCGGCGATCCCGGTCAGCGTAGTGAATTTCTGCATGGGTTCCTCTTCAACGGAAGCTATGTAGAGGCAAGCGGCCGCGCTTTCCAGCTTTTCAGGCCCGGCCGCTAGCGGCTAAGGTTCGCCGGCCGAACCACGGGAGAGGGGATCGAAGATGCCGGACCAAGTGATTTACGAGGCGCACCCGGCCATGTTCCGGGCCCATCCCTTCTGGTTCATCCTCGCCGTCCTTCTCATCGCCGCCTTCGGCGCCGGCATTCTCATCCTGCTCTATTGGTACATCAAGACGCGCGCGACCACGCTCACCGTCACCGACAGCGATCTCCTCTACGAAAAGGGAATCCTGAGCAAGAACCGCACCTCGGTGTCGCTCCAGCACATCCGCTCGGTGAACGTCATGCAGACCTTCGTCAATCGCATTCTCGGGGTCGGGACCATCCAAATCTCGACTGCCGGCGACATGCCCGAATTCACCATCGCCGACATGCCCGATCCGCACTTGATCAGCGAAGCGATCTCGAACGCGCAAGAGATGCGCGAGAAGCGCAACTGAGGCGGGGAGGCGCGCGATGGCAAGGCCGAGCGACAGGAGCGAGCGCAACGAGGCGCTGAGGCTGCTGGTCGCGGCGATCAGCGGGATCCTCTTGCTCGTCATCATCGGCGGCGCCGGCCTTTATTATTTCGGCGGCGGGCTCGGCGACGGCGATCCCTTTTCGGCGGGGCTCGGGCTCAAGGACGCCGCGCTGATCGCCTTCGGCGTCTCCTTCGTCGTCATTCTGGTGATGGCGATCGTGTCGGGAGGCGACGCCATTTTCGGCGAGCTGCCGTTCACGATCCTCGGCTTTTTGATCTTCTTCGTCGTTTTTTGGTTGATGATCGCCTGGATCTTCTGAGGCGCATCGCGCTACGCCTGGCGTCAAAGAGCAGACCTGGGGTCAGCCGGGTGGTTTGAAGCCTACCAGCATACCTCGGCACCTGCGGTGCAAACATAAAACGAGATCACCCCCTGCCAACAAACGGTGTGGGAGGTCGCTGTTATGATGTCAGGCTGATACATCATGCCTGCGCTTATCTTATTGCGCCAATAGGGCTGCGGCTCTGCGCGCTTGGCGCGAATGGTGACCGCGCCGAGATGGTTCTCGGCCTTGTACTCCTTGATATAGCCTTTAAGCGCGCTAAGCGCGCGGCTCACCGCACTCTGCTTGGTGAATCCATCTGCGGTTCCTGCCAATACAGTACAAGATTTCGGTGCTGCCGTTGCTTGGGCTACACATCCCGCCGCAATCAAGGCCAACACGATGCTGCGCGCCCAATACGTCCTCCTGAATAGGACGCATTCCTTCGCGACCGCATTGCCTTGCTTCAACAACTTTGAAACCTCTGAGATTAGGGTATGAACGTGCAGGCTCTCGCAAGCCCAGTCCTCCTTGCGATTTGGAGGCTGCAGCGCTGGACAGGCCTTCCCTGATCGATATGCTATCCCCTAGGAGAGGATAATGAAACACCTAAGTCATCCGCAAATCCTGAAGCGGCTAAAGCGAACCGAGGGCCACCTGCGCTCGGTGATCGCGATGCTGGAGGAACGGCGCCCCTGCGTCGATCTCGCCCAACAGCTACACGCCGTCGAGAAAGCCATTAGCAGCGCCAAGCGCGAGCTCATTCACGACCATGTTGAACACTGCCTGGAAGGACGGGGCACCAACACCAAAGTCGCGCTGCGCGAGCTGAAGCAACTCGCCAAGTATCTATGAGGCCGGCGAGCGCGGAGGAATTCAAGGTTCTTCGCAAATTTCCATGACCAAGCAACTCACAAAAATTTTGGGGTGGTTAGGTTTTGGCGTGCTGGGTGCTAATGACCACGACAACGGTCATGGTCATGGCCATGCTCATGGAGTCGTGGATCCCACAATCGCCACGACCGCGCGAGGCATTTGGGCGATCAAGTGGTCATTCCTCATTCTCGCCATTACAGCGGCTTTGCAGCTTGTCGTCGTTTATATCTCAGACAGTGTGGCGCTTTTCGCCGATACCATCCACAATATCGGCGATGCAGGCACCGCAATACCGCTGTGGATTGCCTTCCTATTGGCCCGTTGGAAGCCGACGGACACTTTCACCTATGGCTACGGCAGGGTGGAGGATTTTGCTGGCATCATCATCGTCCTGATCATTTTGTTTAGTGCGTTGGTGGCTGGTTACGAGGCGATCGACCGGCTTTTTCATCCTCGACCGGTACTGCAGCTCGGTTGGCTTGCCGTCGCTGGGCTGATTGGCTTCTTGGGCAATGAAGCCGTGGCCGTGTTTCGTATCCGCGTTGGCCGCGAGATCAACAGTGCCGCGCTGATCGCTGATGGCTACCATGCGCGAACCGATGGGCTCACCAGTCTGGCGGTTGTCCTCGGCGCGTTTGGCGTGTGGATGGGATTTACCCTCGCCGATCCCATCATCGGCCTGATTATAACGGCTGCGATTCTGGGAATCGTTTGGCAATCGGGCAAAGCCGTGTTGACCAGAATGCTCGATGGGGTTGAGCCGGCCACAATCGGCGCGTTGCGCCACGCCGCGCAGCATGCACGAGGCGTGGTGGATGTGGAGCATGTTCGGGCGCGATGGCTTGGCCATCGCCTATACGGCGAGATGACGTTAGTCATCGATTCGGCGCTGTCGCTGGCTGATGCTCATCGCGTCGTGGACGAAGTCAAGGAACACGCCCGCGGGCATCTTCCCGCTTTGCAGAGCCTCCAGGTGGAAATAGCGACAGCGTCAGGTCGCGAGCGACCGAAGCACTATCCAGAGGCCAAACACCAGCACCATCACTGAACCTCCGACTTCCAACGCCGTTCCGGCGCGATGCCGCCAGCTTTCGGTGCGCGCGAGAATTCCCAAAAACCGGTTGCGTGCAAAGACGGCAGCGAGCGCAATGCCGCCGATGGTGGCGATCATGCCGACGGTCATGGCCGCAGTCACCACGAGCCCGGCCGCAAGCATGCCGCGCGCAAGCGCATAGCTCATAATGAATGTGGTCAGTGGGCACGGGATCAATCCGGTTACGAGTGCGAGGGTCTTCCCATCTTTGGCATGAGAATGGTCATCACTTCGCAACGAACGCCAGATCAGGTAGAGGCCGACGAGCGCAATCAGAACACCGCTGGCAGCCTCGAAGTGCGGCGTGCGCCCGCCATAGGCGAAAGCCTTACTGATTACAGCGAAGCCGGCGAGCACCAGGACGAGCGCGAGCCCGACATGGGTCAGAACGAGAATGGTGCCGTTGACAACGCCCTCGCGGAGCTTAGCCGGCTGCCCAAGGTGGTAAGACACCAGAACTGTCTTGCCGTGGCCCGGCATCAGGGCATGGACCGCACCAAACAAGACGGCCGCCGCCATGGCAACGGCAATGGCGTACGTATTGCCCCCAGCGACATCGCCAAGGCCGGTCGCTATACCGCCATACAGCCAGCGCTGAATTGCGACTATGCTTTCCATAGGTTGATTTAACCTCTGGCCCTTGAGGCAATGATTACAAACCTTCTAGGCAAGATGATGGGCCGTGGGGGGCGAACCTCGAGATGTCCCCCTCGAAACGTCCGCCACGTGCCAAAGTGGAGGCTGGTTAGCTACGCCGCGCGCGCTACTCTGCCGGCGCGAGCGTGTGCGGTTTGGCCGCCGAGGCGGGCGCTTCCGCCTGCTGGCCTGACGCCCCGACCAGCTTGCGGTAATATTTGCGCATGGTCTCGCAGCGTTGCGGTCCGGGCGGGTGGACGGCATCGCCCTTCAACTGCGAGATGAAGACGCAGATGTCCTCCATGCCTTCGGCGTCGAGCCAGCCCCATTTGACGCCGCGCCGGATGGCGAAGAGATCCGCCTTGGTCTCGTCGGCGCCCTCGAACTGATGCCCGCATTCATGCGAGTAGATGTAGAGCTTCACCTGAGTCGAGAGCCCGATGATCTTCTTGTTGTTGAGGATCATGAAGCCCGGAAAGGCGCCGCCCCAACTGTCGAAATTCGGGTTCAGCACCGTCGGGCGTTTGCCGCAAGTGACGGACATGCCGTCGATCTTGAGCTGGCCCTGGGGAATGACCTGGGCCTCGGGGCCGACGTCCTTCACATATTCTTGGAGGCTAGGGCCCGAGGTGGTGGAGCCCTCTTTACCCGACCATTGGGCCTGGGAGGCGGCGGGGCAGGCGGCGCAAAACGCCATCGCCACAACGCTGGAGAATATCGCCCTCAAATTCGCCCCTCCGTCCCTCATGCCGGCAGTCTAAAGCTCCCAATGAGTCGGCGCAATTCCCGCGAAATGCGTCATCTCGGCTCTTCTTTCGCGGTGACGCTCCCTTTCTTGAGGAAGCATTGCCGGAGCTGATTGCAGCGCTGCTCCGGATCGGGGTGGAGGGGACCGTGGCCGGCAATGTTGAACACGGCGCAAATGTCCTCAAGCGCCGTGCTGCCGAGCCAACCCTCGCGCCGCGCGCGCCTGACCGCATAGCAGTCAGCCGCCGATTCGCTCGATCCAAAAAGGATATGCCCGCATTCGTGATAATAAATCAGCCACTGCACCTGCCGCGGCAGGTCTTTCAACGCCGTCATATTCAGCATGATGACGGTGGAGGACACGGCGAAGCCCTCGAAGTCGCGAAGAAGCGTCGCCGTCTTGCCGCAGGACAGCTTTCGGCCCGCGACCACGAGACGCCCCGGCGCCACGAACTTGCCCTGCTCGAGCGCGACGGCGCCGCGATCGAGCGGAGTCGTCTGACAAAGCAGGGTAAGGAGCGCAAGCGCGACCAGGAGCCGGGCAGCCAATCTCATTCTTATTCCCTCTGCTGCCTCGTCCCTTTGGCCGCAGTCTGCGAGGGGGAAGCGCGAGCGTCAACGCCAAATCGCTAAACGCGGCCTAGCCAACCGCTTCGGCTTCGATGCGCTCCATGTCGGCGTCCGACAGGCCGAAATGGTGGCCGATTTCGTGCACCAGGACATGGGTGATTATGGCGCCGAGCGTTTCCTCGTGTTCGGCCCAATAATCGAGGATCGGCCGCCGGTAGAGGAAGACCATGTCGGGCACCGTGGCGACGTCTGACACGCTTTTGCGCGCGAGATCGATGCCGGAATAGAGCCCGAGCAGATCGAACGCCGTTTCGATGCCGAGCGAATCGAGCACGTCATCGGTGGCAAAATCCTCGACGCGGATGAGGAGCTCGCTCGTGAGCGCGCGGAAGCGGGGCGGGAGCCGCGCATAGGCCTTGCCGGCGATGACCTCGAACGCGGCGAGATCCGGCGCTTCAAGTTCGTTCCAGTCGGTCATGCGCGCCACGCGCCGCTCCGCCAAGCTGAACCTTGCATGAATGTAGCGATCAGACCCGGTTCAGGCCACTCGCGCCATTGTCTGACCAATACTCGAGCCCGCACTCCCGCGGGCCGGGGAGAGCAGAAAGGGTATCAGCATGGTTAGGAAAAGCTTGTTTGCCGCGCTTGGCTTCGTCGGGCTGCTTGCCGCCGGAACGGCTGCCACACCTGCCCCAGCCGCCGCGGGCTACACCTGCGGGCATTGGAACAATTGGTGCCGGCCGGTGTGCGGACCGTGGAATGGATGGTGCGCGCGCTACTACCGCTACCCGGGTTTCAGCTTCGGTTACGGCTACGGCCCGCGCTACTGGGGCGGCCATGGCGGCGGCCACTATGCCTACCGCAACGGCGGCGGCAATTGGAACGGAAACCACCACGGCGGTGGCAATTGGAACGGAAACGGCGGTCATTACAACCGCTGACGCATTGCTAAGTCGCGCGGGGTGAGTTGCCCTCCCGCTCACCCCGCGTAACCGGCACGTCATTCCCGGCACGCGCGCGTCTCCCCCGCGCCGCTCAACTCGGGGATGGCGTGCCTGGCGTTTAGTGGAAGTCGCGGATATCGACGAAGCGGCCGGCGATGGCGGCGGCGGCGGCCATTTGCGGCGAGACGAGGTGGGTGCGGCCGAGCCTGCCCTGGCGTCCCTCGAAATTGCGATTGGAGGTCGAGGCGCAGCGCTCGCGCGGCGCCAATTGATCCGGGTTCATGCCGAGGCACATCGAGCAGCCGGGCTCGCGCCACTCGAAGCCCGCATCCTTGAAAATCTGGTCGAGGCCTTCTTCTTCCGCTTGCGCCTTCACGAGACCCGAGCCAGGCACGATCATGGCGCGGACGTGCTCATTAACCTTGCGGCCCGCGACGACCTTGGCGACGGCGCGCAAATCCTCGATGCGGCCATTGGTGCAAGAGCCGATGAACACGCGGTCGAGCGCGATCTCGGTGATCTTCTCCCCGCCGATCAGCCCCATATAGTCGAGCGAGCGCTCGGCGGCGCGCCGCTTGGTGTCGTCGGCAATCTCGGACGGAACCGGAACGCGGCCCGTGACCGAAACGACTTGCTCGGGGCTCGTTCCCCAGGTGACGAGCGGCGGCAGCCGCTCGGCATGGAGAACGATCTCGCGGTCGAATTCGGCACCGTCGTCGGAATAGAGCCGCTCCCAATCGGCTCGCGCCAGCTCGAAGGCGCCCGCCTTGGGCGCGCGCGGGCGGCCCTTGATGTAGTCGAAGGTCGTGGCGTCGGGGGCGATCAGGCCGGCGCGGGCTCCGCCCTCGATCGACATGTTGCAGATGGTCATGCGCCCTTCCATCGAGAGCGCGCGAACCGCTTCGCCCGCATATTCGATCACGTGACCGGTGCCGCCGGCCGTGCCGATCTCGCCGATGATGGCGAGGATGATGTCCTTGGCGGTAACGCCTTCGGGCAGCGCGCCGTCAACGCGCACGCGCATGTTCTTCGCCTTCTGCTGGATCAGCGTCTGGGTCGCGAGCACATGCTCGACCTCGCTCGTGCCGATGCCGTGGGCGAGCGCGCCGAATGCGCCGTGGGTCGAAGTATGGCTGTCGCCGCAGACGATGGTGGTGCCGGGCAGCGTGAAGCCCTGCTCGGGCCCGACCACATGCACGATGCCCTGACGGCGGTCGCGCTCATTGTAATACTCGATGCCGAATTCGCGTGCGTTGTCGGCGAGCGTTGCGATCTGAAGCGCCGACTCAGGATCGTCGATGCCGTGGCTGCGGTCTGTGGTCGGCACGTTGTGATCGACCACGGCAAGCGTCTTCTCCGGCGCGCGCACTTTCCGCCCAGCCATGCGCAGGCCCTCGAAGGCCTGCGGGCTCGTCACCTCGTGCACCAGGTGGCGGTCGATGTAGAGGAGACAAGTGCCGTCGGGCGCCTCATGCACGAGATGGGCGTCCCAAATCTTGTCGTAGAGGGTGCGCGGCTTCGCCATGGCAAAAGTCTTGGTGTCTCAGGGCAGAGATAGCCTCTCCGCGCCCGGTTTACAAATCCTCGGGGGCTGGAAGCCGGCCGTGCCCTTGAGCGAGTTCGGCTCTAGCCCTTCTTGGGTTTTTTCTCGGGCTTGGCCTTGGTCTCTTTGGCCTCGTTGGCCTTGCCCTTGGCCTTGGCGGCCTTCGCGGGCTTGGCCTCGGCCTCGCCTTCGGCCTCTTCCTCCTCCTCGACGGGGACTTCGCCCGCCGTGGTCTCGGCCATCAGAGCGACCGATTTGCCGACCCAATCGTCGTGCTCGATCTTGCCCTTGAGGGAGAGCTTCTCGTCGAGCCAGCCGATCTCGTCGTCGGAGAGATTGGCGATTTGTTCGAACTTGATCAGGCCGAGCTCGTTCAGCTTCTTCTCCAGGTCGGCCGAGACGCCGGGGATCAGCTTGAGATCGTCGGGCTCGCCCTTCGGGCGCTTGAAGCTTTTGAAGGCCTCTTCGCGCTTGCCCTTCAACTCCTGCCGCTCGGTGATGCGGGCCGCTTTGCCGCGCAGGCCGCGCAAGTAATAGAGCTTGGCCCGGCGCACCCGGCCCCGCCGCACCACCTCGATCGAATCGATCAGGGGCGAATGGACCGGGAAGACGCGCTCGACGCCCTCGCCGTAGGAAATCTTGCGGACGGTGAAGTTCTGGTTCACCCCGCCGCCCGAGCGGCCGATACAGACGCCCTCATAGGCCTGCACGCGCGTGCGCTCGCCCTCGACCACCTTGACGTTGACGCGCAAGGTGTCGCCGGGACCGAATTCGGGGACTTCGCGTTTCTTGGAGAGCGCGGCAGCCTGCTCTTTATCGAGCTGCTCGATGATATTCATGGTCAAAACCTTTCGGGGCGCCTGCCTTGGCTCGAGGCCTTCCGGCGAACGCCATTCTTTTTGATTGATCCTTAAGTTATGAGGCGCGAGGCATTAACGCGCTCGCGCGGGGCTTTCCTAGCCCAGCTTGTCCCGCTTGTCGATGGATTTGCGGGGGATTTTGCCGGTCGGGCCGCGCGCCTCAGCGGCAGACATAGAGCGTTATCCACTCCTCGCGGTCAGGGAACGCGATTTTGATGCGCTCGGGCTTCCCGGAGAGGTCGAAGACGAGCGTGCCGAGGCGCATCTCGCCCTTCTCCTTGCATTTAGCCTCGTAAGCCTCGGTGCCCTTGTCGGTCGGCTGCGTGGCGCCAAGGATGCAGAGGATGTCGGGCCCCTCGACGATGCCCCTCCTGATCTCGAAGTCCTGGGTGGCCGCGTCGCGGCAGCCGTCGTCGGTCGTGGAATATTTGCCGAGAAGGTGATCGGTCTTGACCTGCGCCGCGGCCGGAACAGCGGCGATGAGGCACGCGCACAACGCCCAACGCACACTCGAAATCATCGCTCTCTCCTATCAAGGTTTTTCTTGCCGTGGCGCTCCCACAAATCGGGACGGCGCTTCTTGGTGAGTGCTTCGGCCTCATCGCGCCGCCATTCGGCAATCTTCTTGTGATCGCCGGAGAGCAGCACTTCGGGGATGGCGCGGCCTTCCCACTCGCGGGGCCGGGTGTAGTGCGGGTATTCGAGCAGACCCGATGCAAAGCTTTCCTCGGCGAGCGAGCTCTCGTTGCCGGCGACGCCCGGCAGAAGCCGCACGCAAGCGTCGATCAGTACTTGCGCGGCAAGCTCGCCGCCGGAGAGGACGTAGTCGCCGATCGAGATTTCCTCGATGTGGCGCGCTTCGAGCACGCGCTCGTCGATGCCCTCGAAGCGGCCGCAGAGCAGGATCGCGCCGGGACCTTCGGCGAGCGCGCGCACGCGCGCCTGGTCAAGCGGGGTCCCGCGCGGGGAGAGATAGAACGAAGGCGTGCCGGGCTCGACGCGCGCGCGCGCCGCATCGATGGCGGCGGCGGCAATATCGGCGCGCATCACCATGCCGGCGCCGCCGCCGGCCGGCGTGTCGTCAACCGAGCGATGCTTGTCGGTTGCGAAGTCGCGAATGTCGATGAGATCGAGCGCCCATTTCCCTTCGGCGAGCGCCTTG
>Ga0081455_10006442_pt1 | contig 12579 bp, 9 predicted proteins | sample TabmetS3T2R1_FD_70207 | JGI IMG/M metagenome (GOLD analysis project Ga0081455, IMG submission 70207) | Tabebuia heterophylla rhizosphere microbial communities from the University of Puerto Rico - S3T2R1 | ecosystem: Host-associated > Plants > Roots > Rhizosphere ... | reverse complement strand
GGGGGGGGGGGGGGGGGGGGGGGGGGTGGCGATAGCGCACCGCGCGCGAAGTTTCTGGAATCAAAATCTTAGAGCGGCATTTGTCCAACATCGGATCGGAAACAACCGCTGTGCTTGTTGTACCCCCCTCCCTGTCCCTCCCCCGCTGTATGGACCGGGGACATGGGTGACAGCCGTTCGGAGACATGGGTGACACTTGTCTGGCCAGATGTGGTTGGACACGGGGAGCCTCGATGCCTTGGCGGGAACTATCGGTCATGGAGCAGCGGGAGGAATTTGTGAAGCTGGCATTGGTGCCTGGTGCGAACAAGAGCGAGCTGTGCCGACGCTTCGGCATCAGCCGCGACAAGGGCCACAAGTGGATCAGGCGCTATCTGGCGGAAGGGCGCGCGGGGTTGGCGGATCGCTCGCGTCGGCCACATCGCAGCCCGAAGCGAACTGGAGCGGCGATGGAAGCTGAAGTATTGCGCGTCCGCGCGGACAGCAACAACGCCTGGGGCGGGCGCAAGATCACCCATGTGCTGGAGCGCAGCGGCGCGCAGGACGTGCCGGCAGCGAGCACGATCACGCAAATTCTGCGTCGGCACGGCAAGCTTGAGCCGCGCGCGCACGAGCATCCCGGTCCGCATCAGCGTTTTGAGCGCGCGCAGCCCAATGAACTGTGGCAGATGGACTTCAAGGGCGATTTCGTGCTTACGCGCGGGCGCTGCCACCCGTTGACCATTATTGATGACCATTCGCGCTACGCATTGGGCATCGAGGCGTGCGGCACGCAGCAGGATCGATCGACGCGCGAACGCTTGGCCATGGTGTTCCGGCGCTACGGCCTGCCGGACGCGATGCTGATGGACAACGGTAGTCCGTGGGGTGACACCGGTGGCGGGCGCTTCACGGCGTTTTCGGTGTGGCTGTTGCGACTGGGCGTGCGAGTCACGCATGGCCGGCCCTATCATCCGCAGACGCAGGGCAAGGATGAGCGCTTGCATCGCACGCTCAAGGCCGAGGTGCTGTCTGGTCGCTGTTTCGCGGATCTGGCGCAATGCCAGCACGCCTTTGACGCGTGGCGGCACAAATACAATCACGTGCGACCACACCAGGCGCTGGCTCTGGCAACGCCGAGCGAGCGCTATCGGCCGAGCCGTCGCACTTTCCCGGGGATCTTGCCGCCGATCGAATACGGTCCCGACGATCTCGTCCGCAAGGCTGACCAGAACGGTGACATCAGTTTCAAAGGCCGCCACATTCGCTTGGGCAAGCCGTTCCGCGGCCAGCTGGTCGCGCTCCGCCCGACCAGCGATGACGGCGCTTTCAGCATTCATTTTTGCACCCAGGCAATCGGTAGCATCGATCTTAGGGAAGCGGTCTCGGCCTGTGGACTTGTGGACAACGCTGCGCGTTGCCCACAGGGCCCACAGGCCCAACAGCAACCACAACGAGACTAAACACGCATCCGAGCGACCCACTGATGTGTCACCCATGTCTCCGAACCCTGTCACCCTTGTCTCCGGCCCAAACACCCGCATGGGGGGAGGGAACGCTGTGGCACCGCTCTTCACACCTCTCACGCTGCATTCTCGTCCGTGTCCTAAAGCCACCAGAATATCTATCGCCGCAGGAACATTGGAATTCGATTTCGGCGGTTCGCCATTCCACGCGCACCCGTAGTCGCCTTGCTGCTTCTACAAGGGAAGCAGCGGCGGCGTCTGTTTGGCACGTTCTTTGAGAAAGGATAACAATTCTTCTGCGTTGTCCGTTGTAAGAGATCTTAGCTGGTTCAAGTCATCCGCTTGGCTACTCAGCTCCCGTTGCATTAGGGGATGGTTGATGATGTTCTCAAACAAGATCGTCGGATCTATTGTTCCGACATACAGGTGGACCGTATCACACATCCATGTGGCAGATTGGACAACGTTATCAAAATTCCGATCCGACACAAAGCTCATGAGAGAACCAATACAAAGAGTAGCATCCAGCGCGGCTGATGTTAGGTCGTGGCGAAAATCTTCTGTGTCCGGCGCACTCTCGTAAACCCTTTCAGCCAACAACTTGTAGCTCGTTTCCCGAGATAGGTTACCCAAAGAGTTCCAACCTATGTCCAGACACTCAAGCGACAGGGACATGTCGAACCCTGTATCGACACTAAATTTTCGAAGTGGGGGCATTGCTCTCTCGCACAGCAGGAGCATGAATCCCACCTGACGCGGCATTGAGAGCGCACTCAAGGCTTCTCTTAGGGCGGAGCTACTAATGTATGGCATGAGTTTCCTAATACTTCTTAGGGGGCTGAGTGGTGGAATGCCCATATCGAACAGAAATTGGCGCACTATGTGCATGCGCTACCGTCTTCGCGGGGACGACAAGAGAGTGTTAGTTGATCTTGATCTCGCGCGCCTTGATCACTGGCGTCCAGCGTTTCATTTCCGCTTCCACGTGCGCCTTGAATTCCGCGGGCGTCGTGCTGAGCGGCTCCATATAGAGCGCCTTGAGCTTCTCGCCGATCGTGCGATCGCGCAGCGCCTCGGTCACCTCGCGATGAATGGCGGAGACGACCGGCTCCGGCGTCTTGGCCGGCGCGATCAGGCCGATCCAGGCATTGGCCTCGACGTCCACGCCGGCTTCCTTCAGCGTCGGCAGATCAGGCAACAGGGCTGAGCGCTGCTGCGAGGTCACCGCCAGCATGCGGATGCGGCCGGTCGGCACCTGCGCCACGACCGCGGCGGCCGGCAGGCAGGCGATCTGCACGTCGCCGCGAATGAGCGCAGTCATCGCCTGCGGCGAGCCCGCGTAGGGAATGTGCGTGAGCGTGGCTCCGCTCGCCATCGCGATAGCCTCGATGCAGAGATGGGACAATGAGCCATTGCCGATCGAGCCGAAATTGAGCTTTGCCGCATCGCGCTTGATCAGCGCGATCAGCTCGCTGGTGCTGCGGGCTCCCACGTCGGCATTGACCGCGAGCACGCTTGGCTGATCGACGATGCGGCTGATCAGCGCGATCTCGGAGAACGGATCGTAGGAGAGCTTCGAGAACAACAGCGTGTTGAGCGCAAGCGGCCCGACGATGCTGAGTCCGATGGTGGCGCCGTCAGGCTCGGCCCGGACCACCGCCTCGGTGCCGAGGTTGCCGCTCGCCCCCGGCTTGTTCTCGACCACGAAGGTCTGTTTGAGCTTTGTCTGCAGATGCTCGGCCAGAAGGCGCGCCACAATGTCGGGCGTCGCGCCGGGGCCGAACGGAACGATGATCCGCACCGGCTTGGTGGGCCAGCCTTGCGCCACACCGGGCTCGATGCCGGCGACGAGCGCCAGAACAAGGGACAGCAGCAGAATCTTCATCGCATGAGCTCTCCGGTGGTCACGTCACGACCGAGATAGGCACCGCTTGCTTCCAACAGCCGCTGTAGCGCGGCAATATCGACCTTCGCAACAGCCGAGTCGTGCGCGAGCGCGAGATGCGCGGCCGCGCCCGCCGCCTCGCCCATCACAAAACAGCCGCCGCTCACGCGCGCCGCCGACTGACCCTCATGCGTCATCGAGGCACAGCGTCCGGCGACCAGCAGGTTGCGCAGGCGCTGCGGCAGCAGCATGCGATAGGGCAGATGATTGAACCCGCGCGACTGCGGGATCGGCGGCCACGACCATTCGACGTTGCCGGCGACATGCTTTTCCAAGGGCCAGCCGTTGACACCGATAGTGTCGGGAAAGCTCGCGCAGCGCAGCACATCCTCGCCGCTGAGCTGATAGGTTCCAACGATGCGCCGCGTCTCGCGAATGCCGAGCTGCGGCGGCGTGTCGACGATATAGGCCTGCGCAAAGCCGGGCACGTCCGCCCGCAGAAACTCGACGAAGGCCTGCGCCTGCCGGCGGCCCTCGATCTCGCCGTAGCTCAGCTCGTCGGCATCGGTGCCGTCGAGCGCGCGCCCATTGCGGCTCGCCACCTGCGTGGCATTGACGCGCCATTCGACCGGATTGCGCTGCGGGCGCACGACCACGCCCTGGCGGGCAAAGCGCGTTCCGCGGCTCGCAGCCTCGCGCATCAATGCGGGTATTGTGTTCCAGGCCTCGCCCGCAAGCGCCGGGTCGACCCCGTTCACCCGAAACATCATCGTCGGATAAAGGAGGTTGCCGGCCTCAAGCTCGAATGGAGCACCCGCCCAGGAGGCGAGATCGCCGTCGCCGGAGCAGTCGATGAAAACGCGCCCCCGAATCGCGCGGCGCCCCGACTTGGTCTCAACGATCAGCGCGGTAAGCACACCGGCCTCCGCCACCACTCTGGCGCCGAGCGCGTGAAATAGAAGGTGGACGCCGCGGCTGATCAGGAGATCATCGGCAGCCGACTTGTAGGCGGTGGTGTCATAGGCCTGAGCGTTTGTCTTGCCCAAGACCATGTGCGGTGCGTTGAGGCCGCCGAGCCGATCGATCCGCGCCAGGAGATCGTCGGCCACACCGTGCACGACTCGCCGGACATCGCCGTGAACATTGGCGAACAGTCCGCAGAAATTGGTGACGCCTGCCGCAGTCCCTGCTCCACCTAGAAAGCCGTACCGTTCGATGAGGATGGTCTTGCAATCGTAAGCAGCCGCCGAAGCAGCGGCCGCGATGCCGGCCGGACCACCGCCAAGGACAACAACATCGTAATCGCCGTGAACCGGAATGCTGCGCGCAGGCTCGTCGATGAACTGGGCAGCGGATGATGCAGCGAGTGACATCGGGCGGATCGACCTCGCTCCCACCTTAGCGCAGGCACGACGCGCCGGTATATCGGGCCGTCGGCCGCCGCAATGTTGCCTTGAATGGGGCAGCATGCAGCGGTGCTCCTTGGGGTCGAGGCGCGACCGAATACCGGCGCCGCCACCGCGCAGCACCGCTGAACACAATCCCACGTTGACGTGCAGGTAATATCACGCCGCGTTAACCATAAGTGACAGCCCGCAACGGTAGTCCCATGCGTGCATTGCATAGGGTTGTGCGTAATCGCAGTGATGACCCATTGAGGCCCGATTTGACAAAGAGATTCGCGACTCAATGATGTGGGGTTCTGCTTCCGAGTGTAGGGCGGACACTGGCAGCGCAGTTGAAAAGATGAGGGGTGAATTGATGTCAAAAAATTTGACATTGGCCATGCCAATTATTCTCACGGCATCGGTCATCACCATGTCTGCCAGCATGACAACGAGCCGCGCCGCCGACGAATGCTTGAGTGGACCGAAAGGCACTGCACCGGCGGGCAGTCATTGGTACTATCGCGTCGAGCGCTCGACTGGTCGGCACTGCTGGTATCTTGGCGCATTAGGTCAGAAAGTGCGCTCCGTGTCCGAGCGCACATCGCAGCAGACTCGCAAACGCGTTACGCAGCGCAATTCGGAATCAACGCCGCAGCCGGCGGAGAGCCGTCCTTCTCTACCACCAGCGGCACCGCCAGTGCCCGACAGCAAGGCCGCGACGAGCTTCTTCCAGCAGTACTGGGCAAGCCTCTTCGGCAGAGCCGAGCCGCCGCCGATCACGCCATCGGCTGAGGCGCCACAGATCACGCCGCCGGCTGAGCCGCTGCAGATCACGCCGCCAGCCGAGCCGCAGACTGCGCAAACAGCCGAGGCGCCGCGTCTTGCAGCACCTGCTCCCACCAACCGGCCTGCGGTAGCGTCGGCTGCGAACAGTTACGCCCAGGAGCCGGAGCAGTCCGGCGCCCAGGAAGACATGCCGCCGGTCTGGCCGGTCCTGACAGCGGCGCAGACCAAGCCCGCAGCTGCAGCTGGACTCTCGTACCAGCACATGATCGCCATTCTGGTAGGCGCCTTGGCTCTCGCCGGCATCTTGATGGCGCTCGTCTATCGTCTCGCGTCGATCCGTGTCGATCGGCAGCGGCGTCAGCCCGAGCGCGCCCGGTGGGATCCCGAGACCAGGACCATGCTGCCGATGCCTCCGCTCGGCGATACCAATGCCTTCGCCCGATCAGGCACGCCCGCCCGCAGGCTGCTTCTGCCCAGCCCGCTTCTGCCCAAGAGCGAACCCGAGCTTGATCGTGAGCCAGCACGCAGGCTGCCGCTGCCCAAGCTTCCGTTCGAGCTGGGCCGCGAGCTTTACGAACCGGCTCGGGCCAAGCTCCCGCACGAGCTTGCTCGCGAGGCGCGCAAGCCGGGCCTGCCCCAGCGCCCGCCCGAGCTTGATCGCGAAGCGCGCAAACCCATTCTGCCCAAGCGGCCGCCTGAGCTTGATCGTGGGTCGCGCGAGCCGCATGAGGCGCGCAGGCTGCGTGAGCTGCGCGAGCTGCGGGAAGGGCTTGAAACGAGGCTGGAGCAGCTCCGCGACGCCCGCCGGCGCTCGGCGGCATGACATTCGGTGCGCCGAAGCGCGCCGCAACCACTGCCGGATGAGAAGGCTCCCCCACGAGCTCCCTTCTCGTCCAGCGAGCCCCGCCCCTCGCGGGGCTTCTTTTTTGTGCTGATGCGCGAGCGCGCGCCCGGCGGTCATCACCGCCAGTCGTCGATCGACACCGTCTTGCGATACCTGGCACCCATGATCTGCCAGTAGCCGTTGGTCTCGCCGCCGACCACGACGACATTGATCCCGCTCTCGGGGAAATGGTTGATCAGCTCGTCGTCCTTGGCCTTGAGCCAGGTCGCCATCGGCTCCTGGCCGAAGGTCGCCCAGGGATAGACGTAGTTCTGAACGAGCTGCAGATCCCAATAGCGGCCGGCCGGCATCTGCGCGGTCTCGTGCGCCCAGCGGATCAGCTTGGCTTTGGTGTCGAAGCCGCCGCGGTCGATGAACTGCCGCGCCGTGATCGGATCGAGCAGGAAGCAGGGTGCCGAGTTGCCGTCGATGCCGGTGAGCATGTCGCGCACATGCTCGCGCCAGTGCTTCTCGCGCAGTCCCAGGCAGAAGCTCACCGAGCGGCAGCCATAGAAGATGCTCACCGTGCTTTCGGTCGGCTTGAAGCCCTTCTGCACATGCAGCGGCTCCCAGGGGCTGCGCTCCTCGTTCTCGGCAAAGGTGAGATTGTTGTAAGTGTAGTTGTTGCCCTGCGAGCCCATGAAGGTGACGCCCGGCTCCGAGCCGCCCTGGAGATTCTGCGATAGGAGACCATAGGCACGCCCGATGGTGGCGTTGGCGTGGTTGTAGGGGCCCATCGCGCCGGTGCCCCAGTTCATCTTGATCTCATGCCGGATCGGGCCGTTCACCACCGCCATGGCGGAGGCGGAACTCGAGGTCGAGCCGCGCGCGCTCACCTGCGAGGCCGCGAGCGCAAGAATTACCGGGAAATATTCAGGGCTGGCGCCCGCCATGACGGCGTTCACCGCGACCTTCTCGACCGTGTACTCCCAGGGGCCGCGAAACTCGGTCGGCTGCATGCGGCCCACCACCTCGTCCGGCTTGCGGCTGGTGGCTGCGAGCATGGCAGCGACGCGCTTCTCGGTCGGCAAGACGACCGGAAGCCCGTCGGTCCATTTGTTCTCAAGGAACTGTCGCTGGAGATTGTCCTCGGTATCCGGCTCGAGCAGACGCGGCGACGAATGATCGAACATGCTCATGCATTCAGCGCGGTGGTGAGCCCCGCGATGACCTCCTGCATGACCGGAACGCCGGTGAGCGGATCCTTGCCGTAGACATAGGCCTTGAGCTCCTCCGCGCTCTTGCCCATCACCGGCTGCGGCACGAAGGCGCGCCGCGCCTCCGGCAGCCCCGCCATCTTGGTGACGGACGCCACCACGCGGTCGAACTTGTCGGTGTGGAGGGCGACCGTCGGCACGCCATATCGGGTCTCGAGCGTGATGGCGTGGGTGGAGACGCCGGGCGCGCACGTGCTGCAATGGCCGACGCCCACAATCGCGGCATCGCCGTTGGCCTTGATCTCCTCCCAGGTCTTGGGATCGTCATGCTGATAGGTCGTGGACAGCGAGACGATCCTGGTCTTCACCGCCGGCATATGCTCGGCGAACCAGCTCTGCACCTGCTTCAGGAGCTCAATCGAATCATCGAAGCGGCAGTCCACGAGATACACCGTCTTGCCATCCAGGCTCTCGGGTCGTGGTGCGGACGCCTTCTTGTTGACCTTCGGCGGGAAGCCGACCGGGCTGAGGACGGTGATTTTTTCCTGGCTTGATTCCGGGATCCTCACGGTCGAGTCAGAGGGGGGCGCGGTGACGATCTTGTTCATGGACGGGCTCTCCTTGGGCCGCTTTGTCTTGTCGACTCAATATACGACCGTCTGTCTGCCGAGGACAAGCGCCAGGGAACAAGTAATGCCATAACAACGGGAATTTATTGATTTGCTCTCCTTATCCCGACAAAGCGGCGAGGCTGCGCTCGATGATGCCGATCCATTCGCGTTGCGCGGCCCGCAATTTCCCATCGGCGGCAAGCTGCTGCAGAATCTTGAGGGCTCCCGTCAGGCGCGCTCGGGCGTCATCTCCGATATCGGCCAGCTTGACGAGGATGACGACCAGATCACTCTGCCAATAGGCATTGCCGAGGTCGAGCGCAACCAGTGCCTCACGGATAGCGAGGCACCTGTGGAACGCGTCGAGCGCCTCCGCGCGTCGACCCGCCTTTGCCAGCGCGGCGCCAATGTGCTCGTGGCTATAGGCAACATCCCGCAGCCATTGGGTATTGCCCGGATCAACGGCAACGAGCCGCTCTCTGATCTGCAAGCTCTGGCGAAAGATGGCGAGCGCATCGTCTTCGCGTCCTCCCGCCAGCAGCAGGCTGCCGACATTGTCGTAGCTGATCGACAGATCCCGCTGTCCATCGAGATTGGCGGGGTCGTCGGCGGCGAGCTTGTCACGGATCACGAGACTTGCCCGATAGGCCGCCAACGCCTCCTGGTGCTGTCTCGCCTTGACGAGCGCCATGCCAAGTCGATCGTAGCTGACCGAGAGATCGCGCTGCCACTTCGTGTTGCCGGGATCCTTGCGCGCGAGCTTGTCAGCGATGGCGATGTCCTTGCGGTAGTACGCGAGCGCTTCCTCGGATTTCCCTGCTGCCATCAGCATATCGCCGAGATTGTAATAGGCGACGGACAGATCACGCTGCCAGACCGTGTTGCCAGGATCGATGCTCGCCAGTCTTTCCCGGATGGCTAAGCTCTGACGATAGTGCTCCAGCGCCTCGCTCTGCTCGCCCGCGACCATCAGCACAGTGCCGATCCGCTCGAGACCGAGCGCAAGATCGGCCTGCCACCGGGTATTGCCTGGATCCTGCGCAGCCAGGCTTTCGCGAATGGACAGGCTCCTGCGATAGTGATCGATCGCTCCCTGCCGGCGGCTCGTCACGATCAGCACATCGGCGATCTTGTTGTGGGTGATCGACAGGTCCTGCTGCCAGCGCGCATTGTCGGAATCGAGCGCGGCAAGTTTTTCTCCGATGGTGAGGCTCGTTTGATAGGCCGCGAGGCCCTCGTCGCGCCGGCCGAGCGTGACCAGCACCTCGCCGATGAACTCGTTGCCCTTGGCGAGATCGCGCTGCCACTGCGCGTTGCCTGGATCGCGGGCCACAAGCGATGCTTTGATCGCGAAGGCCGCGCGATAGGCTGCGAGCGCCTCCTCGCCCCGGCCCGTCGTCAACAGCACGCTGCCGACATTGTCGTGGCTGATGGCCAGGTCGCGCTGCCAATCGGTATTGGTCGGATCGATCTTTGTTAGCTGCTCGCGAACTGCAAAGCTCTTGCGATAGGCTTCGAGCGCCTCCTCGCGCCGGCCCGCCAACAGCAGCACTTCGCCAAGCCGGTCATAGCTGAGCGACAGATCCCTTTGCCATTTCGTATTCTCCGGGCGGGCAGCGACCAGCTCCGCCATGATCGCGCGCGACCGCTCGGCAGCCACGAGCGCCCGCGCGACGTCCCCCTGGGCCACGAACGCTTCCACCAGCTCGTTAAGGCCGGCGGATTCGCTGCGCCGCAGATCGGGTGTGGTCTCCGTGGCATCGGCAAGCTGCTGCTGCAGACCCTGAGCGCGATCGAGAATGTTGCGCACAAGCTCGATGGGTATGCCGGCGCGGTCGCGCAGCTCCTGGGCGAGATCGAACACGAGCGTATTCGCGGTGTCGGTCGCGGCCGCGATGCTTCTCTCGGCGCGATTGCGCTGCTCGACCGCGACGCTCCACTGCCAGGCGGCCGAGCCTGCGAGAACAAGCAGCATGGCGGCCGCTGCCCAGGCGAGCCGCAGTGCGCGCCGCTGCTGGCGCAGCTCCTGCGAGAGCAGGTCTTCCTTCGGGATGCCATGAATGGCCGAGGCAAGATCGGCGGCAAGCTCGGCGAGCCCGCTGCCGCGCGGCGCCGCGTCGCGGAAGGCGGTGCAATCCACCCATTTCGGCTCGGACGCAAACCGCCCGAACAGCGTCGGCGGCAGCGCCGAGCTTCGATCGAAGTCGCCGCGCGCCTCGTCCCAGAGGAGCGTGCCGTCGGTCAGCGCGATCAACAACGTGTTGCTGCTCTTGTGCGCAAGCCAATAGGCGACCTCGCGGTCGACCCAGCGCGATGCCGCCGCCTCGGGCGAAGCCAGAAGGATCAGGAAGCGCGAGCGGTCGAGCGCCTGCTCGATCGAGGGCCACAGGCTCGGCGTCGCGGACAGGCTCGTGTCGTCGCGGAACACCCGCAACGCCCGGCGCTGATGCCAGGCCTTGCCTAGCCGCTGCACGGCCGCCTGCAGCGCAGCGGCGACCGGCTTGTCCTGGGCGTGGCTGTAGGAAATGAAGGCGTCATAGAGCGCCGGCATGGAGGGCCCCCGCAATGCATCAGGCAAGAACCGCTGGCACGGTCTTCTCAATGACGATGTTGGTCGCAGCAAGGTGGATTCTGGTTCAAGCCCGAATGAAATTATTTGACGCGCTCTGCGCTCAAGTCCGCGCCCTCAAATAGCGAAACGCCGCGACCGCGGCGGTGGCGCCATCGCCGGCCACCGCCGCAAGCTGGGCGACCGACGATTTGCGGATGTCGCCGGCGGCGAAGATGCCGGCGACCGACGTGTGCATCATCGTGTCGGTCTCGATGTGGCCCATCGGATCGAGCGCGACGACGCCGCGCAGGAACGCCGTGTTGGGCTCCGCCCCAACTTGAATGAACAGCGCCTTGAGGGCTTGCGTGCGGGTCGCGCCGCTCGTGACGTCGCGCAAGCGTACGCCGGTGACCGTGTCGTCGCCCAGGATTTCCTCGACGACGGTATCGATCACAATCGAGACCTTGCCGCTCGCGCGCGCGACCAGCGCGTGTTGAGCCCGCAGCGCCGGCCCGCGATGGAACACCGCGACCTGCGCGGCATGCTCGGCGAGCACCAGCGCCTCGTCGAGCGCCGCATCGCCGCCGCCAACGACACCCACCTCCTGCCCCTTGAAGAACGGTCCGTCGCAGGAGGCGCAATGCGACACGCCGCGGCCCCGCAGGCGCTCCTCGCCCGCAATCCCGAGCGAGCGCGGCACCGAGCCTGCCGCAATGATCACCGCGCTGGCGCGGAACGTCTCGGCGGCGGCGCGCACGATGTGCGGCTTGCCGGGCTCAATGGCCGTAATGGTATCGAGCATGAAGGAGGCGCCCGCGGCTTCGGCCTGCTCATGCAGGAGCGGGCCAAGCTCATGGCCTGCGACGCCTTGCGGAAAGCCCGGAAAGTTCTCGATCCGCTCGGCGGTGCTGATGCGGCCGCCGACGCCGATCTGGTCGATCACCACGACCTTGAGCCCGTGGCGCGCCGCCACCATGGCGGCCGTCAGGCCGGCAACGCCCGCGCCCATGATGACGAGATCGAAGTCCTGCATGGCTCCCCCGCAACGGAAGACTATCTATAACGCAATCGGGGTCGCGGTCAGCACTTGCCGTTGCGGCATGCGCGAACGCCAGAACGCTGCATATTTGCCGTCACCGAATGCCGGGATGACCCGTTGCGGCTTGACGCTCTCGATCAGCGCGAGATTGTCGGACACGCGCGGGTGCACATTCCAGCGCTGGAACAGCGCGCGGCCCGAATCGACGAGGCGTCGTCCGCTGGTGCCGGCGGCGATATAGCCGGTGAACAGGATGGTCGGGTCAGGCCTGCCTTCCCAGCGCTTGATGAGGGCGCCCGCAACGCCGGCATCGCCAGACCCGCCGTGCGCCACCATGACGCCCTGGGGCTCCGCATCGGCGTCGAGGCGGCGCCCGTCTTTGAGCAGCCGCTCAAGCCGCGGGATGCTGTCGGGGCGAGCGGACTCGCGCGCGGCCTGCGTCAGCATGGCGGCGACCGAGCGGACCTGCTGGTCGATCGCCACGTCGAGGCCAGCCTCGAGCAGCACCATGGCGAGCTCAGGTCCCCGACCGTCGGGTGGCACCGGCAAAAGCGCGGGACCGCGCGCCAGGATATCGAGGATGCGCCGGTACTGCGGCTCGATCGCCTCCTCGGTGTCGCCATAGGAGCCGTCGAAGATCATGGTCGGCGTCGGCGGCGGCTGATCGAAGACATAGAGCCGCGACTCGAACGAATAGTCGCCCATGTAGAGAAGCCCGTCCCCGACAGAAAGGCGCAACCACACGCCACCGGGCGCGTGACCGTCGGTGCCGGTCTCGACCTTGATGCCGAGGATGTCGCAGTGGCCGCGGATCGGGATCGCGTGGCCAGTGAT
>Ga0081455_10006441_pt1 | contig 12582 bp, 12 predicted proteins | sample TabmetS3T2R1_FD_70207 | JGI IMG/M metagenome (GOLD analysis project Ga0081455, IMG submission 70207) | Tabebuia heterophylla rhizosphere microbial communities from the University of Puerto Rico - S3T2R1 | ecosystem: Host-associated > Plants > Roots > Rhizosphere ... | reverse complement strand
GCCCCCCTTGCTTCAAGCTATGCGGCCGGTAGTCGGTCCGCTTGGCTGCCGCCGGTGGGGTCGACGTCTCCGGATTGTTCAAGGATGGCTCTTTCGAAATGGGAAACAAAGGCGGGCCGTCTGGCCACTCTCATACCATGATATAAAAAATCTATGACCGATCTTTTTAAGGCGGCGGGACTGGACGACGAGGCGCCAAGGCCGCTTGCTGACCGTCTCAGACCGGCACGACTGTCCGATGTCGTGGGTCAGGATCACCTGCTGGCGCCGAACGCTCCGCTCGGCCGGATGCTGGCGCAGAAACGCCTGCAGTCGATGATTCTTTGGGGTCCGCCGGGAACCGGCAAGACGACCATCGCGCGGCTGCTCGCGAGCGAGACGGCGCTCGCCTATGAGCCATTGTCGGCGGTCTTCTCGGGCGTGGCCGATCTCAAGAAAGTGTTCGACCGCGCCAAGGCCCGCCGGGCCACGGGCCAGGGCACGCTTTTGTTCGTGGACGAGATCCACCGTTTCAATCGCGCTCAACAGGATGGGTTTCTCCCCTTCGTCGAAGACGGCACCGTCATCCTCATCGGCGCCACCACGGAGAATCCATCCTTCGAGCTCAACGGCGCGCTTCTGTCGCGTGCGCAGGTGTTTGTGCTGCATCGGCTGGGCGACGAGGCGCTGGAGACATTGCTGCGGCGCGCGGAAGCCGAGGTCGGGCGTCCGCTCCCGTTGACGGACGACGCGCGCGCGAGCCTCAGGGCCATGGCCGACGGTGACGGGCGCTATGCGCTCACGCTGGCGGATGAAATTCTTGCGCTGGCACCCGACGCGCAGCTCGATACGCAGGCGCTCGTCGCCGCTGTTCAGCGCCGCGCGCCGCTCTACGACAAGAGCCGGGAGGAGCACTACAACCTTATCAGCGCGCTGCATAAATCGATCCGCGGCTCGGACGTCGATGCCGCGCTCTACTGGGCTGCGCGAATGCTAGCCGGCGGCGAAGAGCCGCTCTACATTCTGCGCCGATTGGTGCGGGCCGCGGTCGAGGATATCGGGCTCGCCGATCCGCAAGCCGTGGTTCAAGCTCTCGCGGCCAAGGACGTTTACGATTTTCTCGGTAGTCCCGAAGGCGAGATCGCCATCGCGCAGACCGTCATCTATCTCGCCAGCGCGCCGAAATCGAACGCGGTCTATACGGCCTTCAAGCGGTCAAAAGGGGTTGCGCGTGAGCACGGCTCGCTGATGCCACCCAAGCATATTCTGAACGCGCCGACCAAGCTCATGCGCGAGCAGGGCTACGGCGAGGGCTATGAATACGATCACAATGCACCCGAAGCCTTTTCCGGACAGAACTACTTTCCGGAAGACATGGACCGCGAGGTGCTCTACACCCCCGTGGATCGTGGCTTCGAGCGCGAGATCGCGAAGCGGCTCGCCTATTGGGCCAAGCTGCGCGCGGAGCGGGACTCCTGATGACTCAATGGATGGCGGTCGCCGGAGGGGGCGCGTTGGGCGCGCTGGCGCGGTTTCTGTTGGCGGGGCAGGTGACGCGGCTGGTCGGCGGCGTGTTTCCGTGGGGCACGCTGCTCGTGAACGTGCTGGGCGCGTTGGTCATGGGCGTGCTGGTCGAGCTGATGGCGTTGCGCCTCTCCGTATCACCCGAGCTGCGTGCGTTTCTCACCGTAGGCATTCTCGGCGGCTTCACCACCTTCTCCGCCTTCACGCTCGAGACGGTGACGATGATCGAACGGGGTGCTTGGTCGAGCGCTCTCGCCTATGTTCTGGCGTCGGTGCTTCTCTGCGTAAGCGCGCTGTTTCTCGGCCTCTGGCTCGTCCGGACGGTGGTCTGAGATATGCCAGAAGCGGCCTCCGTCAGGCATGTTCAGGTCGCGGATGAAGATGACGGCATCCGACTCGACCGCTGGTTCAAACGCCACTTGCCTGCGCTTACGCATGGTCAGCTCGAGAAGCTTCTGAGGACGGGCCAGGTTCGTCTCGATGGCGCGCGCGCAAAGTCGAATGCGCGCATCTCATCCGGCCAGGAAATTCGCTTGCCGCCGGGCGCCCAAACAGCGCCCGAACGCCGCGAAGCGCCGGTCCCAGTCTTGTCGAGGGATGACAAAAAGTTCCTGCAAAGCCTTATATTGGCTGAGACCAAGACGTTTGTCGCGCTCAGCAAGCCTGCCGGGCTTGCGGTTCAAGGCGGCTCGGGAACCCGGCGCCATCTCGACGGCCTGCTTAAGGCGTTGGGTGAAGAAACGGGGGAAAGGTGGCGCCTCGTGCACCGCTTGGACCGTGATACCAGCGGCGTCCTTCTACTTGCGAAATCAGCGGATTATGCAGCAAAGCTCGCAGAGACATTCAGGGCACGGGAAACCGACAAGGTTTATTGGGCGCTGACGGCCGGCGTTCCATCGCCGCGCCAGGGCCGTATCGACTTGGCCCTCGTCAAACGAGCCAACCCGGCCCGCCATGGGCGCGAAGCCATGGCCGCGGCCGAGGACGACGACCCGGAAGCCCAGCGCGCCATCACGGACTTCATGGTGCTCGACGACGCGAAGCGAATTGCGTTTGTCGCGGCGCGGCCGGTAACCGGCCGAACGCACCAAATTCGTGCCCATCTCGCCGCGCTCGGGACGCCTATCCTGGGCGACTTCAAATATGGCGGCGAGCGCGCGCATCCGGGCGGCGCCATTCCCGCCGGTCTCATGCTGCATGCCCGCAGCCTGACGTTCCGGGACCCGGAAGGCCGCCGCCGGCAGGTCACCGCGCCGCCGCCGCGGGCGTTCGCGGAAGCATTGACCTTGTTCGGGTTCGAAGCCCCGGCGGAACCATTGCCTTTTCCCGACCTTTGAGTGTGGCATTCAGGCCAGGGTCTGGGAAAAACGGTGTCACACGATAGCAGGCCGGCCCCGGTATCCTTATCTCTTTGGCGAATGGCCAGAGAGAGGGGACAAAAGCTCATGGCCGCGGGGCGAATGCTGGGGACAACGCTCGGCGGAGCTTTAGCCGCCGGAGCCATCGTAGCCGGCCTTGGGATTGCTGGGTTGTTGCTCGCGGATTGGCGGGGCCTTGGGGCTTCGCCCATCGAACGCGTGCTCGGCGCCGTCGCGCAGCGCTCGGTCAAGATCGCGGGCCCGGTCCGGATCGCGCTCCAGTTGCGTGGTCCCGTGCTGATTGTGCATGACCTGACCCTCGCGAACGCCGACTGGGCGTCAGGGCCGAGCATGCTCGCCGTCGGCTGTGCCGAAATCCGGCTCTCGCTTCTGCCTCTGCTCACTCATGAAGCCCGCATCCAGTCGGTCGCTCTGAGCGACGTTCGAATGTCCGTCGAAACGGACGCGAAGGGGCGCACCAACCGTCCGGATATCTCGAGAACGCCGACGCGATCTCTGCTCGGCTTCGAGGTGACCGGTCCTCAAAGCCTGTCGGCGCGCAACTTGATTGTCAGCTATCAGGGCGCGCCGGGTCTCACACCTTCGACCCTCGTTCTCAGTGAAGCCTACCTGACAAGAGCGGAAGACGGCGCACACGTCGAAGCGCATGGAACCTTTCGTGCCGTGAAAGTCAGCCTGAGCGCGCGGGTTAACAATCCCGCTGCGCTGCTCAGCGACCAGGGTTCACCGCTCGAAGCGACGGTGGCGATCGATGACACGACCATGCTGGTGAAAGGAACTCTGGCCGATCCGGACCGCGGACTCGACCTGCATCTGAAACTCGATGGGGAAGGGCCGAGCCTGCGCAATCTCGGCGCACTTCTCGGCGTCGATGATTTGCCCGAAGAAGGGCGGTTGACCTTCGCGCTGGAGCTTTCTCTGTCGCGCGAGGGCCTTGCTATCTCTGATCTCTCTGCCAGTCTCGGATCCGGTTCTCTGGCAGGCTCCGTTACGGCGCGGCAGCGAAACGATGGCGGGATAGACGCCGAGGTGGTGCTCGCGTCGGATCGTCTCGATCTCGAGCCGCTGCAGGGGAACTGGGGCAAGCTCGTCGATTTGCCCAAGCTGTGGTCGGTGCCGATCCCGGTCGATGTCTGGCGCACGAGCCATGTGGATCTCACCTATCAGGCCGGCGCCGTGACCTACCGGGATCTCGAGCTGACCGACGTGGATGCCCGCGCGCTGCTCCAGGGCGGCGCCCTTCATCTCTATCCCTTCGCCTTCAATCTGGATGATGTTCCCGTCGAGGCGGAGCTTTCGCTCGATCTTCAAAAGCCGAAGCCGGAAGGGAAGCTCCGCATCGACACGCGACGCGCCCCGATCGGCAAAGCGCTCGCCACTTCGGGTGCTCTTGTCGGATTGGAGGGCCCGCTCGATCTGTCGGTCGATCTCGCCGGGAAAGGTGACTCGCTCAAGGAGATCTCGGCGACACTCACGGGCACGGTCGATGCCCGTCTCGGCCCCGGCAAGGTCGAGCCCAAGCTCTTGGGAACGCTGCCATCGCCCTTGCGAGGGACTTGGGCGACGTGGGCCAAAGGAACTGCTGCGAGCGGGAGTGACGTTCCGATCGATTGTGCGACCGTCGCGTTCAAATTCGCCAAAGGGCGAAGCAATCCATCGGACGTAACCCTCGTTTCCGGGCAGATACAACTGGCCGGCGAGGGCGTACTCGATCTGGCGTCCGACCGGGTGGCATTGCTGCTTTCCGCCGAGCCGCGTCAGGAAAGCGCTTGGAAGGCCCTGACTCCGGGCTATACGGTGCAACTTGAGGGATCGATCCGTTCGCCCGAACTCGGGTTGACGGCGTTCAAACCGATCCCTGTGAAACCGCCTAAGAGCTGTGCGCTGGCGACTCCGTCTCGCGTGCCGCGGATTGCGGCCTCGGCGAACGAGCCTTAAGCCTGCCCATGTAGGCACGTGGACCTTTTGCGATGGCCAATCCACCCAAACGCTTCTTTCGGACCGCCAGCGTCGCAGACGGCAACAGCGTCGTTCTCGATGGTCGTCCACTCCGGACGCCGAAGCGGGCGGCGATGGCTGTCCCCTCCGAAGCGCTCGCAGCCGCCATTGCCGACGAATGGAACGCGCTGGGTGAGCGCATCGAGCCACAAGCCCTGCCGCTGACACGGCTCGCCAATACCGCGATCGATGGCGTCTCCGTGGCGCGGACTGCGGTGATTGACGATCTCGCGCGCTACGCCGCCTCAGACCTCCTTTGCTATCGCGCTGAGGGCCCGGCTGGATTGGTCGCGCGCCAGACGGCGGCGTGGGACCCTTGGCTTCGCTGGGCCGACGAGACGTTCGGAGCCCGTCTATCCGTGACGCGCGGGCTGATGCCGGTGACGCAGCCGCCGGAGGCGATTCGCGCTTTGAGCCTGGCGGCCGGGCCATTCGACGCTTTCGGGCTCGCCGCGCTCCATGTCGCGGCGGGGCTTACCGGTTCGCTCGTCATCGCATTGGCGGTTGCCCATGAGCGTCTGACCGGCGCGGAGGCCTGGGCGGCTGCGACTGTCGACGATGCCTGGCAGCAAAGCCAATGGGGCGCCGACTGCGAAGCGGCCGAGCGCGCCAAGGCCCTCGAAGCTTCGCTCGTCCACGCCGCGCGCTTTCTGAGCCTTCTCGGCACCTCTCAGAAGAGCGCCTAAACCCTTGGCAAGCCGCGCGAAACGGTGATAAGTGAGTTTTTTTCCTGCCATGACTACGGCCTGCCTCCGCGGGCCCTACCCACAGAAAGACTGAACGGCATGAAGGAGATCCTTCAGCGTCTCGAAGAGAAGCGGGCCGAAGCGCGCGTCGGCGGCGGTCTCAAGCGTATCGAGGCCCAGCACGGACGCGGCAAGCTGACCGCGCGCGAGCGTATCGAGCTTCTACTCGATGAAGGCTCGTTCGAGGAATACGACATGTTCGTCGAGCACGAGTGCCACGAATTCGGCATGGAAGCTCAGAAGATCGCGGGCGATGGTGTCGTCACCGGCTGGGGCACCATCAACGGTCGCAAGGTCTGTCTGTTCGCCAAGGATTTCACCGTGTTCGGCGGCTCGCTTTCGCGCACCCACGCCGAGAAGATCACCAAGATTCAAGACCTCGCGGTCAAGATTGGCGCGCCGATCATCGGGGTGTTCGATGCCGGCGGCGCGCGCATCCAGGAAGGTGTCGACGCGCTCGGCGGCTACGGCGAAGTGTTTTGGCGCAACGTGCAGGCCTCGGGCGTGATCCCGCAGATCTCCGTCATCATGGGGCCGTGCGCCGGCGGCGACGTCTACTCGCCTGCGATGACCGATTTCATCTTCATGGTCCGCGATACGTCCTACATGTTCGTCACCGGTCCGGATGTCGTGAAGACCGTGACGCAGGAGACGGTGACGCAGGAAGAGCTTGGTGGCGCCAAGACCCACACGGCGAAATCGGGCGTGGCCGATGGCGCCTTCGAGGACGATGTCTCGGCACTCGCCGAAATTCGGCGCCTGGTCGATTTTCTGCCACTCAACGCGACCGAGCAGCCACCGAGCTGGCCGAGCTACGATGATGCGGGCCGGCTCGACATGTCCCTCGATACGCTCGTGCCCGACAATCCCAACAAGCCCTACGACATGCACGAGCTGATCACGAAGGTGGTCGACGAGGGCGATTTCTTCGAGTTGTCGCCCGATCATGCCAAGAACATCATTGTGGGCTTCGGGCGCATCGAAGGCCGCACGGTCGGGCTTGTCGCGAACCAACCCATGGTGCTCGCGGGCTGCCTCGACATCAACGCAAGCAAGAAGGCCGCGCGCTTCGTGCGCTTCTGCGATTGCTTCAACATTCCGATCGTGACCTTCGTGGACGTGCCCGGTTTCCTGCCCGGAACGGCGCAGGAATATGGCGGCATCATCAAGCACGGCGCCAAGCTTCTCTTTGCCTATTCCGAGGCGACCGTGCCACTCATCACCGTCATCACCCGCAAGGCTTATGGCGGCGCCTATGACGTCATGGCGTCGAAGCACATCCGCGCTGACATCAACTATGCCTGGCCCACGGCGCAAATTGCCGTCATGGGGTCGAAGGGCGCAGTGGAAATCATCTATCGTTCGGAGTTGGGTGATCCGGAGAAGATTGCCAAGCGCACGAGTGAATATGAAGGCCGCTTCGCCAATCCGTTCGTCGCGGCCCAGCGCGGCTATATCGATGACGTCATCATGCCGCACTCGACGCGCAAGCGGATCGCACGCGCGCTTCGTATGCTCGCGAACAAATCGGTCAAGCAGCCCTACAAAAAGCACGACAACATTCCGCTGTGAGCGTGAACGTGTCCTTGGGCTGCGTTTTTTGAGCACATTCAGCAAGGTGGATCATGGCGACGAAACTGGCAAAGCGTAAGGGCCGCGTGAAAACCAAGGCATTGTCGGGCGCGAAGAGGGGCCGCAAAGCAGTGGTGACAGCGAAGCGCGGCCGGCCTGCGAAGGCAAAGCCGCGGCGCGCAAAGGCGGCGAAGCCGCGCAAGGCCAAGGCTGCGAAGGCAGTCGCCAAGCGTGGAGCTCCCCCCGAGCATGAGGCCATGCTTGGTCTTATCTCGGGCTTTTGGTGCTCGCAGATCATCTACACGGCGGTCACGCTTGGCGTGCCCGACGCTCTCGGCAAGGATGCACTCACGGCGGAGGCGCTGGCCGAGCGTGCCGAGGCGCATCCGGGCCATCTGCGGCGGTTGCTGCGTGCGCTCGTGTCGTTGCAGATCCTCGCCGAGGATCGCCAGGGGCGCTTCCGCCTGACGAAGCTCGGCCGCACGCTGCGCGGCGACGACAAGGCCTCGTTGCGCAATCTGGTCCTCATGCTGGTCGACGATTGGAACTGGGACGCCTGGAAGGCGCTGCCTTACGGCGTGAAGACGGGCGAGCCCATCTTCGAGCACGTCAAGGGCATGCCGGCGTTTGACTACCTGCGTCAGTATCCGGACAAGGAGCGCGTTTTCGCCGCGTCGATGGCGAGCATCTCGGCGACGCAGAACGACGCGATCGCGCGTGCCTATCCGTTTGATGGGCTGACGCGTCTCGTCGATGTCGGCGGCGCACACGGACATCTCCTGGCGGCGGTTCTCGGCAAAGCGAAGAAGCTCAAGGGTGTGCTTTACGACCAGCCGCAGGTCGTCGAAGCTGCCGGCGAGAGCGGCTTCCTGTCGGCCCCGCGCATCGCCAAGCGCGTAGAGATCGTGGGCGGGAGCTTCTTCGACTCGGTGCCCGAAGGGGCCGACGGCTACATGATGAAATACATCATCCACGACTGGGACGACGAAAAGTGCGTTCGCATCTTGCAAAACTGCCGGGACGCGATGGCCCCGAAGGGGCGCGTGCTCGTCATCGATAAGGTTCTCAAGGGTGGCAACGCACCGGATTTCGGTCCGCTCATGGACATCAACATGATGGTGATCCCGAACGGGCAGGAGCGCACGAAGGAAGAGTTCGCCGCGCTCTTCGAGCGCGCGGGCCTCAAGCTCAAGCGCATTCATCCAACCGAGACGCAGCTGTCGATCATCGAAGCCGTGCAGGCATAGTCTGATTCAAAGACCGGGCAATCATCCTGATGTTCAGAAAAATTCTCATAGCCAATCGCGGCGAGATTGCTTGCCGGGTCATGCGTACCGCCAAGCGGATGGGCATCAAGACGGTCGCGGTTTATTCTGACGCCGATCGGATGGCACCCCATGTCGAAATGGCGGACGAGGCGGTTCACATCGGCCCGCCGCCCGCCGCGCAAAGCTATCTGGTCATCGAGAAGATCATCGACGCCTGCAAGCAGACGGGCGCCGAGGCCGTGCATCCCGGCTACGGCTTTCTGTCGGAGCGCGAAGCATTCGCCGAAGCGCTGAAGAAAGCGGGCATCGTCTTCATCGGCCCGAACGTCAAAGCCATCGCGGCGATGGGCGACAAGATCGAATCGAAGAAGGCCGCGGCGGCAGCGAAGGTTTCGACAGTGCCGGGCTTCCTCGGCGTGATCGAAGACGAGAAACACGCGGTCAAGATCGCCGACGAGATCGGCTACCCCGTGATGATCAAAGCTTCGGCCGGCGGCGGCGGCAAGGGCATGCGCATCGCCCATTCACGCGCGGAAGTCGCCGAGGGCTTCGCGCGATCCAAGTCGGAAGCGAAGGCCTCCTTCGGCGATGACCGGATGTTCATCGAGAAGTTCATCGTCAATCCGCGCCATATCGAAATCCAGGTGATGGGCGACAAGCACGGCAACGTGATCTGGCTCAGCGAGCGCGAGTGCTCGGTGCAGCGCCGCAATCAGAAGGTCGTCGAGGAGGCGCCGTCGCCGCTGCTCGATGAGGCCACGCGCAAGAAGATGGGCGAACAGGCTGTGGCGCTGGCCAAGGCCGTGAACTATGACAGCGCGGGCACGGTCGAGTTCGTCGCGGGCCAGGACAAGAGCTTCTATTTCCTCGAGATGAATACGCGCCTCCAGGTCGAGCACCCCGTGACGGAGCTCATCACCGGCGTCGATCTCGTGGAGCAAATGATCCGCGTCGCTTATGGCGAGAAGCTCGAGATCAAACAGTCGGACATCAAGTACAAAGGCTGGGCGCTCGAAGCGCGACTTTACGCGGAAGACCCTTATCACAGCTTTCTGCCGTCGATCGGCCGGCTCGTGCGCTATCGTCCGCCTGCGAACAATACCGAGGACGGCGTGACGGTCCGCGTCGACACGGGGGTCGAGGAGGGCAGCGAGATCTCGATGTTCTACGACCCGATGATCGCGAAGCTCTGCACGCATGCCAAGACACGCGAAGCCGCGATCGACGCGATGGCAGATGCTTTGGATGCCTGCGAGGTCGAAGGAATCCGTCACAACGTGCCGTTCCTGACCGCGATCGTGACCCATCCGCGCTTCCGCTCGGGCAAGCTTTCGACCGGGTTCATCGCGGAAGAGTTCCCCGACGGCTTCCACGGTGCAGCGCTCGATCCCGCGGAGAAGGACCGTCTCGTCGCTGTTGCGGCCTATGCCGCGGCGTTCAAGCGTGCGCGGGGACGGGAGATCTCGGGTGCGGGCGGGTTTGCGCCTCTGTCCGCAAATCCCACGGACTATGTCGTGAGCCTGGATGGTGTCGACACGCCCGTTCGCTGCGGCAATCCGCTTGCCGGCGAAAGCCTGTTCGAAGTCGAGATCGGCGCGGGCAAGAAGACGAAAACCGTGACCATCGAGCCCGGTTGGAACCCGGCGGAACTGACCTATCATGGCGCGGTGAACGGGCAGGCGGTGAGCATCCAGCTCAAGCCTGTGACCAGCGGTTTCCTGATGACTTATCGCGGCGCCACGGCGAAAGCCGTCGTGCGTCTGCCGCGTGCGGCTGAGCTTGCGCGGCTGATGCCGGAGAAGAAACCGCCGGATACGTCGAAATTCCTGCTGTGCCCGATGCCCGGATTGATCGTGTCGATCGCCGTCTCGGAAGGTCAGGCCGTCAAGGCCGGCGAGACGCTCGCCGTGGTCGAGGCGATGAAGATGGAGAATGTGCTGAAGGCCGAGCGCGACGCCAAGGTGAAGAAGGTTGCGGCCAAGAAGGGCGACACCCTCGCGGTGGACGACGTCATCATCGAGTTCGAGTGAGGCCTGCGGGCCATGACCAAAACCGTCCGTGTCCGGATCAAGGGCGTGGTTCAGGGCGTGGGCTTCCGTTACTGGATGGTGCGCGAAGCGGAATTCAAAGGACTGAACGGTTGGGTGCGCAATCGCGCCGACGGCACGGTGGAGGCACTCCTGTCGGGTAGGCCGGCGCAGGTCGACGCCTTGATCGAGGCCTGTCGGGTGGGACCGCGCAACGCGCGGGTGACGGATCTGACGGTGAGCGACGTCGCTGACGCCGTGCCGAAAGGCTTTACACAGCGGCCGACACTGTAACGCCCTCGGGCTTCATATGGCCTTCGAAAGTTCGAGTGGCGCCGCAACGGTCTCGGTCGCGCCGAAGCGCCGTTCGAACGCTTCGCGCAAGTGTCGGTCGACCACGGCCATCTCGGTCTCGCGGCCCAGCGTGGCGAGGCTCGTGACCCCGTGCTCAGCGATCCCGCAGGGCACGATGCCGTCGAAATGGCCGAGGTCGGGTGCGACATTGAGGCTCACGCCGTGGAAGCTGACCCAGCGGCGCAGGCGGATGCCCAACGCCGCGATCTTTTCTTCCCGGCCATCCGATCTCGTGACCCAGATCCCAACCCGGCCTTCGCGCCGTTCGCCGTCGACGCCAAGGGCCGCGAGCGTGTCGATCAGCCACCCCTCGAGCGCCCGGACAAAGCCCTGCACGTCGCGGCCGTGGCGCTTCAAATCGAGCATCACATAAGCCACGCGCTGGCCGGGGCCATGATAGGTGAACCGTCCGCCGCGGCCGGTCTTGAACACCGGAAAACGATCGGGGCTCACGAGATCCTGTGGTTCGGCGCTTGTGCCTGCCGTGTAGAGCGGAGGGTGCTCCAGGAGCCAAACGAGCTCCTGGGCGCGGCCGTCGGCGATGGCCTGGACACGAGCCTCCATCGCCTCCACGGCCGCGGGATAGGGCACGAGGTCCTGCGAAAGCGCCCAGCCGATTGTCTCTGAAGGGGTCGTCATCTGTCCTTAGATAGGCGCATTCGGTCGAAAGAGGAATTCCTCCGCGAAGCATGGGACCTTGGGGTTAACGGGGCGGCAACCTTGCCCAGCGAAACTCACGACGTGAGGCTTGGGGGAGAGGCTTTGTGGCCAATTTCAGCACGGTAAAGGTCGAAATCTCAGTGGTTCTGGGCCGTGCTTCCATGCCCATGCATCAGCTCCTGAGAATGGGCCGCGGCGCAGTGATTGAGCTCGATGCCGCCCAGGACGACGAAGTCCTGCTGCTGGCCAACAATCAGCCCATCGCGCGCGGAGAGATTATGATTCAGGGCGACCGCATCGCCGTGTCGATTACCCATCTCCTCAAGAGCTACGAAACGACCTAGTTTTCCCTCGCTCCTCTGGTCTCCGCGAAAACCCCAGCGCTTGCGCCCTTGAATCCATAAAGGCGCAGGTTTAAATGTATTATCCAGACCAATAACATCATATCGATGTGAAATTGGCTGGAGGGGTCGCGGAGATGATTCCGATCGTCCTGGACAGCACGAAAGCGAACATCGCCGTCATGGGCGAGGGCGACCGTGCCTTGGCCCGGCTCAGGCTTTTGAGGCGGCATATCGAAACGCCGATCGCCGTGTTCGCGCCGAAGCCCTCCGAAGCGCTTGCTGCCGAAGCCGGTGCGGCGCTCGTGCGGCGATGGCCGGACGCAAAGGACTTCGCTGGCCTTCACGTCGTCTTCGCGGGCGATCTCACGACCGATCAGGCGATGCGTTTCGCCCAGCTCGCGAAGGAGCGCAAAGTTTTGTTCAACGCGGAAGACATGACCCCGCAATGTGCTTTCCATATGCCGGCCACGCTGCGGCGGGGCCGCCTTCTCGTCACGGTGTCGACGGACGGGGCGGCGCCGGCGCTTGCGCGCAGGCTGGCTGCTTATCTCGGACAGCTGTTCGGGCCGGAATGGGCCGATCACGTGGCGGAGCTCGGCGCCGCACGCAAGACCTGGCGCTCGGAAGGGCATGACGGGTTCTCGATTTCCAAGAAAACCGACGCGTTGATCGACGCGAAAGGGTGGCTGCAATGAGCGATGCCGTATCTGTCATCAAGCGGCCCCGCCCGC
>Ga0081455_10006440_pt1 | contig 12583 bp, 13 predicted proteins | sample TabmetS3T2R1_FD_70207 | JGI IMG/M metagenome (GOLD analysis project Ga0081455, IMG submission 70207) | Tabebuia heterophylla rhizosphere microbial communities from the University of Puerto Rico - S3T2R1 | ecosystem: Host-associated > Plants > Roots > Rhizosphere ... | reverse complement strand
CGACATCTGCTTGGAGGGACTCCGAGTGCTCGACGCCGGGTGCAACCGCGGTGGTTTCCTGCGGCTGCTCGTCGACGAGTCTGGGATCGCGGAGGGTTACGGCTACGACCCGGCGTCGGGGGCGATCGACGACGCCCGCGGGCTTGCCGGCCAGCGTCCACTCACGTTTCAGACAGCGGCCACGGTGCCCACCGAATGGTCGGGGTTCGACGCCGCCTTCAGCCACGAGGTCCTGTACCTGCTGCACGACCTGGCGCTCCACGCCAAGGCCATGTTCGCCGCGCTCGAGCCAGCGGCGCCCTACTTCGCGGTGATGGGGGTCCACGCCGGGAGCCGTTTGATGTCGGCGTGGCACCAGTCCGTCACCAGCGACCTTGCGCTACCCAGGCTCTACGACCTCGACGAGGTGGTCCAGATCTTTGACGGTGCCGGCTTCGAGGTGTCAGTCGCCAGGCTCCACGTGGGGTTCGTTCCTGTCTCGGCCCGCCAAGGCGGACACGAGCATCGGCGGGGCCTCATGGACTGGCTCGATTACTACGGGCGAGACAAGGTCCTGCTTCGGTTCACCCGGCCGTCTCGGCAATGACCTCAGAGCGCTCTGCTCCTGACGTGGCGCTTTGAGCGAAGGACGGGGCTCGAACGCGAGTTGACCGCCCACACCTCGTCCGATCGCGTTCGCCGCCTCCCCACTCACAGTGCCGCCCAGGGCACACCCTTTGCGGAGTTCGCGGCAATGTGTCACTCTCCGCGCACGTCTGCGCCGATTGTGCCGCGGACGTAATTGGCGGACGGCGGCGGCGGATGGACCTTCGACCCTACGGGATCGGAGAAAACGGCGGACACCCAAAGATTGCGGACCAGCCGCGTCCGACCCGCCGGCGCCAAGCAAAGTGCCCCGCAGCTGCATCCTCAGGCACGTCTGAGGTTGCCCCCGGGCACGCTCCAAGCGGTCCACCGGTCCTCAACCGCCCTTGCGTGCCGGTGCGGCGGTTGATCCCGGTCGGTTCATCCCCTCCTTGCCGGGATCGGCTGGGATCCCGCCATGTCGGGTCTCGACCCACCACCAGGAACCACCGCACAGGAGAATCGCTCGCCGTCGATACTGCCCTGGCCGCAGAACCCGCCGACGAGTGGTCCCTCGAACGATGACCCACGTCGATGTCGGTGGCTGGTACCCGCGCTCGTTCGTGTTGACGGACATCGTGGGTTCCGTGTCGCTGTGGGAACGCGACCCTGGACAGATGGCGCAGGCGGTCGCCCGCCATGACGCCATCATCGGTCGTGAGGTCGTCACCTTTGACGGAGTGTTGGTGCGGAGCAAGGGGGAGGGCGACTCGACCTTCTCGGTGTTCGTCCACCCGGCCAATGCGGTCGCGGCGGCGGTCGCCATGCAGGCAGCGGTTCGCGCCGAGCAGTGGCCAACCACAGCACACGTACGTATGCGAGTGGGAGTGCACACGGGAGACGCCGAGCCGCGCGACGGAGACTGGTACGGCCCGGCCGTGAATCGTGCCGCCCGGCTCCGTGCTCTAGCCGACGGCAACCAGACTCTGTTGACGGGCGTAACGGCGGCTTTGGTGGGCGACCGACTGCCCACGGCCAGTCAGCTGCTGTATCGGGGCCGACGGACGTTGCGGGGCATCGAGCGACCGGAGGAGGTATGGGAGCTCGTAGGCGCCGACGACCCCAGGCTTCCCGGAGCCGGATCAGCGAGGGTGGGCAGTCTGCCGCCGGCGTTGACCCCCTTTGTTGGACGTAGCGACGACCTGGAACGTCTGGTCGAGCTGGTCGAGCGTGAACGGCTGGTCACCCTCACCGGCGCTGGTGGCAGCGGCAAGACCCGCTTGGCGCTGGAGGTGGCCATGGACGCCGCCCGTGGGGGCGAGGTCGTGTGGTTGGCCGAACTGGCACCACTACGGGAGGGCGGGCTCGTGGCCCAGACCGTCGCCACCGCAATGGGCGGCGACGATGGGCCGGAGCCACTTGACCGCCTGCTGGCCGGAGCGGAGCGGCTGGATGGCGTGTTGGTGCTGGACAACTGCGAGCACCTCCTTGATGCGTGCACGGCACTCACTGCCCGGCTGCTGGGTGCCGCGCCGGGATTGCGGGTGCTGGCGACGAGCCGGGAGGCGCTGGGGCTGGACGGTGAGCGGCTGTGGCCAGTCAGGCCGTTGGACGTGCCGGATCAGGCGCTGCGAGACCCGGAGGAGCTCGCCCGGGTCGAGTCGGTCCAGCTCCTGATGGACCGGGCGCGGTCGGTCCGACCCGACCTAAGGGTTTGCGACGAGGATGTGGCGTCCGTCGTACAGATCTGCCGTGCACTCGAGGGGATGCCGCTGGCGATCGAGTTGGTGGCCGGCCGGCTTCGCTCGCTCAGCTTCAATGACTTGGCGGCGCGCCTTGGGGACCAGCTCACAGTGTTGGCCCGTCGCCGGCCGACCGGCACGGACGACGCCCGGCACCGAAGCCTTCGCCTGACCCTGGACTGGAGCTACGACCTTCTCGCCGGTCAGCAGCAGGCGCTCGCCCGGCGCCTGTCGGTGTTCGCCGGTGGATTCCGGCTGGATGCCGTCGAGGCGGTGTGCGGTGGCGGCCTCGACGTGCTCGACGGCATCGACGAGCTGGTGGCCAAATCGCTCGTCACCTTCGACCCGACGAGCGCCCGCTACCGGCTCCTCGAACCGCTACGACAGTACCTCGCCAAACGTCTGGACGAGATGGGTGCGGCGGAGTCCGTTCAACAGGCGCACGCCGAGTGGGTGGCAGGCCTGTGTGACCGGCTCGGCACCCGGCTGCTCGAGGACCAGAAAGCTCGCAGCCTGCGGCTCCGCGAGGAGAGCGGCAACATCGAGCTAGCCCTGCGCTGGGCGCAGGCTCACGACCACGCCATGGCCATGCGCATTGTCGGTTCGCTGGGCCAGTATTGGTTCTATTACGACCAGGCCAGCGCCCGCCGCTGGTGTGACCTGGTCATCAAGGCCGCCGCTGATGTCGCTCCCAGGACACGGGCGAAGGCGTTGCTGAGTGCAGGGACTATCGCGCAAAATGATCAAGCGTGGACCCAGTCAGTCGACTGGCTCCGCCAGGCGTTGGCCATCTACCGGTCGGAACATGCCGCTAGCGGCCAAGCCGCGGCGCTCTATTGGCTCGGTCGTGCACTGGCGAACCTGGGGGACCAACCCAGCGCGGACAACACGAGGGAGGCCACGCGATGCTGGGAGGAAAGCCTCCGGCTCTTCATCGGCCTCGGCGACCTGGCCGGCGCCAGTTGGTGTCGGCTCTGGCTGAGCTCTGAGGCGTTCGCAAACGAAGATCTGGGTCGGTCCGAGCAGCTGGCCAATCAAGTCATCGAGGAGTGCGACGCGGCCGGGCTGCAACATCCAGTTGGCCAAGCGCAGTGCATTCTCGCGTTCATCGCTCGTCGACGTGGCAGCCACGCCGCTGCGCTCGGGTTCCTCCAACACGCGGTTGCGCTCTACGAAGAACTCGACAACCCGTGGCAGCTCGCCGGAGTGCTCGTCGAACTCGCGGAGCAGAACGCCACAATGGGACGAGGCACCGAGGCTCTCCAGGCCCTGGCCGAATCGTCCCGGCTGGATGAGCAGATCGGCAGGCTACCGGGGCGGTCGCGCCGGCTCGCCGTAGCGGCCGTCGTTCATCACTCACGCGGACAATCAGCCATGTCCATCGCCGCTCTGGGCGCCTACGACGCTCACCCACCGGAGGACGCCGGGAGTCCATGGAGCAGAGTCGGCGGGTCCATAGGCTGGCTTGCAGACCTGGTAGAGACAACCAGAACCCAGCTCGATCCCGCCGAAGTGGCCGGCGCCAGAGCAGCAGCGCAGGTGAAGAGCCTCGACGAGCTCATACACGAACTGATTGTTCGACCAGCGATGGACGCCGTCTGAAGTGGTCAACGACCATCTAGCCGACCAATCGTCGGAGCTTCTGTCTCGCTAATCCGGCCGGCGTCCTCGTGGCTCGGCGCTCTCTATGGGGCTCGGTTGGGCGGCGGCCCCTCGGTGCGGGGCATTCTGTTCACTGTGGCGGGGGCCATTGCACCGATCAGTCACAGACGGAGCTACGTTCCGGCCGATGGACATCAGGGGCACGGTGGCGCCGGGCTTCGAGCCGGTGCGGGACGAGTTCGAGCGCAACTTCGCGGAGCGAGGCGAGGTCGGGGCCGCCTGCTGCGTGTACCGCGGCGCAGAACCGGTGGTCGACCTGTGGGGCGGTACCACCACCGCTGATGGCGAGGCGCCGTATACGGATCGCACCCTGCAACTGGTGGCGTCCGCGACGAAGGGAGCGCTCGCGATCGTCGCCCACCGGCTGGCCGAGAGCGGTGAGATCGACCTGGACGCGCCCGTCGCGCGCTACTGGCCCGAGTTCGCCGCCGAGGGCAAGGCGGAGCTGCCGGTGCGGTGGCTGCTCAGCCACCAGGCCGGGCTGCCCGCGATCCACCGCAGGCTCTCCGAGGACGACATCGTGGGGTGGACGGTGCCGGTCACCGCCCTTGCCGCAGAGACCCCGGCCTGGGCGCCCGGCACCGACCACGGTTACCACGCCATCACCTACGGCTGGTTGGTGGGCGAGGTGATCAACCGCGTCACGGGCGCGACCTGCGGCCAGGTGTTCGCCGACGAGGTGGCGCGCCCCCTCGGGCTGGATCTCCACATCGGGCTGCCGCCGGGAGAGCATCACCGCGTTGCACCGCTGATTCCGGCGCCGCTCCCGGCCCACGGACAGCCCGACGACTTGACCGCGCGCCTGCTCGATCCGGAATCGATCGCCCATTGGGCCTTCCTCATCCCGTCAGCCTTGTTCACGATCCTGAACGACCCGGTGATCTGGGCCGCCGAGCTTCCCGCCGCCAACGGCATCGGGACCGCGCACGCGCTGGCGCGCCTGTACGCGGCAGTCATCGGGGAGGTCGACGGCGTCCGCTTGCTCGCGCCTGGGAGCGTCGCCCGCGCCACCGATGAGCACTGTCGCGGGATCGACCGCGTCACCGGCTACGAGACCGCGTACGCCCTCGGCTTCCAGCTCCCATTCCCCTTCCGGCCCATGGCCGGCCCGGGGAGCTTCGGTCACTACGGGCTCGGCGGCTCGGTGGGCTTCGCCCAACCGCGCCGCGGGTTCACGTTTGGCTACACGGTCAACCAGATGGGCCCGGGCACCCCCGCGGACCGCCGCTCGGTGCCCCTGGTCGACACCGTGGTCCGCTGCTGTTCGACCGGTACCTAGGCAGCGTGCCTCTACCAGCAGCTTCACGCGCATCGTCGCGTCTCGAGCCGCGACCCTCACCTTCTCACGGGATGCTCTATCCGGGGGTCGACGCGCTGCCACCTGTTGTTATCGGTCGTCGCAGCTGATGCGGAACGAGTCGTCGAGCTGGGTGGCGAGCACGAGCGTCTGCAGACCGAGTCGCCGGCTCGCATCACACATCGGCGCTGGATCCCGCCTGAACGTGTCGTGGTATTCAGCGTTGAACACAGGCTTGCGGGCGTCGACGAACGGCACCAGCGCCTCGCACTCGGCAAACTCGTGACATTGCTCGTTGACGGCGAAGTCGAAGTCGCCGGCGAGCTCGGCAACCTGGTCGAGGTCGTTCTTCAGGCCTACGGCGAGGTCCCGCTCGTGGGCCTCCGCGGCCAGGAAGCGATTGAACGCGAGCTGATCGGCGGCCGACAGATCGAAGCCGGTGTCGTTGGCGAAGCCGTCGACGTTGTCGGGTTCGACCCCATCGCAGTTCCGTTCGCGCGCCAGATCGAGCTGCCCCATGACCCGAGTGCGGACACCGGCATGTCGGATGTCGAGCCATCGCTCGTCGGGAAAGTCGACGAGCGGCTTGCCCATCGCCTCTTCCGGTGGGGCGCGGTCGCCCCGGAATGTCTCCCACGTGCCAGCCGAGAAGTAGCAAACAACCCGCCGACCGTCGGAACGTAGCCTCTCGAAGTCATCTGGCGAGGTCCTGACCAGGTCGATGTCGTAGACGTCGACGTGGTAGCCGGTGTTCACGGCACCCTGGAGCTGCCACTGCCAGCTGGCGGCGGCGCTCGGACGCCAGAGGTCAGCCCCGGCGCCGCCACCGCCGCACGCTGCACCCAGCAGCAACCCTGCTACCGCGAGTCCGCTCCTGCACCCCGAGCCCACGGCCGGAGTCTCGCATCATGGATACGGATCGCACGACGGACGACATGCGCCCCAACCTCTCGGCTATGACGAATCGCCCTTGGGGCTACACGACGACGACCTCGACGAGTTGTTCGATGCCTCGGAAGTCGTCGCCGTTGCGGGTGTAGAGCGGGAGTTCGGCCGAAAGCGCTGCTGCTGCGGTGAGAAGATCAACGGCCCTCGCTCCGCGGGCCTTCCGGCCGGCTGCCATCACGGAGGCGAACACCCGGCCGTAGGCGCGGGCGGCGTCTCCGTCGAAGGCAAGTGGATCGAATGTTGCTTCCGCCCGCTGAAGTCGGTCTTGTCGACGACCACGCTCGTCGGCATCGGAGGTCGCATGCGGACCGGCCGCCAGCTCGGCCATGCTCAATGCGCTGACAGCAACGACGATCGGAAGCCTGGCAGCGTCGATCTGATCGAGGTCGATGAGAACGGACGTGTCGAGTAGGCCGCGTTCCGGGCGGTGCCCCTCAGCCACGAGGCGTCGCATCTTGGCTCGCGGCGGCGTCGAGATCGGCGCGGAAGCGCTTGTAGTCGACGCTCGGCGCTGACCCGAACATCGCCACCGCCGTCTCCGCTGCGACAAAGCGGTGGCGACGAAGCGGAGTCAGCTCACCGACAGGCACGCCGTTGCGCGTCACGATGAACGTTTCCCCCCCATCGAGCTCGCGCATGATCTCTCCGCTTTGGTTGCGCAACTCTCGCTGGGTGATCTCACGGCTCATGTCGCTACTGTAGCACAACGTGCTACGGACCGGCCGTCTACCAGTTCGCAGTTGAGCGCACGAACGCGAGTCAACCGCCGGAACGGGCGGCTGACCTGCGGTTTCGTGGAGCGGACGACGGGACTCGAACCCGCGCCCGCGTCGCGGGCCACCCTCACCTTGGCAAGGTCCTCAGCGCCTCGTGCCCGAGCCCGGCCTGAACCAGCCGATGCGATGGCCAGATCCGGATCGCGGCAGACACGAATGTGTTGGCGTCGACGACGACCCTCACCCGGCCGACGCCCGACGCCGCCGACGGACGGTGCGCACCTCCTCGACCGCGAGCTCGGTGGCGTCCTCCTCATCCAGGTCGATGTTCTTCGCGGCGTTCTCGGCCAGCTCGGATCGGACGCGGCGCGTGAAGTACTCCCACGCCGACTGCTTGGACATTCCTAGAGCGGCGCTGATCTCCTCCCACGACGCTCCCGCGTCGCGGGCCACCCGAACCTGCTCATGGCGCAGCCGGTCCAGCTCCGCCTCACCCCGAGCCAGCTCGCGCAGCGCCTCCAACGGATCCGCCAACAACGACGCAGACATCACGACAGTCATGTTCGTCAGGTTGGCCTGACGAAGCCGGGGTTGTGAGCCTGAGCTCAACAATCGGTCGCCCGCGGGGCCTAATGGCCGGCCAGGTCAGCTACGACCGGAGCCAGCGCGTCGGCGGAGTCGGCGCCGAAGACGAAGTAGGAGAAGCCGATCTCCTCTCGTCGCCGCTGGATTTCCTCGCCGGCCGCCGCCGGGTCATCCGGAAGTATGGCCAGAGAGTCCGCCGCGCGAAGCGCAACAGGGTCCGTTTCGGGGGGCGCCATAAACGCCGCGACAATGTCGCCGACAACTGACACGTGGAGAGCGAGTTCGAGGTCCCGGATGGCACTGAAGTCGCGTGCCAGCCGCGCGACTTCGACCCGAGGCTCATCCGGCACCGCCGCGAAGGTGACCGCATCTGCGACCGCGGCCGCCAGCGCCTGGGCCTTCGGACCGCGTACGGCCATCACCACCGGCGTGTGAAGGTCCGGGCCGTCGAGATCTCGCAGCGCCGTGATGGTCTCACGCACCTGAGCCAACCGCTGGCTCGGTGGTACGACGGGCAGTCCCAGTTCGCGGAGTTCGTCCTCGATTCCTGGCCTGCCCGTGCCGACGCCCATCTCGAAGCGACCGTCAGTGAGCACCGACAGCGAGTGCGCTTCCCACGCGGTGCTCCAAGCCGGGCGCAGCGGGGAGGCATACACCCAGGTGCCCACCCGCAGGTCGGCAAGGGCCGCAGCGACGGCCAGCGTGGGGCCAGGCGCCGGCTGCCATTGCGGGACGTCGGGCATCAGCAGCGTCGAGTAGCCGCTGTCGGCAATGCGGCGCACTCGGTCTCGCCACGTCGGCAGGTCAGTTGTGACCGGGGCAACGACCCCGAATCGGAACGGTCTGATCATGATGCTGGACTCCTCCCACATCGGCGATGTCGCCGGCGCGAGCACTTGTTAGGACATGCAGACCGAATCGACGCCCGCAATCAAAGAGACGCCCGGCTGGCACCGGTGTCGACGTCAGAACCTGAAGCGGCTCAGGCCCCCCGGCTCTGTGCCCAGCGCCACCGTTGCGGATCGTGGCGCGATGCGGTACACGTCCCAAGGCGGCGGTCCTTGCGACGGAGCGTTGAAGGGGGCGGTGATGCCGGATCCGCTCTCGTCGGGCTCGGCTGGCCAACCACTGTCCGCCCACGCCTTCGCAATGCGCGCCACGGCGCCCGCATCGGTCACTCGCGCTGCGTCACCCTCGATGACCACGTCCGCGTCGCGGATCGACACCGCGATTGAGCAACGTGGATCCCGTGCGACGTTGCGGCTCTTCCGCGTGCCCGCGCCAGTCTGGAACCAGAATGCGCCGTCCACCCACAGAGCACCGACCGCAGTCATATGCGGGCTGCCGTCCTCGTTGACTGTCACGAGCCACGTCGTGCGAGCGTTGTGCGCGTCCGGAGCAGGCGCCGAGCCCGCATCGAGCTTCTCGACGACTTCGGTCCAGTCCACCGGCGGAAGGCCGTCTGCCGCCCCCAAGTTGATGATGTCCACTGCTCGTCCCTTTCGTCATGCAACGACGTACAACCACATGTCGTGAATCAGACGTGCCGCCATCAGAGAAGTCATCGCGCACGCGAGAGGCGCGCACACGTCGGTCACGGCACGCTGCCCACGGCATGGAGCCGCGCGACCGAACGACGGTGCGGTCGCTCGCGAGGACCGTTCCGGCGCGCGTAATGATTAGCGTCTAGGCTAATCGTGTGCCCGTTTCCGAGCGTGTGCGGCCAGCCGAAGGCCGATCTCGACGGCCGACGCAGAGTGAGCTCGAGCGAATCTTCGGCGCGCTGTCGCACGAGTCTCGCCGTCAGATCGTCCTCGTGCTGTCGCACTACGGACCCGAGCTGCCCTCGGGGTATCTCGCCAAGCGCTTCACCCACAGCTGGCCCACCACCACGCGGCACCTCCACGTCCTCGAAGCCGCGGGCGTCGTCAACGTCCGCTCGGAAGGACGCAACTGCTGGTATCGCCTCAACCGCGACTACCTCTTGCGAGTCGTCGGCGGGTGGCTCGAGCTCCTCAAGCCACCGACGACGCGCGAGATCTGGCGATCACCCGGCTCAAGGTCGCTGAAGGAGGGACGCACGTCATGACCGCAATACCGAAGCTGTTCCGCGTCACACTCGAAGTGAGCGACCTCGAGGCCGCCACCCAGCTGTACCAACAGCTCTTTGCCGTCGACGGCACCCGCCATCCCGGGGCCCGCCACTACTTCGACTGCGACGGCGTCATCGTCGCCGTCATCGACGTGTCGCAAGGCGGGTTGACACCGACACCTGGACCGAAGTCGTTGTCCTTCGCGGTCGACGACATCGACGCGATCCACCAGCGGGCCGCTTGGCTCAACGTGCTCGCGCCCTACCAGGTTCACGGCGACCCAGCCGGCGAGGTCATGGAGCGCCCGTGGGGCGAGCGCTCCTTCTACGTGGTCGACCCGTGGGGCAACGACCTCTGCTTCTGCCAGAACGGAACGCTATTCACGTAGACGCCGCCCAGCATTCCCCGCGCCAGATCTACGGATATCACGCAGCGCCCTCGGCCATCAGGCCGTCCATTACCACAACCCTCGGGTTCTTGTTGCCGACCTCCTTGCCCGCCAGCTGCGCTACGCCGGAGTGGGCACACGAGCGCCACGGTTGTAGCGCGACCCTCGCCTGTCTTCCGCGATCGCGTGCTGCTGCGCTTTGATCCGCTTTGTCGTCCGTCAGAGACCGCTGAATCCACTCTGTCGTAGAGCGCTCTACTCCGGAAGGTGGCTACACTGCCATCTGTCTAGTGGCTACATAGGAGGAGTCCCCGATGGAGGTCGGCGTCAGAGAACTTCGCAACAACCTGAGTCGGTATCTCGACCGGGTGCGTGGCGGTGAGGAAGTCGTCGTCACCGATCGAGGCCACGCCATCGCCCGCCTCCTTCCACTCGGGACCGAGCGTGTCCTCGACCGGCTCATTGCAGAGGGTGTAGTTACGCGGGCCCGGCGACCGAAGAGCCGTGCTGGCAAGCCGATCAAGTCACGGGGCTCGGTTTCCGATCTCGTCGCCGATCAGCGCAGGTGATCGCATACTTCGATACGTCCGCAGTCGTGCCGCTGCTCGTTGTCGAGGCCGGCTCGGCTCGAGCCGCCACGCTGTGGGATGGCGCCGACCGCGTTGTCAGCGCCCGACTCGTGTATCCCGAGGGTCGCGCGGCTCTCGCACGGGCGCACCGCCTCGGACGACTGACATCTCGCCAGATCCGGGCCGCGGTGAACGAGTTCGACTGGAGATACGAAGAGTTCGATCTCGTTGAGGTCGACGATCCGCTCGCTCGCCACGCAGGGCAGCTGGCAGAGGCGCACGGTCTTCGGGGCTACGACGCTGTACACCTCGCGGCCGCGCATCGAGTGCGCGATCCAGACCTCGTCGTGGTGGCCCGGGACCAAGCACTGCTCGTTGCGGCGACCGCCAACGGGATGTCCATTGCAGCCGTTGGGTGAACGCTCCGAGCAGGGCATCCATGAGCTCGTAGATCCTCACCACCCACGCCGGTGCGCTGTGCTCTCCGACGGGAGTGCACGGAGCGGACGACGCAGCCGACCAGAGCGCGGTGACCAGGGCTTTTGAGCGGACGACGGGACTCGAACCCGCGACCCTCACCTTGGCAAGGCGGGTCCTGGAGTCCGTGCATCGTGCCGAAGGCCGTGACCTGAGCTTCCGTCCAGCGTGTCGTCGGTTGAGACCGCCGGTTCTGCCCTGTCGTAGAGCGCCCTACTTGCCCGCGGCCACCTTGCTTCTGACCTTCGTCACCATCGGACTCGTTAGGCCGTCCCCGACGCCGCCTACGCCGCCAACCCGCCCGTTCGGCCGGCCACCCCAGCACCCCGCCCACCGCGACGGCCTGGATCACCGACTCGCCCCGAAAATTTGGCCTCGCACAGCCGTTCCCCGGCACGCAACCACCGCGTCGAACCGAGGCCGCGTCGACGCCAGCTTCATCCTCGGACTTAGCCGGACGCGATGATCGCCACGGCCGACCAGAGCGACATCGGTAGCATCTGACTGCCGCACCGACCGGGTTGCCGCTTAGCATCTGAACAACATGTCGTGTGGGGGGCGGGCACGGGGTTGAGGGCAAGGATCGGCTTTCCGCGCCTGCCGATGCCGGGCGCGCCGCGCATCGAGGCACCGCGCTACGAAGGCGTCGTCCGGGTCGGTCGGCGGCGGGTGCTCGGCTACGCCGAATTCGGCGACGCGTCGGGACGGCTCGTGTTGTGGCATCACGGGACGCCGGGCGCCCGCCGGCAGATCCCCGTCGCCGCGCGCCGGGCTGCCGAGCGACTCGGCCTCCGGCTGGTGAGCGTCGAGCGGCCGGGCGTCGGGGACTCAACGGAACACCGGTACCAGTGCATCCGCGAATGGGCGGAGGACGCAGCCACGGTGGTCGACCACCTCGGACACGATCGATTCGCGGCGGTAGGGCTGTCCGGTGGGGGCCCGTACGCGTTGGCGTGCGCCCATGAGCTCCCCCACCGCGTCACCGTCGTCGGGCTGCTCGGGAGCGTGGCCCCAGTCGTCGGGCCGAACGCGGCACCCGGCTCGAGCATCGTTGGGCTGGCGGTGACGTTCCAGGGCATCCTCGATCCACTCCGCTCCGTGCTCGGGGCTGGGATCTGGCTCGTCGTGCAGCCCCTCGTCCCTCTCGGCCACCTCGCGCTGCGGCTGTACGCGTCCCACATGCCGGAGGGCGACCAGAAGGTCTTCGCCGATCCGGAGATGGAGGCGATGTTCCTTGATGACATCGCGAACGCCAGGCACCGTCGCTTCGGTGCCGTCGTCCACGACGTCGCTCTGTTCGGACGCCCGTGGGGGTTCGACCTCAACGACATTCACGTCCCGGTGTTCTGGTGGCACGGTGACGCCGACAACATCGTTCCGCTCGAGCATGCGGAGCACTCCGTGGCGCTCCTCCGTGCGTGTGAGTTCGCCGTGCGCCCGACCGAGAGCCATCTCGGAGGCTTCGCAGCCGCAGATGTGGTTCTCGAGACGCTCGCCAACGCCTGGAACGAGCCCCCGACCGCATGACCCCGCCCCGGGCCG
>Ga0081455_10006439_pt1 | contig 12583 bp, 13 predicted proteins | sample TabmetS3T2R1_FD_70207 | JGI IMG/M metagenome (GOLD analysis project Ga0081455, IMG submission 70207) | Tabebuia heterophylla rhizosphere microbial communities from the University of Puerto Rico - S3T2R1 | ecosystem: Host-associated > Plants > Roots > Rhizosphere ... | reverse complement strand
GAACTGTATATCGCCGTCGGAATTTCCGGCGCGATACAGCATCTCGCCGGGATGAAAGACTCCAAAGTCATTGTTGCTATCAATAAGGACGAGGAAGCGCCGATCTTTCAGGTCGCCGACTATGGTCTGGTAGCGGATCTTTACCAGGCGTTACCGGAACTGGCGGCCGAACTCGATAAGGTGAAGCGTTGACCAAGTTTAGATTTTCTTCTTTCGCCAATGGCTTCACGCGCCATTACAGCGTAAATATGCATCGAATTTTCGAACGTTAAACCGGACCGAAGCCAGGAGCCGGGACTTCGCATCGATCGGACAAGACCATGGTAGCCAAAATTCAGAGTGTCGGAGTGATCGGTGCCGGTCAGATGGGCAATGGCATTGCACATGTCTGCGCCCTGGCGGGATATTCGGTTCTGCTCAACGACATCTCTGTTGATCGGATCAAAGGGGGAATGGCGACAATCAACGGCAACATGGCGCGTCAGGTCGCAAAAAAGTCGATCAGCGAGGATGACCGCAAAAACGCGCTCGCTCGCATCAAGCCGGCGGAAAAGTACGACGGGCTCTCTGGCTGCGATCTTGTAATCGAAACAGCGACCGAAAAAGAAGAAGTCAAGCGCAAGATTTTCTCCGAGCTCTGTCCTTCTTTGAAGGCAGACGCGATCCTTGCAACGAACACATCATCGATCTCGATCACCCGACTGGCGTCGTCCACCGATCGGCCCGAGCGCTTCATCGGCATTCATTTCATGAACCCGGTGCCCTTGATGGAGCTGGTCGAATTGATCCGCGGCATCGCCACCGACGACAAGACCTTTGAAACCAGCAAGGCTTTCGTTTCCACGCTGGGCAAGACCATTGCGGTGTCGGAGGATTTCCCCGCCTTCATCGTCAACCGCATTCTGTTGCCGATGATCAATGAGGCGATCTACACGCTCTATGAAGGCGTCGGGAACGTCGAGGCAATCGACACCGCGATGCGACTCGGCGCGCACCATCCAATGGGCCCGCTCGAACTCGCCGATTTCATCGGCCTCGACACCTGTTTGTCTGTCATGCAGGTTCTGCACGAGGGGCTGGCCGATTCGAAATATCGGCCATGCCCGCTGCTGGTGAAATACGTCGAGGCTGGCTGGCTAGGCCGCAAGACCCAACGCGGCTTTTACGACTATCGCGGCGAGAAGCCGGTGCCGACGCGATAGTTCAAGCGACCGCGGCCGGCGCTTCGTCGACAAAGTCTGCCATCTGACGGTCCAGAGCCTTTTTGAAGGCAGGGCGCGCTTCGCAGCGTATCCGGTAGGCGTTAACTACCGGCATTTGCGTGATGAGATCCGTGTTCCGTGGAATGCGCAGCACCGTTGTCATCAGCAAATCCGCGACGGTAAACCGGCCTTCCAGGTGTTGGCGACCCTCGAGCCAATCGGACAGCGCGGCCAGCCGTTTCTGCGCGAACTTGAATTCCTCCGGCCGCCTTGTCTTTGCCCATTCCTCATTGGCGTGGAAAAGATCGATGGCCGACAGGTTCTGAATGCGTGGCTCGATCGAATTCAACGCCGCGAACATCCATGCAGTCACCCGCGCTCGAACCTTCCGATCGGACGGCATCAGCGCTTCCGAACGCTCAGCGATGTGCAAAAGGATTGCGCCGCTTTCAAAAAGCACGAGTCCGTCCTCTTCATAGGCCGGGACTTGTCCAAATGGCTGCATCGCACGATAGCTCGTGGACGCCTGATCCTGTGGTCCGATCAGCCGTGTTTCATAGGGAAGGCCTGCCTCTTCCAACGCCCACCGTACCCTCAAGTCGCGCACAAGACCTCGTGCAAAGGGCGGTACCCAGCGGAACGCACTGACCCTGATCATACTGATCATCCTTTCCTGATTTTCTTTGCGATTGCAGCGATCAGCCGCAGCACGAAGCAGCTTTCACAGGTGCCGGCTCATATTCGTCGTGCCGTCGCACCCAGGCCATGGTCCATGGCAGGGTGCCCTCATCGCGGCCCTTCGGCGCCATGTCGAGGAAATTGTAGGTGCCGACAAGAATATCGAGACCGCGGGCATACGATGAGTACGTGTGCAGCACCTCGCCCGCTTCGGTCTTGATGAATGCGCTCAAGCCCGGCGCTTCTTCGCTCGGAAACTCGGTCTGCGCATAATTGTATTCCACTTTGCCACGTGCCTTTTCCTCGCGTGTAAACGACACATGGAAATCGCGGTTAAAGTCAGTGCCGTGTGACGACACCCACTTGAATTTCCATCCCATGCGCTTTTTGTAGGCTTCGATCTCGGCGAACGGTGCGCGCGATACCACGACCAAGCTGACGTCGCGTTGGGCGAGATGAACCACCGCGCCGTCGAAATGATCGGCGAGGAAAGAGCAACTCGGGCAGCCCTGAACCCAGCCCGGGCCAAGCATGAAGTGATAAACGATGAGCTGGCTCTTGCCGCCAAACAGGTCGGACAACGATTCGCGGCCGTGCGGGCCGTCGAACACGTAATTTTTTGCGACCTTGACCCATGGCAGTGTTCGACGCGCCTCACTTAGCCGGTCGCGGGCCCTGGTGAATTCCTTTTCCTTCGCCAGCAGCGCCTTCCGCGCAGCCAGCCACTCATCTTGTGAAACGATCGCGTGTTGCATGGTCTTATCTCCGCAAAGCTTTCAGCTCTTTGGCGGCGTCATCCAACCGACGCCGGCGCCGCCTGGCTCCTTGAGAATGGCGATGCGCCCAACATTGGGAACGTCGAAGATCGGCCGCATCAGCGTGGCTCCAGCCGCCTGCGCCTTCTTGACCCGCGCATCGACATCGTCCACGGCGAGATAGGCCATCCAGCTTTCCGGAACGCCGTCGAATTGCGGGCTGGTCAGCGGAAACAGACCGCCGACATACTCGTCTCCCAACTTGGCCACCCAATAGGTGCCGCCGTCGGCCATCGGCATCGCTTCGAAGGTCCAGCCGATTGTCGTGCCGTAGAACTTTTTTGCCTTCTCGGCATCGCGCGTCATCAGCTCGTTCCAGTAGAAGTAACCGTGCGACCATTTGTGTGGCATCACAAAAAACTCCTGTCGCTATGCGTTGAGATAACTCTCGAGTTTTTCCATCGCGCTGGTCCAACCGCCTTCATGACGGTCGCGAGCCGCTTCGTCGAAGAATTGCTCGTGCAGCAGCGTCATAACGGTGCCATCGCCGTCGCGCTTGAACGTCAGCGTCACCAGCGACTCGCGTTCGGGCGTGGATTTCCAGGCCCAGGTGAAGACCAGCTTCTCGTTCGGTACAACCTCGCGGTAGACGCCGCTCACATCGTGCCGTTCGCCGTCCGGCGCTTGCATCAGCCAGCGAAAACGCCCGCCGATACGCGGATCGCTTTCGACGCTCACGGGCTTTATCTCTCCGGGCCCCATCCAGCGCTTTACTTTTTCCGGGTCTGTCCACGCGGCGAAGACTTTTTCCGGCGGTGCTTTGAACCGGCGCTTGATGGTGAGGCTTGGTCTGGTTGCGACGGTGGCCATGTGTCTTCCTCCAGAAATGCAGCAAGCTGATCGAGCCGATCGGTCCAGAATTTCTGATAGCGATTAAGCCAATCGTTGGCGTCTCGCATCGGTTCCGCTCGCAGGCGGCAACTCACGATGCGACCGTTCTTTTCGCGCCCGACGAGACCGGCATCGGACAGCACGTCGAGGTGCTTCATCACTGCCGGCAGCGACATCGCAAACGGCTTTGCGAGCTCGCTAACCGACAGAGCGTCCTCTTCGCTCAGCCGAGCGAGCAAGGCCCGGCGAGTTGGGTCGGCCAGTGCTGCAAACGTGCAATCCAGGTCAGGTCTGCGATAGTAAACCATTTGGTTAAGTATAGGATTGTGCGAGCCCGTGTCAAGCCGATCAACATTCACCTTTCGTTGAGAAAAAAACCGTAGAACTCTTGAGAATGGATCCGCTCTCGCTCGCAACCGCGTTGTCGGCAGCCCAAATCGGCCGCGCGCAAATGGCTCTCGCCGCGCGCATGTTGCGCATGAATGCGGAGACCGAGGCATCCATCGTTCAGGTGCTTGACGCAGCTCAGCGGAACATCGCCAGCCTTGGCAACCTTGCGGCGGGCGTCGGACAAAATCTCAATATAACTGCGTAGTGCCCGGCTTCAGCGCGCGGCGACGTCTAGCGTGCGAGCGCCGCCTGGATCAGCTTGATCGCATCTTCGCTCGCCCATTCGGCGGGACCGGCGATGCTGCCGATCTCACATCCGTGAGGGTCGATCAACAATGTGGTGGGCATGCCAAACGCACGACCCGCTGCCTTAAGGTCCTGAAACGTCCGCGCGGTCGGGTCAGCAAAATAGGCGAGCTTCTGTATGCCGACCTCCTTGAGCCATTCCTTCGGCTTATCAGTGTCGCGCGTGTCGATATTGATCGCCACGACCTCGAAGGCCGGCCCGCCCAGCCGCTGCTCAAGCGTATCGAGCGCAGGCATTTCCTGGCGACAAGGCACGCACCAGGTGGCCCACAGGTTGAGCAACACCGTGCGCCCGCGCCAGCGCTCCAAAGTGACGGGGTTGCCGGCTGCATCCTGGAAGGCGAGGGTCGGGATTTGCAACGGACTTTTGGCAACGTTAACGGCGGCGACCTCGCCACGCGCAAATGGCGCTATTTTCTTGGCTAATTCCACGGCGGGTCGACAGGCGGCCTCCCCGCCCACATTGCGCGTGAGGGTCGCAATCCCGTATACCCCCGCAAGCCCAACGACGACTCCGGCGATTCCGCCCGCCAAAACCATGGCGAGGCGTTTTTTGGCGAAGCTGGCCTGGGACTCGGTCATGAGCGGTTCGGTGGATATGCCATGAGCAACAAGATGTGGGGTGGGCGGTTCACGTCGGGCCCCGGCGCCATCATGGAGGAAATCAACGCCTCCATCGATTTTGACCGGCATCTCTATCGTCAGGACATCGCTGCATCCAAGGCCCATGCGGACATGCTGGCCAAGCAAGGCATCATTACGGCCGACGATGCGAAAAAGATCACTCACGGTCTAGAGACGATCCTGTCAGAGATCGAAGCGGGCAAATTCTCGTTCAAGCGTGCGCTGGAAGACATCCACATGAATGTGGAAGGCCGGCTATCGGAGCTGATCGGCGAGGCGGCGGGTCGGCTGCACACTGCACGCTCGCGTAACGACCAGGTCGCCACGGATTTCAGGCTTTGGGTGCGCGATATCGTGGATGCGCTCGATGCGGCCCTGGCCGCCTACCAGCGTGCGCTCGCCGAAAAGGCCCTGACGCATGCAGGCACCCTGATGCCCGGGCTTACGCATATGCAAACGGCGCAGCCGATAACTTTCGGGCATCACCTGCTTGCCTACGTCGAGATGGCGGCGCGCGACCGCGGAAGATTCTCGGATGCGCGAAAGCGCCTGAACGAATCTCCACTCGGCGCCGCGGCACTTGCCGGCACCTCGTTCGCGCTCGACCGCGACATGACCGCGAAGGCGCTCGGCTTCGATCGGCCGATGTCGAATTCGCTCGATGCGGTTTCCGACCGCGATTTCGTCATCGAGGTGCTTGCAGCCGCCGCAATCACCTCCGTGCATCTCTCGCGACTTGCCGAGGAGATCGTGATCTGGACCTCGCCGCTCACCGGCTTGGTCAAGCTGTCGGACAAGTTCACGACCGGCTCGTCGATCATGCCGCAAAAGCGCAATCCGGACGCCGCCGAGCTGGTGCGGGCTAAGACAGGCCGGGTTATCGGCGCGCTCAATACCTTGCTGGTCGTGATGAAAGGTCTCCCCCTTGCGTACGCCAAGGACATGCAGGAGGACAAAGAGGGCGCGATGGACGCGCTCGCCGCGCTCTCGCTGTCGCTTGCAGCGATGGCCGGCATGGTGGCCGATCTCGAACCCGACGCAACGAGGATGAAGAAGGCCGCTGGTGAGGGCTATGCCACCGCAACCGATCTCGCCGACTGGCTTGTGAGGGCGTTGAAGATTCCATTTCGCGAAGCGCACCACGTCGCGGGCAGGATCGTCGCCAAGGCGGCGGCCGCGGGCGTCCCCCTGCACCGGCTGCCGCTCTCGGTTATGCGTGAGGTGGAACCGCGAATCGACGAGGACGTATTCACCGTTCTCTCGGTCGGCCGCTCGGTAAAGAGCCGGACGAGCTTTGGTGGTACCGCGCCCAAAAATGTGCGCGGGCAGGCCAAAAAATGGCTGCGCAAGCTCGAAAAACAGAAATCCTGACTTCGCCTTGTTTCTCTGTTTTGCTATCGTTCTCCAAGCAAGGAGTGCTCGCCGTGAGGCATTCTGACCACCCGGTTCTCCGTCTTGCCGTGATCGGCGCCCTCGTCGCGTCGATCGGCTTGTCGGCGTGCGGACGCAAGGGACCACTCGATCCGCCGCCCGGGGCGTCGCTCGCAGGCCAACAAATAACGCCGGAAGACATCGACACCCGGGACAAGCCGGTCATGGGACGTGATGGAAAGCTGATCGCGCCGCCGGGCCAAAACAAGCGTATCCCTCTCGACGTTCTGCTCAACTGAGCGTGCCATGCATCACTTTGCTTATCGCGGCGGCGTGTTGCACGCCGAGGCGGTGAACATCGAAACAATCGCCGCCGCGGTCGGTACACCGTTTTATTGCTATTCGACCGCAACACTCGCCCGTCACTACAAAGTTTTTGCCGGCGCGTTCGCCGATGTCAGCGCGCTCGTATGCTATGCAATGAAGGCGAATTCCAATCAGGCGGTGATCAGAACGCTTGCCAAGCTGGGCGCCGGCGCTGACGTCGTGTCGGGCGGAGAACTCAAGCGCGCCCGAGCGGTCGGCATTCCTCCAGACAAGATCATGTTCTCCGGCATTGGCAAGACCGCATCGGAGCTCGCACTTGCCGTCGATGAGGGCATTCTTTGCGTCAATGTCGAATCCGAGCCCGAGCTCGAACTGCTCTCGTCAGTCGCCGCGTCGAAGGGCCGCACGGCACCCATTTCGGTGCGCGTTAATCCCGATATCGATGCCAAAACGCATCACAAGATTGCGACCGGCAAAGCCGAGAACAAGTTCGGTATTCCGATCAGCCGCGCACGCGAGATCTACATGCATGCCGCCAAGCTCAAGGGCCTCGAGGTTGTCGGTGTCGACATGCACATTGGCAGCCAGATCACCGAACTGGACCCGTTCGACAATGCCTTCGCATTGCTGGCTGACTTCGTGCGCGTTTTGCGATCCGACGGCCACAGGATTGCACATGTGGATCTTGGCGGTGGGCTCGGGATCCCGTACCGCGAGGACAATGAGCCTCCGCCGCACCCCGAGGCCTATGCACAAGTGGTCAAGCGGGCGACCCGGGATCTCGATTGCCGTTTGATTTTCGAGCCTGGGCGTCTTCTCGTCGGCAATGCCGGTATTTTGGTCACCCGCGTGTTGTTCGTGAAGCACGGCCAGGCAAAGAACTTCATTGTCGTTGACGCCGGAATGAACGATCTCATTCGCCCAACGTTATACGACGCGCATCACGAGGTTTGGCCGGTGACACAATCGTCCTCGACCCGACGTTTTCGTGCCGACATAGTCGGACCGGTTTGCGAAAGCGGAGACTTCCTGGCCGTTAACCGCGATATGCTGGAACCCGCGGGTGACGCACTGTTGGCGGTCATGTCCGCGGGCGCGTACGGCGCTGTCCAGGCTGGCACCTACAATACCAGGGCCCTGGTGCCCGAAGTCTTGGTCAACGGGGAGCAATGGGCCCTTGTCCGCCCGCGCCTTGAAGTTGACCAATTAATTGCGCTCGATCGCATGCCGGATTGGCTTTGAGCGCATAAATACACGCGTGGCCGGCAGGGTTGGCGCGTGTTAGCCTGATGCACAGATTCTCCCGAGCCTGAGCGACGGAGTGCCTTTTGGACGAACCAAAAAACCAGCCTTTGGAGCAGGAGAGCACCGCAAGACTTTTGCTCGCGCGGGCCTTGGCGCGCGCGCGGGGCAGTCTCTTCTGGGAGAGGCTGTGGCCGGCTCTCGCCGCCGTGGCAACAATGCTCGGATTGTTTTTGGCCTTCTCGTGGGCCGGTTTGTGGCTGGCATTGCCGCCGCTGGCCCGCGCCATCGGCCTGTTCATATTCGCAGTCGCCATTGTCGTTTCGGCTTTGCCATTGCTGATCGTGCGGCTGCCGAGTGTGTACGATGGTCTTCGACGGCTCGATCGCGGCACCGGTGAAGCGCACCGCCCGGCGACGGCGGTTGCCGACCGCATTGCTGCCAACAACAATGACCCTGTGGCGCAGGCGCTCTGGCAGGCGCATGTCGAGCGTGCGCTTCGGTCGGCGCGCAAGTTCAGGGCTGGCTGGCCTGCTCCACGCCTCTCGCTGCGCGATCCAATGGCATTCCGTGCGCTCGTTGTCATTGTGGTGGTCGCGAGTTTCTTTGCCGCCGGCGGCGAGCGCACAAAACGTATCGCCGCGGCTTTCGATTGGCGCGGCGTGGTGGCGCCCGCCAATTTCCGCATCGATGCCTGGGTCACACCGCCCGGTTACACCGGCCGGCCTCCGGTGATGCTCGTGGGTCTGCGTCCGGGGGAAACCGCGCAGCCTATGCCTTCGGTAGCCGTGCCAGTGGGCAGTCAGCTCGTGATCCGCGCCACCGGCAAGGTAGGTTTCGATATCGCGCACCATGGCGCGATTGAGCCGGCGCCACCCGAGGCGCGTGCGCCGCTTCCGCCCGGGACCGAGGAACGTCGGCTGTTGATCAAGGGCGATGGTTCTGCCGCGGTACATGGCGTCCTCGGCAGCGATCTGGTCTGGAATTTCACTGCAATTCCCGACCGCGCGCCGAACATTGAATTGATCAAGGATCCGGAACGGCAGGCGCGTGGCGCGCTCCGTCTTGATTACAAGATGGACGACGACTACGGCGTTGTGGAAGCGAAAGCCACGTTCGCGCTCAAGGACCAGCAAGTGTCCGAAAAGCCGCCGAGGTCGCTGTTTTCGGCACCCGACTATGCCCTCAGTCTGCCGCAAGCCCGCACCAAATCCGGGACGGCGCAAACCACGCACGACCTTACCGAACATCCCTGGGCTGGTGCCGATGTGACGATGACGCTCACGGCACGGGACGAGGCCGGCAACGAGGGCCGCAGCCAGGCGTACGAGTTACAGTTGCCGCAACGCGTTTTCGTCAAGCCTCTGGCGCGCGCGCTGATCGAGCAGCGGCGCATCCTGGCGCTCGACGCCGACACCAAACCATTGGTTCTCACCGCTCTCGACGCCCTCGCTATTGCGCCGGAGAGATTTACCCCCGAGCCCGGTATCTATCTCGGCCTGCGTTCGATCTTTCACGATCTGGACCACGCCAAGAGTGACGACGCGCTGCGCGAAGTGGTCGCGCGGCTGTGGGATATGGCAGTCCAGCTCGAGGATGGAAACGTCTCACAGGCCGAACAGGCGCTGCGCCAGGCGCAGGAAGCGCTTCGTCAGGCGCTTGAGCGCGGCGCGAGCGACGAAGAAATCAAGAAGCTTATGGAACAGCTGCGCGCAGCCATGGACAAGTTCCTGCAAGCTCTTGCGGAAGAGATGCGCAAGAACCCGCAACAGCTTTCGCGCCCGCTTGACCGCAACACTCGCATGCTCAGCCAGCAAGACCTCAAGAGCATGCTTGATCGGCTGGAGAATCTCGCGCGCTCAGGCAACAAGGATGCCGCACGCCGGCTGCTCGAGGAATTGCAGTCGATGCTCGAAAACCTGCAGATGGCCCGCCCTGGCGCCTCAGGCGACGACGACGACGACGACATGATGTCGGCCCTTGACGAATTAGGCGACATGATCCGGAAGCAGCAACAGCTGCGCGACAAGACCTTTCGCCAGGGTCAGGACAATCGACGCGACAGGCAACGGGGGCAACAAGGCCAGTCCGACCGCCAAATGGGCGACTTGCGTCAGGATCAGCAAGGACTGAAGGACCGGCTCAACAAGCTCCTTGAGCAGCTTCGCCAACGCGGAATGGGCCAGCCCGGACAGCAAGGCGAGGGCAACGAGATGGGCCAGCTGGGAGATGCCGGCGAGGCCATGGGTCAGGCGGAAGGTCAGCTCGGGGACGGGGATGCCGACAGCGCCGTCGACAGTCAGGGACGCGCGCTCGATTCCATGCGGAAAGGCGCCCAAGGCATGGCGCGATCGATGCAGCAGCAGGGTGCCGGACCCGGACCGAATGGCCGACCCGGACGCGGACAGGCTCGTGCCCAGCAGGACACCGATCCGCTCGGCCGGCCGATGCGCGGTCGCGACTATGGCGACGACCTTACTGTGAAGGTGCCCGGCGAGATCGACGCGCAGCGAGCGAGGCGCATTCTGGAGGAGCTGCGCAAACGTTTCGGCGAGAGCTTCCGCCCACAGCTTGAACTCGACTATATCGAGCGGCTTCTCAAGGACTTCTGAGCGCTGAGACCGGAGCTTATTTTGCTGCCGGCACTGCGTCCTGCGGACCTGCGAACCGCACCATCACGTCAACCGCATTGTCGGGCGGCGATACAAACCGGCTGCGGAAGTCCAGCTTTTCTCCGGGGCCGAGAATGCTGCGGCTCGGCAACGCCGTCCAAGTGTAGACTTCCTGTCCCGCCGCATCCCGCGCCGCGAAGCGAAGGCGCGGCACCTCGACCGGCCTGTTGGTGACACTGACGATGATGCCTTCCACGATCAGGGAGGACAGACCCTCCTGCGCCTCCGTCGAAATACGCAAGTTCTCGAATTTGAGATTGCGCAGATTGACCGGCAGTCCGACCGCGGCAAACAGCGATGCCGTCTGCGGGAAAAATCGTACGACCTCGCTACGCGCTCCGACGAGTGCGACATTGAACGCAAACAGCACAAGGATAAGTGCCGTCCAACGGGACGAGCGTCGGGCCTGCTTGCGTCGTGCCTGCAAGCGCTTGCGGCGCGCCGCGAAGTTTTCAATTTCGTCCGCATCGGCCTCGTCAGCGGAATTCGCCGATGGCTCGATTGACGGTACGACCGACGGCGCATCGATGACGGTGGCCGGCGTCTCTGCAGCGGCTGGTTGCTCTCGCGTGACGGAGGAATCTCCCGCTTCGTCTCCAGCAGGCCGATGTTCAACCTCGACACCGCCCGAATTGACGGGATGATCAGGGCGGAGCACGCCTATGAAAGTCCCTTCGGCACCAGTCTCGGCATCCACGGCGGCCAATTCGGGCTCCGGTTTTGCACCATCCGCGAACCAGGTGCTTTTGCACCGCACGCAACGGACGGTGCGCCCCGCCGAGCCCAACGAGGTTGGGTCGATGGCATAGGATGTTGAGCAGTGCGGACAGGCGATCCAGCATGGGTGTTTTCGGGTGCCACCGTACCAGCCGTCCGTTAACGGATCGGAAACCATGGCGGCCCGTCGGTTTCCCCGGATTGCCCGCCCGGTTTGGCCCCTTTGCTATGGCAGGGTCGTCATAATCTTGTAAAAAGTGCTCTTCCGGATGCCTTGCAGGCTCTCGGTGGGCTTTTCGGAGGACCACGTGGCGGGCGGTGATTCGGCGGTGCTAAACAAAGATTGTCGGAGAGGGGTGGGTGGTCCGATTCGAGAACGTGGGCTTGCGCTATGGGTTGGGACCGGAGGTGCTTCGGGACCTCTCGTTCCGCATCGATCCGCATTCCTTTCAGTTCCTGACCGGCCCCTCAGGTGCCGGCAAGACCTCTCTGCTCCGGCTCCTGTTTCTGTCACTGCGGCCGACGCGAGGGCTGATCACCCAGTTCGGCCATGACGTAGCGACCCTTTCCCGCGATGCGGTTGCGACGCTGCGGCGGCGCATAGGCATAGTGTTCCAGGACTTTCGCCTCCTTGACCATATGACGACCTATGAAAACGTTGCCCTGCCTTTGCGCGTCCTGGGCCGTCCCGAGGAAAGCTATCGCGACGAAGTCGTGGAGCTTCTCAACTGGGTGGGGCTCGGTGAGCGGATGTGGGCGCTGCCGCCGGTGCTCTCCGGCGGGGAAAAACAAAGGGCGGCGATCGCGCGCGCCGTGATCGCGCGACCTCAATTGCTGCTTGCCGATGAACCTACGGGTAACGTCGATCCGACTCTAGCGCAGCGATTGTTGCGCCTGTTCATCGAGCTGAACAAGTCGGGCACGTCGGTCGTCATTGCTACCCACGACATCGCTCTCATGGATCAGTACGATGCGCGGCGACTCGTCCTGCACGACGGCCGGCTGCATATTTACGACTGAGGGGTCGCATGGTGGAAATGGGCGCGCGGAAAGGAACGGCGTCGGCACGGGCGCCGGTGGAACCATTGCCGCGTTTCGAGACGCCCCTCGTGCCGCGCAATTCAATTTCCGGCCGCGCGCTTGTCGCGGTCGTTGCCATCATGACTTTCCTTGCATCGTTAACGACGGGCGCAGCCGTGCTCGTGAGCAGAGCCGCGGGCGAGTGGCAATCAGACATTGCGCGCGAGGTGACCATCCAGGTTGTCCCGGTGGCCGGTCGCGATGTCGACGCCAGCGTCGACAAGGCGGTCTCAGTCGCCCGCGCGTCCCCCGGCATCACGGAGGTGCGGCCCTACTCGAAAGAAGAATCCGCCAGACTACTGGAGCCCTGGCTTGGCAACGGGCTTTC
>Ga0081455_10006438_pt1 | contig 12584 bp, 11 predicted proteins | sample TabmetS3T2R1_FD_70207 | JGI IMG/M metagenome (GOLD analysis project Ga0081455, IMG submission 70207) | Tabebuia heterophylla rhizosphere microbial communities from the University of Puerto Rico - S3T2R1 | ecosystem: Host-associated > Plants > Roots > Rhizosphere ... | reverse complement strand
TCGGCGCCGGTCTGCCGGCAGGCGGCGATGATCTTCTCGATCGAAAGGTAGCTTTCTACTGCGGGCGGCAGGCCGATCGGGACGGCCGCGTCCGCCATGGCGACGTGCAGCGCGTCCTCATCGGCCTCGGAATAGACCGCTACCGTCGCGATCCCCATCCGCCGTGCCGTGCGCATGACGCGGCAGGCGATCTCGCCGCGATTGGCGATCAGGATGCGCTTGAACATGCTGCCAAATGCCTTGAAGCCACAAAAAAGAGTGGCTTTGCCAACCAGGGCCTGTCAATGCAAACACCCGCCAAGGAGGTCCCGGCGGGCGTGTTCAATCGATAGCCGTGGCCCGATGCCTGATCAGGACAGCGCGGTCTCCCGGCTGGGCCGATGGCTCGCGAGCCACGCCAAAATGACCGTGTCGACGTCCGCCGAGTGACGGGTATTCTCCCAATCGGCCAACCGCTGCTCCAGCCAGGACGGGCCGCTCACGATCGGCGAAGCCGCAATGGCGCGCTTGAGCTCCTCAAGCTCGGCTGCCGGCAACTCGTACAGCATTTTGACGCACTCCATTCCGGTACCGGAATTATTCGCCGACCGTTTACGTCAGGTTACCCCTCACGGTGGAGAGATGTGGCTTCCCCAGTCTGACGTATGTCGAGCGAAACCCTTGTCCGGTTCAATGCGAATCACGGGGGTCTGATTTTCATTGTGGATTCTCGCTCGGGAGCGCGACACAGCAGCGGCGCACAAGTGGCAAAGTTGAGGCGGCAAGAAAAATTGTCGTTACTAGGGGAGGTTGTCCCCCGTTCGAGGGAGGCCCCGCCGGCTGGCAGGGCGTCGGTGGGACAACACCTCTCCGCGCCGCCCGGTGTCGGAGAACCTATTCCCACCGCGGGGGCCAGCCTCGGCCCATTCATTCTGCCGGGGAGGGATGCCCGCGGCAAAAGTTCCCAAACTGCTGGCACGGCCTGGATGGCGATCCGGCCATGGCCTATATACCGCCCCGACATCCCCCCATAACGACCGCGCGACGGAGGTGTGTGATGGCACTCGCGATCAATGATACGGCCCCGGATTTCGAGGCCCAGACCACCGAAGGCAAGATCAAGTTTCATGACTGGATCGGCAATTCCTGGGCCGTGCTGTTCTCGCATCCGAAGGACTTCACGCCGGTGTGCACGACGGAGCTCGGCTACATGGCGAAGATCAAGCCGGAGTTCGACAAGCGCGGCGTCAAGATCATCGGGCTGTCGGTCGATCCGGTCGAGCAGCATTCCGGCTGGGCGAACGACATCAAGGAGACGCAGGGCTTTGCGCCGAACTATCCGATGATCGGCGACGTCGATTTCAACGTCTCGAAGCTCTACGGCATGCTGCCGGCGAGCACCTCCGGTGACCCCCTCAAGCGCACGCCGGCCGACAACCAGACTGTGCGCAACGTGTTCGTGATCGGCCCGGACAAGAAGATCAAGTTGATCCTGGTCTACCCGATGACCACCGGCCGCAACTTCGACGAGGTGCTGCGCGTGATCGACTCGCTGCAGCTCACCGCCAAGCACAAAGTGGCGACGCCGGTGAACTGGAAGCAAGGCGACGACGTCATCATCGCGGGCTCGGTGAGCAACGACGACGCCCAGAAGATCTGGCCGCAAGGCTGGAAGTCGCCGAAGCCCTACATCCGTATCGTGCCGCAGCCGAAGGGCTGAAGGGACATCGCTACGGTGTTCCAATCTCCTTTGGATTAACGGCGTTTTGATCGATTGGCGCCAAATTCCTGCCGCATCCGGCCTGCTACCCTTGCAGGTATCGGGATCGGGAAACCATGCGGGTAGTGGCGGCCATTGTTCTGATGCTATCGACCTCGGCGGCGGCCGCGGACTATCGCATCACGCGCGACCATGGCGGCCTGGTCGAAGACTACAAGGCCAAGTACGCCCAGATCAGGGATCGCGGCGAGCGCGTGGTCATCGACGGCATCTGCAATTCGGCCTGCACGCTGGTGCTCGGCATCGTGCCGCTCAACCGCATCTGCGTCACCCCGAAAGCGAGCCTCGGATTTCACCAGGCCTACTACGACAAGGCCTGGACCTTGGGCTTCAAAGTCATCAGCGACGCCGGCACCGCCGACCTGATGTCCTACTATCCCAAGTCCGTGAAGGAATGGATCAGCCGCAACGGCGGCCTCACGCCCGAGATGAAGCGGGTGAGGAACGGCCCCGATCTGTGGGCGATGATCGACCCCTGCCCGGACGAGTTTTAGGGCCGTAGGGCGCAATCGCTTTATTGCGCCGTTTCGAAGACAAACTTCCGTCGATGGCGCCAGCCGGCCCGTGGCAGGAATGGCGCAATAAAGCGATTGCGCCCTACGGCCTACCCCCGCAACGCCCTCGCCGCCTCGACCATCACCTCGAGCTTCTCGCGCGCAAGCGCGCGCGAGATCGTCATCAGGCCGCAGTCGGGCGCAAGCAGCACGCGGCTCGGATCGAGATGCTCGAGCGCCCGCGCGATCTTGCGCTTGACCGCATCGACTGACGGCGCCGGCGTGTTGCCGGGATCGATGCAGCCGAACACGAAGAGCCGGTCGCGATAGGGCTTGAGGATCGCGGGGTCGTAGTCGCTGCGCGCGAATTCGACCGTGAAACCCGCAATGCGGGTCTGCATCAGCCGGTCGAGCAGCTCGGGATACGTGTAGTGATGCTGCAGCTCGGCGCCGCCCGGATAGCCGTAACAGAGATGCACGACGGTCGGCACCGTCACGCCCTCGAGGCAGCGGTCGAGCGCCCGCGCGCCGTAGTCAACGACCTTCTCGTGGTAGCGGGTCATCGCCGGCTCATCGAGCTGGAACATATCGCAGCCCGCCGCCTGCAGATCGAGAAGCTCGGAGTTGATGGCGGCGGCGATGTCCATCGCGAGCTCGGCCTCGTCCTGGTAGGCCTCGTTGAGCGCGCTGTCGATCACGGTCATCGGGCCCGCGAGCGCCATCTTGATCGGGCGCGCCGTGTGCGCCTTGGCAAAGCGCAGGTCCTCGACCGTTGCCGCGGCGCGCCGGGCGATCCTGCCGATGATGCGCGGCACGATGCGCGGCTGCTGGCGGCGGCGGTAGATCTCCTTCGGCGCCTGGTTGACGAGGTCGACGCCGTCCCAGGTGCGGGTCATGTGGAAGATGAAGCCTTCGCGGCGCTGCTCGCCATCGGTGAGAAGATCAAGCCCGATGTCCTCCTGCTCGCGCAGCGTGACGATGGTGGCGTCGTCCATGGCCTCGCGCAGCGCCTCGCCTTCGAGCCGGAAGGTGACCCGGTTGCGCTCGGTCTGGGCCAGCCAGTGCGGGCGCGGGAAGCTGCCGATGCTGGTTGTCGTCAATGGCCCAAGCTTCATCGTCGCCCTTTCCTTCGCACGTCGTCGCAGCGGCCTAACAGGACGCAGGCTGCGCGGAAAGACGTAACCACGCACCTGCACGAATCGCGCCCCGAACCGCACCGAGACAAAGTCCTTAACAAATCCTTAACAAGCACAGGAGCCACAAAAAAATCACGTCGTCACAAATAGATAAGACGACTCACGCTATGATCGACGCGTGGAAATCCTTGCCACTCAGGAGGAGCCATGCAGGTGTCTATCGTCTCGGTGGCCAAACCTTGGGCCTACTGCAACGAACCTTTCCGCAACATGGAACAAGGAGTCGAAGCTCACTCGCCCGACACGCAATTTGGTAATGGCGAGTTTTGCGCCGCAGCCACTCGAGAGAGGACCAGCCAACTGAAGCGTGTGTTATGATAGAGCACGCCTTCCCTTCCGGCTTCACGTAATTGGGGCTGAACTGTCCCGCATGCTCAAGCACTACGCCCGCGACTCGCGGGCGTTTCCTTTTTATGGGTGCAGGCTTACGCTCTTCCCCAAAATGGCTCGGCCAATGGCCTACTTGCGATAAAGGCTGTCGATATAGCCGCTCTTGTCGAGATTGCTGATGAAGCTCGCGTCGTAGAAATCCTCCGGCTGATGCATGCGCATTTCGCGGTAGTCGTAGATCTCCATCATGCTCTTGATGCCCTCGACCGACGGATAGGGCTTGGTCGGCAGTTGCACGGCCTGCGCATAGATGTGCTCCTGCGCGCGCGCATCGCGGATGCCGTACCATTTGGCCATGGCGGCGAAGGCGGCCTCCTTGTCGTTCCTGATCAGCGCAATCGCATCAACGGTCGACTTGACGAAGCGCGTAGCCGCCTCGCGGTTCTTCGGCAGCCAGTCCTTGAGCGCATTCACGCCCGAGCCCGGCATCGGAAACTTGTAGGCGCCAGTGTCGACCAGATCCCGGTAGCCCTGATAAATCGCCTCTCCGACCGCGATCTCGTCGGCCGCAAACGCATCGACCCGGCCGCGCTTGATGAGCTCGCCGCCCATGCCGCTCGCCATCAACGACACGTCGCGCATAGGATCAAAGCCCATCTTGCGGCACCACAGCATCAGCACATAGTGGCTGAGCGCGCCGACGCTGGAAAAGCCGATCCGCTTGCCCTTCAGGTCCTCGGGCCTGGTGATGTCCGGCCGGCTCATGATGTGGAAACGCGACACCGGATCGTTGGTGGCGAGCACGATGCGCTGCGGGGCACGTGCATCTGATGTCATGCGAACGATCGTCGGGCTGCCGCCGCCAATGTTGATGTCGCCAATGCCGGTGCCGACGAACTCTTGAGGCACAACCACGCCCGAGCTCTGCCGGATGAGCTCGGCCGCCCGCGGCGTGATGTATTGCTTCGCCTCCAGGCCGTTGCGCCGGTAGATGCCGGCTTCCGCCGCCATCACGAACGGCAGCTTGGTCAGCGAAACGTCGCCCAGCTCGATGCTGACGGGCAAAAGCTGAGCCTGCGCGGCGGGGGCCGCGACGGTGGCCATGACGGCCAGGAATGCTCCGGCGAAGTGGCGTTGCATGATGCACCTCCCGTCAAATCTTGCTCGGGTTCGCCTAGCGGACACCGCATCGGCGCACCGTCGCGCCCGTAACCCTTTCGGCTGCTTGACTTTGTCACCCACAGCTTTGCGGCCTATGAACGCCACTCCGTCAACAAACCCTCACCCAACTCACGCTATAATTGATTCGGCTTGTCCACTCGTTCCAGGAGCAGTCATGAAAGGGCCGTCCCTCGTCACCATGAATAAGCGTTGCGCCTATTGCAACGAGCCGTTTCGGGTCACCGATCAGGGCATCGAAGCCCTGAGCACCGATAACAAGCTCGTATGCAGCGAATTCTGTGCGCAGGCGCTGCGTGAAGAGGCCCAGCTGCTGCAGCGGCGTGCGTCATAGCGGCTTGCGCTAAGCTCAGGGTCGCTGCCCTTAAGCACATTGTCGGCCTCAAGGCCCCTCGTTAACCGATCAAACTGAAGCCTGCGGCCCCCCTCAAGGGCTGCAGCTCGGCGCCCAGCCACGCATCAAAGACGGTGCACGGATCGCCCGACCGGCCTATTGGTAGGGTGAGACAGGCATGGGAATTCCGGGCTGCAGATGATGGATGGTTGCCGGCTGGCGGTCGATATCGGAGGGACCTTTACGGATGTCGTGCTGGAGACCCCGAACGGTTTTTTCTCCGGCAAGGTGCTCACCACCGCGCAGGCGCCGGAGGAAGGGGTGGTGCGCGCCATCGCGCTGGTCCTTGGCAAGGCCGGCGTCACGCCTGACTGCGTCAGCCTGACCATCCACGGCACCACGCTTGGCACCAACGCCATCATCGAGCGTCGCGGCGCCCGCACCGCGCTGATCACGACGGCGGGCTTCAAGGATACGATCGAGTTCGCGTTCGGCCACCGCTTCGATCAGTACGATCTCGAGATGATGCGGCCGCCGCCGCTGGTCGCGCGTCCGCTGCGGCTCGAAGCGCCGGAGCGCATCGCTGCCGACGGCAGCGTGCTGTTGCCGCTTGACGAAGGCGCGGTGCGCGCGCTCATCCCCACGCTGCGCCAGCAGGCAATCCAGTCGGTTGCGGTCTCGCTCATTCACGCCTATCGCGAGCCGAAGCACGAGCTGCGCATCGGCGAGATCCTGAGCGAGGAATGCCCGGGGCTCTATGTGAGCCTCTCGCACCAGGTCTGCCCCGAGATCCGTGAATACGAGCGCACCTCGACGACCGTCGCCAACGCCTACATCCAGCCGCTCATGGCGGGCTATCTGCGCAATCTGGAAACACGGCTCAAAGAGACGGGGCTGGCGGGCCCGCTGCTGATGATCATGTCGTCGGGCTCGCTCACCTCGATCGAGACCGCCATTCGGTTTCCGATCCGGCTTGTGGAGTCAGGCCCGGCCGGCGGCGCGATCCTGGGCCAACACCTCGCCAAGGAGCTTGGCGCCCCGCAGGCGATTGCGCTCGACATGGGCGGTACCACCGCCAAGATCATCCTGCTTAACGACTATGAGCCGCACCATAGCCGCTCGATGGAGGTCGCACGCGTGTGCCGCTTCCTGCCCGGCAGCGGCCTGCCGCTGCGCGTGCCTGTCATCGACATGATCGAAATCGGCGCGGGCGGCGGCTCGATTGCGGAGCTTGACGTGCTGCGCCGGATCAAAGTCGGGCCGGAAAGCGCGGGCGCCAATCCGGGCCCCGCCTGCTATGGCCTCGGCGGACGGCGGCCGACCGTCACCGACGCCGACCTCGTGCTCGCCAAGCTCGACGCCAGCTCCTTTGCGGGCGGCACCATCACGCTCGACGAGGCGAGCGCCCGCGACGCAATCACGCGCGAGGTCGCAACGCTTTTGGCGACCGATGTCGCGACCGCTGCCGCCGGCATGATCGAGATCGTCGACGAGAACATGGCCAATGCCACCCGCGTGCACGCAGCCGACAGTGGCGACGACGTCGAATCCCGCGTGCTGATCGCGACCGGTGGTGCCGCGCCGCTGCACGCTGCGCGCATCGCCCAGAAGCTGCGCATCGACACGGTCGTGGTGCCGACCGGCGCCGGCGTCGGCTCGGCCTATGGATTTCTGCGCGCCCCGATCGCCTACGAGGCGGTTCACTCGCATCTCGTCTCGCTCAATCGCTTCGACGCCAAGGTGGTGAACGCGATCTTTGCCGAACTGCGCCGCGAAGCCGAGGCGATCATTCACCTTGCCGGCCATCATGATGAGCTCGCCGAGCGCCGCTTCGCCGACATGCGCTATCGCGGCCAGGGCCACGAGCTCAACGTCGAATTGCCGGCGCGCAACTACACCGATGCCGACGCGGCAAGTCTGCAGGAGCTGTTCGATCAGCAGTATCGCAAGACCTACAGCCGCACGATTCCGAACCTGGGCGTCGAGGCGCTGACCTGGATGCTGGTGCTGGTCGGCAAGCGCAAGGAGAGCGCGGTCGAGGAGACGCGCAATCTTAGCGCGGGCGGCCCTGCTCCGATCGAACGGACAAAGCCGGTATTCGACGGCGAGATCGGGCAGTTCGTCAGTGCCGCAGTGATCCGGCGCGACGCCATGCAGGAAGGCTCGACGTTCAAGGGACCAGCCGTGATCATCGAGGATCAGACCACAACATTTGTGCCCTCTTCCTTCGAGGGCAATGTCAATGCGCATGGGCATCTCGTGCTGAGGCGGCGGACCGCGTCATGAGCAGCGACTTCCAGAAGATCCGCAATCAGGTGATGTGGGACCGGTTGATCGCGGTCGTGGAGGAACAGGCGCGCACCATGATGCGGGTGGCGTTCAGCACGGTGGTGCGCGAGGCGGGCGATCTGTCCGCCGGCGTGTTCAATCCGGCCGGGCAATTGCTGGCGCAGGCAGTCACCGGCACGCCCGGCCACATCAACTCGATGGCGCGCTCGGTCAAGCACTTCATGCGCGAAATTCCGACCGACACGATGCGCCCAGGCGACGCCTATGTCACCAACGATCCCTGGAAAGGCACCGGGCACCTCTTCGACCTGACGGTGGTGACGCCCGCCTTTCATGGCGGCCGCCTCGTGGCGTTGTTCGCCTGCACGGCGCATGTCGCAGACATTGGCGGCAACGGACCCGACCCGACCTCGCGCGACGTGCTCGCGGAAGGCCTGTTCATTCCGATCATGCCGTTGTGCAGCGAGGGCAAGGTCAGCCCCTGGCTGATGAATCTTCTCCGCGCCAACAGCCGCGAGCCCGATCGGCTCGAAGGCGACGTCTATGCGCTGCTGGCCAGCAATGAGGCCGGCGCGAACCGCCTCATCCGCATGATGGAGGAGTACAAGATCACTGACCTCGATGCGTTGAGCGAGCACATTCTGCGCGCCAGCGACATCTCCATGCGCGAGGCAATCGCAAAGCTGCCGAAGGGAACCTGGTCGCATGCGATGCGCATCGATGGTTTCGACGAGCCGGTCGATCTCAAGGCGACGCTCACCATCGCGGACGACCTCATCCGCATCGACTTCGCCGGCACCTCGGGCGTGTCGCGCTACGGCATCAACTGCCCGCTCTGCTACACCGATGCCTATACGAGCTTCGGCGTCAAATGCCTGGTGGCGCCGCGGCTTGCGAACAACGCCGCGGTGCTGGCGCGCATCAGCGTCACCGCGCCTGACAATTGCATCGTCAACGCGCCGTTCCCGGCGCCCGTCACCGCGCGCGCGGTGATCGGCCAGATGCTGCCTGACGTCGTGTTCGGCTGCTTCGCCCAAGCGATGCCGGGCGAGGTGCCGGCCGAAGGCACCGGCGCGAGCTGGAGTCTCCGCCTCGGCGCCGGCCCTGGCATCACCGGCAACGCCGCAGGGCAAGCGACACCGTTCATGTCGCAGACCTTCCAGAGCGGCGGCATGGGCGCGCATCCCAAGCTCGACGGGCTTGCAGCGACGCCGTTCCCCTCCGGCGTGAAGGCGATCGCGATCGAGGTCACCGAGGCGATCACGCCGCTCGTCATCTGGAGGAAGGAGCTGCGCGCCGATTCCGGCGGCGCCGGGCGGCTGCGTGGCGGGCTCGGCCAGGTGATGGAGATCGGCAGCCGCGAGGATGCGCCGTTTGCGATCTTCGCGCGCTTCCAGCGCGTCGATTATCCGGCGCGCGGCCGCAGTGGCGGCAACGACGGCGCCGCCGGCATCGTGCGCCTGAAATCGGGGCCCGCGCTCAAGTCACGCGGCAACCAGGTGATCCCCAAAGGCGACCGGCTGATCGTCGAGATGCCAGGCGGCGGCGGCCTCGGCAACGCGGCTGAGCGCGATCCGCACCTCGTCGCTGACGACCTGCGCAATGGGTTTATTAGCAAGGAGAACGCGAGAGAAGTCTACAAGGTTGTGGTACACGACGATTTGTCGGTCGACATGGACGGGACAAGTTCGTTGCGCGGCAGGAGCCGGTGAAATCACGACGCGTCTGCCGAATGGCGCAGCAATGTAAACCGATTTGCGCCCGTTTGGGCACCGCGAGGGTGTGCCATAGGTGCGGAATATGGTCTGCGCTTCTTCGACGGCCGGGCCGTATCCAGTTGGCTTTGCTGCGCGACGGGAACGTCATCCGCCAATGGTGGTCTAAACGCCCACGGCGTGTGACTTGGCTTGCCTACAATGCGGAAGCCGGAATGACATACACTACCAAGGAAGACGCTGAGCGGGTAGGACGCGACTTGTCTGAGTAGAGCGATCCTCTCCCGCCTTGGCCGGGAGGGGTAATGTTCACGAACGTGCCGGAAAAGTTGGAGCGTTTCGTCAGAGCCATTCCGTCGCGTTTTCCAACGGAGGTTGGCACCGATGCGAAGTATCTGTATGCCGCAATGTATGCCGCGGTTGAGTACATCAACCTGAAGCCGACGCTATCGGTCAATCAGGAGTTCCTGGGATACGATCCCGGACCTACATCTACACCCAAAGCAAAGAACATGGTAATGATGCTCGGGTCATCACTATTCATGCTGAGGTCAACGAAGGCTTTCCCTGAAATTTGTCGGCGTCTTCAGATCGACATCCGATCCGCATTCTACGAGATGCTGGCTGCCAGAAGCTTCTTTGAAGCTGGCTTTGATATCGATATGAGGAGGGAAATAGGCACCAAGGGTGAAGACTTCGATTTCTTCGGCATCCGTGACGGTGAGCGAATAAACGGTGAGGCGACCGCGCTTGCCGCCAAGCAATTCTCCACCAACACGATGCTGAACGCGCTCAACCGCAAACGTAGACAATTGCCAAAAACGCATCCGAACATCGTCTACTGCCTCGTTCCCCAAGCATGGGGAGGTCGCCCCACAAAGGCAGAACTTGACCACGTCGTGGCCGAGTTCTTCAGAGGCACCGGACGCGTAAACGCTATTGTCTTTCAGTTCGAGATGTCGGCGGCTTGGCCGTCTGGGGCTGGCTCTCTTGCGTTCGGAGTTCTCCGCTACGTCAATAATAAGGCACGATGGCCGATTCGAGATTTAGCGGTCTTTGATGTCCCTGGCACTGAATTTACGCCCCGAATGCGAGCCGCCCTTGCCGGCACAGGTCCAATCGCCCCACTGAAATCCCTTCGGGATCGAAACGAATTCTTCCAATGGGTCGACGCACTCGTGCCTACTTCTTCCACGTAGCTCTGCGGCGGCTGGGCAACTCCCTATCTCTAGTCAGGTTGACGATACGTCAGTCGCTTGCCCTTAGTACCCGGCGATTGCCTTCTGCCGCCCAACTCACGACGGATGCTTGGGGGACACATTGGCGTGTCGATGCTACCATCACGCGACAAGGAAGAAGTGCTGTGGTAAGAACCATATGGATCGTACGAACCGGTGAGAAAGTACCGAGGCTCGTCACCTGCTGGATGTTATGATGAATGCAGAAAGGCGCAAGAACAAAGGGCCATCCCTTTTGGACGTGGTGGCGTTGCTGACGGACCTACCCGTACAGCGGCTTGCGCGCGGGCAGGTTGGTACAATCGTCGAGGAGCTTGACGACAAGACTTTGCTTGTAGAATTCAGCGACGACCAAGGTCGCGCCTATGCGGTTGCACCGTGCCGGCGTACAGACCTCCTAGTCCTACACTACGTTCCGGAAGCGGCCTGATTGCCAACCGACCTCACTCCCGCTGACGGTTCTCACCCCATCGGATAATTGCGAACCCAGCGGCGGGGGCTCGGATGCGGATCAATTCGACGCGAGACCACGAGAGGCAAGGCGATCGCTTGCTTCTTGCTTGGGCGGGCATGCGGTGCGCGATCGCAGCTCTGCTCGTTATCGGCCTCACTGCCGCTTCGGCACGCGCGCAGGACAATGTGCTCGAGAAGTTCGTCGGCCGCTGGGACGTCCGGGTCAAGATGCTGCAGCCGCAGCAACCTGACATCACCTATATCGAGACCTACGAATGGATGCTCGACCGCAAGTTCGTCAGGGCCAGGACCGAAGGCAAGACCGACGGCACCGAGGACATGGTCGTGGGCGGCTACGACGCGAAGACCAACGGCTATCCGTTCTGGATCTTCGCCTCCTCGGGCACCTTCATGTATCTCGCGCCTGGCACCTGGGACGCGCGCAGCCGAACCCTGGAATGGAAGAGCCCGCTGCTCTTGGACGTCTCCTACCAGGCGCGCTGCATGTTCCCGGATGACAACACTCGGCGCTGTACCTTGGTGCTCAAGAACTGGCTCGGAAAAGTGCTGCTTGATCAGGACAGCAGCGCCGTCCGCCGCAATGATTGATCAAACGTCGATACTGCCCGCATAGAGGGCTCCGATGATTGAGGAAGTCACCCCCCAAATCGTCGCCTTTTCACTCTTGCTTGTTACCCTCGTCACACCGATCCTCACGCTGTTGCTGTCGGCGCTGCTCCTTTGGCGATATCGGCGAGCCGTCGCACGCGCGATGGCCGCGTCCGCAGCCTTTGAGGCGTCGGTTCCAGCGATGTCACCCGCTGCATCTCCACACGTGCTGCCCGCAGGAGTTGGCGGGCCAAGATCTGCCGGGCCAAAATCTGCGGGGCCAAGCGCTTCCAACCTCTACCAGATGGCGATCGCGGGACCGTGGCACTGTGCCCTGCGCTACGCAATCGCCGGTCTGGCATTTGCCGCGGTCTTTGCCGCCGCGGCACGGTTCGTCTATCCGTTCCGGGTCGATTCGCCGGGCGTGCTAATGGGCGTGTGGATCTACGCCTGGCCCATTGTCCTCGCTTTCATGCTGATCATCCCGGGCCGCTCGCGCTGGTGGGCTGTTGTTGGCTACGTGGTCGCAGTTCTGCCATTGTGGGCATGGGGAGCGTCGGTTGCCGATATTCTCGAGATGCAATTCGGTAGCGTCCATCTGCCGGCCCGCTCCTCGACGGCACCGCAGGGAATAGTTGGGCTCTGGCTTCTCGTGAACGGCCCGCCGACGCTGCTCACTCTGCTCTGTCTCACCCGCCGCGTACGCGCCGTCGCTCCGCTCATGCTCGCGCTGGCGACAACGATCATCAGCGGGATCTGGCTTGCCCTCGTGGCGCTATTCACTCGTAGCGGCGCCGATATCGCCATCGCAATCGTGGTGGCGCTCCACGTGAGTGTGCTCTGGGCCATATGGGCGACAATCGTGGGCTCGCTTGCGGGCTTCGGAGTGCTCGCCTGGCTGCTCGCCCGCAGGATCAGCGCCGCCTATCAGCGACAGGCGCTGAGCGATCAATCGTTGCTGCTCGATGCGCTGTGGCTGATGTTTGCG
>Ga0081455_10006437_pt1 | contig 12587 bp, 12 predicted proteins | sample TabmetS3T2R1_FD_70207 | JGI IMG/M metagenome (GOLD analysis project Ga0081455, IMG submission 70207) | Tabebuia heterophylla rhizosphere microbial communities from the University of Puerto Rico - S3T2R1 | ecosystem: Host-associated > Plants > Roots > Rhizosphere ... | reverse complement strand
CCCCAAGCCGCGAAGGTCAAAGTCATCTCGTTCGCCGAGGCTTCGGAACTCGCCTATTTCGGCGCGAAGGTTCTGCACCCGAGCACGCTGCTGCCCGCGATGTCCAAAGGGATTCCTGTGCGCGTTTGCAATTCGAGACGGCCCGAAGTCGCCGGCACTGCGATTGTCAGCAGCGCGCCGCCGTCGCGCGCGGTCGTCAAGGCCATCGCGTTCAAACGCGGAATCACTGTCGTCAACGTGACGTCTGACCGTATGCTGATGGCTCACGGATTCCTCTCGAGGCTCTTCGCCGTCTTCGACAGGCATGAAACCTCGGTCGACATGGTGGCGACCTCCGAGGTCAGCGTCTCGATGACGCTCGACGACACGCGGCGCCTCGACGCCATAGTCGCCGACATGCGATCTCTAGGCGAGGTTTCGGTCGAACGCGACGCGGCCTTGATCTGCCTTGTCGGAGAGAATCTAAAGTTCACGCCGGGCGTCGCGTCGCGAATCTTTTCGAGCATCGAGCAGGTCAACGTCTCGATGATTTCGCACGGCGCTTCGGCGATCAACGTCAGCTTCATCGTCGGCGGCGCGAGCGTCGAGAGCGCCGTCAGATCGCTGCACCGTGAATTTTTCAGCGAACTTGACGAGGAAACATTCGAGCCTGCGGCCATGGCCCAGGCCGTGGCATGAGGTACTATCATTACCCAAAGCCTTGCAATCGATATGGATTGCTTCCCCCCGCCGCGTAGCGGCGCATTGAATTTAGCCGTGGGTTTCAACCCACGGGACGGTTGGCGAAGGTTCCCGCGTCGCGCGAGCGACGGCTGAATTCAATCGTCGCTGACGCGACGAGGAGAAAAAAAACGCGCCGCCGTGGGTTAAAACCCACGGCTAAATTCAGGCGCCGCTACGCGGCGTAGGAATTCGCGGTTTAGCGAAAATTGGGTAAGGACAACGCCAGAGGTAAAAGGGATGAAGATCGCAATAGTAGGTTACGGCAAGATGGGGCGGATGATCGAGCGCGTCGCGGCCTCGCGCGGGCACGAGGTCGTTGCGCGCTTCGACATTGACAATAACCCGAACGGCGAAGGGCTGACGGGGGAAAACCTGGAAGGCGTTGACGTGGCGATAGAGTTTTCGACGCCCGAGACCGTGGTTGAAAACCTGCGCCGTCTGATTGGGCTACGAATCCCGGCCGTCGTAGGCACGACTGGATGGTACGCGCGCCTGGACGAGGTCAAACAGTTGGCCGCCGACCACAACAGCCCGCTCGTGTTCAGTTCGAACTTCTCGATCGGGATGAATCTGTTCTTCAGGATCGTGCGCGAGGCGTCGGCCCTGTTCGCGCGCCACGATCAATACGACCCGTTCCTGTTCGAGGCGCATCACAAATTCAAGAAGGACGCGCCGTCGGGCTCGGCGCTGGTCATCGCCAAGCTGATGCGCGAAAGTTACGGCGAGCGCGCGCCGGAGGCCGTGGCCCTTCGCGCGGGCCACATTCCGGGCACGCACGAAGTCGGATTCGATTCCGAAGCCGACACGATAACTCTCACTCACACGGCGCGCAGCCGTGAGGGCTTCGCCGCTGGCGCGGTATTGGCGGCGGAAAAGATCGTCAATAAGCAGAGCGTTTACGAATTCTCGGAACTGCTCTTTAGCTAAGTCAAATTGGCCACAGAGCCACAGAGACACAGAGGAGCTTTTTCTCTTTGTCTCTCTGTCTTCCTGTCTATCCATCTCTGTGCCTCTGTGGCTCTGTGGCAGATTCAATAATCGAAAGGGGAGACCAAAATGGCAAACATTGATCGGTTGAGAGGCTGCGGAACGGCGATAGTCACGCCTTTTAAACAGGACGAATCGATTGACGAATCGGCCTTTCGCCGCCTCGTCGAGTTTCAGATCGAAAACGGCGTTGATTTCATCGTCGCCTGCGGCACCACCGGCGAGAGCGTGACGATGAGCGATGACGAACAGGCTCGCGTTGTCGAACTGACGGTCGAAGCCTCCGAAGGCCGCGCGCCGGTGGTCGCCGGCGCGGGCGGATACAACACTCGCGAGGTGATCGAGAAGGTCCATCGCTACGGGCGCCTGGGCGCGGACGCCATCCTGTCGGTCACGCCCTATTACAACAAGCCCACGCAGGATGGCCTGTACCAGCACTACCGCGCGATCGCCGAAGCGACCGAACTGCCGGTCATCCTCTACAGCGTGCAGAGCCGCACGGCCTGCAACATCGAACCCGCGACTGTGGCCCGCCTGGCCGAGATCGGAAACATCGTCGGCGTCAAAGAGGCTTCGGGCGCCATCGCGCAGATCGCCGAGATCGCATCGCTCCTCGACGGGTCCTTCAAGCTGTTCGCCGGGGACGACACGGTTGTGTTGCCGGTCGCGGCGCTCGGCGGGATCGGCGTCGTCTCGGTGGCCTCGAACCTGCTTCCGCGACAGGTCAGCGATCTTTGCCACGCCTGCGTCGAAGGGCGTTTCGACGAGGCGCGCAAATTGAACCGACAACTCATGCCGATCTTCAAAGCCCTCTTCATCGAAAGTAACCCGATTCCGGTCAAGGCCGCGCTGGCGATGACGGGGATGATCGAAGAAGTCTACCGCCTGCCACTCACGCCGATGAACCCGCAGAATCGCACAAGACTCGAACAGGTTTTGCACGAGTCAGGCGCGTTGTCGAAGGTTTCTAAACAAGCGAAGAGTTAAGATTGAGAGTGAAGATTTACAGCTATGCTTCTTCCTCTTGGAGAAGGCTATGCCGAAATTGACGAATCGAATGTACCCGAAAGCTTTCGTCGCCGCGATTTTGCTGACACTCCTTTCCGTCGTCATTTCCCATGCTCAAAAGCGAGGGTTGAGTGAAGCGGAAGCCGTTAAATTAGCCGAGCGGTTTATCGCGCAAAATGGTTACACCGACTTGCCTCCGGAGAAGGACAAATTGGTGAATGAATCATATGAATTGGCGGAGAGCGTAGAGGAGATGGTCAAGGAGCGGCGCGACACCTTAGAACGCAAGGCGTATGGCGTTTCAAGCGGAAGAAAGGGCGGATCCCCGGGCTGGACGGTCGTGTTTCGTTACAAACATCCTTCAGACCAGCAGATGCGGAGTAATGGTCGAGCTGTGACAATGAATCTGGATGGCGGCAAAATGCGAGTTGAGCACGTTGATTTTATCCTGAAGAAGGTTGATAAGAGATTGTAAGATGTCGCTTTCCTAGCCAGTAAAGCGTGGGTGCTCGTTGGACTGATAAGGATGAGGGGTGCGCGAAGTTTTAAAGAAGTTGGCGCCTTTTGAGGACGGCAAGATCGGTCGGGAACCACAACCCTTCTTCGAGCGTTGTAAGGAAAGGTGAAGGAGAAAATGTGTGCGACCGCAACTCACAGGACTTTGGCGACATCCAGACTTTCTCAGGCTATGGGCAGGGCAGACGATTTCGCTCTTCGGCTCGCAGATAACCGCTCTTGCGCTTCCTCTCACCGCCGTTCTAACTTTGCAAGCGACGCCGGCCCAGATGGGAACGCTGAGAGCGACCCATTCCGCAGCAGCAGTGCTGGCCGGGCTGTTTGCCGGGGTATGGGCTGACCGTCTGAGACGACGGCCTATTCTGATTGGAACAGACCTGGGCTTCGCCGTTCTTGCGGGTTCGATACCTGTGGCCGCCTTTCTGGGACTGTTGCGCATTGAACAACTCTATCTCGTGCAATTTTTTTCGGGCATACTTTCGATCTTCTCCGATGTTACTCACCTGGCCTTCCTTCCCTCATTGGCGCAACGCCATCAACTCGTTGAAGCCAACAGCAAGCTCCAAACAACCAACTCGGCGGCTACGATTGCGGGCCCTGGTTTGGCGGGCGTTCTGACACAGCTGATTACCGCGCCAATTGCAATCATCTTTGACGCCGTTTCGTTCCTCATTTCGGCGCTGTTTATCTGGCTCATCCGCGCGCCCGAGCCTGCGCCCGAACCGGCCGCCAATCGGAGGAGCATTTGGGCCGAAATTGGCGAAGGGCTACGTTTTGTGTTTGGCAATTCGACGCTTCGCCCGCTCTTGGAAGCAATAGCCACACATTTTCTATTCAACGGCTTGATCTATTCAGTATTCATTCTGTACGCGAGCCGCGAACTAAAAATAGAGTCGGCCCTGCTCGGCGTGGTCTTTGCGGCGTTGGGGCTGGGATTATTGACCGGCGCGCTTTCGGCTGAACGCCTGACCCGGCGCTGCGGCGTGGGGCCAACAATGATTGGAGCGACGTTTACGACCGCCGTCGCCGCTCTGCTCATACCATTCGCCGCTGGGCCAATTCCTGTGAGAGCGGCGACGTTGGCATTCGCGGTGTTCCTGCAGGGGTTCGGCATTCAGGTCAACGGAATCAACCTTGTCAGCTTGAGACAAGCGTTGACGCCGGCGCAACTTCAAGGCCGGATGAACGGCGCCTTTCGCTTCCTGAATTCGATCGCCGTGACGATCGGCGCGCTCCTGGCAGGCGCTTTCAGTGAAGTCATCGGTCTGCGCGCGACGCTTGTCATCGGGGCTTGCGGATTATTTATCCCGTTTCTACGATTGCTTCTTTCTCCGGCGCGAAATTTACGGAAGGCGGGGCCCACGGCGTTATGAGAGAGTTTTACGTCATAGCTTATCTATTTTTACCTTTGTTGGTCGGACTGGCGCTTCACGGTTTTTGCATAAAGTACGACATCCTGGCCTTTCTCTGTCGCCCGATTGATCGGGGGCGGAAATTTCGCGGGAAGCGGATATTCGGCGACAACAAAACCTACCGGGGCGTCGCGGTCGTAAGCCTGGGGACCGCGATCGGGTTCGGGTTGCAATCTCTCCTTCTTCATCGAATCGCTTCGATCAGGAGCATAGAGTTGTTCGATTACGCGTTTTTCAAATCCGTGGCGGTAGGACTGGCGGTAGGCGTCGCCGCGATGCTGAGCGAGTTGCCGAACAGCTTTATCAAACGGCGGTTCGAGATTGCGCCCGGAAGCGTCGCCAAAGGATGGAAGAGATTGATCTTCTACGTCTATGACCAGATAGATTTCCTCCTCGGCGCATGGCTGGTGTTAGCCATCGTAGTCCCGGTTACGGTCGGGCGAGCGCTGCTCTCAGCAGGCTTGCTCCTGGTCGCGCATCAATTGATGTCGAGCGCCGGGCATGCGCTGGGCATGCGCAAGACGGCCAGATGAAAGCGATTGCCGGCGCCGGACAAAATAGCTATGATGGCCAAGTCGGAAGGAGCGAAAAAAACATGCAAACCGTCAACATCGCTGAATTGAAGAACAATCTTTCTCATTACCTGCGCCAGGTGCGGCAGGGAAACGAAATTACGATCAAAGATCGGAACCGCGTAATTGCGCGGATCGTGCCGGCTGCGCCGCCCGCCGATTATGACGAGGAACTGTTGGAACTGGCGGCGCAAGGCAAAGTGAAACTGCCTGAACAACCGCCGGATCCGAATCTCTGGCGCACACTGAAGCCGGCCAAGCTCAAGACCAAAGGGAAAGCCGCCAGTGACCTTCTGCGCCGAATTATGGATGAAGAACGTGGCAAATACTGATGAAAGCGCGTCGAATCAAGTCGGCGCCTGCGCCTGCATTCTGGGATACCAGCGCCTTGTTGCTGCTCATCTGTCAGCAACCGAAGTCTCAGCGGGCGCGGGCGACGCAACGTTCATACCCAGCGATCAATGTCTGGTGGGGAACACGCGTCGAATGCCAAAGCGCGCTCTATCGATTGATTCGTGAGGGCGATCTGTCGGGAAAGGAAGAGCGTCAAGCATTTCTTTTGTTGGAAAGGTTGTCGGCGCAGTGGGTTGAGGTCCAGCCATCAGAAGAGGCGCGGCAAGTCGCCGAAAGATTGCTCAAACTACATCCATTGCGCGCTGCGGACTCTCTGCAACTATCCGCCGCTCTAATCTGGTGCAATCACAATCCGCGAGGGAAAACGTTAATCTGTGATGACACAAAGTTGATCGAAGCGGCGGAAAAAGAGGGCTTCGACGTAGTCAGAATGTGAAATCAGTCGCAGGACTCGAATAGCCCGGCCATTCCTTGGCCGCCGCCGATGCACATGGTCACGACGCCGTATTTGGCTTTTCGCCGCCGCATCTCGTTCGCAATCGTTCCCACCAGCCGCGAGCCGGTCATTCCGAACGGGTGGCCGATTGAGATCGAGCCGCCGTTGACGTTGAGCTTCTCCGGATCAATGCCCAGGCGGTCGCGGCAATAGATGACCTGCACGGCGAAGGCTTCGTTCAACTCCCAGAGGTCAATGTCCTCGACTTTCAGGCCGTGGCGCTTCAGCAGTTTCGGGACGGCGAAGACCGGGCCGATGCCCATCTCGTCAGGCTCGCATCCGGCGACGGCGAATCCGCGAAAGATCATCAACGGTTTGACGCCGAGCTTTTCCGCCGCGTAGCGCGACATCAGTAATGTCACAGAAGCGCCGTCGGAGAGCTGCGACGAATTGCCCGCCGTGACCGTCCCCTGACCGCTCGACTGATCGAAATGCGGTTTGAGCGCGAGCAAGCCTTCGAGCGTCGTGTCGGGGCGGTTGCATTCGTCGCCTTCCAGATAATGCTCTTCCTGGCTAGTGATCTCGCCGGTCTTTTTGTCCACGATTCCGCGCGTGACCTGCATCGGAGCGATCTCGCCCTTGAAGAACCCTTCGGCCTGAGCGCGGGCGGTGCGCTGCTGGCTCGAGAGCGAGTATTCGTCCTGAGCTTCGCGGCCGATCTTGTATCGCTTGGCGACGACCTCGGCGGTGTCGCCCATCACCATATATATTCCGGGGTAATGCTCCTGAATCCACGGATTTGGTTTGGTGTCGCGTCCCATCATCGTAATGCTTTCGACGCCGCCGCCGATTGCGACCTCGACGCCTTCATTGATGATCTGGTGCGCGGCCATCGCCACTGCCTGCAGCCCCGAAGAGCAAAAGCGATTGACCGTGACGCCGGCGACCGTGACCGGCAAACCGGCGAGCAGCGCGGCGACGCGGGCGATGTTCGACCCCTGAACGCCCGCCGGATAACCGCAGCCGGCGATCACGTCCTCGACCTCTGAATGATCGACCTGCGGCGTTTTGCGCAGCGCGTCTTTTATGCAGTGCGCGAGTTGGTCGTCGGGTCGCGTTATGTTGAGCGAGCCGCGAAACGATTTCGCCAGTGGGGTGCGCGAACTTGCGACAACAACAGCTTCTCTCATGGTTTTCCTTTCCGTCTATACCGAGATTGTTAGCCACAGAGGTCACAGAGAACACAGAGGGGTCGTTAATAAATACCCCTCTGTGTTCTCTGTGACCTCTGTGGCTAACAATCCATACGAAAAACGTTGTAAATCATTGTTTAGTCACGAATCGGCTGCGGCTCTTCAACCGCTCGACGATTGCGTCCGGAGCCTTTTCCGGCGAGCCTGCGTCAAAAGGCGGCTGCGGATCGTACTCGATGCTCAATTGAATCGCCTGCGCCAGATCGTCGCCGCATTCCCTCGCTACGAGAGTCAAAGCCATGTCAAGCCCGGCTGAAACTCCGGCGGCGGTGATGATCTTGCCCTCGATTACCACGCGATCCGATACGACCTCGGCCCCGAGCGAGCGCAGCGCGTCGTAAGCCAGCCAGTGGCTCGTGGCTTTCAATCCTTTGAGCAATCCCGCCGCGCCGAGGATCAGCGAGCCTGTGCAAACCGACGTCGTCCACTTCGAGGTTTCGTGCGCTTGTCGAACCCGATTCAATACCTGCTCGTCGTCCATCAACGCCGTCTGCCCGGGCCCGCCGGGTAGGACGATGATGTCCGGCGACGGAACCTGGTCGAGCGTGAAATCGGCGACGAGCGCAAGGCTGCCGGAGTCCGTTCGCTTCGGCCCCGGCTCCTTCGCGACGAATTTCACCGTGGCGCCTGGAATACGACTCAAAACCTCGTAAGGGCCGACGGCGTCGAGCGCGGTCAATCGATCAAATAGTAAAATGGCGATTTCCATTACAGCGTTTTCCCGGAAAAAATGTACCGCAGGTTGTCCGACCTGCGGAGGCTTGATTAATGAAACATTCAGGATAATCCAGCGGCTCGATTATCAAGCCTCCGCAGGTCGGACAACCTGCGGTACATTTTTTCCGATTTCATTTCTCTTTGTCGAAATCGGCGAAGGTCTTGCCCGATTCCGCCAATCGCTTCAACAACGGCGCAGGCTCCCACAACTCGCCGTGCTCCTGGTGGAATTGGTTGACGCGCTCGTACACTTTCTTCAAGCCTACCGTGTCCGCATACCACATAGGGCCGCCGCGCCACGCCGGGTAGCCATAGCCGTTGATGTAGATGATGTCAATGTCAACGGCCCGCAGCGCGATGCCTTCTTCCAATATCTTTGCGCCTTCGTTGATCAGCGCGTACTGCGCGCGTTCGATGATCTCTTCTTCGGAGACCTTGCGGCGTTTGATCCCTTGCTCGGCCGCGACCTGTTCGATCAACGCGTCAACTTCGGGGTCGGGAATCCGGTTGCGGTTCTCGTCGTATTTGTACCAGCCCGCGCCGGTCTTCTGGCCGTAGCGCCCCATCTCGCACAAACGATCCGCGACCTTCGGGTAACGCACGCCGGGCTTTTGCAGATGCGCATGCTCTTTGCGAATGCGCCAGCCGACGTCGAGTCCGGCCAGATCGCCGACGGCCAGCGGCCCCATCGCCATCCCGAATTTGTAGAGCGCGCCGTCGACGTCCTGCGGCTCGGCGCCCTCTTCGACCAGGAGCTGCGCCTCGCGGCCGTATTGATGCAGCATCCGGTTGCCGACGAAGCCATAGCAATTGCCCACGAGCACGCCGACCTTCTTCAGCCGCTTCGACAGCGCCATCGAGGTCGCGATCACTTCTTTGCTCGTCGCTTTGCCGCGAACGATTTCGAGCAGGCGCATCACGTTCGCCGGGCTGAAGTAGTGGTGGCCGATGACGAATTCGGGCCGTGACGTGGCCGACGCGATTTTATCAATGTCCAGCGTCGAAGTGTTCGAGGCCAGAATCGCGCCGGGCTTGGCTATGCGATCGAGTTCGCCGAAGACCTGCTTCTTCAACTCCATCCCTTCGAAAACGGCCTCGGTGATGATGTCGGCGTCTTCAAAACCGTCGTAGCCGAGTTGCGGCTTGATCAACGCCATTCGCTCACTCATCACTTCCTGTGTGAAGCGGCCTTTCTTGACGGAATTCTCGTAGTTTTTGCGGATCGTCGCCATCCCGCGATCCAACGCCTCCTGAGTCACCTCTCTCACGATCACCGGGATGCCGGCGTTGGCGTAATTCATCGCGATGCCGCCGCCCATCGTGCCGGCGCCGATGACCGCGGCCTTTTTAATCTCGAAAACTTCCGTGTCTTTCGACACGTCGGGAATCTTCGCGACTTCGCGCTCGCCGAAGAAGACGTGGATCATCGCCTTCGATTGATCCGAGAAGAGACATTCTTTGAAGAGTTCCGCCTCGCGAGCGCAGCCTTCCTCGAACGGGAGTTTCGTCGCGGCCTCGACGGCGTCGATCGCGGCCACCGGCGCCATCATCCCGCGCGCGGCTTTCTTCGCCTGAGCGCGCGCGGCTTCGAATATTGCGGCGTTCGTCGCCTCGTCGCCGAGCTTGTCGTTGCGCTCGCGCGTCTTCGGCGGCCTCTCGCCGCCGGCGATCTTTTCGCGCAGGAAGGCGACCGCGCCCTGCAACAAGTCGCCATCGATGATTCGGTCGACGATTCCGAACTCCAACGCTTCCTTCGCGCCGATCGGATTGCCGTCGGCGCACATCTGCGTGGCCTTGGCGACGCCCGCCAATCGCGGCAGCCGCTGCGTGCCCGCCGCGCCGGGAATTATGCCAAGTTTGACTTCGGGCTGGCCGACCTGGGCCGAGGGAGCGGCGACCCGGTAATGAAATCCCATCGCGGTCTCCAATCCGCCGCCGAAGGCCGTGCCGTGAATCGCGGCCACCATCGGCTTCGGACAATCTTCAATCGCCTTGATTAACTCCAGAAAGTTGAGGTCCCTTTTACGCTGGCCCGAGGTGATCTTGCCGAACTCCTTGATATCGGCGCCGGCGATGAACGTCCGGCCCGCGCCGATCAGCACCCCGCCCTTGATCGAATCGTCGTTATTGATCTGCTCGACAGCCGCCGCGATGCCTTCGGGCACGCCGGGGCTGAGCGCGTTGACCGGTGGGTTGTTGACGGTAATGACGCCGATTTCGCCGTCGCGGGTTAAAGACACTAGTTCGCTCATTAGCTATGCTCCTCTCAATAACAATAATCGCTGGGTCACTCAGGAACTTACCGATCGGTAGGTTACGACCACTGAAGCGGGGCGTCAAGACTTATGACGAATCAGGCCCCCGGGGTCATCTTTTTTGTTCTTCATGCGCTCGATCATCATCTGGTTGATCTGTTCGGACTGGCCGCGCGGCACGCTGAGCGTTTTCCAGTCGGTCGATTTCAGATGTTTGGCCAGGAAGATTATTTGACCGACATGCGTGGCGTAGTGTCCTAGTTGGCGATTGATCGCCTGGAGGACGGTGTGCGGCTCATGGCGGATTACCACGGTTCGCATCACGTCTTCGGGTCGCAAAGGTTCAATCGCGCCGAAGACATGTCGCCAACCCCGCTCCCACCACTCTACCACTTCGGCGCGCTTTGTATTCGCGTCAATGATGAACTCCTGGTCGCGGCGCCGGTCAGGTTTCTCGCCGTCGCTCGTCAGAAAATCCACCCACCGCGAGCGCATGTTGCCGGCCAGATGTTTGACGAGAATCGCGACGCTGTTGCTTTCCGCATCGAGCGTCACGAAGAATTGTTCGTCGTCGAGCTGTCCCATCGCGCGGTCGCCCAGCTTTTTCAGGGAGCGGAATTCGGCGATGACGTTTTCCAGGTAATGTTGCGCAAGATTTTCAGACATGAAGTGTCACGGCTCCTTATCTCGAACTATAGAGTAGATGAATTCGTCCATCACTTGATTCTGTTTAACGACGGCCTTTCGCAAACGGCCTTCGAACTGATAGCCGGCCTTTTCGAGCACGCGCATTGACGCGGGGTTCCATTCCAGCACGCCGGCGTAAATCCGGCTGAGGTTGAAATTGTCGAACGCCCATTGGGTCATCGCGCGCACGGCTTCGGTCACGACGCCGCGTCCCCAGAAGGCTTCGCCCAGCCAGTAGCCGATTTCCGCCGAGAATCGATGAATATCGCCGTTCAAAACCAGTCCGATCCCGCCGACCGCCTCGCCGTCGACGACAATGGCGAAATTGGTCCGGGGCGATTCCTCTCCCGCGCGGCGAATCCATTCACGGGCGTCCTCCGCCGTGTAAGGGTGCGGGAACCGGTCGCGCATGTTACGCCAGACGTTGTAATTGTTCGCGTGCTCGACCAGCGACTCCTCGTCGCCGGGCCGCCAGGGACGGATCACGCATGTTTTTAGTTCGATCTCCATATTTTCAAGGCGTAGTCGTATTTCATTTTCCATTCGCCATATTACATTTTTCATTCGCCATTGCCAGGGTCGCCGCTAGCCGCAATGGCGAATGAAAAATGTAATATGGCGAATGGAAAATGAATCAGAAGCCACGCGGCGGCATATTGGGCGCGCGGCGCAACCAATTGTCACTCCTGTATTCGCATGCGCCGTCAATGACATGTAGCGTGTACGCATGTCGGGATTTTGCGGAGCGATTGGCGTAGCTTAAATGCGGCAGGAGTCCGTGCAGGATGATCAGCGCCCCTTGAGTGACTTCGAGCGGGGTCAATTTGAACTCCGGCCAGGGGGAATCGTCGAGCGTTTCAAACTTCGTCCCGCCTCCGGCGGCGCGGACGAAGCGTTTCTTCAATCCGAGCTTGTGGCCGCCCGGAATCGCCCACATACAACCGTTCTCTTGCGTGGCGTCATCGATCGCGAACCAGAACCCCGTGACGCTCGGCGGTTCGGTGTAAAGGAACGTCGCGTCCTGATGGCATTCGACCTCGCCGCCGATGTTCGGTTGTTTGAAGATGTACATCGATTGTATGAGCAGCGGCTCGGCGTAACCCAGATCGCCGCAGATCGCCGCCAGCCCAGGCTTCCGCGAAAAGGCGTCAAAGACCGGGTCGAGATCGTGCAGCGCGTGCCCGATTTTATTGATCGAGCGCTCCTTGGCGTATCGCAAGCCGGCGTCGGGAGCGAAAGCCTCTTCTTCAAAAAAGAAACGGATCTTGTCGCCGGAGTCGAGGAAGTAATCGTCGCTCACGCGAGTCTGCTCGCGGGTCGAAAAGATCGAGGCGCCGCCTCGCGGGTCGAAATCGCGGACGAGCTCTTCGGCGCGGCGCTTCAATCGCTCACACTCTTCACGGCCGGCGAAGTCTCCGATCACGAGGAACCCGTCGCGTTCGTATGAGGCGAGTTGTTGCGTCGAAAGTGCGATCATAACCGTGGCGCGGACTTATGGTCTTTGAAAAAATAGCGCAACCAGATTCCGCTGACGATGTGGCGCGAGTTGTTTACTCGCGCCGCCCTGCGGCCGAAGCGGCGCGAGTAAACAACTCGCGCCACACTTGTTGTTGCATTTATTTCTCAAAGACCATTAGTCTGTCCATAGTATGAATTGAGTACGGACA
>Ga0081455_10006436_pt1 | contig 12590 bp, 8 predicted proteins | sample TabmetS3T2R1_FD_70207 | JGI IMG/M metagenome (GOLD analysis project Ga0081455, IMG submission 70207) | Tabebuia heterophylla rhizosphere microbial communities from the University of Puerto Rico - S3T2R1 | ecosystem: Host-associated > Plants > Roots > Rhizosphere ... | reverse complement strand
GGCGAGTCGATAGCCGCGATTGCGGATCGCTTCCATGGGCGTCCCGAGATTGCGCAGCGCATTCGCCGCTTTCCACACCGCACTGCGAGTGACTCCGAGCGTGCGCGCGAGCTCTTCGCCCGAATGAAACGCGCCGTCACTCAGCTTCGCGAACACGCGCGCAACGAGCGGCGCCGCATCCTGCCCGGCGGCGCGGCGCGGCGGGCGTTTGGCTGTCGCCTTACGAGGTGCGGCCACGGCCGAAGAGCCACAAACGCCGCGCGCGCGGCTCACGGCCGGCGCGCATGCGCGCGATGTTGGTTCGATGAGTGAACACGACGAGGAGCGTGATGGCGATGCCAAAGGTGAGCAGAGGAACCCGCGGCTCCATGCCGGCGATATCGACGTACGCGGACACGGATGCGGCGGCGACCATCGATGCGAGCCCGACGAATCCGAACAGCATCGTCATCACGAGCCAGGTGAGCAGCACCGCGAGGAGCAGCATGACATCGAGCCCGAACAACACGCCGACGAGTGTCGCGACGCCTTTGCCGCCCCGAAAGCCATGCCACAGCGGATAGATGTGCCCGACGATCGCCGCCAATCCGCACGCGACCGGTAACCACTCGCTCCACATCGCGGCGCTCGCGCCCGCGAGTCCGAGCGCCGACGAGGGTAGCGGCGCGATCAAGCGTGTCGCGACGATACCTTTGCCGATGTCGATGAGTAGCACCCAGAACGCAAACGCCTTGCCTTGGGTGCGCAGCGCATTCGTGCTGCCGGCGTTGCCGCTGCCGAGCGTGCGGATGTCCACGCCGCCGCGCAGTCGGCCCACGATGAGGCTGCCGATCAGCGACCCGAGCAGATAGCTCGCGACGACCTTGACGAGCAACTCGGTCACGACGGCAAGAACACCTCGGCGAGCATGCACCGCACGCTGCCGCCGCCGAGCATTTCGATCGTGGGGATCGGCGCCGCCAGCACTGCGTCCGTGCATGCGCTGAGACGCGCGAATGCCTCCGGCTTCAGCGCACGGCGCGCACTTGCCGACATCACCAGGACTCGGCAGTCGCCGAGCGCTTCGTCCCAGCTCGCGAGCTCGAGCATGTTGCCCGCGAATTGTTCGATTTCGTCGAGCCCGATCTCGATGACCTCGCGGCCAGTGGACTGCAGGCGTTCCAGCACCCGCGCGCGATCGGCCGGAACGATCGCACCTGTTCCGGCGACGATTGCGCGCTCACCAATGCACAGCAGTACGTTCGTGTGATAGATCGGCTTGCCCGCACGATCCAGCGAAGTGAAGAGCACCGGCTCATAACCGAGCTCGTGCGACCACTCCTTCACCACATCGGGATCGGTGCGCGGCGAGAGGCTTGCGTACGCCACTTGGTTCACGTGATCGAGCACGAGACTGCCGGTGCCTTCGAGACAACGCCCCTGCGTCTCGTGATGTGTGAGATCGACGATCTGCGTGATGTTGAACCCGGTGCGCTCCGCGACTTCGTCCACCACTTCGCGCCGCCGCTCGCGGCGCCGATTCTCGGTGTGCATCGGGTAGAGCACGACCGTGCCGTCCTCGTGAAAACTCACCCAGTTGTTCGGGAAGATCGCATCGGGCTTCGCGGGCGCTGGCGTGTCTTCGACTGCGCACACGCAAACGCCTTCACTTTCCAGAGCGCGCACGAGTTGCTGAAATTCCGCGCGGGCACGCTCGTTGCTCGACGCGCCGGTGACAGCCGTTCGCTGCTGCATCGAATTCGTCGCAGCCGTCTCCGGGTTGTAATCGAACGCCGCTGGCCTAATCATCAGCACGGCGCCCGCGCACTGCTCAGTCAACGCAATCCCCTCATGCCCTCAGACTCCGCACCGCTCGTGGTCGGCACGGACCGCGGCCTCTACTGCCCGCCGGGCGATTTCTATATCGACCCCTGGCAGCCGGTGCAGACGGCCGTCATCACGCATGCGCATGGCGATCATCTCCGCCACGGCAGCGCGCGCTACATTCTCGCACGTCCGGGCCTCGCCATCGCCCAGCACCGCTTGGGCAGCGGAAATACCGTGACGGCGTTCGACTACGGTACGTCCTTCTCGATCGACGCGGCCCGAGTTTCGCTGCATCCGGCCGGGCACATCCTCGGGGCCGCGCAGGTGCGCGTCGAGCACGACGGCCAGGTCTGGGTCGTTTCGGGGGACTACAAGCGGCAGCCCGACCCCACTTGCGGGAGCTTCGAGCAGCTCGAATGCGACGTGTTCATCAGCGAAGCGACCTTCGCGCTACCCGTGTATCAGTGGACGCCGACGCCCCGGGTGGTCGAGGAAATCGTGCGCTGGTGGCGCACGAATCGGGAGCGTGGGATTGCATCGACGCTGTTCTGTTACGCGCTCGGCAAATCGCAGCGGGTAATGGCGGAGTTGCTCGCGTTCACGAATGAGCCGGTCTATTTGCATGGCGCGGTCGCTGCGCTGACGGACGTCTATCGGCGCGCCGGTGTTGCGATGGTGCCTACGCTCACGGCGACGACAGAGAAGAAGACAGATTATCGAGGCGCGCTGATCATCGCGCCGCCGAGCGCTGCCGGCACGCCGTGGATGCGCCGCTTCGGCGAACACTCGAGCGGCTTCTGTTCGGGCTGGATGCGCGTGCGCGGTGACCGCCGGCGCCGCGGGTACGACCGCGGCTTCGTCATCTCCGATCACGCGGATTGGCCCGCGCTACTCGAAACCTGCTTGGCGACGCGCGCCCGGCGCGTGCTGCTCACTCACGGTTACTCGGACGCGCTCGCGCGTTATCTGAACGAGCGCGGTGTGTCCGCCGGCGCGCTGACCACTGCTTTCGGAGCCGAAGAGTAGTGCGCGAGTTCGCGGAGCTGTACGACGAGATCGACACGACGACGTCGACGAATCTCAAAGTCGCCGCGATGGTGCGCTACCTTCGCGCGGCGCCGCCCGCGGATGCGGCGTGGGCCGCGTACATTCTTTCCGGCCGGCGCCTGAAGCGCTTCATCGGGCCGGCGCTCTTGTCACGCTGGCTGATCGAGGCATCGGGAATGCCGGAGTGGCTCGTCTCCGAGTCGTACTCTGCGGTCGGCGACATGGCCGAAACGATCGCCCTGCTGATCTCGTCCGAGACCGCTGCCGGCGCGGCGACGGACGTGCCGCTCGCCGACTGGATCGACGGACGCTTGCTGCCGCTGCGGGAAGCGGACGAGCCCGAACAGCGTGAAGCCATCGTGACCTGGTGGCGCACGTTGCCCTATCGCGAGTGCTTTCTGCTCAACAAGCTGCTCACCGGTGAGCTCCGCGTCGGCGTGTCGGAGCTGCTCGTCACGCGCGCGCTGGCCGAAGTGCTCGACATTTCGCGCGCGGATGTGGCTCGGCGAATGATGGGCGAGTGGCGGCCGAGCGCCGCTTTCTGGGAAGGACTCGCGTCGGGCGAAGCGCCTGCGAGCGATCCATCGGCGCCCTATCCGTTCTACCTCGCTTCACCGCTGGAAGAGGACGTGGCCACGCTCGGCGCGCCTGCCGCGTGGCAGATCGAGTGGAAGTGGGATGGCATTCGCGGCCAACTGATCCGGCGTCAGGGGAGGTGCTTCATCTGGTCACGCGGCGAGGATATCGTGACGGAGCGCTTTCCGGAGATCGTCGCAGCCGCCGCGTGGCTGCCGGATGGCGTCGTGCTCGACGGCGAGCTCGTTGCATGGCGCGACGGGGCGGTGCGGCCCTTCGCGGATCTGCAGCAGCGGATCGGCCGCAAGAAGCTCACGCCGGCGATCCTCGAACGCGTACCGGTTCGATTCCTCGCGTACGACGTGCTCGAGCAGGACCATGTGGATATTCGCGAGTTGCCGCTGAGCGAGCGGCGCGCGCGGCTCGAAGCGCTGCTTGCGGGCGCGCCCGAGGTGTTGTCCCTCTCACCGATCGTCGGCGCCAGGACGTGGGAGGAATTGGCGCTGATGCGCGATGAGTCTCGCACCCGCAGTGTCGAAGGATTGATGCTCAAGGCGCGTGGTTCGCCTTACGGCACTGGGCGGCAGCGAGGCTCGTGGTGGAAGTGGAAGATCGAGCCCTATTCGTTCGACGCCGTGATGGTGTACGCGCAACCGGGCCACGGCCGGCGTTCGAATCTCTACACGGATTACACGTTCGGCGTGTGGAGCGGCGAGGAGCTCGTGCCGGTTGCGAAGGCGTACTCGGGCCTGAGCAACAGCGAGATCTCGGAGCTCGACAAGTGGATTCGCGCGCACACGATCGAGAAGTTCGGGCCGGTGCGCGCCGTCGAGCCGACGCAGGTCTTCGAGCTCGCGTACGAAGGGATCGCCGAGTCGACGCGCCACAAGTCGGGAATTGCCCTGCGTTTTCCGCGCATTGTGCGCCGTCGGAACGACAAGCCGGCGCGTGAGGCGGATACGCTCGAGACCCTGCAGGCCGTGCTGCAGACTCAGCGTCCGTAACTGCCGGTCGCGTCGAGCGTCTGGAGCATCGAGTCGTCCGTAAGATCGAGTGGGGCGCCGTTCAGGAACGGGCGGCATTGCGAGGCCGGCGTCGGCTTTGCGAACAAGAATCCTTGCGCCAGATTGCAGTGGAGCTGTCGCAACTTCTCGAGCTGCTGCCAGCCTTCGATGCCCTCGGCCACGACCTGGATGTTCAGGTGGCGCGCCATCGCGATGATCGCGCCGACGATGGCGAGGTCGCTCATGTCCGTGACCAGATCGCGCACGAAGCTGCGGTCGATCTTCACGTAGTCCACGCGCCAGCGTTTCAGATACGAGAGACTCGAGTAGCCGGTGCCGAAATCGTCGATGGCGATGCGTACGCCGAGCTCGCGCAGCTGCGAGATCGCATCCTCGCTCGATTCCCCGTTGCGCGAATCGCGATGCTCGAAGACGGCGCTCTCGGTGAGCTCCACCTGCAGCATGCTCGTCTTCAGGCCGTGAATCTGTGTGAGGCGGCGGATGGTCCCGGGCAGGTCGGAGCGCTGCAGCTGCACGGCCGAGATGTTCACGGCGACCGGTACGGGCTGCCAGCCCGCCTCGCGCCAGCGCGCGGCATCCTCCATCACCCGCTCGAGCACGAACTCACCGATCGGCACGATGAGGCCGGTCTCTTCGGCCACGCCGATGAAGCGGCCGGGCGCGACGAAGCCGTGCAGCGGATGCTTCCACCGCAGCAGCGCTTCGAGCCCCATCACTCGATGCGATTCGATGTCGATGATCGGCTGATAGTGCACGTCGAGGTGCTTCTGCTCGATGGCGGAACGCAGGCTCGCCTCGACGGCGATGCGCTCTTTCAGCTTGCGATCCATCGCGGGGCTGAAGAGCTGAAAATTGTTTCGGCCGCGGTCCTTCGCTTGGTACATGGCGGTGTCCGAATGACGCAGCAGCTCGCCGACGTCCGCGCCGTCGCGCGGATACATGCTCACGCCGATGCTCACCGTCGTCACGAGCGGACGCCCGTCGACGACGACGGGCTCGCCTAGCGCGCCGTTGATGCGACTCGCCGTCTCGTTGACGAAGGTCGCGCCTTTCACGTTCTTCAGCACGACGATGAACTCATCGCCCCCCATGCGCACGACGTCGTCCTCGTTGCGCACGGTCGCGCGAATGCGTTGCGCGACGGTTTTCAGCAGCTTGTCGCCGACTTCGTGGCCGCGCGAATCGTTGATGTGCTTGAAACGGTCGAGATCGAGGAACAGCACCGCGAGGAGCGAGCCGGTGCGCTTCGCCTCGGCGATCGCTTCAGGCAAGTGCGCGGCGAGATAGAGGCGATTGGGCAGGCCGGTGAGCTGATCGTGATGCGCGAGATGATCGAGGTGCTGCTGCTTCTCGAGCAATTGACTCTCGATCTTGCGCCGGAGCGTGACGTCGTTACTGCGCAGCGCGAGGAGCGCGCGACCGTCGGATTCGAAGAGGTGCCCGGCGACTTCGATGTCGGCGAGCGTACCGTTCTTGCAGCGTTGGCGAACGGAGAGGGGGATGCGCGGATCGGGGCTGCGCAGCTTCGCATGCAACGCGTCGCTCTCGCCGGTCTCGTCGAACAACACCTGCGAGAGGGGCATGCCGCGGAGCTCATCTAGTGTGTAGCCGAGGGTGCGAAGCGCGGCGGCGTTGGCGGTGAGAATGCGGTAGCCCCCGACTTCCGCGATCAGCAGGCTGTTCGGCGATTGCTCCACGGCCTCGAGAAAGTGCGGACTCCCCACGCGCCGCGCGGGACCGCTCCGTCTCCTTTTGAGTACTGCCAGCGCCAGCAACACGCCGAGCACGAACGCCGCGCCGACGCAGGCGAAATTGACCGAGCTCCCTTGCATAAGATGATGCCGGCGCGCAGCCGCGCACGCCCTCGGGCGCTAGTGCGACCTGCTTCACACTCCTCGCTGACGAACCCGCGGCAGTCTGTCTTATGGCATCGCGGTGTGTACGTGCGCCGCGCACACTTCCGCCTGCGACCAAGGTCGCTTGCCCTATGTTAGGGCAGGTTCGCGCACCACGTTGCACGTGTCGCCGACGGCTAACGTCGCGCCGACGCCGGCCGCAATGACGGCATTTTCGCCGAACGTCACGCCCATGAGATCGCGATCGAAGCGGAACTTGCGCAGCACCGGCAGAGGATTGGTCGAGGGCTCGCCGGTGCGCTGATCGGTCGAGGTGATGACGCACCGAGTGCAAGGCTTTACCAATCGCAGCGTGACGTTGCCGAATTCGAGCCGATCGATGTGGTCTTCGGCGAATGGCTCGAGACCCTCGAGCACGACGTTGGGACGAAAACGCTCGAGCGGCACGGGCTCGGGCATGCGGGTATTCAGCTCCGCGAGCGACGCGAGATTGACGACGAGAATCGGGAAGCCGTCGGTGAAGGACACCGGCGCGGGTGTGGGCGCCGCGTATTGCGCGCTCGCTTGCCGATCGAGAATCGGTGAAATGCGCAGCAGGCGCGCTTCCATCCCCACGGCTCGCGTAAGCCAGTCGGCAGCGGCATCGCCTTGGTCGAGCGCGGTGATCGCGTTCTTCCACACTTCGGCGGGGCGCGCGTCGCCATCGGGCTGCAGCGGCACCACGAGCGGCGGCTGATCCGGCGCGCGCAACGTCAGAACGTCGGCACCGATCTCGGTGTCGATGCGCGCGAGGCGTGGCTGCGTACGCTGACTCATGAACACGCCGTTGGGGCTCGCGGCCATCCAGTGCCGATCCCATTCGAACCCGGTCGCGGCGAGGCGCACTTGCGTCTTCGGAATCGCGCGAGTGGATTTCACCGGATAGATGAAGAGATGACGGATGACGGCGTTCACGAGCGGGCTCGCTTCAGAATGAATTCGTGGTCGACGGTCTTGCCGACGGGAAACCCGTACTCGCCGCACTTCACGAAGCCGTAACGTCCGTACAAGCGCTGCGCACCGTAGTTCTCGGACCAAACGCCGACATACAACGGATCACGGCCGGTGCGGACCAGCCATTCGAGCGCGATGTCCATCAGTCGCGTGCCGATGCGGGCGTTGTGGTACTTCGAATAGACGTAGAGCTGTTGCACTTCTCCCGCGCTGGGTTCGAGGTTCTCGACCGGCAATTTGCAGCGGCCCACGACGATGAAGCCGGCGGGCTGGTTGTCGACCATCGCGAACCACACACCCATGGCCGGATCCGTGAGTTGCTTGCGCGAGCTGTCGACGGCGTAGGTTTTGGTGAGATACGCCTGTAGATCCTCGGGTGGATAGAGGTGACCGAACGTTTCGACGAACGTTGCGGCGGCAATTTTGCTGAGTGCGGCCGCATCGTCGGCGGTAGCGCGACGGACGGTCGGGAGCGTGAGAGGAGACGGCTCGTTCATAGTCCTAGCGTACCCGGACTCAACTGGCTCACGCGTGTCGCTTCGGCGGGAAGCGGCGTGGGCTCGGCGCGTCGAGCGCCCTCCGGGCGGTGCGAAGCACGTCCGGACTAGGTGGGGCCGCGCGCAGCGGCTGCGCCACGCGGACTCAGCTGTGGATGTAGCTCTCCAGCTGTTCGATCGTTTGCTTCTGATCCTCGATCACCGCCTTCACCAGGTCGCCGATTGAGATGACGCCGACCACACGGCCCCGCTCCACGACGGGGAGATGGCGAATGCGACGTTCGGTCATGAGGCGCATGCAATCGTCGACCGTCTCTTTCGGCGAGACGGTATGAACGGGCGTGCTCATGATTTGGCCCACGGGCGTGTCGCGCGACGAGCGGCCCATCAGGATGACCTTCCTCGCGTAGTCACGCTCTGAAACGATGCCGACGAGCTCATCGCCCTTCATCACCAGCAGCGCGCCGACGTGGCGCTCAGCCATCTGCCGAATCGCCTCGAGGACCGGGTCGTCGGGCCCGACGCAATAGAGCGCCGCGCCCTTGCGGTCGAGAAGCTGTTTTACGCTCGCCATGGCTAACCTCCCCGTAGCGTCCGCTGGGGAGTCAGATTACGCCTCGGACGCGAGAAATCGAAAGGGCAGCGGCAACCGAGCGCCTCACGGAGGTTGGAGCAGAGGTCGAAGGCGGAGGTCGGAGGCCGTCAGGGAAGCCCCGCTCCTTTAGCGCGTTGAAGGCTGACAGAGGCACGACATCCGGTCAGCGCGCGCCGCCGCCCCACCCCGGCAACCCCCGTCAAATCGCTGGCCGAAGGCCATAAAAAAAGGAAAAAGCCCCTGAAGTCTTTCACGACCTCAGGGGCTTTTCGGTTTAGAGCCTGGCAGTGACCTACTCTGGCATGCCCGTGAGAGCACACTACCATCGGCGCGGAGCGTTTTCACTTCCGAGTTCGGAATGGGATCGGGTGGTTCCCGCTCGCTATTGCCACCAGGCGAACTGTTTCGATGCACGCGCCGACGAAGCCGACTCGTACACCGCAATCCGGAGTCCATCGTCGCAGCGTGTTCAGCACTGCAACGATGGTGTTTTCTGTTCTGACGCTTGTCGCGTTCAACGTTGTGGAGTTGCTCCACTTCGCATCACTCAAGCCGTCAAACTGCTTGAGGTTATATGGTCAAGCCTCACGGGCAATTAGTACTGGTTAGCTGAAGTCATTACTGACCTTACACACCCAGCCTATCAACCAAGTCGTCTACTTGGGCCCTTCAGGGGAGTCGAGCTCCCAGGGAGATCTAATCTTGGGGGGGGCTTCCCGCTTAGATGCTTTCAGCGGTTATCCCGTCCGCACATAGCTACCCGGCAGTGCCACTGGCGTGACAACCGGAACACCAGAGGTGCGTCCATCCCGGTCCTCTCGTACTAAGGACAGCTCACCCTCAAATCTCCAACGGCTACGGAAGATAGGGACCAAACTGTCTCACGACGTTTTGAACCCAGCTCGCGTACCACTTTAATCGGCGAACAGCCGAACCCTTGGGACCTGCTACAGCCCCAGGATGTGATGAGCCGACATCGAGGTGCCAAACTCCTCCGTCGATGTGGACTCTTGGGAGGAATAAGCCTGTTATCCCCGGAGTACCTTTTATCCGTTGAGCGATGGCCCTTCCATACAGAACCACCGGATCACTATGACCTGCTTTCGCACCTGCTCGACTTGTCAGTCTCGCAGTCAAACACCCTTATGCCATTGCACTCTGTGCGCGATGACCGACCGCGCTGAGGGTATCTTTGCACTCCTCCGTTACTCTTTGGGAGGAGACCGCCCCAGTCAAACTACCCACCATACAGTGTTCCCAGCCCGGATTACGGGCCAAGGTTAGAACTCCGACATTATCAGGGTGGTATTTCAACGTTGCCTCCACAAGAGCTAGCGCCCCTGCTTCAAAGGCTCCCACCTATCCTACACAGACAAGGTCAAAGTTCAGTGTAAAGCTGTAGTAAAGGTTCACGGGGTCTTTCCGTCTTTCCGCAGCTACGCCGCATCTTCACAGCGATTTCAACTTCACTGAGTCTCGGGTCGAGACAGTGTGGCCAGCGTTACGCCATTCGTGCAGGTCGGAACTTACCCGACAAGGAATTTCGCTACCTTAGGACCGTTATAGTTACGGCCGCCGTTTACCGGGGCTTCGATCAGGAGCTTCGCCTTGCGGCTGACCCCATCAATTAACCTTCCGGCACCGGGCAGGCGTCAGACCCTATACATCCACTTTCGTGTTCGCAGAGTCCTGTGTTTTTGATAAACAGTCGCAGCCCCCGATTACCTGTGACCTCTATGAGCTCAGGGAGTAAATCCCTTCACCCAAGGAGGCATACCTTCTCCCGAAGTTACGGTATCAATTTGCAGAGTTCCTTAACCCGAGTTCTCTCAAGCGCCTTAGCAGATTATCTGCTCACCCACCAGTGTCGGTTTACGGTACGGACGATGATTACCTGAAGCTTAGAGACTTTTCCCGGAAGCGTGGCATCAGTCACTTCGAGGACCGAAGTCCTCTCGTACTCAGTTCTCGGGGATAGCTGTACTCCGGATTTTCCAGGAATACACCCCTACGGCCTTGAACGGCACTGCTGCCGCCGACCTAGCCTTCTCCGTCATCCCATCGCAGTAACCATCGGTGCAGGAATGTTAACCTGCTTTCCATCGACTACGCTTTTCAGCCTCGCCTTAGGATCCGACTCACCCTCAGCCGATTAACGTGGCTCAGGAAACCTTGGGTTTTCGGCGAGCGGGTTTTTCACCCGCTTTAACGTTACTCATGTCAGCATTCGCACTTCTCATACCTCCAGCAAACCTCACAGTTCACCTTCGCAGGCTTAGAGAACGCTCCCCTACCGCGTGCACGCCCGAAGGCATACACACCCATAGCTTCGGTGCTCGGCTTAGCCCCGTTAAATCTTCCGCGCGAGCCGACTAGACCAGTGAGCTATTACGCTTTCTTTAAAGGATGGCTGCTTCTAAGCCAACCTCCTGGCTGTCTATGCCTTCTCACATCGTTTACCACTTAGCCGAAACTTTGGGACCTTAGCTGATGGTCTGGGTTATTTCCCTTTTCACGACGGACGTTAGCACCCGCCGTGTGTCTCCCGAGTATTACTTCTGGGTATTCGGAGTTTGCATGGAGTTGGTAGACCGAGGTGGTCCCCTTCTCCAAACAGTGCTCTACCCCCCAGAGTATTGACTCGAGGCACTACCTAAATAGCTTTCGGGGAGAACCAGCTATCGCCAGCCTTGATTAGCCTTTCACTCCTATCCACACCTCATCGACGTACTATTGCAACAGTAGTTCGTTCGGACCTCCAGCCAGTGTTACCTGGCCTTCATCCTGGACATGGATAGATCGACTGGCTTCGGGTCTATTCCCAGCGACTGTGACGCCCGTTTAAGACTCGGTTTCCCTACGGCTCCCCTATTCGGTTAGCCTCGCCACTGAAAATAACTCGCTGACCCATTATACAAAAGGTACGCCGTCACCCCTTGCGGGGCTCCGACTGCTTGTACGCATACGGTTTCAGGTTCTATTTCACTCCCCTCACCGGGGTTCTTTTCGCCTTTCCCTCACGGTACTGGTTCACTATCGGTCGGTAGAGAGTATTTAGCCTTCGAGGATGGTCCCCCGATGTTCAGACAAGATTGCACGTGTCTCGTCCTACTCTTCGTTGCTCATCGACTTGTGCTTTCGCCTACAGGGCTATCACCTACTATGGCCAGACTTTCCAGACTGTTCCGCTAGCACTCATCGAATTACCACAACTGGGCTGGTCCCCGTTCGCTCGCCACTACTAAGGGAATCTCGGTTGATTTCTTTTCCTCCGGTTACTGAGATGTTTCAATTCACCGGGTTCGCTTCTCACACCTATGAATTCAGTGTGAGATACCCCTTGCGGGGTGGGTTGCCCCATTCGGAAATCGCCGGGTCACAGGTTGTTTGCCACCTCGCCGACGCTTATCGCAGGCTACCACGTCCTTCATCGCCTTCTACCGCCAAGGCATCCACCATGTGCGCTTAGTCGCTTGACCATATAACCCCAAGAAGTTTGGGGCCATATCTACCTAAGACTGAGCTGATCTCTCACATTGCGAACGCGACATTTCCAACTCGAAAATTGAAGAACAATTTCGCTTTGAAAACTTAGCGTCAAAACAAAAAACTTTCCGGATTGTTAAAGAGCAACAGCTATCGCAAAAGGATAACTGCGCAAAAGGGTAAGTTGCTGAAAGCAGCGAGAGCTGGTGGAGCCAACCGGGATCGAACCGGTGACCTCCTGCTTGCAAAGCAGGCGCTCTCCCAGCTGAGCTATGGCCCCTGATGACGAGTTGTCTTCAGCCTGAATGGCGTTTGGTGGGTCTGGGAGGAGTTGCACCCCCGACCTCACCCTTATCAGGGGTGCGCTCTAACTAACTGAGCTACAGACCCAAACTTCTGCAGCCCCATGAAAAGAAGAGCTCGCGGGCCGCCGCTTGCTTTCAGGCAGGTAACTTGAGTGGGAACTCGCGCTTCAGTCTAAGTGCGGTTCTCTTGAAAGGAGGTGATCCAGCCGCACGTTCCCGTACGGCTACCTTGTTACGACTTCACCCCAGTCATTGACCACACCGTGGTAGGCGCCCCCCTTGCGGTCAGGCTACCTGCTTCTGGTGCAATCAACTCCCATGGTGTGACGGGCGGTGTGTACAAGACCCGGGAACGTATTCACCGCAGCAATGCTGATCTGCGATTACTAGCGATTCCGACTTCA
>Ga0081455_10006435_pt1 | contig 12590 bp, 15 predicted proteins | sample TabmetS3T2R1_FD_70207 | JGI IMG/M metagenome (GOLD analysis project Ga0081455, IMG submission 70207) | Tabebuia heterophylla rhizosphere microbial communities from the University of Puerto Rico - S3T2R1 | ecosystem: Host-associated > Plants > Roots > Rhizosphere ... | reverse complement strand
CGCGGGCGGGTTCACCGGGGGTGACACCGGCCTGATCCTCGGTGCCGGAGGCACCGCGGCCGCGACCGTGGTGGCGTTCGCGGCGCTCGGTGTCCGGCGCGCGGTGCTCGTGGTCCGCGACCCGGCGCGGGCGCGGGAGACCGTCGAGGCGGCGGGCCGGGCCGGGGTCGAGGCCGACGTGCGCATGTGGGCCGAGGCGGACTTCGGCGAGCTCGCCGCAGACTCGGCGGTGCTGGTGAGCACGGTGCCGCCGGCGGCGGTCGCGGAGCACGCGGCGGCGCTGGCGACGGCGCCGTGCGTGCTCGACGTGATCTACCATCCGTGGCCGACGCCGCTGGCCGAGGCGGCCGCCGCCCGTGGTGGCCGGGTGGCCACCGGGCTGGACATGCTGTTGCACCAGGCCTTCGGGCAGGTCGAGCACTTCACCGGCCGGCCGGCCCCGCGCGAGGCGATGCGGGACGCGCTCCGCGACGCGACCGGGCACATCCTGCCGCTGCCGCTGGACTAGCGTTGTCGCCATGAAGATCGTGGTGCTGGACGACTATCAGGACGTCGCGCGGAGCCTCGCGGACTGGGATTCGCTGAACGCCGACGTCGAGGTGATCACCTCCTACATCGGCGACCACGACGAGCTGGTGCGGCGGCTGGCCGGCGCCGAGGTCGTCGTCGCGATGCGGGAACGCACCCGGTTCACCGCCGAGCTGCTGGAGCGGCTGCCCGATCTGAAGTTCCTCGTCTCGACCGGCCGCCGGAACGCGGCGATCGATCTCAAGGCCACGGAGCGGCTCCGCATCACCGTCTCCGGCACCGGTTACCTGCCGCACCCGACGGCCGAGCACACCTGGGCGCTCATCCTCGCTGCGCAGCGCAACCTGGAGGTCGAACTGGCCGCCATGCGTGACGGTGCGTGGCAGTCCACTGTGGGCATCGGTCTGCACGGCCTGACGCTCGGCCTGCTCGGCCTCGGCAATCTGGGGCAACGGGTCGCGAAAGTCGGGCAGGCGTTCGGCATGGAAGCCATCGCGTGGAGCCAGAACCTGACCGCGGAACGGGCCGCCGAGCACGGCGTGACCGCCGTGTCCAAAGAGGACCTGTTCGGCAGTGCCGACGTTCTGTCGGTCCACCTGGTATTGAGCAAGCGTACGCGCGGGTTGGTGGGAGCGGCCGAGCTCGCCGCGATGAAGCGGGGCGCGCTGCTGGTCAACACCTCGCGCGGTCCGATCATCGAGGAGCAGGCGCTGCTGGACGCGCTGCGGGACCACCGGATCCGGGCCGCACTGGACGTGTACGACATCGAACCGCTGCCCGCCGATCACCCCCTGCGCGCGATGCGCAACGCGACACTGACACCGCACCTAGGCTACGTGACGCGGGAGGTGTACGAGATCTTCTACCGCGACGCGGTGGAGGACATCGCCGCCTGGCGAGCGGGGAACCCGGTCCGGGTCATGACCCTCTGACGCCCCGCTCCGGCCCGCGTCAGCCGCGGAGTTCGGCGAGCACCGCGTCGGTGAACGGGGGCCACGCCTCGATCGCCCACGGGCCGAAGTCGAGGTCGGTCAGTACGACGCACGCGGCACCGGCATCCGGGTCCACCCAGAGGAACGTGCCGGACTGGCCGAAGTGCCCGAACGTGCGCGGCGAGCTGTCCGCTCCGGTCCAGTGTGGACTCTTGTGGTCGCGGATCTCGAAGCCTAGCCCCCAGTCGTTGGGTTTCTGGTGTCCCAGGCCCGGAAGCACGCCGGTCAACCCGGGGAACGCGACGGACGTCGCCTCGTGCAGCGTCGCCGGGGCGAGCAGCTTCGGCGCCTGCAGTTCGGCCGCGAACCGCGCCAGGTCGTCCACAGAGGACACGCCGCCGGCGCCGGGCGAGCCGGCCAGGCGGGTCGAGGTCATGCCGAGCGGGGCGAGCAGTGCCTCGGACAGGTAGTCGGCGAACGGGATGCCCGAGTGCTCCGCCAGTGCCTCGCCGAGGACGCCGAAACCGGCGTTGGAGTACATCCGCCGCGTGCCGGGCCGGGCCATCACCCGCTCGGAGTCGAAGCCGAGCCCCGCGGTGTGCGCGAGCAGGTGCCGGATCGTCGAACCCTCCGGCCCGGCAGGCGTGTCGAGCTCGACCACACCCTCCTCGATGGCGATCAGGGCCGTGTACGCCGTGAGCAGCTTGGTCACCGAGGCCAGCCGGAACGTCCGCGCGGTGTCGCCGTGGGTGCCCGCCACCGTCCCGTCCGCCCGCACGACGGCCGCCGCCGCGTGCGGCGCCGGCCACTGATCGATCCGCTCCAGGCTGCGCATACCCGTCAGCCTAAACGGCGGCCGTCCCGTGCCGGGGACGGCCGCCGCCGGATCAGGCGTCGAGGTCGCCGGCGACCAGTTCGGCGACCGCGTCGACCGCGGCCTGCGCACCGTCGCCCTCCGCGGCGATGATCACCTCCTCGCCGTGGCCCGCCGCCAGGGTCATCAGGCTGAGCATGCTGCCGGCGGGCACCGGGCCCGCGCCCTCCTTCGCGATCGTGACCGGCACCGCCTGGGCGGCCGCGACCTTCGCGACCAGCGCGGCGGGCCGGGCGTGCAGGCCCACCTTGCTGGCGACCGTCACACGTCGTTGCGCCATCGTCTTCCTCTCTCAGCCGGCCGTGTTCGCCGCGGCGGATTGTTCGGCGTCTTCCTCCCGGCCGGGCGTGCGCAGGTTCCACTTCGTGATGACCCACCGGAACAGGAAGTAGTAAACGGCCGCGTAGACCAGGCCGATCGGGATCAGCAGCCACGCCCGGTGCGCCGCCGGCGCGGTCGAGTTCAGCGCGAAGTCGATGGCGCCGGCCGAGAACGAGAACCCCAGGTGGATGTCCAGCGCGTTGCAGATCGCCAGCGACAGCCCGGTGAGCACCGCGTGGATCAGGTACAGCGGCCACGCCACGAACATGAACGCGAACTCGATCGGCTCGGTCACGCCGGTCAGGAAGGAGGTGAACGCCCCGGCGATCATGATGCCACCGACGACCTTGCGCTGCCCCGGCTTCGCGGTCTGCCAGATCGCCAGCGCGGCGGCGGGCAGGGCGAACATGAAGATCGGGAAGAACCCCGTGGTGAACGCGCCGGCGTGCGGGTCGCCGTTGAAGAAGTTGGTGATGTCGCCGCCGTCGAAGATGAACCACACCGGCACGTTGATCAGCTGGTGCAGGCCGACCGGCAGCAGCAGGCGGTTGAGCAGGCCGTACACGCCGCCACCCGCGACGGCGTTGCCGGTGACCATGTCGCCGAGCCACTGGATCCCGTGGTCCACGGCGGGGAAGATCAGGCCGAAGACGACACCGATCAGGAGCAGCACCACCGAGTTGATGATCGGCACGAACCGCCGGCCGCCGAAGAACGCCAGGTACGGCGGGAGCTTCACGCGGTGGAACCGCTGCCACAGCACCGCGGTCACCAGGCCGACGACGATGCCGCCGAGCACGCTGTAGGGCCACCGGATCGGCTGCAGGTACCAGCCTTCCTTGAAGCCCTCCAGGTCGCTGATCGGCGCGAACACCTGGACGACCTTGTTGAACACCACAAATCCGACCACGGCGGCGACCCCGGTCGAGCCGTCCCCCTTGCGCGCGAACCCGACGGCGATGCCGACCGCGAACAGCAACGGCAGCCAGTCGAACAGGCCACCGCCCGCCGCCGCGAGCACGGCCGCGACCTTGTCCCAGCCGAGACCGTCCTTACCGAGCAGGTCGTCCTGGCCGAGCCGGCTCAGCAGGCCGGCGGCGGGCAGTGTGGCGATGGGCAGCATGAGGCTGCGGCCGAAGCGCTGCAGCCCCGCCATCCCCCTGCCTTTTCCCTTTGTTCCGTCCGTGATGGTGGCGCTCACGGGTTACCTCCGTGTTCGGCGGGGACTGTCCGGTCCAGTTGCATGGTCACCTCGTACCGGTCGCCCCGGTACCACGAGGTCATGTCCTCCACGGGGACTCCGGACGCGCTGGAGACCCGGCGGAAGACCAGGAGCGGGTCGCCGGTGCGGATGCCGAGCAGCCGCGCGGTCTCCCGGTCCGCCGCTTCCGACCACACGGTTTGCCGGGCGTGGTCCAAGCGGAGGTCGTAGCGCTGCGCGAGTTGCTCGTACAGCGAGGAGGCCAGGTCCAGATCCGGCAGCCCGGGCACCCGGCGGGGGTGGTACCAGCCACGTTCGACGGCCAGCGGTGTGCCGTCCGCGCGGCGCCGGCGCACCAGCCGGTACGCCGGTTCGCCTGGCCGCAGCGCGAGCGCCCCGGCGGTCTGGGCGGGGGGCACCTCGGTATCGCAGTGCAGCAGCTCAGTGGCCGGGGTCAGCCCGCGGCGGCGCATGTCGTCGGTGAACGACATCAGGTACAGCTGCAGCTCCATCCGCGGCGCCGCGGTGAACGTGCCCTTGCCGCGGGCGCGGGTGAGCAGCCCTTCCTCGACGAGCTTGCCGATGGCGGAGCGCACCGTCAGCCGCGACACCTGGTAGCGCTCGGCGAGCTCGCGCTCGGACGGGATCGGCGATCCCGGTGGCAGCTCGCGCTCGATCGCGCGGCGCAGGATTTCGCGCAGCTGTGCGTGTTTCGGCGTCGGGCCGTCCACCACGCGGTCGGCGGTGGTCGCGGTCCCGCCCATGCCACCTCCAGGTTTCGGGTTGGTTTCCGGGGTCGCACCGGCGCGCGAAGATTGGTACGTTCCGGTCTAGACCATTTCTTGATGGGGCAGAATGCTCCGCGACCCTGGCGGGTGTCAACCACCGTTACGGGTTCGTGTTCGGCAAGCTGAGAAGGAGGCCGCCGTGGCGGACGACAGGCCGGAAAAGATCCTCGCGGCGCTGGGCGGCGCGGGCAACGTCGTCGAGATCGAGGGGTGCATCACGCGGCTGCGGTGCGAACTCGAGGACGGCTCGCTGGTCGACGAGGGCGCGCTGAAGGCGGCCGGCGCTCACGGCGTGATGAAGATGGGCGCGGTGGTGCAGGTCGTCGTCGGCCCGGAGGCGGACACGATCGCGAGCGACATCCAGGACCTGATGTGAGCCTGCTCGTGCTGAGCCCGGTGGCGGGCCGGATCACGCCGCTGCCGGAGGTGCCGGACCCGGTGTTCGCGCAGTCGATGGTGGGTCCCGGGGTCGCGGTGCTGCCCGCGGGCGGGCGGCAGGACGCGCTCAGCCCGGTCTACGGCACCGTCGTCACGCTGCACGCGCACGCCTTCGTCGTCGCCACCGCGGGCGGTCAGGGCGTGCTTGTGCACCTGGGCATCGACACGGTGAAGCAGAAGGGCGACGGGTTCACCCTGCGTGTCGTGAAGGGTGAGTCGGTGCGGGCCGGGCAGCCACTGGTCAGCTGGGACCCGGACGCGGTCGTCGCGGCGGGGTACTCCGCGGTCGTGCCGGTGGTGGCGCTCGACGCGGACGCCGAAGCGCTGTCCGCACTACCCGCCGGCGGCGTCATCGGCGCCGGTGAGCAGCTGTTCACCTGGGACTAGGCGGTCACGATGTTGGCGCCGTCGACCTTGACGGCGATCGCGGGCAGTGCCTCCTGGGCGGGCCCCCGCTCGACCGCGCCCGTGAGTGCGTTGAACACCGACCCGTGGCACGGGCAGTTCAGGCTCCCGCCGTCGGGCGCGACGGTGCAGCCCTGGTGCGTGCAGATCGCGCTGAAGCACGCCGCGGTGGTGTCGCTGGGCCGCGCGACGATCGCCGGCCTGCCGTTGATCTCGACGGACGCGGCTCCGCCGACCGGGACCTGGGAGAGTGCCGCGACGGTGGTACCGGGCTGGGCAGCCGGGGAGGGTGCGGCGGTCGAGCCGCTTCCCTGTCCGTTCCCGGAGCTGCCGCTGTCGCCGCTGCCGCAGGCTGCCAGTGCCACGGCTCCGGCGGTGGTGCCGGCCACGGCGACCCCGGTCGTCAGGACGGTACGGCGGCTGGGTGAGTGAGCAGTCATGCCTGGTGATACGGGCGCGGACCCCGCCGGGTTCAAGTCCGCGCCCGATTGAACCCGATCGCGTTCCGCCTCGTGGTGAACGAGTGCAAGGATCGCCGGTGGAGGAGGTGGGGTCGTGGTCGCTTGGCTGTTGCGGATCCTGGTGGTCCTCGGGCTGCTCGGATCGGCGTGGGTGCACTGGGACCTGTGGGCCAACCAAGGATTCCGCGACATCGACACGATCGGGCCGTTGTTCCTGGTCAACGTGGTCGCCGGGGTCGTCATCGCGGTCGCCGTGCTGCTCTGGCACCACTGGTTGCCGGTGCTGGCGGCGATCGGGTTCGGCGCCGCGACGCTGGGCGCGTACCTGATCTCGCTGACGTCCGGCGGGCTGTTCGGGGTGCACGAGCGGTTCGTGACACCCGCGGAGAAGTGGGGTGTGATCACCGAGGCCGGATGCATCGTGTTCGGGATGGCGTTGCTCGCCGCGCAGCGGGTGCGGCGGAAGCAGGGCGTGCTCGCGTGAACGAGGGCGCGGAGGACCAGTTGATGCGGGCGCTGCATGATGATCATGCGGCCGCGCTCTGGTCCTACGCGTTGCGCCTGACCGGGGGTGACCGGGCTCGTGCCGAGGACGTCGTGCAGGAGACGCTGCTGCGGGCCTGGAAGCATCCGCGGGTGCTGGACCAGACGCAGGGGTCGGCGCGGGCGTGGCTGTTCACGGTCGCGCGGCGGATCGCGATCGACGACTGGCGTTCGGCGGCCCACCGGTCGGAGGTGACGACGGACTCGCCGCCCGAGGTGGCCTCGCCGGACGACACCGACCGGGCCCTGCAGGGCTGGCTGGTCGCCGAGGCGCTCCGGGAGCTGTCCGTCGCGCACCGTGAGGTGCTGTTGTTGTGCTACTTCCAGGGCTTCTCGGTCGCCGATGCGGCCGCGAGGCTCGGGATCTCGCCCGGGACGGTCAAGTCCCGGACCCACTACGCGCTGCGGGCCTTGAAGCTCGCGCTGGAGGAGAAGGGGGTGACCCGGTGACCAGAGCTGACGACGACCCGTTCGTCACCTACGACGCGGCCTACGTGCTGGGCGCCCTCTCGCCCGAGGACCGCTCGGCGTTCGAGGAGCATCTGCGCACGTGCCACAGGTGCTCGCGGGCGGTGGCGGAGCTGGCTGGGCTGCCGGGGCTGTTGTCGCAGGTCACGCCGGACATGGTGGAGGCGGATCCGCCGCCGGACGGGTTGCTGCGGCCGTTGTTGCGGCACGTGCGGCAGGCCCGGCGCCGTCGACTGGTGACGAGCTTCGGGGTCGCGGTGGCCGCGGCGGCAGCGGTGCTGGCGGCGATCCTCGTGCCGACCTCCGGTGGCGCCGACGGGACCGCCATGACGCCACTGGGAGCTTTCCCGGTCCAGGCGACGGCCGCGGTGGCCCATGTCTCGGGCGGCAGCCGGGTGGACATGTCGTGTACCTACCGGGGCGCCTACCAGGAGGCCGGGTACCTCCTGGTGGCCGTCCGGGCGGACGGCTCGGAGAGCCAACTGGCGACGTGGAACGCCACCCCCGACCGCGACGCACGGATCTCGGTGGGCACCGATCTGCCGCCGGAGCAGATCAAGGCGCTGGAAATCCGCACGACGAGCGGGATGCCGTTGCTGCGCTGGAGCCCCTGATCCTGCTGCGGGTTTGCTTTGCCGTGGGTGGGCCGCCTTGTCGTGGGGTGCTTTTCCGGGACGTGGCCGCTGTGCCGGGACGCGTAGGTGGGTGCTGCTTTCGCTCCCGGTGTGGCCGCGTTGTCGGGACGTGGCCGCTGCGCCACAGTTAGGCGGCTTCGCCGTGGTGCTGCCTTCTCGCGAGCGCCGCAATGAAATAGGTGGCGCCTTCTCCTGGTGGTTCGCCTCGCAGCGGGCAGGCCGGCTTCCCGTGGGTGGGTTGGCTTCGACAGGCGAACCCGCTTCGCCGCAGGCGAGCCGATTTGCCGTGGGCGGCTTGTTTTGTCGTGGGCGGGCCAGTCGTTTCGCGGCAGGCGGGCAAGCTTTGCCGGCGCCCCTGCTTTGCCTGGGTGGGCCCGTCAGTTCGCCTCGCGCGGCTCGCTACTTGGCCCGCGTCGGCCCATTTGTCCGCGCGCAGCACACCTCCCTAGCCGTGCGCCGGCTCATTACTGTATTTGGGCTTGCCCCGCGGGTGCGCGGCTCGCGTGGCTGTGAAGCACCGACGCGACCGCGCGAAGTGCATCGATTGCGCGAGTGGGACTTCCGCGTGATCAATCCGCAGTCCCGTCGCGTATCGCCGGCCGTCGCCCGCTTGCGCTGCCGCGGATGCTTCTCTCTGGTGCTCCGGGCACGACGCGGCCTCATCGGAGATTCCGGCAGCGCAGGTATTCGCAGCAACACGAGTGGGCATCTCGCGCGACGGTGAATGGACCACTGGTGCACCCGCGACGTGGGCGTGGAATCACGCCACCTCACCGCGCGACCGAAATTCGCCGGTAAACCCGGCAGCAGCATCGTTTTCTCACAACGAACCGTGTCGTTGTGCCACTCGCGCGGTCGCGAGTGGACATCTCGCGCGTCGGCGAGGTGACCGTTCGTGCGAGGGGTGCCGCACCACTGGGACTTTCGTGGGAGCCGGAACTTGGCCGTCGGCCCGATCGCGGTGATGCTGTGATCATGAACTTGGAAATGGTGGCGGCGCTCGGTGCCGCCGGAACGTGTGTCGGTGCCGGGACGGCGAAATTGCTCGGCAAGGCTGGAGCGCCGGTTCCGGTCGCGGCCGTCCTGATCGGCACGGCGGTCGCCTGGGCGGGAGTCGCCGCGATGGCTTCGCGTCCCTGGACCCCGCTCGTGCTGACGGCGCTCGCCGTGCCGCTGATCGCCGCGGATGTGCGCCATCGCCGGCTCCCGGACGTGCTCACGTTGCCCGCGTACCCGGCCCTCGTTGCCGTCGCGCGGGATCCTCCGGAGGCCCTCGGCGCGGCCGCGGTCTTCGGGGGCCTGCACTTGGTGGTGCACCTGCTGACCCCGCGGTCGATGGGCGCCGGCGACGTCAAACTCGCGGGTGCCCTCGGGGCGGCGCTGGGCTGGTTCCTGCTACCGGTGGCTGCCGTGCTGGCCGCGCTGGTCACGGCTGTCCTGGCCGCGACACGCCGCTGGCGGGACGGGGTCCCGCACGGACCGGGCATGCTGGCAGCGGCCACCGCACTGACGCTCCTCCGGCCGGGGTAGACGCTCCTCCAGCGGCCCAGCCCACACCCGCCGGAGCCGCCTGAACCTGGCCTGGACCGTCATGACAGGATCGTCGGGTGGTACTGCGCTGGATAACCGCTGGTGAATCGCACGGTCCGGCCCTCTCGGCCGTGCTCGAAGGGATGGTGGCCGGGGTCGAGGTCACCGCCGCCGACGTGAGCGAGCAACTCGCGCGCCGGCGGCTCGGGTTCGGCCGCAGCCCCCGGATGGGCTTCGAGACCGACCACATCGAGTTCCTCGGCGGCGTCCGGCATGGCGTCACCCAGGGCGGACCGGTCGCGGTGCACATCGAGAACGCCGAGTGGCCCAAGTGGGAGAAGGTGATGTCGGCCGACCCGGTCGACCCGGCCGAGCTCGAGGGCGTGGCCCGCAACGAGCCGCTCACCCGCCCCCGCCCCGGCCACGCCGACCTGCCCGGCATGCAGAAGTACGGCTTCGACGAGGCCCGCCCGGTCCTGGAGCGCGCCAGCGCCCGCGAGACGGCCTCCCGCACGGCATTGGGCACCGTCGCCCGGAACTTCCTTCGCCAGTTGCTCGGCGCGGAGATCGTCAGCCACGTCGTGTCCATCGGCGGCGCCGTCGCACCGGACGGGCCCCTGCCCGGGCCGGAGGACCTGGGGGCGGTCGACGAGAGCCCGGTCCGCGCGTTCGGTAAGGAGGCCACCGACGCGATGGTCGCCGAGGTCGACGCGGTCCGCCACGCCGGCGACACCGTCGGCGGCGTCATCGAGGTGATCGCCTATGGACTGCCGCCGGGGCTCGGCTCGCACGTGCACTGGGACCGCCGCCTCGACGCGCGACTGGCCGGCGCGCTCATGGGTGTCCAGGCCATGAAGGGCGTCGAGGTCGGCGACGGTTTCACCACCGCGCGCCGCTGGGGTAGCCAGGCCCACGACGAGATCGACCGCGGCACGGGCCCGGTGGGAGTCACCCGCCGGTCCAACCGCGCCGGCGGGCTCGAGGGCGGCATGACCAACGGCGAGCCCGTCCGGGTGCGCATCGCGATGAAGCCGATCTCCACCGTGCCCCGGGCGCTGTCCACAGTGGATGTCGTGACGGGGGAGGCGGCCGTGGCGATCCACCAGCGCTCCGACGTGTGCGCGGTGCCGCGCGCCGGGGTCGTCCTGGAGTCGGTCGTCGCGCTCGTGCTCGCCGATGCGGCGCTGGAGAAGTTCGGCGGCGACTCGCTGGCCGAGACCAGGCGCAACGCCGAGTCCTACCTCGCCGCACTGGAGGAACGGTGGGCCAAGCTCCCTGCATCGTGATCGCGGGCCCGCCCGGGTCCGGCAAGAGCACCGTCGGGCCCCTGCTCGCCAAGCGACTGGGCGTGCCGTTCCGCGACAGCGACTCCGACATCGTCGCCCGCGCCGGCCGGCCCATCGCGGACATCTTCGCCGACGACGGCGAGCCGGCTTTCCGCGTGCTGGAAGAAGAGGTCATCGCCGAGGCGCTGGCCGAGCACCACGGTGTGCTCTCTGTCGGCGGCGGCGCCGTCCTGGCCGAGGGCACTCAGAAGCGCATGCGCGACCACCCGGTCGTCTTCCTCAACGTCGGATTCGCCGTGGGCGTGCAGCGTGTCGGTCTGTCGACCGCGCGTCCGCTGCTGGCCGGGGTCAACCCGCGCGCCACCTACCGCTCAATGCTCGAAGCGCGGCTGCCGGTGTACCGCGCGGTCGCCACCATCGAGGTGGACACCGACCACCGCACCCCACGCGAGGTCGTCGACGCCATCACCCGCGAACTAGCCCTGGAGGGACCACAGTGACCGATCCGGTCCGGATCGAGGTCCGCACCGCCCGGCCCTACCAGGTGGTCGTCGGCCGCGGCCTGCTCGGCGAACTGACCGAGGCGGTGAAGGACGCCTCCAGCGTGGCGATCATCCACCAGCCCACGCTCGGCACCACCGCCGAAGCGGTGCGGGACGAGCTGGTCGCCGCGGGGCTGGACGCCCACAGCGTCGAGATCCCCGACGCCGAGGACGGCAAGGCGCTGTCCGTGGCCGGGTTCTGCTGGGAGGTGCTCGGCCGCATCGGCCTGGACCGCCAGGGCGTTGTGATCGGTCTTGGCGGGGGAGCGGTCACCGACCTCGCCGGGTTCGTCGCCGGCACCTGGATGCGCGGCGTGCGGCTGGTCAACGTGCCCAGCACCCTGCTCGGCATGGTCGACGCGGCGGTCGGCGGCAAGACCGGCATCAACACCGGCGAGGGCAAGAATCTGGTCGGCGCCTTCCACGAGCCGGCCGGAGTCGTGTGCGACCTCGACCTGCTTCGCGGCCTGCCGCGGGCCGAGCTGGTCAGCGGTCTTGCCGAGGTGATCAAGTGCGGGTTCATCGCCGATCCGGCGATCCTCGACGTCGTCGAGTCAGCGCCGCAGCAGGCGATCGATCCGGGTTCACCGGCGCTGCGCGAGCTGATCGTCCGGTCGGTCACGGTGAAGTCGGACGTCGTGTCGACAGATCTGCGCGAGAGCGGTGGTGGCGACGGCGTCGGCCGCGCGGTGCTCAACTACGGCCACACCTTCGGCCACGCCGTCGAACGCGTCGAGCAGTTCGGCTTCCGCCACGGCGCCGCCGTCGCGATCGGCATGCGCTACGTCGCCGAGCTCGCTCGGCTGGCCGGCCGGCTCGACCCGGCGACGGCCGACCGGCATCGCCGCATCCTGGACCTGGTCGGGCTGCCGACCTCGTACGCGCCGGGGCGGTGGCCGGAGCTCTACGAGGCGATGCGGGTCGACAAGAAGGCCCGCGGTGACCAGCTGCGGTTCGTCGTCCTCGACGGCCTCGCCCGGCCGGGCATCCTCGCCGGACCCGACCCCGCCCTGCTGACTGCCGCGTACGCCGAGATCGTCCGCTGAGGCACTCCGCCGCCCCCAGTGGGCGGGGCGCCCGCGGTCAGCGGCCGACGAGCGATCGGATGGTGCGCTGGGCGTCCAGGATGCCGACGCCCAGGGTGTCGCAGATCAGCCGGACGGCGGCGACCTCCTGGTGTCGCCGCATGAGATCGAGCGCCTCGGCTTCGAGCTCGGGCGGCAGCTCCACCACTTGAGGACCGCGAAGCGTGGCGGCGATCAGCTCCTCGTCCTCGTCGACGCCGACGATCTCGGCGAGGTCGATCGTGTCCACCTTCCGGTCCGGCTGCACGTCGACCGGTTCGTCGACCTGCTCCGCGACGGATTCGTCGACCGGCTCGGACTCCTCCTCGTCGGCGCCCGGTGGCGGAGGCGGCGGTGGCTTCACAGTGTCCGGCGGCATGTCCGCGATGGTCATCGGCATCGGGGTGCCGTCATCGTCGTCGGCCACCGGCATCGGACCGGCCTTGGACGGATCCTCCCCGCCGCCGGCGGCCGGCGGCATCGGACCCGTGCCGAGCTCGAGCGCGTCCATGCGGGGGGCCGGACCGAACCCGGGCCGGTTCCACGGCTGCTTGGCCGGTGGACGTTTTGTCTC
>Ga0081455_10006434_pt1 | contig 12590 bp, 11 predicted proteins | sample TabmetS3T2R1_FD_70207 | JGI IMG/M metagenome (GOLD analysis project Ga0081455, IMG submission 70207) | Tabebuia heterophylla rhizosphere microbial communities from the University of Puerto Rico - S3T2R1 | ecosystem: Host-associated > Plants > Roots > Rhizosphere ... | reverse complement strand
GTTCACCACCCGTCCCGTGACCACTCCGCCTTTGAGCATCGTGACCGTCACAACCTCGCCGATGTAGTTGAACCCGGCCCGCCGCGCGCCGGCGTCGCCCCTCGGACGGGCGACATAGCCAGGCGCGGAGGCGCTGACGATATAGGCTGCGGCGTCGAGTCCCTCGGCGCGGAAGTTTCCTTCCTCGTCAGTGTTGACCGTCACGGGACTGTTCGTCTTGCCCGAAGCCCTTATGCTGACGGTCGCGCGCGGGACCGGCTGCCCGTCTTCGGTCGCGACACGGCCGTTAATCGCGCCGGTCAGGCTCTGCGACCAGGCGGCGACATTTAGCGCCATCAGCAGAGGGAGGTGAAACTTGAAAGTCTTCATCTGTCCTTCTCCTTCGCCTCCGGATCGACGATGAATGTGACCTCGTGGCGGCCTTCTCCGGCCACGCTGACGACCTGCTCGACCCTGGACGGTTTGACAGCGTTTTCACTGACGGGGACGACGTTTAAAGAGAGCTTGTAAGTTCCCTGCGTCAAGCCTTCGATGAAAAATTGCCCGCGGCCATCCACCTCGACGACTTTGATCGCATCAAGGTTCGCGCTGTCGCCCTCGCGCCTGTAACTCACTTTCATCCGCGCTCCCGCCGGTAGTGAACTACCGCCCTTGACCTCCACGCGTCCGGCGATGACGCCGTTACCGTATGTGAAGACCAAGCGCACTCCGGTAATCTGGTCGCCAGCGTTGACGTCGAACTCTTTGACCTCGACGCCGTTATGCTCGACGCGCAGCAGCGCGATCCCCTTCGGCGTGTAGAAGCCAGTCATGATGCTCGTCTTGCCCGGCTGCAAGTTAGATAGTTTGAAAGTCCCGTTCGGGCTGATCGTCCCGTTCCCGCCAGGCCTGACTATAAACCCCACCCGCCCGGACTCGCCTCTTGCGAAGAGGCTCACCTGAGCGAGCTTCGCGCGCAGCGACGTGTCGTTCGAGCCTTCAATGGCGACCACGCCGCTGATTGTCGCCCCGCGATGATTCCTGATCTCCAGCCCGCTCACGTCGCGGTCGACGACTTCGAATTTGACCTCGTCGCTGAACATGGGGACGCCGCCGTCATCCTTGTTGAAATAAATGACATAGGCGCGGTAACTGTCCGGCGACATGTCGTCAAAGCGGAACTCGCCGAGCGCATTGGTCATGGGTCTGCCGGTTCTGACTTGTGTGGTCGGGGTGTAGCCGACCGTCACGCCCGGAACAGGCTCGCCGCTATCGGCGTCGACCACACGGCCCGTGACGACGTAGCCCTTCGCAGAAGGCGTCACTTTTATGTCAATGTTTGAGGCCTCCTCGCCGCCACTCACCTCGACGACCCTAGCCTTCGTCTCATCGGCGGCGTCGGGGTGATACGTGAGGCGATAGCCGCCCGCGCCCTCGCCGGCGGAGTCGGAGCCCGCGGCGACCAGATACCGTCCCGGCTCCAATCCGAAGATTCGATATACGCCCCGGTCATCCGTCTCCCAGCGGTAGAACGAGGAGTAGAATGAGCTGTGGTCCCGCCGGTAGCCGTAAACGTTGGGCGTATAGACGTTGACCGGCGTGGCGATCACCGGCCGACCATTCTCGTCGGTGACCTTGCCCGTGATTACCGCGCCGCGCGTCAGTGAAAAGTCAACGCCTTCGACGTTATCGCCCTCAGCGACATTGATCGTTTTGCCAGCCATTAAAGGGTCCCTCTCCCCCTCGACCACGTAGACCGGCGCGAATATCAAGACGCGATATGCGCCCGGCGCCACATTGGTCAACTGGTATCGTCCCTCCGCGTCCGTGGTGGCGCTCGGCGCGGGCGGCTGCTCGACGCCGGATCTGATCAGGGGAATAACGCTATCACCGACATAAGGCTTGAGCATCACCTGCGCGCCCGGCGCGCCTGCGCCGTCCGAAGTGACGCGCCCAGAAATCGTCCCCGCCGCTTTGTTCGACGCTGGCGACGTTTGCGCGCACACGGCAACTGCAATTAAAACTGTGAGGCAGATCAGAAGAAGGATGTGACGGGTGATTCGCTTCATAACTCGTCCTCCACATATGAATGACTTGCAATATGGCATAGGTACAAGCACAGGATTCGAGTCGGCGGAAATCCGCGCGAATCATACTCGATCCCCACTTATGGCCAAAGCCCCTCCGACGTGGAAAGCTATGGACTCTTCTGAGAAGCGTTCGCGTTGAGAGCTCATAACGCTGGGATAAACGCTTCAGGGCGCCTCGAGCTTCGATTTTGGGTTCGATCTAAGCCAATTCGGCCATGTTTTCTGCTCCATCATTATGTGTGCTTGCGGGGAAGACAAAGTCGGGGCCGAAGGTCGCGCCGGGGTAGACCTACAATCCTTCCTCCTGGCATCAACGCGCGCCGATGATCGGGCTGGCTTGTAGCTGAAAGTGAATTCCGTCCGGGTCATACTGAAGGCAGAGAGAGAATAAAGCTTGACTCTATAGTTGACTATAGGGTTTAGCATGTGACCGTCGAAGTAAGGAGGCGAGGTATGACAAACAGAGATGTATGGAACGTTGTGTTGATTACGCTGGCGGTGATCGGCGCGGTTTCCCTCATCGGATTCATCGGAATGGCGCTGATGGGCTTGACGTTGGGCGGAATGATGGGCGGGATGATGAATTGCGGCGTCGGTATGGCGGGCGGGTGGCTGGCCGGGCTTCTGTTGATCGCTGGAATTGTGGCCGCCGTTGTCTTGCTCTTGCGGCGCAGGCCGCAACATTAAGCGCCATTGAGGCCGCTGCTTACGCGAGGAGGTAGGATGACCATGAAGAAAGTGGCTATACGACTGCAGCGGCCGGAGATCGAAGAAGGCTCCTGGCTGAAGATCGGCGAAGTGTCGAAGCGCAGCGGCGTCGGCGTAGAGGCTCTGCGCTTCTATGAAAAGAGCGGGCTGAGAGACCCGCCGGCGCGTACGGGCGGCGGCTACAGGCAGTATGACGCCACTGTGCTGGACCGGCTGGAGTTCATCAAACGCGCTCAGGCGCTCGGATTTTCTTTCAACGAGATCGCGAGAATCATCGCCGAGAAGCGGGCCGGTCACAGCCCCTGTGAAGAAGTTCGAGAGATTGTGCGCGCCCGGCTACGGGAGCTGGATGAGCGCATGGCGCAGATGCGTCGTTACCGCAGAGAGATGGCGGAGACGCTCAAGGGATGGGATCAGTCGGGCGAAGTTGAGGGAGATATCTGCGGGCTGATCGAAGGCTCCGAGATCGAGCATCCGATCAATACTAATCACGCCGTCGAGAAGATAGGAATTAAGAAAAGGAGTCAATGACGAATGAAACGTCCGCCGCGGTTACCGGGCGCTGTAGGTCCTTGCAACGATGAGCATGACTCGGATAGTGTAGGGTTACACGATATTGTTTAGTAGTGTAAATCTATATGAAATTACGTGACATGACTTGTTCGGATCCGATTGCCAGCGTCACTGGAAAACCGCCGATCCATAAGCGGCCACTACTCACGCCAGACCAAGCCACCGAAGTTGTCGCCCTGTTTCAGGCGCTGGCCAACGACAGCCGCCTCCGTCTGCTCCATGCGTTGGCCCGCGCTGAAGAGCTTTGCGTTACTGACCTTGCGGCGGCGGTGGAGATGACTCCCCAGGCCATCTCCAACCAACTCCGCAGGCTCGTCGACCGCCGCATCGTGGCCACGCGCCGCGAAGGAAATTACGTCTACTATCGGATCATCGACCCTTGCGTGCCCGGCCTGCTCTCGCTCGGGCTGTGCCTGGCCGAAGAGACCGGCCGACTGCCTGAGCTTACTCGGGCGCCGCTGCCTTCTCGCCACAAATTAGCAGTGGCAGCCAAGCGCCAATCATTTCGGTCGGGCCGGGCGGGAAGATCGAGGAGGGGATGAAAATCTTTTGTACACTGGGTAGGGTCATTATTTTTGAAAATTCATGCACTTATGAAAACGGGTCCGCCGCATCTGTGTTGTGTCGGTATAAGATGATCTGAGCCCTTTCGAGCGTGACCAGCCCTTCTTGAACCATTTCGTCAATGGTCGGGAGGAAAGAGGCTATCCTTTCCGGGCTATCGACTATCTCGACTATGACCGGGAGGTCTTCAGAAAGTCGAAGGATTTTCGCGGTGTGAATCCGACTCGCTGCTCCATACCCCATGAGCCCTCGGAGCATTGTCGCCCCCGCAAGCCCCGTCTCACGAGCCTTGAAAATCAGGGCTTCGTACAGTGGCTTTCCTTCCCACTTATCAGATTCACCAATGAAAATGCGCAATAGTTGGCCCTCTTCTGAAATCTTCATGAGAACTCCTTTTAGAAAAGCTGAGCTAATCGCACGCCTATCCAGACCGCCACTAGCCCGAACAATACACTGCCCAAAGCATTGACAAGCGCCAGCCATATTTCCCCGTCCCGCATGAGCGAGAATGTCTCAAGTGAGAAGCTGGAAAAAGTAGTGTATCCACCCAGCACCCCGGTCAGTAAGGCCGCGCGCACAGTCGGAGAAACAAGAACTCGCGCCTCAAACAACTCGGCGAGAATCCCAATGATAAAGCTTCCTGACACATTGATGATGAAATTCGCATAGGGGAAAGAAGGCTTCTCAACGACCGAATAAACAAAAGTCGAGAGCCAATATCGGCAGCCTGTGCCAAGCGCGCCACCGAGAAGAATGAGCAAGACTTTCGTAACATCCATACCTACTGTCCTTATCCTCCAGAAAAAGAAAACTCCTACCAAGAATCCTTGCGGACTTAGTAGGAGTCATCAACTGCGCTCAAGCAGTGGTTACGGGGAACTCCATCCCCTCGAATTTTGAATGCAAACCTATTTTATCAGTGGCTGGCCATTATTGGCGTATGATTTTTCAAAATAATGACTCTAAGCCTAGACAGGGCGCCTCGGTTTTACGGCAAAGACTTTCACGCTAGCCGCATAGTCGTTGACGTTAAAGCGGGCGAGCAAGTCCTTCAGACCGCCGTGCAGTTCGCCCACCGCGCCATCACCGCAACAAGAGCCTACATTCGCCATTGGGAGACTTTGAGTCTCTAACTTGGCACTCTCATCCATTGCAGGGGAACAACAACCCGACTGGCCCTCGACTTGCGCGTAGGCGTTGAGATCGGCTCCCGAATCCACGATCATCACTTCGCCGAATCCAGCTTCGAGTAAACCCTCCTGGTATTCCTCAACGGTGATTGCCCCTGCGATGCACGCGACATATGCCGGCACATCGTCGCGGACCTCCAGCGGGAACGGGCGCTTGAGCGCGATGTCGCTGACGGCTAAGCGACCGCCCGGCTTGAGCACGCGCGCAACCTCACGAAAGACCGCCTTCTTGTCCGGGGCCAGGTTAATCACACAGTTGCTGATCACACAGTCGACCGTGCCGTCGCTAAGAGGAAGCTCGTCTATGGTCGCCTGGTAAAACTCGACGTTCGATACACCGCCTTCGAGCTTTGCGGCGTTGCGCCGCGCAAGCTCGATCATCTCCGGCGTCATATCAATACCCACAGCGCGCCCCATAGGCCCGACTTTGGACGCCGCGAGAAAGATGTCCAGACCGCCGCCGGAGCCCAGATTGACCACGGTCTCACCTTCGCGCAAGCCGGCCAGGGCGATCGGGTTTCCGCAGGAAAGTCCCAGGTTCGCCCCGGACGGAATAGAAGCCAGCTCTTCCTGGCTATAACCGAACGCTTCGGCGACGGCCCGCACGCCGTCCTGTTCACTCGACAACCCGCTCGTTGCGACCGCCCCATATCTCGAACGTACAGCGTCAATGATTGCCTCAGACATAGTACCCCTTTCGTTAGTTCGCCGCGTCTCGCGGCGATAGGCACAGCAGTTATGAAATATACATTCGCTTATACGAATATGTTGAGGGTATGCCGGCTCAGAGATATATGTCAAGACACAGTTCTTTGCTTGCACACTATTACACAGTATTGTGTAATAGTGTCAGGCAAGATTTTGCGGTGTATTTTCGCGCGAGTGAGCGCAGCAGCGCTTTCTGAAACGCCAGATCGGCTAATCGCGCAAGACTTCTTCCCGGCGACGAAATGAAGAGACAAATGAATAGGAAGCGCATCATGTATATCGTCATCGGAATCATTGTGGCCCTGGGATTGCTCTGGACGGTCGCGGCTATGAAAGCAGGGCTCTTCATCACCGACCGTCATGCGGCCGCATCGAACCCTCAGGAAGAGTCGATGGAGGCGTTCTCGAAGAACAAGAAGTTCATCGATGTGGACTCCTGGCGCGTCGCCTACGTTGATGAGGGAAGCGGCGAGCCGGTCCTTTTGCTTCATGGGTGTCCGTTCCACTCATTCGAATGGCGCGACGTCATTCCGCTTCTGACGCCGCGTTATCGGGTCATCGCGCCGGACCTGCTCGGGCTTGGCGATACGGTGGTGCGACTCGATGACGATTACCGGCTTCCGAATCAGATGAAAATGGTCGTGGGGCTGATGGACAGGCTGGGCATCGAGAGCGCCCGAATTGTCGGACATGATCATGGCGGCGCGACCGCTCAGTTGATGATGAAACATCATCCCGCGCGTATTCAAAGCCTGGTCCTGACTAACGTCGAGGCCTATGATCAATGGCCGAGCGAGCCGGAGCGCCCGGATCTCGAGTTGATAGTCAACCCGGTTTCCACGCCACTCTTCCGCGTAATGATTGGATTCACGGCGATTCAACGGCATGTCTTCAGCATCGCCGTCCACAACAAACAGGCGCTCACGGATGAAGCGCTCGCAGCCTATATGCGCCCTCACATCGCTTCGCCTGAACGTTGGTGTCGGCTACGACGGTTTTTTCGATGGCAGCTCGACCGCGAGCACAACCTCGAAACTTTACGCGCGGTCGATGGCATGAGGCGTTTTGACCGTCCGACATTGTTGCTATGGGGTAAGCACGATACCAACTTCGGCCCGGCAATAGCCGAACGGCTCGCCAAAGACATCCCCGGTTTCGTTCGCATTGAATTGCTTGAAAACTCCGCGCACATGCCAATGCAGGAAGAGCCGGAGGCGTATGCGCGAGCAGTTCTACGATTCTTCGATGAGGGGCGGGCTAATGAACGTAAAAAAGACCAGTGAGCATTATGACCGATAACCCGATCAATGTGGCTGGCATCGAGATACCATCAGACTCCCCAGTTTTCTTGGCGGTTTTGGGCGTGCATGTTCTGTGCGGCCTCGCCTGTGTCGTCTCAGGCGTCGGCGCCATGTTGAGCCAGAAGCGTCCCGGCCGCCACCCGAAGTTTGGATCAATCTACTACTATTGCCTTTCTTTGGTTTTCGCATCCGCGGCCATCTTGTCCGCGATGCGCTGGGCCGAAGACTACCACTTGTTCATCCTCGGGTCGCTTTCTTTCGGAACGGCCTCTCTTGGACGCATGACTATCCGGCGACGCTGGCGCAACTGGATCAGATTGCACCTAACCTGCATGGGGCTGTCTTACATCTTGCTGCTGACCGCTTTCTATGTCGATAACGGCAAGAATCTACCGCTTTGGAACAAATTGCCTCCAATCGCATTTTGGCTGTTACCCGGCGCGTTCGGAACACCGTTCATCGTTCGCGCACTGTTGCGACATCCTCTAGTGCGGAGATCAAATGGGGCGACTTGGCGCCCCGCCGACAAAGGTTCTGGCCGGCGCGCTGAAACGCGCGGCTGAGCTCTAAGGAAAGATCGCCTTGAACTTGAGTCGACGAAGGGGGTGGCGATTGACTGCGCGTCAACCTGTGTTGACGCGCAGCCGTCAGAATGGAGAGGTGTCCGAATCGTCCACCATTCCTTGAAATGTCTAAAAACAAACACCTGTCGTCTGGGTTTAGACATTTTGGGACAGTAGCCAATGGAAATAGTCATCACGAAAGCCGCACAAACCTCGCAATTGAAGGCACGTTATCTCCATCCACGATGAACGCCATATAGTAGCCCGGAGGCGCGATGTTACCGTTCGCCGGGGCGCGCAAGGTCAGTCGAGACGCCGTCCGGCTCAAGATCGGAATCTTGATGTAACGCGCGCCGGCGTCAGTGTGGTGTGTGACCGAGGCCGGTCTGAGCAGCACAACGGAAGCGATCTGCGAAGCGTCCGGCGTGTCGATGTCGAAGCTGGCGCCGTAAGAGACATTCGCAGGCGCGTTGGTGGTCGTCGGTCGCGGCCCCATCGAGAGATAGCCCGGGCTGAAGATCTCCATGTTGCGTTGATCCCGCTGCGGCACGCCCGAAGGGTCAACTCCGCCGGCGCTCAGCACGCGGCCGTCGGGCAGGAGCACGGCGATGCTGTGGTATTGCCGCGGGAACATCATCGGCGCGGTCGGGGTCCAGGTATTGGTCTGCGGGTCATAGATTTCGGCCTCCAGAACGGCGCCGGGATTGGTGTTCCACTTGCCGTTTCTTTGGCCGCCGATCACGAGAAGCGTACCGTCAGGCAACGGCACGACATTGACGTTAGTGCGCGGGAAGTTCATGTCGGCGACGCGCGACCAGGCCGCGCCGACTAGCGTCGTGAGATCAATCACCTCGGCGCTCTGCGGATTACGAGTAGTCGCCGGGCCTGAGACGCCGCCGCCGATGATGTAGACCTTTGTCGCAGGCGGGGAGATTGTTGTGTCAATCTGCATGACCGCAGTGCCCTCCTGCCGGTCATAAAATTGTTGTTGGCCGAGATCGCTCCACATACCTGACAGAGCGCCGGTGAAGGCGAGGCGCGCCGTGCCGGGTTGCCCCAGATTCGACTGCGCCCACCCGGCTCGCGAATAGAAAACATCGCCTGACGGAAGCAGATTCAAACTCGGATAGAGTTCCGGGAACGTGCGATCCGCGCCGGTTACAAATTGCCACGTATTGGTCCCCGCGTCATAAATCTCCTGACGGTTTGCGCCCTGTCCCGACACAGCCAATATTCTGCCGTCGGGCAAGGTCAAGAGGGTCGGATACCAGCGCACCAGATTCATATCCGCCACCTGCGTCCAGGGCGTGGCCGCCGCCGGATCGAAGAGAAACGTTGCGCGCGAGTGGCTGAAGGTCCCCGCGATGTAGCCGCCCGCTACGCACAGTCGCCCGTCCGGCAACCAAGCGTGCCCGCTGCAGAAGAGGTCCTGGCTGTAAGTGTGTAAATTGGTCATGTCGGCCGGGTTGGCGGGGTCCCACACCAGTGAATTGAGCGGATAACCGACTTCGGCCGCGCCCGACCAGAGAAGCACTTTGCCCGTGCGCAGCATGGCCGCGTGAACAATGAAGATCGGCGAATCGGGCAGCCGTTTCCACGATCCGGCTCCGCTGTGCATGCACGGGTGAATCGGCACATCGGGGCAGGTGTCATTCGTCGCCAGCGGCGGATCGAAGCCGAGCGCATCCTTGAGCGCCGGAGTCAGCTCGACCTCTTGAATCGCGCGGACGACGCAAGCCATGCCTCCCATCATATGCATTTCAACATGGCAGTGGACGAGGAAATCGCCTTGAAGCCTCACTCGCCGCCGCTTCTTTTCCTCTCCTTCATCAGATTCGTCATCGTGATGTGAATCATCCATGTGTTCGGTGATGATTGGCGCCGCAGTATGCGTCGCGGCGTGCCCTCCGCCTTGACCATGTCCGATCCCAACACCCGTCGCGCCAGTCACTAACACCGGTTTTTGCGCGCGCTTGTGGCCTACGCTCTTCCCGCAGCCACACTCCTTGTCGTGGCGATGCCCCTTGTGTGAATGGCAGTCGTTGTCGAGCGGGAGCAGGATGACGGGAGGAACGATCGTGTCCGCGACGAATGATTCCGCCGGCCCGAGAGAGCGCGTGTCGACCGTTTCGTGACCGACGTCCCATCGCTGCCCGTGTACGTGGAAGTTGTGCCAACCGGCTGAAAGGTCGAGATTGAACACATACCAGCGAATGCGCTTGCCTGTGCGGGCCACGATCGTGGGCGTGTTGCCGACGAATGTCCGCCCGTTGAACGCGAACGATTCCAGCCCCGCGCCGCCGGTATCGGTTACGGTATGCGGTTCAGCCCCTGCGTGCGTCCAGGTGACCATTCCTCCCACTCGGATCGTCACGTCGTCCTGGTCGAAGCGGCCCGGCCCGTCGAGGATGTTCACGCTTTCGGACGTCGGGCCGGTCGTCGTCACGCGGACGACACCGTTCATCGGATGAAAGCGGCAATGGTAATTGAACGTCCCTTCTTCATTGAAAGTATGGCTGAATGTGTCGCCGGGATTGAGTGTGCCGCTGTCGAAGACGGCTTCCCCCTGCTTCGGCGTCAGGCGGTGAAAGAAGAGCGGGACCTCGTAGTCAGGTTTCGGACAACGATGGTCCCGGACCACTATACCGCCGAACAAGCCGCGGTCCGCAGCTTCCATGATGTGCATGTGGTGATCGTGAAACGGCCAGGCGCCGATCGTGTCCTCGGTCACGTCGAAGACGTAACACCAGGTCTGCCCTGGGCAGATGGCGTCGCTGCGACGGCCGTCCGCGTCATGCACCCCGAACGGCCAGGAGCCGTCGGAATCTATGCCGTAAATCAACCCGTGCACATGGAAGCTGTGCGGTTCATCATCACCGTTGCAGACGTGAACGAAGAGCCGCTCGCCCGGTGAGGCGTAAATCAGAGTTCCCGGAATGCGGCGTTCGGGACGTGGCTCGTTGATGTCCGCCGATATTAAGGGGACGTTTTTGGGGATGGTGTAGTCAGGATCGAGGTACTCCCGGTAGACCAGGGCATCCATCCGGCGCTGCTCCACCTCGGTTTCGGGAATGCGGGTGTCTTCGTGGTCTTCGTTTCGCATGCAATCGCGCCGGTATTTGTCATGCTCGGCGTCATCGGGAGCGACCGGGCTGTAGGCCGGAAGCTTTTCGATCTTCAAATAGATGTCGCGGCATTTCGTGATGGGCGAGCAATGTCGCGGCTTGTGATGCTCGTGGTCGCAGCATTCCTCCGAATGATGGTCACCGTGTTCATGATCACCGTGTTCATGGCTATGCCCGCCTCCGTGACTGTGTTCGTCTTCTCCACATGGCAGGTCGCAGGCGATCGAGTGCGGGATCTCGACCACCATGTATTCGAGATGTTGCGCGTTCCAGCGAACTGCATGGGCGGTGTTGAAAACCTCGCGGGGGGCGGAGCCGCCATGGCCCGGCGCCATGATCCGCAAATAGATGTCAGGGCGTTTGTCAAAAAAATCCCTGAAATCTTCCGCGTCGCTGACGATTCGAAAGCCGCCGTCACACGACGTTCGGTCTTCGCCCATCAGGTCGTCGTAAAGCAGATCCTTGTCGTAAGCGCGAACGATCAGGCCGGGCAGCCCGATCTTACTCTCTTTTTCGCGCACTATGCCTGTAATCACAAAAGTATCTGACATGGAACCAACCTCCTAGTTGGCGGCGACTGCATGGGGAGGCTATGGACGTGGTGTCCGCCGACGCCTACGAAGCCGCGCTGAGTTTGAGCGGCGCGATTCAGCCCTGACGATCGAGCCGCTTCGTTGGGGATCAATTCTATGGAGTTGGGGCGCCCACGTTATTGGCTGACATAACGGAGTCTCGATTGGAGTTCATAACTGAGTCTTCCTACCAAAAACTGCCACGCTGAAGATGGCTGAACTGCGCGATTGCAGAACGGAGCGAAGTATAGGCCTGTCCATGTCGGGATGCAATAATAATTATATTTACCGCGAAGATTACTCCATCCAGAGTCGCCATCTTGGGCGATCTGGATGGAGATGAATGCGCGCATCTACGTCGCTTCGACGAAGATAAAATAGGGAACTCGGAAATCTCTATTCCGTCGGCCCGGCGACTGTGCATCTCCCTCGCGAAGCCGTCCCCGCTCGAGCCGAGTAATAAGCGCCTCGATCTCTGCGGGATCAGTCGAATTGTGGTCCCGATCTTTCTTCATCGGCGATGGCGCCGATTCTACGCGGCGCGCCGCTTAGAGGCGCGAGCGAGCGGGCCTTTTTTTGCCTTTGTCACGGTCGTTTGCGGCAAGTACACCATCTTCTCGACGAGAATCTTTCCATCGTGGTTCATGCCTTCGACGGTCACTTTGATGTTGTCTTTGCTTTTAGCCTTCTCAAACATCGCTTTTGCTAGTTCGTTGCCTTTAGCGTCGAACGGATACCAATTGCCGTCGGCATAGATGCCGTAGCCGCTTTTGACGCATGCCTCCATTAAAGCGCACTCTCTGGTGTGTTCCGCGGCGGCTTTCTTGGCGACGTCCGTGGCGTCCTTGGCATGTTCGGCAAAGCACATCACGTCAACAACGTAACCCGACAGCTTGACCTTCTCGTGGGCCGATACGGTGGAAGCGGTGATGACTAACGCGGCGAGCGCGATCAAAATGATTGCTTGCTTTTTCATTCAATTGACTCCTTAAGTATAAAGTTCTTTTCTCCGCGCGATAACGAGGATGCTAATACTCATCACACCGCGCGTGGTAATATCTCTTGCATCTGGCGTGCCGGCCGAAATCCTCAATTACTAGCGGAAAAGCAGACTAAGCTTCGCAGGCGGCGTCTGAAAGCAAACACAAGGTTGTTTGTTCTGCCGGCGCCATGTTGTTTGCCCGGATAAAGACGAAAAAAGGGAAGGGCCAGCCTAA
>Ga0081455_10006433_pt1 | contig 12591 bp, 11 predicted proteins | sample TabmetS3T2R1_FD_70207 | JGI IMG/M metagenome (GOLD analysis project Ga0081455, IMG submission 70207) | Tabebuia heterophylla rhizosphere microbial communities from the University of Puerto Rico - S3T2R1 | ecosystem: Host-associated > Plants > Roots > Rhizosphere ... | reverse complement strand
AATTGTCCTTCTCCGGGTCCGGATAGACGCCCCTCAAGACCTCTTCGAAATGGCCTTTGACGGCCTCGTTGCACAGGCAAGCGCGGCCGCGCAGCGCGTCGGGGTCGCGGACCACAATGGCGCCGCGGCGGGTATCCAGCACGCCCTCTGCCTTGAAGGTCTGGATCACCCGGCTGGCATAGGAGCGGCCGACACCGAGCAGGGTGGCGAGCTGTTCGTGGGTCAGCGGCACCGTGTTCTCGCCATTGGTGCGCTCCATCGCCGAGAGGATCCATTTCGCCGTGCGATGCTCGATCGAGTGGATGGCGTTGCAGGCGGTGGACTGGAAGATCTGCGCCAGCATGCAATCGGCATAGCGGGCAAAGATGTTGCGCAAGCTCGTGGAGTTCGACTTGGCGGCATCGAGCTTGCTGATGGCGAGCCGGACGATCGGCCCGCCGAATTTCACGGTGATGCGGGTATAGGCCGGCAGAAAGCCCTGGCTGACGATGCCGCCGACCGCGCCCTCGCGCCCGATCAAGACAGTCTCGACGTCGCGGCCGTCCTCGCTCGGAACCAGGTAGGCCACCAGCGTCGGACCGCACGGGAAGTGTACCGTCTGGACGTTGTCGCCGGGGTTATAGAGCAGGTCGCCGGGCTTGGCCTGATCCACGCTCAGATGCGCTGCAAGCAGCGCGTAATCAGCCGGGTTCAGCCGCCGCAGCAGGTTGTTGAACGGGCGATCCGCCACCTCGGTCTTCTGATCTCGTCGCGTCAACATTCCGAGTTCCCTTCTCCGGATTAAGCAACGATAGGCGATCGGGTTCCTCGGTTATGTCCACTAGTGCACAGACAGGAGCGCATGGGATGTGGTGGTTTCGGGCAGGGAACCGGCGGCGCGCTTTTTGGATGGAAGGCGCCGCCATGCGGCCCCCTCCGGGCATTCGCCGGTGGCATCTCTTCAACCGTGACGCGAGATCATGGAACCCGTGGAGTCCCAGGGAATGCCCAACGATGTGTTGATCGTGGAAGACGACGCGATCATTGCGCTCGATTTCGAGGACACGATTCTCGGCTTCGGCGTGAAGACGGTGCGCACTGCCGCAAGCGTGGCGCGGGCGTTGGAATTGATCGCCGATCGCGCGCCGGATTTCGCCCTGCTCGATGTCGGCCTTGCCAGCGGAAACAGCTTTGCGATTGCCGAACGGCTGCACGCCATCAAGATTCCCTTCGTCTTCATCACCGGCTACAGCGGCGTGACAGGCCTGCCGCCGGCGCTGAAGGGCACGCCAACGCTGCCAAAACCCTGCACGACCGATGTGTTGCAGGCTGCGCTGCGTGGGGGATCGCGGCGCGGATAGGCTGCTACACCGGCTTCGGTTCAAGCGTCGTCGACCACAGCGCGGTGTCGGCGCGGTCGCGCAGCGTCACCATCATCTGTCCGCTCAAGCCGTCGATCCTGACATGGCCGAAGAACTGCATGCCGGCCGATGGCGGCAGGTTCTGTCTGCCCGATCCGGGCGCCCTGACGAATTTCACCTCGGGCCCGAACGTATTGTCGAGTTCGTCGGGCCCGAACGTGCCGGCATGCAGCGGGCCGGAGACGAACTCCCAGAACGGCTCGAAATCCTGGAACTGCGCCTTGTCGGGATTGTAGTAATGCGCGGCCGTGTAGTGCACGTCGGCGGTGAGCCACACCGTGTTGACGATGCCCGAGGATTTCATGAAGCGCAGCAGGTCGGCGATCTCGAGCTCGCGCCCGCGCGGCGGGCCGTCGCTCTGTGCGACGGCTTCCGAGCCCTTCTTGTTGGGCGCATCGTCATAGACGATGATGGAAAGCGGCATGTCTGAAGCGATGACTTTCCACGTCGCGCGTGAATTGAGCAGCCCGCGCTTCAGCCAACTGAGTTGATCGGGGCCAAGGAAATAGGCGTCGGGGCCGTATTCCGTCTGCTGATTCGGCCCGTTCGGTCCGCGATAGCTGCGCTCGTCCAGGATGAACACGTCAAGATGCGGGCCGTAATTGATGCTGCAGTAGACCCGCCCTGGCTCCACAATGCTCTCGCGCATCGGATACATGTCATGGAACGCGCGCGACGCTCTTGCTGCGAGCAAGTTGATGTCGCGTACCTTGTAAGCGTCAGGCAATTGCTTCGACGCCGACCAGTTGTTGACGACCTCATGGTCGTCCCACTGCACGAAGATCGGGACTTCCGCGTTGAAGGCGCGCAGATTGTCGTCGAGGAAATTGTATTTGTGCACGGCACGGAACTCGTCGAGCGTTTCCGCGACCTTGGCTTTCTCGGGAGTCGTGACGTTCTTCCAGACCTTGCCGTCGGCGAGCGTCACCTCCGGCTTGATCGGGCCGTCGGCATAGGCGGTGTCGCCGGAGTGCAGGAAAAAGTCCGGCCTGTGCTTGCGCATGGTGGCGAAGGTTAGCATGCCGCCGTCATCGGGATTGATGCCCCAGCCTTGCCCCGCGACGTCGCCGCCCCAGACGAAACTGACGTCGCGCCGGTTGGCGGGCGCGGTGCGGAAGCGGCCAATGACAGGCTCGCTCAGAATTTCCGGATGCGACAGGTCGCGGAATTTGACGCGGTAGAAAATGTCCTGGCCCGCCGGAAGGTTCTCCAGAAGCATTTTGGCGGTGAAGTCGCTTTCGGGAAGTGCTGCGATCGGCGGCAGCGCCCGTACGTTGGCAAAGGATTCGGTGGTGGAGATTTCGACCAGCATCTGCGAGGGCCGGTCGGCGCGCGACCACACCACGCCAGAGTCGGTGCTGACATCGCCGGACTGCACGCCCTGCGGCATCAGTGGCCGGTCGGCGGCGCGGCTGAGATAGGGCCTCGCGATGCCGCCGAGCGCGGCGGCGCTTGCCGTCGTGACAAAGCGCCGGCGGGAAATTTTTATTGCCATGGCTGTTCCACCGTTCGCTGCGGCCCACCCCCTCATTGCGAGGAGCGAAGCAGAGCCTGTCATCGCGCGCGCATTGGCGCGACCCGTTGGCTCGCAATGACGGCGCAGAGAGGCTATAGGATCATTCTATGACGGCGCAATAACGCCGGGAAACGATCAGATTGTCCCGGTTGCCCTGAGTTGCGCGGTGCGCTGCAGGTTCTGCGGCAGGCTCACCAACAGCGCACGGCGGTCGGCCACCGCGTTGTGGAACTGCTCCAGCGCGATATTGAAGGCGATCAGTGCGCCTTCCTCGATCGCGCCGTGCTCGAAACATTGCAGCGTGTCGCGCAGGATCTCGTCGGCCTCGGTCTGCAACTGGTCGAGCTGTTCGGTGGAGTCGCTTTTGCGCGCCGATGCGATCATCTCCAACAGCCGCTCGCGCAGCGAGGAATTGTTGCTGCGCTCGTCCTTCTTCAAATAGCTCGCAAACCACGCGCCGGCCGAGCCCATGGCCGAGACCAACATCAGGCCCCACCAGATGAAATCGCTGTAGCGGTCGAGAAAGGTCTTTTCCTCGCCGTCGACGAAGGCGGCCGCACCGGGATGCGCGGGGATGGTGGCGTCCTTGTCGGTGTCGGGCGTCTCGATCTTGGCGGTGAGCGGGAATTCGTTCTTCAGCGTCTGCCGGATCGAGAACAATTGCCGGGTGAAGCCGGCTACCGTCGATTCCGACAAGCCCCTGCGCGCGACGATGTGATGCGCAAAGCTGATGGTCTTGACCTCTTCCTCCGGCACGGAGCCGAAGGAGCCGGCCGGAATCTCCGAGGCCTCATAGGCAGGATGGTTCTGCGCGATGGCTTCGGCGAGGTCGATGGCGAGAATGGTCGGCGCGCCGCCGTCGCGGCTGGACGCCATGATGGCGTCGGTGGTGATCTTGCTGTTGACGGGGCCTGCGGCGAGATAGGCGTCGGCCTTCTGGCTGCGGATCGCCTCCGGCGCCTCGTTAGCGGGGAACTGGACGATGTCGATCTTGCTCGCGTCGACGCCGTATTGCTTGAGGATCACCTTCAGCAGATTGACGTTGGCCTGGGTGCGGCCGATCACGCCGATGCGGTGACCGGCGAGCTGCGTGATCTTGGTGATCTTTGGCGGCGCCTTCTTGCCCTTCACCTTGACCGGCGGCGGCACCCAGAGCACGGCGACGTTCTTGCGCAGCGTGGCGACGGCCTGCGCATTCTTCGGCACGTCGAGATCGCCGCGGATGATGGCGAGGTCGGCCTTGCCTTCGGCAAGCGCCTGGGCGCTGGCGACCGCGCCCTCGGTCGGCAGCGGCCGCAATTTGATCTGGCTGTTGCGCTGGTTGTTGAAGGCTTGCGCCAGCGTCTGCACCACCCTGAGGTCGTCGCTGTTGGCGGGACCGACGGCGACCTTCAGCGTCACCGGGCGCAGCGCGAAGTAGTAGGCAGCCGCGGCAACGCCGAGCACCGCCATCAACCCGGCAAGCGACACGAACGCCAGCCGCCGCTTCACCGAGCGCGGCGCAGGCGATGGAATGGTCGAATAGGCGAGGTCAGGCCCGCTCGTCATGGATCTCGCAAACAATCGTTTCAGGGACAATTTCATGAACGCCAAACGCGATTACGCCGCGAATCTTAGCAAAATTTTGTTACCGGCGCGCGGCGTGTCTCGGTCATGGTTACTGTTCCGCGGTGGAACAGCGATTGTGACATGGATCGCGAGCGCTCCCGTCGGTGTTAGGGTAAAGTTCCCGTGAAAGAAGGAGGCGCACATGGTGGAGCGGCTGTCGACGGAGGCGAGGAAGGCGGCGTTGGGGGAATTGGCCGGCTGGAAAGAGACCTCCGGCCGCGAGGCGATCGAGCGCACCTTCACCTTCAAGGATTTCAACGAGGCCTTCGGCTTCATGTCGCGCGCAGCCCTGGTCGCCGAGAAGAACGACCACCATCCGGAATGGCGCAACGTCTACAAGACTGTTGAGGTGGTGCTGGCCACCCATGACGCCGGCGGCGTCACCCGCCGCGACATCGAGCTTGCGAAAGCGATGAACGGCATCGCCCGCCAACTCGGCGTGTTCTAGAGCACGACCCGGACCTGAAGGGCCGCGTTAGCGCAAAGTGTGCAGCGGTTTTCCGCGCCGCTTGCGGCGGGGATTTTGATCCCCAATTGATCAGGGGACGCGGCGATCGGCCGCGCAAAGGGCAACAGCAATGGCAACGAGCGAGCACAGTGTGGGGTTCGAGCCGGCCGACCGGCTGGCGCAGGACCGCGAGAGCGTGCGCCGGCGGTTCTGGATCAAGTTCAAGCAGGTGATGGCGAAGCTGCCTTTCGCCGAGGACCTGCTGGCGGCCTATTACTGCGCCTTCGACCGCGAGACGCCGCGGCATGTGCAGGTCGCGCTGTTAGGGGCGCTCGCCTATTTCATCCTGCCGTTCGATTTCATGCCGGACATGCTGCCGATCCTCGGCTTCACCGACGATGCGGCGGTGCTCGCCACCGCCATCCGCATGGTCGCAAGCAACATCACGACGGAGCATCGCGAGGCCGCCCGCGCCGCCCTGAAGCGCGGGGTCGACGGAGAAAGCTGAGCGCGCGTCATGCCGTCGCCGGCCGCAATAGAGGATCGCCATCCGGTCATCCGGTGGCTGATGACCGAAGCACGCCGACGCACCGACCCGAACGATTTCCTTGAGGCCGGCAGCTGTTGCTGTCGGCCGACTTTGTCGAGGCGGGAAGGATAGCCGCGCAATCGCTCGGCGCGTTTTCACTAAAAGGGGTCGGCGCCGATCAGGAGATCTTCGCGCCGACCCCATGAGTCGTCCGGTTTCTCAGGCGATGCGCCTTAGCGCTGCGTCGCCTGCGCCGGTGCCGGGCGGGCCGCCTGCGCCCGGGCGTTGCGATCCGTATCCCACTGCTGGAACTGCCTGAACAGTGCCTCGCGATCGCCGTCGCTCTTGATCGTCGCGGCGGCCGCAGGGGTCTGCTTCAGGAATTCGTCGAAGCGGTTACGGGTCACGGCTTCCACATTGTGCGTCTTCAGCCACTGCTCGGCATAGGGCAGGCGCTGCCAGTCCGCGAGCGGCGCGGACAGCGACACTTCCTTCCATTTCGGGTGGAAGGGCGGGTTCTGGAACGTCGGGAATTTGGTGAAGAACGCGTCCACGAACTGGGTGAGCTTGCGATAGCGCTCGGTGTTGGGCGCCCAGTTATAGGCCGCGAGCACCGCCGGCACCGCGATGGTGTCCACCGTCTCGCCCTCGGCAATCAGGTTCGGATAGTCCTTCGAGGTCAGCGTCGCCGGCAAATAGTCGTTCTGCAGCGGCTTCGCCCATTCCACCCTGGCGAGATGGAAGCGGCCGTCGTTCTTGAAGTTGGAGACTGACTTGTAGGGCTTGCCGCCGGTGACGATCACGGCATCAAGCTCGCCCTTCAGCAGCTTCTCCATCGCGATGCGCTGCTCGATATAGACCACGTTTGGCCTGATGCCGAGCCGCTCGAACACGGTGTGCGCGGTGACGAAGGTGCCGCCGTTCGGCAGGTCGACGCTCACCCGCTTGCCGTTGAGATCCTTGATGCTCGCGATCGATTTCGGCGCGATCATCTGCATCTCTTCGTTGTAGAGCTTGGTCACGTAGGTGAACTGCTTCTTGATGTCCTTGGCAAAGCCCTTGCGCTCGAGATAGTCGAGCGTGTCGGAGCGGACGATGCCGAGGTCGACGCCTTGCAGGAACAGGATGTCGGCGACGCTCTGGACTGAACCGCGCCCGACGATCGGAAGTACGCGCAACTTGTTTCCGTCGTCGAGCACGGAGGCCAGATCGGCGCCGAACTGTACATAGGTGCCGCCGATCGTTCCCGAGATCAGGGTCACCGTGTTCGCGTTCAGCGCCTGCTTGGTGGCGACCGAACCGAACTGAAAGATTGCCTTGAGGCTGTCGCTGACCTTCGCCGGGTCGAGCTCTGTCTCATCCGCTGCGCGTGCTACCGGGCCGCACACCACCGTCGTGGCAACAAGTGCCATCGCAAACAAGCGTCGCATCTAAAATCCCTTGCTGGTTCCCCGGGGGGTCGGGGTTGGTTTCGGGTAGTTACTGGAGCAAGACGGCGCGCGGTCCGCCGTCGCCTCACGCCAGGGTTTGTACGGGCGGAATTCTTCCGCCCGCGTTTGCGCCTTCTGTTAGTTCTGGAGCTGTGAAAGACGCCGCCTGGCGTCGGCGGAGCCGAGGGCTGCGGCTTTCTGGTACCACTGCCGTGCCATCGCCGGATCGGGCGTGATGCTGCGCATGTCCTGATTGCCCACCACCAGCGGATCGTAGGTGGTGCCCAGCATCAGCGCGGCTTCCGCTTCCTGCGCGTCGGCGGCGCGCTCGAGCAGCAGCCGTGCGGAAGCGATGTCGCCGACCGCAAGCAGGCTCTTGGCGCGCTTGAGCAGCCCTGCGAGCTCATCGGAATCCATGCGGCGCGCTGCAGGCACTGCCGGCTGCGGAGGCGGCGGTGCGGCAGGCGCCACCGCGGCCATCTGGCCGGTCCTCACCGCGGATTGATAGGCCGCCGAGATATCCTCGCGCGAGGGCGAGGCATTGGCCATTTCCGTCGGCCGGCCGCTGGCGGCGGCCTGTGGCGGTGCGGCAGGTTCGCTGGGCCGGCCGCGATAGACGGCCTGCGCCTCTGGCGCCGCGATCCGCGGCTCGGGCGCGGCGGTCTGCGTGGCGATGCGCGGCGGCGGCGCGGCTTCGGGCGGCGCCCCGCCGCCAAGCGCGGGCGCGACGCTTGCAAGCGAAGCCTTGGCATTGACGAAGACGTTGCGCGTGGCGTCGATGGCAAAAAACCCGACGGTGGCGGCCACTGCGGTGGCGGCGACGACGCCGGTCACGATGCGCGACGTGCGCGGCTTCTTGCGCTTGCTGCCGAATGTGTATTCGGGACCATCGTCGTAGCGCTCATCCTCATATTGCTGGTCGAAATCCGACAGAAACAGCGGCACGCGGTCCTGCGGCAGCGGTTCCAGCTGCCTTGACGGTTCCAACTGTCTCGATTCGGGACGCTCATACTGGTATGACGGATAAAGGCGCGGATCCTTGATGGCTTCGTCGAATTTATCGAAGGGATCGCTGGTCTGGACCTGCCTGATATTCTCCACCATGTTGTTGCTTCCCCGCTACTTAATCACGCAAGCACGGGAACGGCGGGGCATCGATTTTTATTGTGGTAGTTGCTGCCCCAGCCGCCCGCTACTGAGGTCTGAATCTGCTCGCGATTAGGTTGAAAAGACGACGGTCGTCGGCGCGAATCAGGAAATATTTTGTTTTGATTGAGGCGCGTCTGCCTAATTCAAAAAATTAAACGTGTGATCGTTAGCGCCCGGTTGATTCAAATTGGGACGCTTAACCCCTGTGAAATCCGTGTGTTCGCTGTCGTCCGCTTTGATGGAAGACGACTAAAATTTTGCGGTGCAATTTTGGCGATGCCTTAGTTGCACCGGTACACTACGGATACACCTGGAACTCGAGCATGCTGCTCAAACACGTTATAGGTGCAGGATCACCTATGGGTGCAGGATCACCTTGCCCATCGCCTGGCGGCCGGCCAGCACCTTCAGTGCGTCGGCCGTCTGCGCGAGCGGGAAGGTGCGGTCGACGTGCGAAGAGATTTTTCCTTCCGCCGTCCACTTCACGAGCTTCTCCAGGTTGGCGCGGTTCTTCTGCGGGTTGATCCGCGTCCACGCGCCCCAGAACACGCCGCGGATATCGCAGCCCTTCAACAGCGCAAGGTTGAGCGGCATCTTCGGAATGTCGCCCGCGGCAAAGCCGATCACCAAAAAGCGGCCCTCCCATGCGATCGAACGCAGTGCGGCTTCGGCATAGCTGCCGCCGACGGGATCGAAGATGATGTCGACGCCCTTGCCGCCCGTGAGCTTGCGCAGGCCTTCCTTCAGATCCTCCTTGGAATAGTTCAGCGTCAGCTCGGCGCCGTGCTGCCTGGCAAACTCCAGCTTCCCATCGGACGAGGCGCAGGCGATCACCTTCAGTCCCATCAGCTTGCCGAGTTCGCATGCCGCAAGCCCGGTGCCGCCGGCAGCGCCCAGCACCGCCAGCGTCTCGCCAGGTTTTGGGCTGGCGCGGTCTTCCAGCGCATGCAGCGCGGTGCCGTAGATGATGATGATGCCGGCGGCCCGATCGTAGTCGAGATTATCCGGAATCTTGACAATGGTGTTCGCAGGCAGCGCGATCTTTTCGCGCGCGCCGTTATGGCCGCAGGAGGCGACGACGCGGTCGCCAACTTTCAGATCGGTCACGCCGTCGCCGACGCTCTCGATGATCCCGGCGACTTCCGCGGCCGGCGAGAACGGGAAGGGCGGCTTGATCTGGTATTTGCCCTGGATCATCAGGATGTCGAAGAAATTCAGCGCCGCCGACTTGATCGCAATCACGGCCTCGCCGGGTCCGGCCACCGGATCGGGTATGTCCGCCAGCACGAGATCGTCCGGTTGGCAGTATTGCGAGCAGAGGATGGCTTTCATGGACGCACCTGATCTTCTGATAGGAGAGGGGCTGGCCTGCTTCATGCCGGATTTGAAGCCGGGCTACAATCCGCAAAGGACGCATGGCGGGAGGCGCCAGCCAGCAGTCGAGGGGAGGGTAAAACAATGTTTGAAAGGGACCTGCTCAAGGGAAAGCGCATCCTCATCACCGGCGGCGGCTCGGGGCTCGGGGCTGCGATGGGACGCCGCTTTGCCGAGCTCGGTGCTGCGCTGATCATCTGCGGCCGCAGGCTGGAATTGCTGGAGCAGACGGCGTCCGCCATGCGCAACGACTTTGGCGCAACCGTCAGCGTCGCGAGATGCGACATCCGCGATGGCGCTGCGGTCGAGGCCATGATGGATCAGGTGTTCGGCGAAGCTCCGATCGATGTGCTGGTCAACAACGCTGCCGCAACGTTCGTCGCGCAGACCGAGCATCTCTCCTTCCGCGCCGCGGACGCGATCCTTAGCCCCACTTTGCACGGTACGATGTATTGCACGCTCGCCGCAGGCAAGCGCTGGATCGAGCGCAAGCACAAAGGCGTGGTGCTGAGCATCCTCTCGACATCGACCATCACGGGACGCGCCTTCACCGTGCCCTCGGCGATGGCGAAGTCGGCGGTGCTGGCGATGACAAAAAGCCTCGCGGTGGAATGGGGCCCGAAAGGCATCCGCACCGTGGCGATCGCGCCCGGTGCGTTTCCGACGCCAGGGGCCACCGGCCAGCTTCGCCCGGAGGGCCGCGAGGAGAGCTGGTCGCACCGCAATCCGCTTGGCCGCCACGGCGAGCATTCCGAGCTCGCCAATCTCGCGAGCTATCTGGTTTCGGATCAGGCTGGCTTCATCAATGGCGAGATGGTGGTGCAGGACGGCGGCTCGCACCTGCGCAGTTCCGGCGCCGAAGACCTGCTGCAATGGACCGAGGCGCAGTGGGAGAATCAGCGCGCTTCGCGCGCGAAAAACTGAGGCAGAGATTTGGCGGGACAACGCGCGGCCGGGTTTGCGCCTGGCCCGCTAACTGCCTTCCCAAACTCGTGTTTCCCGGCTATCCATCTCGCACCTGATGATGGCGGGGACGGGCCATGTTGAGGTCACAATGATGGTGGAACCAGACCGGATCATGGTACGGCAGATTCTCACTTCGCTGTTGGCGGGCGCATTCGTATGCGCAGGCGCAGGTCTCGCGCTGGCGCAGGGCACCGCGCCGCCTGCAGCTCCAAAGGCTGCGAAGAAGGATGCGCCCAAGCCCCCGGCCGCCGCGAAACAAGATGCCGCGCCGGCCGCAGCCGCTGCCGCCGCTGGCGGCGCCGAGCCGACGCTACTTGGCCAATACGGCACCTGGGGCGCCTACGCCGCGGCGCCGGCCGGCAAGAAGGTGTGCTTTGCGCTGGCAAAGCCCTCGTCGTCGAAGACCAATCCGCCGAACCGCCCGCGCGATCCGGCCTACGCCTTTGTCTCCACCCGGCCAGCCGAGAAGGTCACCAACGAAGTCTCGATCATGATCGGCTACCAGCTGAAGCCGGGCTCGGAATCCACCCTCGAAGTCGGCGGCGCCAACTACACCATGTACACCCAGGGCGACGGGCTCTGGATCAAGAATGCCGCCGAGGAAGAGCGCATGGTGGACGCCATGCGAAAGTCCGCCGACGTCACCGTCAAGGGCGTCTCCGCCAAGGGCACCGAGACCACCGACACCTTCTCGCTGAAAGGCCTGGCGCAGGCGCTCGACCGCATCGCGCAGGACTGCAAGCGCTAATTGCTCGGAAAACGGCGTTGTTTGGTGGCTGCAGAAGGCCTATTTGAGGGCTATTGGTTCCTCATGGTGAGGAGGCGCGTAGCGCCGTCTCGAACCATGAGGCCACAGAACGGGCCTTCATCCTTCGAGACGCGGCTGGTGCCGCTCCTCAGGATGAGGTCAGATATCTCGCAAGTATCGAAATGACCTCGACCGAGACCATGACTGCGGCCAACGCGCCATTGGAAAAGCAGCCGCTTGAAACCTATGTGCCGCCGGCCAAGCCGTCGCTGATCGGGCTGTCGCGCGCCGACATAGCCGACCGGCTCGGCGAGATCGGCGTTGCGCCCGCGCAGCGCAAGATGCGCACGCAGCAGCTCTGGCACTGGATGTATTTCCGCGGCGCCAAGACCTTCGCCGAGATGACCAACGTCTCGAAGGAAATGCGCGCCGAGCTGGAGAAGCATTTTACGGTCGACCGTCCCGAAGTCGTCGCCGAGCAGATCTCCAGCGACGGCACCCGCAAATGGCTGCTGCGGCTGCCGAGCGGCGACAATGTCGAGAAGCCGCACGAGGTCGAGTGCGTCTACATCCCCGAGACCGACCGCGGCACGCTCTGCGTCTCCTCGCAGGTCGGCTGCACGCTCAATTGTTCATTCTGCCACACCGGCACGCAGCGGCTGGTGCGCAACCTCACCGCCGGCGAGATCGTCGGCCAGGTGATGGTGGCGCGCGACCGGCTCAATGACTGGGCCGACCGCGACAACGGCAGCCGTCTTGTCACCAACATCGTGATGATGGGCATGGGCGAGCCGCTCTACAATTTCGACGCGGTGCGCGATGCGCTGCTCATTGTGTCCGACAATGAAGGCATCGGGATCTCCCGCCGCCGCATCACGCTGTCGACCTCGGGCGTGGTGCCGAACATCGTGCGCGCCGGCGAGGAGATCGGTGTGATGCTGGCGATCTCGCTCCACGCGGTGCGCGACGAGCTGCGCAATGAGCTGGTGCCGCTCAACCGCAAATATCCGATCGCCGAACTCTTGCAGGCCTGCCGCGACTATCCCGGCGCTTCGAACGCGCGCCGCATCACCTTCGAATATGTGATGCTCAAGGGCGTGAACGATTCCCTCGATGACGCAAAGCTGCTGGTGAAGATGCTCAAGGGCATTCCGGCCAAGATCAATCTCATTCCGTTCAACCCGTGGCCGGGCACGCGCTATGAATGCTCGGACTGGGATCAGATCGAGAAATTCTCCGAATACATCTTCAACGCCGGCTATTCCTCGCCGGTGCGCACCCCGCGCGGCCGCGACATCCTCGCCGCCTGCGGGCAGTTGAAGTCGGAAACCGAAAAGCTCTCCGTGCGCGAGCGCCAGGCGCTGCGCGCCATGGCGATGACGGATTGATGGCCGCCCAGGGAATGGCAATCAGTCGGGCCGAG
>Ga0081455_10006432_pt1 | contig 12591 bp, 12 predicted proteins | sample TabmetS3T2R1_FD_70207 | JGI IMG/M metagenome (GOLD analysis project Ga0081455, IMG submission 70207) | Tabebuia heterophylla rhizosphere microbial communities from the University of Puerto Rico - S3T2R1 | ecosystem: Host-associated > Plants > Roots > Rhizosphere ... | reverse complement strand
CAGGGCGTCTTATTGAATCCTGAGACTGGAACAATCTATGCCAAGGCTGATACCGCTCCGATTCAAGCCTGGGTCGTAGCTGGATAAAAATATGGCTCTAGTAAATAGTAATCAATACGGTGCAAGTTACCTGTTCGGGTTCCTTTCTTCGGATGCCCCGACAATCACTGGGTTTGTGGCGCGTTCGGCCGAGCTTCGATATGAGGCTGAGACATTCGTCCAGGCCCAGGATGGTGAAGGCGTTACTGAATCAGTGGTGACGACCAAACCTGACAAGAGAAAGATTACCGCCACATTCGGTGGATACATTCTTTCTGGTTTTGATGGCAGCGGCATCGGTGATCATTTCACTTTCGGCACGCCAACCTCCCGTTTCTTCATCGTCCGCAACGTATCTGTGCCCAAGCGTAAAGGTGAATTCAGCGAGGTAAGTCTTGAAGCTGAATCTTATACGCTGATTACGTCTGGTCCTAATCCTTAATGGATAAACCGCGAGTCATCATCGCGGTGCCCACATATGGTTGCAGTCTGGGACTATCCCAGCCGCGACTCGCACAGATGCTGCTGAATACACAGCACAATGTGTATATCAGCGGGGTCATGTCTTGCGAGCTTGGCTTTGTTCATATGACCCGCAATGCTTTAGTCAAGGCTGCCAGGCGATGCCCGGAACCAACGACGCCAACACACATCTTCTTTATCGATCAGGACACCTGCGTTTATCCTGGGACCATAGAGCGATTGCTCGAAGCCAGGAAACGTGTGATTGGAGCGGTCGTTTACTCTCGTACTCCACCGTATAAACCGGTCGTGTATCACTTTAGTCCCAAGTTCACGCACATGGATTCTGACTTCCCTGGACCAGAGACTGAACCATTCCAGGTTAAAGATGGAGGGATCGGGATGGCGGCAGTGCTGATAGAGATGAACGTGTTCGATGAGCTGGAGGAAAAGTACGGTGATCAGATGTGGTTCCAATCTCCCTGTACGGTCGATATGAACAGGCCCATTGACCAGAGGGAACAGATGATGGGAGAAGATGTATTCTTCTGCAATAGACTAAACGAAACTGGAATAGAGATCTGGGTAGATCCAGGCGATTTAACCGGCCACTTCGGCTGGATTGAGATTACTGGGGAACTATTCAGGGAAAATCGATCGGCCAGACAAGCCGCACCGTCGGCTTGAACGTTGGTGCGGCATTACATTGGACGGGCGTGTGGGGCTCGTTCTGGCATGAGGCATCACCTCCTTTTAGGTTGACATGTGCCCTGAATAGGCCGTGGCATACGATAACAGTAATGCCTACGGCAAGGCATATTCGTTCGGGCTTAAGTCGGCTGATGCGCCGACTATTCCTCATTTTTTCGCTCGTTCCGCTGAACTCAGGTACGAGCCTGAGACCTTCAATGAGGCAAAGGATTCTCAGGGAATTACCATGTTTGTCACTACGGTTCAATCGAGCAAGCGAAAGATTTCGGCTACGATAACTGGCTACATAGATACGGACTTTGATCCTTACGTCGAGGCATTTCCGTTGGGGTTCACTTTCAAAGGCAAGTTCTACGTCATTAATAATGTCAGTCATCCAATGCCCAAAGGGAACTTTAACGAGGTGGCGATCGAAGGAATTCATTACAATTACATTACGACTTAAACCATGCTGGATTACGCATTTGCTGCAGCATACATCGATGATAATAAGCGTCATCGGGTTTTGGGAAGACGACTGCGTCCATTTTGCTTATGGCATGTGATGCTTCTCCAAGCAGTTCATTCCCCATTTGTTGCCGGCGGGAACGCTACATTGTTTGACCTGAAGAATGCCGTGTCAATTTGCCGTCTCCGGTACCGAGAAAGTCATATCAGCCGGCAGTTCCTTCCTCGCTTCACGACTGTAAAGAGATTGCGTAAGCATGTCGAACTCTTCATGGATTACGTTGGGGATTATCTCAGTAAACCTGAATACACCATTGTCCCGATCGACATAAAAGAGAGCAGGGTACCGCCTCGTATCACCCATCCACCTGCTGTGGTCTGCACTGCTTACAACGCGGCATATGGAGCCAAGATCTCCATCATGGAGGCATGGGAAATGCCGATTGGAGAAGCCTATATATCAGAAGCCATGTACCTCAGGGCACAAGGGTCTCAATTGGACTTCCTGAATGACGAAGAAAAGGCGTTTCAGCTACAGATGAAGGAGGCTGGATTATAATGGCTGCATTACCCGATTGGCTGAAGAAGAATATCCCGAGAGCTTCATTGGGAACTGCTCTGGGGGCGGCAGCAGTTCTTCCTGATGTGGCTGGAGTGGTTCAGGCGGAACACAAGGTTACGGCACTTGGTAAAGCATTAGCTAATATCTATTTTTGGGTGGGGAAAATCTTTGCTCCATTGCGACAGGCTTTGGTTGGCGGGTGGATGATCCTTGGGTTCAATGCGATTGGAAAGGCTGTCCAGAGTCTGGTCAAGGATACAGGCTCACTTGAAGCAGCATTACGCCGCCTTCAATCTATCAGGGGATTTGAACGTCAATTTACTACCTTAACAGGTGGCTTAAGTGCTGCAAAACAAAGAATATCCGAACTATTGGCACTCTCTCAACGTGGACCATTCAAATTCGAAGACATTGCCGAGGCATCAAAAAATCTCGAAGTGCTTACTCGCGGAGCAATGTCTGGCGCTAGTGCTACCAGAACAATTGGTAACGTGGCGATCGCCACTGGTAATGGGATTACTGATGTAGCAACCGCTGTAGGACAATTCTATTCCACTCTTCGGGCAGGCCAGCCCATTGAGGGAGCGGCGGATCAACTGCGCCAAATGGGCGTGATATCCAACTTCACGGCTGACCAGCTAAAAGAGATGGTGGCAAATGGAGCGCCAGCCGCAGTAGTTTTTGATACTCTGACTGCATCGCTGGATAAGACTCATAGCTCGCTTCAGGGAGCAGCTGATGATTTAGCCACAGTCTCTGCTGAACATGAGAAGGCAGTGGAGGAAATGAAGGCACGCTTTGGTGCTCCCTGGACACAATCAGAGATTCAAAGCACCAAGAACATGACAGCTGCCCTGACGGCTGTCACACCGGCACTTGAATCGGTATCAAAATCATTTGCCATGGTGTACTCTGGATTCAGCACAACAAGTAGTTGGCTGGCCAAGCTTATATCTCAAAGTCCAATAGTTCAGGCGGCTATTGAGGGAATCGGGAAAGCCTTTGCAGGTCTGGCTGTTGCTCTCGCAGCCGTTGGTGCAGTGTTGGGTGTTGTAGCATTCCCGGCTCTAATGGCACAGGCTAGTGGACTGGCTACCGCTGTCACGGGTTTCCTGATGCCGGCATTACTGCGACTTGGGATCAGTTTCACTGCCATAACTCAGGGCGGTATCATATTAGCCGGCACACTCAGGGTTCTTGCTGCATTACTTGTTGGTGGTGCTATCACAGGCGGTGTCGTTGCCCTGGCCGGCGTGATCATTAATCTAGGGCTTAGCATAAAAAGAATGGTAGATGCGCACCAAGAGATGCGCCGATCCTTTAATGAAGCCAATGATGCCATCATTCGACAGATTAACGGAGTTCGAACCCTGGCTGAGAAGCACGAAGCCTTAGCAAAAGCTTTAGAGCAAAGTGCTTCAGCCCAGAAAAGATATCGTGATTTTCTTAATGATCCGAATGCACCAAAGAGTCTCGATTTTCTATTCAAGCGTGCTGAGCTGCTAAGAGAAATTGAGGAAGCACAGAAAAATGTAATCAAGGCACAGGGTATACAAGGTGCAGTTAGTCAAGAAACGAAGGATCTGGCACGAGCCAGAGCCCAAGAGAAATTGCATCAAGAAGAAATAGATTTCCAGCGAACTCAAGCCAGGGGCGGACCAGAAACTAGGATTGCAGGTGCCAGAGAACGAGCGGAAACATTAGGGGCCCGGGCTGAAGCTGGCAAGCGAGGAATGGAGCTTAGGGCGCAATTAGCAGACGAAGAAAAAGATATTACAGATAAAAGACTTGCAGCTGAGGCGGACAAAAAGGAGGCAGAGACAAAACTTGCAGAATATGAGGCAATGACTCCCGCCCAGAAAGAACGGCAACCTCTCATGTATGTGGGTGGTATTGAAAAAGAGAAAAAGGCTGCCGAGGAGCGAATAAAGGCACTCGATAAAGAAGCCAATCGCATCAGGGAACAAGCTAAATATGCCGAAACTCCTGAGGGTAAAGGTGCTGCGATAGAAAAGATAACGCGGCAGTTGAACCTGAATAAGGATCTGACTGAATCACAGAGAGCTAATTTGAGAGCTCAACAGCTCACGCTAGAAATAGAGAAAGAAAGATTATTGACCGAACGGGAAAGTGCAGAAGCCAATAAAGAACGCGCTGATCAATTAAAGACCCAGGCAGAATTAGATGAGCGTAATCTCAGATTGGAAAGAATAAGGGCTCAAGCTGAGTTGGAAACTGCTCGGGCAACAGGATCTCCTGGTGAACGTGCCCGTAAGGAATTTGAAATCCGACAAAGACAGCTTCAAGCTGAGCGAGCAGAAATCACAAGGTTGCCAGAAGGAGAACAAAACAAGCAAAGATTACAGCAGCTTCAGGCGGAGCTAACACAGGCCAGGACAGCAGAACGAGAACGTATCCGTGGCCAGGTCGTAACAAGGGTACAGACTGGCCTGGAGACAGCTGGGGTTCAGGCTCGTTTAGCAGGTAGGGGCGAACAAGCCAAAACAGCCGAACACGTAGGCAATTTTGTTTCTAAATTTGAACAACTACGACAGCAATTTGGAGATAGGGATGCCAAACAATTAGCACTACAACAAGAACAAAATGCAATAGCTCAAGAAGCAGCTGGCATGGCCGGTGCCTTTAAACCTATCGCTGATAGCTTAACTCGAATAGGCGGTGGAGGTGGAGTAGGTGGTCCTACCGGTGATCCTCAAGTTATTATGCAACAGCGTCAGCTCGAACTGCAGAGAGCCGCTAATCAATATCTTGCTGCAATTGAAGAAGAACTTCGAGCTCAAGGTGCTCCTGAGGAGGAAGAAGAATTACCACCCCCGAGCACTGGAGCTGCACCAGCGGCTGCACCTGCAGAAGCTGCTGCTCCTGCCGTCGCAGCCCCTGCCGCCCCATCAGCTCCAGCTGCCCCAGCAGCGCCAGCCGCTCCTGCTGCACAGCCTGCGCAACCCGCTCCAGCTGCCCCTGCAGCACCGGCAGCTCAGGCCGCACCTGCTGCACCCGCAACTCCACTTACTCCATCTATTTCTCCTGTTCAACCAATCATCGATTGGTTTAAGGATAAATTGGGAATGGGTGCACCAGCACCTCCGGCTGTTGCAGCTCCTGCTGTCGCTCCACCTGCCGCGCCCGCTGCTGCCGCACTTGGTCCTGCCATTGCTCCGCCTGCTGCACCAGCGTTTACGCCTACGGCACCCGCCGTTGCCCCTCCTGCTGCGCCTGTTGCTGCAGCTGCAGCTCCTGCTGTCGCTCCACCTGCTGCGCCCGCTGCTGGAGTCTATACTGGAGTTGGGGCAATGCCGCCACAGCCGGAATTGCCAACTAATCGCCCTATTCCAGGTGGAAGAGTGGCTGTATCGGGAGAAAGCCAAGAATTAGTTAATCGGATTGAAGCCAATAGAATGGCAGCCGAAAAACAGGAAGTAGCGACCTCGCCATTTTCCGAAGGCCAAGCCGCGATTGGTAAAACCGTAGGAACAAAGGAACATCCTTTACCTATAAAGGCTGACCTGGAGAGAGCAAAGTCCGAGAATTATGAACGAATTGCTTCCGCTTACTCAGAACGCATGAAGCAAATTGGTGTTACGATCGGGACGAAAGAACATCCGTTGCCAAAACTACCAACCACTGGATTCGTGTCTGCGACGAAATCAACACCCAGCGTGAGCATAGCTGCACCTGGAGCAAGTGTAACAGGGACTGAACCCGGAGTCGCTAAGCCGATCGATGCTTCATCTGCGGGTGGAGAACGATATTACAGCCCTGGTGCAGATGCGGCTCGCACATTGCGAGAGATGCATCGAGAGAATAAACAATCAAATGTTTATCTTGATAATATGTCGACTCATGCCGACAAAGCTGGAAAGACATTATGAGCAGGACTATATCTTACAACGACGGACAAGTAACCAAGGCCGATCTTGTTCTTCTCGGTCAAGATGGGTTACAGGTTCAAGACCCTGGAGAATTGACCACTGATCGTTATGGCCTGTCTACAGTCACGACTGTATGGAGAGCCCCAGCAGATTTACCCAAGACATCATGGCCGGCAATTTACAGTCCACATCCATTATATCCATTCGCGCAATTGGACAGGCGCAGAGTTCAAATCCAGGGTGGCCACACAATCATAACTGGTGAATACGCTGGCGTGGATGGAGCTACGGATTCAGTATATGAGTTAACAGTTGGTGTCCAAGATGAACCCATTGTATCACATCCTCAATTTGTTAGTTCTATCGGAGGCAGGCCTAGTGCTCCGTTACATGGAGCCATTTTCCTTGATCCTGATGGCGCAGTAACAACTAATGATGATATTGGACAATTCGCCTATTTCAAAGTGGGTTCCGATTTTGCTGGGATTGAGAGTTATCTCGCTGCTGATTTTGTAACTTGGAGACAGCGTTATTGCACTAATGTTGTTGTCGTTTACGGTGATGTAGGTCACATAAGCGCTCCTGCAGGAGGGCCATTGGTATCCCCCAGCAACTGGATTAAGATTAGTACGAACATTGAACGCCGTGGAGCAGCCTTCATGGTGTGTCATGAGTGGCGTGCCGGTGGCCGCCGTGGCTGGAATTCAATCATTTACTCATAAATGAGCGCCAATAACGATTATAAATTAGGTTCCAGAGTATACTCAGGCGATGATGTTCGCGCTGTAGCACGAGCGACAAGGGTTGAAGGACTTCAAAATCTCTCTAGGTCCCAAAGTGATGGCAACCCATATTCACGATCAAACGTAGGAAGAATTATTGGTCCTGGATGGGTAGTAAACCGGAGGCTCACTGCTCCTCGTCGCGGTGGTCGCGCTAAGCGACATTTTCCATGGGAGATAAGTATCGCAGGAAGTAGCAGCTCAGGTAGCTATATTACATTAAGAGCAGGGACACTCAACGGGTTATTGCCTATAAACATGTTCCAACAGTTTGGGATTTCCGGTTCTGGAACAGTATATGTTGTCCTCCGGGTATTCACGGATGGTGTACAACCCAGTTCTGCTAGTCTTGAATTGGAAAGTCAACCTCCTGAACCTCCACCACATTTTGTAAATGTTGCTCCAGCTGCATTTCCGATTCTTATCGGTCTTACAGTTGATCTGAAACCATTTAATACAGTGGACGGCCTGCTGGAGGCTACTCCTAAAGTTGTATTAAAAACAACTGTATCCAACCCATCTCCAGGAACACCACTCTACGATCTTCATTGGTCCTGGAGTGTTACCCAGTACTAAATGTATACATTGATTCAACCTGTATTGGCCAGTGAGTACACAGGGCTTTACGATACCCTGATAGAAGGCCAATCGGAAACTCAAGGAAATGGTAGGTTTGAGGGTGAGGATTTTTCTACTTTCATTTCCACCTTAAATTCCAGCTATTGGTATCAATCTAATTCTTTCACTTCGAAGCATCCGACCTTTGTTGATACAGACGGCAATCCACACAATGCGGGTACCGACGAAGAAGATTATGGATCAGGTTATTTTTCATCAGGGCCAACACGGACATATCGTTATAGTAGCGGGATTCAGATGGTAACGGTAAGTACCAATAATCCTACCACTACTGGAACCGGTGTTTTCCAAGGCACTGGTTATGGAAGTGGTGAAAGTGGAACTCAATGGGATATTGTTGGAGGGGATACTGAATGGTCATGGACAGCACATACCTGGTTTCAGGGCTACACTTCTGTCACTCCTACCTATGGTAGCCCAACCGATGGTTCTTATAGTACTGACACATTTGCTTTTGGCTCAGGGCCAGAGCCACCACGGGGTAAATGGACATCCCAAACGACCGAAGATTCAACAGAGTATTTAGCTCAGAAATTTAGTCAAGAAAGTACAGCGCCTTGGACTGTCCCTACTGGAACTTATTATGTTACTGCTGATAGCCAGGGAAACAGTAGAACAATCACAACCACTATTAATGTAACCATTGCTGTCGATACCATAACAGGAAGTGAGACATCTGGGTCCATTACTGCACAGGGTTTCGTTAATTCATTTATTTTCGACCCAGATAATCTTTATTTGTATAGAACTGTTTATGTGCCCATTTCCAACGGAACCTCTAATGAATGGGTATGGGTATACAGTCAGGAATTTCCATTCTCATTCTCTGACCCGTCTGTAGTAACTGAGGCATGGTATTCTGTTGATGGTGACTTCTACGCAGAGCCTCTTCCTTCGGTTTTCCCCATGAAAATACTATCGGCATTCGATGCTAATGATGAAAATCAAACATTTACTTGTAGTACGATTAATGGCGATATTACTGATCCAATCAGTCAAGTAGAGAAGATTACTAGTCAGACATATGGAAGTGATGAAGAACCTCCATCTACAACACAGACATATTATTGGGTTGGGCAACTTCCAATGGAGAGTTCTACCAATGATGGTGTATATCAGGCCACAATGATGACCACAGATGATGCAGGTGGATGGATTCAAACAGATACCACTTTCGCGGAATTGGCTTCTAAGACTATTCCGGCAAACTCATTCATTTACCTTTCCTTTCCTGCAATAGTTAATTACCAGGATCAGCAGGGACGATATACGACGACATCCTATCTTTCGATTTACGCGCATGAGATTCCTTCTGCTACTGATCAGACTGTCCCAGATTATGATTATATTATAACAGCGTATGACACTTATCAAGTGCCATCGTCCGGCACTCCTGTTAGAGGTGGGGCTTTTTGGGATTATGAAGAACAAAGTATTTGGGGATCGTATTCGTCTTCAGGTCCAGGTATTTTTCCAGCGGACGTGATTTTTTTTACTCAATACTGGCCGGATACCTCACCCGGTGTCTTTGATGCACAATGGGGACCAGTTATAACTACTGGATTCCAGGTGCCGCCTTACATAGCAAATTCCGATCCTGTCTATCAGAGAGTTGATGCTAATGCCCAGATAGATGATTTTGGCTACGAATTTTTTAACGGGGCATTTGTGGGACATGAAGATTACGATGTTGCCATCCCTTTTCAGAGTTACTATCAGGATGAAACAAGTGGTGAGACCGGGGCAAGTACTGTTCCTGGTTACACATTTAACTTCGCCAGTGATAGCATGACCGAGGATCTGGGACAGGTATCTGTCACGCATCAATTTGGGGCTACTTCAGACACGGAATCATTTATAATGCAATTAGCCGGTGGCGGAGACACAATTAAATATGATATTTCTGCTGGTCCTAGAGGACTCTATGGGTACGATGAAGACGGTATCTTTTATTTAATATCTCTTTTTGGTGGATTACCTAGGGCCTATGGTGGAGCAAACGCACAAGGAGGAGATACCGTTCTACTAGACGGCAAATTTGATACGAGTGATAATGAAGGTGGTTCAGGCAGGCAAGATTTCAATTGGAGTTTTGAAATGGCCACGGATGAAATAACCGCATATCGCGGTGTGGGTTGCTTTTATGCCTTGACCGCTTCAATGTGGCAAAATTCTAGTTTTGCAGCCAGGCTTTTCGCTAGTGTAGCCAATAAATATCCAGACTTATTTGGACCAACAGTTCAATGATTGCAATTACAATTTGCTCAACCAAATCCTATTCTTATGCCCTGATTGCTCAGGCACGCAAGATCCAATCCTGCATCGAACGGGAACATGAAGGAACCATCATTATAGTGGGGGACGATTCTCCCGAAATCCACGAAGCCAAACAGTTTTACGAACTACTCCTGCCATCAACATGGAATGTGGAACTGATTATTGGCGGGTTTGAAGATGGCCTGAAAAACTACAAAAATCCGGCACAGCTGGTAATAGCCAGAATGCGCTCCAAGGCATTCGATCGCGCTAGGAAATTGAACGTGGAACTCTGCTGGAGTCTGGATAGTGATGTGCTTCCACCGCCCAATGCCTTACGGGTTATGAAACAGATGCTGGACTTCGATGATGGTTATTACTCAATCTCCACCTGCCCTTATCCAAGTCAGGGTGGTGGTGCATTCCTTGGTGGTCGAGGAACTCCGGAGCGGCCTATTCTGCCGGATTTCTATGATGACGAGAGAATCATACCAGTGAAATTGAGGAAACGCATGAGTGCCAATAAAGCCCGTTTCAAAGAATTCAAAGGCAGAGCTCCAGATAAGGAATGGATAGATGAGCGTCACGAAGTGAGTGAAGAAGTTAAAAAATGCAGGCCGGTCGGGAACGTTTTCTTCTGTAATTCCAAGAAGTTCCGTCGCAGAGGATGGATGGAGGCTGCCTACCCCGGAATCGGAATTGGTGCCATCGTTCCAAGTGACTGGTGTGGTTTTGGGTGCACTCTCATGAATAAGAAAGCCTTAAGTCTGGCTCAGTTTGAAGGTTATGACGGCAGTGGAACTGAAGATCTGTACGTAGTCTGGAAGAAATGGTATCGACATGGTTTGCGGATTAATGTGATCCCGCATGCTCCATGCGATCATGTGATCCGGGATCGAAAGAATGAGGGGAAGTTTATCCTTTGCCAGGCTTTTCATGAATACCGCGATCCTGAAACCCAGGGTCATCTGCGCATGGAGTTCAGACCTTGGTATCAGCAGGTTGAATCGGAAATTTACAGTGAATCAAATGATGGGAAAATCACATGCAAATAGTAGACTACAAAATCGTAATAGCGGATTCCGCAGAATCATTACAGACGCAAGTCCAATCGCTTATCGCACAGGGCTGGCAGCCAGTCGGTCCAGCTGATCTGAATGTTACTCGCTTTCGTGGCCAAGGTGCCCTAGCCCCCGGAATGGCTAATTTCACCCAGACGATGATTAAATATGGGGATTGACATTGGTCGTCGTATGGATGACGACAGTCACGCAGAATCTTACTCTTTATCGTGGGATCACATTTGATTCATTCCTGATTAAATGTTTTCAGGATGATGCTCTCACTATACCTCAGGACATAACCGGCTGGGTTCCATGGGCCGAAGTACGGACTGCTCCGGATCAGTTACTGATACTGAACCTCAATCCGGCAATAAGTAACGCTGCCCAGGGCATCGTCACGATACCAGCCATACAGGATGAGCAGACGATCCTCCTGCCGGAGGGTAAGTTCAAGTGGGATTATACTATGCAAGATCCCGGTGGCCAACGGTTCGGCCCCTACGTCCGGGGTAGTTTCGTTATTAAAAGTAAGATCACGCAAGGTGCACCTCCAGAGTGATGTTGACAATCGGCAATCTGACAAATGCCAGGCGTATCTGCTAATTGTGGTTTTGGGGGAAAACTCCAGACTAAAGTCATTCGAGGGCCAAGTTATCAGCCATGGTGGAAGCGTCTAATCAACTGGTTAAAAACCTATGCTTAATATTCACGTTCCTAAATACAAGATTTTCAATATCTGGCCATTCGGTCGAGTTGCTGTCTGCTTCGATCGACATGGTGAAGCGCTTCGCTGGCCTGGTGGACTGGAATGGCGTACCAATTTAAAGGCGTCACTTTTCCGTCAAGGTAAATATGAAGGCACGCAGGATTTAGGCTCTGGTCTAGTCACCAACGTTGGTGCCACTGCACTGGCAGAGGAAGCAGTGACTCTAGCATCGCCTTCTGCTGCACGTATCAACACACTTTTCTTGTCCAATCAACACGCTTCGGGCACCGGTGCTACAGCGGCTTCCGCATTGGATTTTAAGATCCAGACTATTTCTACAGCCGGTGGCCAAACGCCTGTAGCCGGCACACAGACGTGGATTAATACCATGGCAGTGCCCAAGTATCAGACGGTCGCTACGATCGCATATACGGGCACTGAGGCGGTCACAGAATGGGGTCTGTTCACCAATGCGACTCTATCAGGCTCAACAGGAACTCCGTTTACATCTACGACGGCTACAACGGCTACGGTAACCGGAACACCACTGACAGCTTCAAGCACGACTGTTCAAGGCTCGCAGCAGAATCTCGTCATTCCTGGCACTACGACTGTGATCGCCTTGGTGGCCACTAATACTACTTCAGTGTTTACCTTGGTAAATAATGGTACGACCGGATGGTTTACACAGGCAGCGATGACCAATGGTTCAACACCTGGCGGAACTGAAGCCTTCACAACTCGGCCGATCATGTGGGATCATAAACAGTTTTCCGCGATCAACGTAAATAATGGTGATTCAATCCAGTTCACATATCAGTTAACTGTGTCGAGTGGGGGTTAGTCTCAAGAGTTGACATTAACTAATCTTGGACCACGCTCGTTTAGTTTCTTGATCTGTAATCTTAAATCAAGCTGCCATTCCTTATTGGCTCTATTGATCGGGATCATGAGTTTCTCCTGAAAATCAATCGCCATTTCGGCTTGACGTTGTTTGATAGTCATATATTGAACAATTTGGGCAAGGATACTT
>Ga0081455_10006431_pt1 | contig 12592 bp, 11 predicted proteins | sample TabmetS3T2R1_FD_70207 | JGI IMG/M metagenome (GOLD analysis project Ga0081455, IMG submission 70207) | Tabebuia heterophylla rhizosphere microbial communities from the University of Puerto Rico - S3T2R1 | ecosystem: Host-associated > Plants > Roots > Rhizosphere ... | reverse complement strand
TCGCTGATGATGGCCTGCACCTCGATCGCGCCCATGCTGGCGCCGCTGATCGGCGGACAGGTCCTGTGGTTCCTGGGCTGGCGCGCCATCTTCTGGAGCCTGGGCGCCATCGGCGTGGTCGCCTTGTTCGCCGCCTACCTCCGCTTGCCCGAGACCTTGCGGCCGGAATATCGCCAGCCGCTGGTGCTGTCGTCGGTGCTCAAGCGCTTCGGCGAGCTGGTGCGGCACCGCGCCTTCATGGGCTACGCCTTCACCTCGACCTTCATGTTCTCGGCGCTGCTGTCGTTCCTGTCGGGCTCGCCGTTCGTGTTCATCGAGCGCTACGGCGTGCCGCCGCGCGCCTACGGCCTGATCTTCGGCGGCATGGTGGTGTTCATGACCATCGGCAGCCTGCTCAACGCCAGGTTCGTGCCGGTGTTCGGCGCCGCCCGGATCCTGCGCTATGCCGTGATCGTGCCGGGTATCACCGGTCCCGCGGCGCTGATCATGGGCTTCATCGAGGCGAAGTACGGCACCATCGGCATGTGGCCGTTCCTGCTGTGCTTCGGCCCGCAGATCGCCACCATCAGCCTGATCGGCCCCAATTCGATGGCGATGGCGCTGCAGCGCTATCCGCACATGGCGGGCACGGCCTCCTCGCTGATGGGCGTCATGCAGTTCGGCATCGGCGCGATCTTCGGCGCCGTGGTCGGCCAGACCTTCGACGGCACCATCGCGCCCATGACCACCGCCATGGGCATCGCCGGCGCGCTCTGCTTCCTGTCCAACCGCCTGCTGGTCGGCCGCAGTTACTAGGCGGTAACGCTTTAAATAAGGGAGAAAACAGGGGGTCCCCCCAGGCCTTGAGTCGCCTCTGCCGTTTTCGCCGTTTTCACCGTTTTCCAACCGCGCCGCGCGCTGCGAAAACGGCGCGGTCCCCGATTCATCGAGCGATTCGCGAATCGGGTCGGCCGAAAAAATGGTGAAAAACGGTCGATAAATGATGAGAAAATGGTTTTTGCTGCATTTCACGACGATGGGCATACGCAACGCTCCCAAGTCTCCAGCTCATCATCGAATTATACTCCCGAAGCCCCTCAACCACCTATTCTGGTCATTAGAAGTTCAAGCGGGCGCGGGCCGATCATGATATGCGTCGGCGCCTTTCTTCGATGACAGCCATCAAAACTCGTCCCGCCCTCACGCCTCTGCTGCTGGTGCTGTTGGCGCTCCTGTCGGCCTTCACGCCGCTTTCCATCGACATGTACCTGCCGGCGCTGCCGACCATCGTCAGCGACCTCGGCAGCACGGCCGGCGACATCCAGCTCACGCTGTCGGCCTTCATGCTGGCCTTCGGCTTCGGCCAGATCTTCTACGGGCCGGCTGGCGACCGCTTCGGCCGCCGGCCGGTGATCCTGTCGGGCATCGTGATCTACATCGGCACGACCATCGGCTGCGCCTTCGCCGGCGAAGCGGGCCAGCTCGTGCTGCTGCGCTTCCTCGAGGGGCTGGCGGCGTGCGGCAGCGTGGTGCTGGCACGCACCATGGTGCGCGACCTCGCCGAACGCGAGCAGGCGGCGCGCGCCATGTCGCTGATCATGGCCTGCAGCTCGCTGGCGCCCATGGTGGCGCCGCTGATCGGCAGCCAGGTGCTGGTCCTGTGGGGCTGGCGCGCGATCTTCTGGGTGCTGGCCGGCATCGGCGTGGTGGGCCTGGTGTTTGCGGCGCTCCGGCTGCCTGAGACGCTGAAGCCGGACTATCGCCAGCCGCTGCATCTCGGCTCGGTGGTGAGCCGGTTCGGCGAGCTGTTGAAGCACCGCCTGTTCATGGGCTATGCCCTCACCAGCACGTTTCAGTTCGCGGCGCTGATGTCGTGGCTCAGCGGCGCGCCCTTCGCCTTCATCCAGGGTTATGGCTTCAGCCCGCGCGCCTTCGGCCTGATCTTCGCCGCCGCCATCGTGCTGTTCACCGGCTGCAACCTCCTGAACGCCCGCTTCGCGCCGGTGTTCGGCTCGTCGAAGATCCTGCGCGCGGCCGTGATCGTGCCGCTCGTGTTCGGTCCCGCCGGCCTGGTGCTGGCGCTGATCGAAAAGCAGACCGGCGCCATCGGCGTCTGGCCGTTCCTGCTGTTCATCGTGCCGCACGTCGCCATGATGGCGCTGGTCGTGCCCAACGCCACCGCGATGGCGCTGCAGCGCTACCCGCACATGGCGGGCACCGCCTCGTCATTAATGGGCGTGCTGCAGTACGGCGTGGGCTCGCTGTTCGGCGTCGCGGTCGGCCAGGCATTCGACGGCAGCATGGTGCCGCTCACCGCCGCGCTCGCGGTCGCCGGCATCCTGTGCTTCACCTCGCACCGGATGCTGGTCGGCCGCGCCGACGGCTGATCAGCCGGCCAAAAGCGGTCGCGATCATCTTGTTGTTGCCAGTGGCTTTGCGACAGTACGCGTGGTCTTGATGAAGACATCTGCGAGCGGGCTGAGCGTTCGATTTCTTAGGGTAATGAGTGCCATCGAGCCACGCGCGTCGGCCAACTCGACGGGCAGCGCCTTGAGCCACGAGTGCCGAGCGGGCAGCCGCAACGTGTAGCTTGGCAGCATCGTGATGAAGCGGCCAGTCGCCAACAGCCTGTGGCACATGTGCATCGAGTAGGTGACGACGGCCGCCTCGGGCGGCGCCAGTCCTCGGGCGCGAAACGCGTGCGCCGCGAAGGCGCCGAGGCCGGTATCGCGTGGCGGCAGCGTCCACGGTTCGTCGACCAGCTCGGCAAGGTCGATGCGCCGCCGTCGCGTCCAGCGATTCTGCGCCGACGCTACCGCAACGATGTCGTCGTCGAACAGGGTCTCGACCGCCATGTCCCTTCGATCGGCAACATCGACGAGCCGGGTTATGACGAGTTCGATCTTTCGCTCGATCAGATCGCGGTAAAGCGTAAGCACCGGCCCGACCACGATGTCGAACACCATGCGTGGATGTTGCCGCGTCAGTCGGTCGACGACGGCCAGGACCGGCCCGCCGGCCGCGTACTCGCTGCATCCGATACGCAGCGTGCCCGACCTCGGATCGCCAAGGAACTCGATGTCCTTGACCCCCTGCCGGAGCTCGTCAAATACCGCAACCCCGCGCTTGATGATTGCCTCGCCGTATTGCGTCGGCCGGATTCCCTTGGGGCTGCGCTCGAGCAGGCGGACGCCGAGTGCATGCTCGAGGTCGGCAATCGCGCGCGAGACTGCGGGCTGCGAGGTGGCAAGGCGCTCCGCCGCCTTGTGCATACTGCCGGCCTCGACGACGGACATTAGAACGCGCATGTCGTGCAGCTTCAGGCGGCGTTCGATGCGATCGACCTTGTCCATCGCGGGCTCCTGATATCAGAACGGGTATCGGGCAATGGGACAATAGCATTACCGTCCGCGCTGGGGCGGCCTATAGCGTGCGATTCATCAGGAATGGTGCCGGGAGGCACGACCATGATGACACTCGGTCGCCACATGTTGCTTCGCCTCGCCGTTGGGGCCGCGGCCCTCCCGGCCATCGCGCAGATTGCCCAAGCGCAAGCATTTCCGACACGACCGATCACGATCGTGGTGCCGTATGCAGCTGGCGGACCAAGCGACGCGGTGGCGCGCGTTCTTGCCGAGCGGATGAAGGCCGTGCTGGACCAGCCTGTCATCATCGAGAACGGGAGTGGAGCAAACGGCAGCATCGCGGTCGGCCGCGTCGCGCGCGCCGCTCCGGACGGCTACACGCTCAGCCTTGGGCTGTGGAACACCCACGTCTCGAACGGCGCCCTGTACACGCTCCCCTACGACGTGCTGAACGATTTCGAGCCAGTCGCGCTGCTCGCCAGCTTCTCTTCGATGATCGCGGCGCGGAAGACCGTGCCAGCGAGCAATTTGAAGGAATTCATCGCATGGCTGAAGGCCAATCCGGACAAAGCGTCCCAGGGCAGCGCCGGGGTCGGCAGCATGGGGCACATCGGAGGTATCCACTTCCAGATCATCACCGGTACCCGCAATCAGCACGTGCCCTATCGCGGCTCCGCCCCGGCCATGAACGATCTTGTGGCCGGCCGGATCGACATGATGATCGACGCCCCAATCGTGGTGCTGCCGCAGTTGCGCGCCGGGACGATTAAGGTCTTCGCCGTGGCGGCCAGGGACCGCCTATCGCAGGCCCCTGACATCCCGACGGCGGAAGAAGCCGGACTGCCCGGGTTCCAGGTCTCGAACTGGTTCGGACTATGGGCACCCAAAGGCACCGCACGGGACATTGTAGAAAAGCTTGGTGGCGCGGCGGTGGACGGCTTGGCTGATCCGGGCGCGCGCAGGACACTGGCCGACCTCGGTTTCGAGATTCCTGCTCGCGACCAGCAAACCCCAGAGGCTCTCGGCGCATTCCAGCGCGCGCAGATCTCGAAATGGTGGCCCATCATCAAGGAAGCGAACATCAGGGCCGACTGATCGACCATCATTTACAACGTTCTTGAGGGGCTCGGAGATGGAAATCGAGTGTGCTTACGTCCTGGGTCACACCGACTCCGAAATTGAACGCCTCCAATTCCAGGCCGGCGTCATTGCGCCCGTGACCCGGCGATTGATCCGTGAATGCGGCATCACATCCGGCATGCGCGTGCTCGACATAGGCTGCGGTGCCGGCGATGTGTCCATGCTGCTGGCTGAGGCTGTCGGCGACAGGGGCAGCGTCGTCGCTTTCGACCGCGAACCGCGCGCGATCGAGATGGCGAAAGCCAGAGCGCTGGCGGCGGGACATCGCCAGATCGAGTTCGTGATCGCGTCGGATGACGCATTTCCGCAAGGTCCACCGTTCGATGCCGCGATCGGCCGGTACGTTCTGCACCACCTGCCTGATCCCGTCGCAACGATCAGGCGCGCTGCGACCGCGGTTCGCCCTGGGGGCATCGTTGCATTCCACGAACCGGCAGGCCACATCGGCGGGCATGTACAGCCCGACCTGGACCTTTTCATGAAGTCGGAACAATGTTTGCGCGCCGTCTTTCGTTCGCTGCTGCCGCATGTCGACGTCGGCGGAAGGCTCATCGCCTGCTTCGAGGAGGCCGGGTTGCCGACGCCCCATCTGATCTGGGAGTCGATTGCGGGCGGCCATGACTCGCCACTGTGGCGGTTACAAGCGATGACCTATCGCAGCGTCTTGCCGCAGATCACGCGCTTGGGTCTCCCGCCGGCGGACGACGGCAATCCTGACACCCTGTTGGATCGGTTGGTCGCGTCGGCTGCGGCCGTGCGCGCGCAGATTGTTTCCAAACCTCAGTCTTGCGCCTGGGTCGTTCGACCCTGACACGACATTTCAAACGCTGTTGTCACGAACGTGCTGCGAGTGCATTCGATTTGATTGGGTTTTGACCCTATCGCCTGAGATCGATCACCAGCATGTCGCCGTTGTCGTTTCCGACGGCGAGATGGAAGCCATCGGGCGACCAGGCGAGGCCGCTGATGGCCGAGCCGTCCGACATCTTCAGCACCACCGAGCGGCGGGTCTTGATGTCGCCGAGCTGCAGCTCGCCCGAATCGTAGCCGCCGGCCACGAACTCGGCCGATGGATGGGCGGCGACGACGCTGATCAAGCCGGCGCCTTCGTCGCCGAACTGCAGCGGCGGCTTGCCTTCGGGGCCCTTGCCGGCGAACGGCCAGGCGGTGAATACCGGCTGCGATGAGGTATAGAGCCAGCGGGCATCGGCCGACCACGAGAGCGACTTCACCTTGGCGGGGTAGCCCTGCATGCGCATGTCGGTCGCCTGGGCGATGCGCCAGACATGGATGTCGTTTTCCTGGGTGCCGGTGGCGATGAACTTCCCGTCGGTGCTCCATTTCAGCGCGACGTGGCTGCCCGCCCAGGCGAAGCGGCGTGGCGGCAGGCTCACCTGACCGATGCTCCACACCGTGATGCCGCCATAGTGCGCGCAGGCGATGCGGCTGCCGTCCTTGCTGAAATCGATGGCGGCGACCGTGCTCTGGTGCGGGCCGAACTCGCGGATCTCGCCCGCCTTGTCGATCACCAGCGCCATCTTGCCCACCGAGGCGGCGGCGAGGCCTTTGTCACGATGAGCGGCCAGCTTGTCGATCCACTTGCCCTTCTGGTGGGTGATCTCGCTGGCGCTGCCGTCGGCTGCAAGGCGCAGCAGGCGGCCGTCGTCGCCGCCGCTCAAAAAGCCGTCGCCCGTGGGATCGGCAATCAGCGACAGCACGGCGCCTTGATGAACGGGTTCACCGGCCGCCGGCGCCTGCTCTTTGATGTCCGCCGGCAACAGCCGCACGCCGCCATCGCCCAGCGCAAACGCCGCGATCTTGCCGTCGCGGCTGAAGGCGCAGGCCACCACCGGCGCATCGGCCGCCACCGAGCGCGACGGCGGCAAGGTCTGCCGCCAGTCGGGATTGCCGAGATCGAGCTTCACCGACTTACTTCAGGCAGTCTTCGAAGCCGCGCTTGAGGTTCTCGCCGTCGAGGTTGCGGCCAATGAACACGAGCTTGCTCGAGCGCGTCTCGCCGTCCTTCCAGGGTTGGCCCCAGTCGGCGTCCATCATCATGTGCACGCCCTGATAGACGTAGCGCTTGGGCGCGCCGTCGATGGCGAGGATGCCCTTGCTGCGGAAGATGTCGGGCCCGCGCAGTTGCAGCAGCGCGCCCATCCATTTCTGGAACTTGTCGGGATCGACCGGCCGGTCAGACGTGAAGCTGAGGCTCTTCACCTCTTCCTCGTGGTCATGATCGTGGCCGTGCTCGAGGAAGTCGGGCTCGAACTCGAGGATGCGCTTCAGGTCGAACGCGCCCTTGTCGAGGATGGCGTCGAGCTCGATCTTGCTCTTCTCGGTCTTGTGGATGCGGGCGTAGGGATTGATCGCCTTGATCTTGCCCTCGACCTTCTTGAGCTCGTCTTCGCTCACCAGATCGGTCTTGTTCAACAGGATCACGTCGGCGAAGGCGACCTGCTCCTGCGCCTCGTCGCCCTGCTCGAGCTGGCCGAGGAAGTGCTTGGCGTCGACCACGGTGATGATGGCATCAAGCCGCGTCCGCGCCTTCACATCGTCGTCGGTGAAGAAGGTCTGCGCCACCGGGCCGGGATCGGCGAGGCCGGTGGTCTCGACCAGGATGCCGTCGAACTTCTGCTTGCGCTTCATCAGCCCTTCGATGATGCGGATCAGATCGCCGCGCACGGTGCAGCAGATGCAGCCGTTGTTCATCTCGAACACTTCCTCGTCGGCGTTCACCACGAGGTCGTTGTCGACGCCGAGTTCACCGAACTCGTTCACGATCACGGCGTACTTCTTGCCGTGCTGCTCGCTCAGGATGCGGTTGAGCAGCGTGGTCTTGCCGGCACCGAGGTAGCCGGTCAGCACCGTTACAGGCACTTGCGACGAAGACATGGCCATTGGGAATCCTCGAAATTTGGCCCCTGAGATAGGGTCTTCGCCGGAGGCGCGCAACTCTGGTGCGAAACAGCGTCCCGGTCGGGACCCAAGTATTTCTAGGGTCTCTCGCCGCGGATCAGCTTGGGCAGGTCGCCGCCGAGGCCCATGGCGTGGCGCAGGAAGAAGCGGCGCAGCGGCGGTGCGCGGTTGACGGCGGCGAGGCCGAGATCGCGCGCAAGCCGCAGCGGCTTGATGTCGTTGGAGAACAGGCGGTTCAGAAGATCGGTGGCCGCCACCATGGTGAAATTGTCGGCGCGGCGCCATTGCGCGTAGCGTTCGAGCGTGTCGGCGGCGCCGATGTCGAGGCCGAGCCGCTTGGCGTCGATCAGGACTTCGACCAGTGCGGCGATATCGCGAACGCCGAGGTTGTAGCCCTGGCCCGCGATCGGATGCAGGCCGTGCGCCGCATCGCCGACCAGCACCAGCCGTTCCTCGACGTAACGTTCGGCATGGACGAGGTGGAGCGGGTACGACCATCGTGGGCCGATCGTGTCGACCTTGCCTAAAAAGTCGCCAAAGCGGCGCGCGAACTCGGCCTGGAAACGCGGCGCATCGAGTTCAAGCAGCCGCTTGGCGATGCTTGCGCGTTCGGTCCAGACGATCGACGAGCGATGCTCGCCCGTCTCGCTGTCGCGCATCGGCAGGATGGCGAAGGGGCCGCCGGGCAGAAATTTTTCCTGGGCAACGCCGTGATGCGGCCGTTCGTGGCGCGCCACGAGGACGATCGCGATCTGATTGTACGACCAGGCGCGCGCGCCGATGCCCGCATCCTCGCGCATCGTGCCCTGGCGTCCTTCGGCAGAGGCGACCAGCCGTGCGACGAGACGGCGGCCGCTCTTGAGAACGACGTCCACTTTGTCAGGCGTGCGCGTGGTCTCGATGGCCTCGTCGGGGGCCAAGAGCTCGACCGCTGGGCAGGCCGCGAGTCGGCGCAGGAGCGCGCTGCGCAGAAAGCGGTTCTCGACGATCCATCCCATCGCCGTTGCGGGCGGATCGCCGGCGTCGGCCTCGCGGTGATCGAAGTGAAGGAAGAAGGGACTGATCCGGCCGTCATGGCCCGCATCAGAGATGCGGATATCGAGGATCGGCTCCGCGAGATCGGCGAGATCGCCCCAGACGCCCAAAGCATGAAACAGGCGCTGGCTGGTGTAGGAAATCGCCGTGGTGCGCCCGTCAAAGCCGGCCTCGGTCATCGATTTCAACGGCAGCCGATCGATCAGGGCCGTGCACAGACCTGCCTCGCCCGCGGCAAGCGCGAGCAGGCTGCCGTTCAGGCCTGCTCCCACAATCGCAAGGTCGTACCGCCCGCTGTCCATGGGTGTTTCATGGCAGCGGGACGGCCGGGCGGCAAGCGGCTCAGAACTTTATGATGATGTCGGAAGCGATGGTGAACTGAGAGGCGTTGTTGCCGCCGGCGTAGGGGGTGGTGCCGCTGAGCGAGGTGTCGAAGCGGATCTCGGGGCGGAAGATGATGGCCTTGGCGATGGGATTGTCGGGCATCTTGGGGGTGATGTTGAGGCCAAGCGTGAAGGAGCCATAGGTGGTGGGGGTGCCGGCGATGATGGTGGCGGAGGGATCGCCATGCTCGGTCTTCACGAAGTCGAGGTTGCCGGGGAAGGCGGCGACGAAGAAGCCCGAGTTGTCGCGCCAGATCTCGGCCCGGCCGACGACCTTGAGGAGGTCGTTGATCTGGTACATGCCGTAGAGGGCGGCGCCGTAGCCGTCGGCGTTGAAGCCGTCGTCGCGGATGTAGTTGAGGTCGGCCATGAAGGTGAGCTTGTCGCTGGCCTTCCAGGTGATGGCGATGTCGTTGAGGTAGCGCAGCGCGTGGTTGGGGTCGCAGTTGCAGGCGGCCGCGACCGCCGGCGTGTTGGGGTTCTCGGCGCCGATGTGGGTGGTGGCGAGGATGGAGAGGTTGCCGTCGAGGAGGGTGAAGCCGAAGCCGCCATGGAAGGCGACGCCGGTGTTGTTGTCGCCGGTATAGAGGCCGCAGCATCCGAAGGTGGTGTTCACACCGGTATCGAAGCCGGCATAGATGTCGAGCCAGTCATTGACGTGGGTGGTGGTCATGACGCCGGTGTGCTTGAGCGGAATGCCGAAGTTGAAGATGTAGGAGTGGGAGTAGAGGGGATTGTCGGGGGCGGAGATGACCTCGATGCCCTCCAGGGTTGGGTACTCGCCGATCTTGAGGTCGATGCCGCCCTGGGTGAGCCAGGGGAGGTGGACCTGGAGGTTGGCCTCGACGATGTCGATCTGGCCGATGTCATTGATGGATTCGTCGAACTGTCCGAGGAAGTGGGTGTATCGGGCGTCGGTGCCGTACATGGTCTGGAACTTGAAGCCGAAGTCGTAGCCGGAGGCCTTGGGGTCGATCGGCCGCTGGACGGTGACGAGGGCCTGGTTGAGCAGCGGCGTGTTGGCCTTGTCGGTGAAGAGCTGCCCGAAATTGAGGCCGTTGTTCTGCGGATAGGTGTTGTAGGTGATGCCGCCCTCGATGTGACCGCTGATCGAGAACGTATCCCACCATGACGATGGCGATGATGCGGGCTTGTCCTGCGCCTGGGCCGTCATGCTTGCCGATAGGGCAAGCCCTCCGACGATCATTGCCGCGATTTTCCTCAGCATCTTTCGCTCTCCCCGGAATCGATTGTGAAACCTACGGAGACCGAAGCAATCGATATGCCAGATGCATATGCGATGAGATCTACGCTTCTGGCACGGGATTTGCTCCGCCAGAGATCGCGTTAGGGGCGACGGTCGCCCATTTGGAGGGGAGCCGGAATGAAAATGGTCATGGCGATCTTCAAGCCGTTCAAGCTCGACGAGGTGCGCGACGCGCTGACGTCGCTCGGCATCCAGGGCCTGACGGTGAGCGAGGTGAAAGGATTCGGCCGTCAGAAAGGCCAGACCGAGATCTATCGCGGTGCCGAATATGCCGTGAGCTTCTTGCCCAAGGTCAAGATCGAGGTCGTGATCGACGATGGGCTCGTCGAGCGTGCGGTCGAGGCCCTGCAGAAGGCCGCGCGAACCGACAAGATCGGCGATGGCAAGATTTTCGTGTTTCCGATCGAGCAAGCCATCCGCATCCGCACGGGCGAGTCTGGCACCGAAGCACTCTGACCAGCAATTGCCATCACAAAAGCCAATTCCGAGGGAAGATCGATGAAACGTACGTTTGGTTCCGCTCTTGCCGGTCTGGGGGCGACCGGTCTGCTGCTTTTGCCGGCAATGGCGCTGGCGGCCGATGACAAGCCCAAGCTCGACACTGGCGACACTGCCTGGATGCTGACCTCCACGGCGCTGGTCCTCATGATGACGGTGCCTGGCCTCGCGTTGTTCTACGGCGGCATGGTGCGCAAGAAGAACGTGCTGGCGACGGTGATGCAAAGCTTCGCCGTGACCTGCCTAGTGACCGTCCTCTGGATGGTGATCACCTACAGCCTCGCTTTTACGCCAGGCAATGCCTTCATCGGAGGCATGGGGCGCTTCTTCCTGAACGGCATGGGGCTCGATGCCGTGAACGATCTTGCGAAGACCATTCCGGAATCGGTCTACATGACCTTCCAGATGACCTTCGCCATCATCACGCCGGCGCTGATCACCGGCGCCTTCGCCGAGCGCATGAAATTCTCGGCGCTGATGTGGTTCATGGGCCTGTGGGCGATCGTCGTCTATGCGCCGATCGCGCATTGGGTCTGGGGCGGCGGATTCCTGGGCGACTGGGGCGTGCTCGACTACGCAGGCGGCACGGTTGTTCACATCAACGCCGGCGTCGCTGGCCTCGTCTGCGCCCTCGTGTTGGGCAAGCGCAAGGGTTACGGCACCGACAACATGGCGCCGCACAATCTCGTGCTGAGCGTGATCGGCGCGTCGCTGCTGTGGGTGGGTTGGTTCGGCTTCAATGCCGGCTCGGCCACGGCGGCCAACACGAATGCCGGCATGGCCATGGCGGTGACGCAGATCGCGACCGCTGCCGCGGCGCTGGCCTGGATGTTTGCGGAATGGATGACGCGCGGCAAACCGTCGGTACTGGGCATCGTCTCCGGCGCGGTGGCGGGCCTCGTGGCCATCACGCCGGCGTCGGGCTTCGTCAATCCGACCGGCGCTCTGGTGATCGGTATCGTGGCGGGCGTCGTCTGCTTCTGGGCGGCGACCAGCCTCAAGAAGATGCTGGGCTACGACGATTCTCTCGACGCTTTCGGCGTGCATGGCGTGGGCGGCTTCGTCGGTGCCATGCTGACCGGCGTTTTTGCGGTCGAGGCGATCGGCGGCGAAGGCAAGAAGGGCCTGATCGACGGCAATGGCGCCCAGGTCCTGACCCAGCTCTGGGGCTGTCTCGTCACCATGGCCTGGTGTGCCGTCGCCACTTTTATCATCCTCAAGGCAATCGATGTGGCCATCGGCCTGCGCGTCACGACGGAGGAGGAGGTCGAAGGCCTCGATATCAATCTTCATGGGGAAACGGTGCATTGACGCCGTTCCCTCTCGGAGAAAATTGACGTCGCCGTGATCCCACGCCACTCTCCGGCCTGTCGACGACAGGCCGGGGGTAGAAGCTGATGAAACTTGTGTCCGCCATCATCAAGCCGTTCAAGCTCGATGACGTGCGCGACGCGCTGACCGGTGTCGGCGTGTCGGGCCTCACCGTGAGCGAGGTCAAGGGCTTCGGCCGGCAGAAGGGCCAGACCGAAATCTATCGCGGCGCCGAGTATCTCGTGAGTTTCCTGCCCAAGGTGAAGATCGAGATCGTGGTCGACGACACCCAGGTCGAGCGCGCCGTGGAGGCGATCCAGAAAGCGGCCCACACTGGCAAGATCGGCGACGGCAAGATCTTCGTGACCGCAGTCGAACAAGCGGTGCGCATCCGCACCGGCGAACAAGGTTCCAACGCCCTCTAGTCGGGCAAGACCAATGCACAAGAACGCTTCGCGCGCCGCCACTGCCCTGGCGGCGTTGTTCATTGGTGTGACGAGCACGTCTGTCTGGGCGGCCGACAAGCCGGCCATCGATACCGGCGATACCGCATGGCTTCTGGTGGCCACCGCGCTGGTCCTGCTGATGAACATCCCCGGCCTCTCGCTGTTCTATGCCGGCATGGTGCGCAAGAAGAACGTACTGGCGACGGCGGTGCAGGCCTTTGCCGTGGCGGCCCTGGTGACGGTCCTTTG
>Ga0081455_10006430_pt1 | contig 12592 bp, 11 predicted proteins | sample TabmetS3T2R1_FD_70207 | JGI IMG/M metagenome (GOLD analysis project Ga0081455, IMG submission 70207) | Tabebuia heterophylla rhizosphere microbial communities from the University of Puerto Rico - S3T2R1 | ecosystem: Host-associated > Plants > Roots > Rhizosphere ... | reverse complement strand
TGATGTCCGCGAAAAAGGATTCCATCGGGGGGGTGCTGGCAGATCGCCCGGCCCTCCTCGATCCGAACCGACCGCGACTCATCGGCTTCAATTTAGCGTCGTGATCGTGCAAGGAGGCGACTAGCTGACGGTTCGACGGCCCAGGTAGGCATCAAGAACACGCGGATCATTGGCGAGCGCGCGCGATTCCCCGTGCATCAGAATGCGACCGTTTTCCATGACGTAGGTTCGATGCGTGACCTGCAGCGCATAGGAGGCCATCTGGTCGACCAGCAGGATCGAAAGGCCGTCGCGATTCAAATCGACCAGGACCGGAAACAGGAGGTCGAGGATCTTGGGGGCGAGCCCAAGCGACAATTCATCGATCACAAGAAGCTTCGGCCGCGACAATAGCCCACGCGCGATTGCCAACATCTGTTGCTCGCCGCCGGACAGCGAGCCTGCGGCTTGAGTCAGCCGCTCCCTCAGGACCGGGAACAGCTGCAAAACGCGCGCGATGTCCGCAGCAATGCCCGCGTGGTCCTTTCCGGTCCGCAAATAGGCGCCGAGGATCAGATTGTCGTCCACGGACTGGTCGGCGAAGATCTGCCGGCCTTCAGGCACCGTTGCGATGCCACGCGGAACGATTTGGTAGCTCGGCAGCCCGCCGATTTCATTGCCGTCGAACGTGATCGACCCGGCGGCGGGTGCCACGACCCCGGTGATCGCTCGCAACGTCGATGTCTTGCCCGCACCATTCGAGCCAATGATGCCGACGCACTCACCACGATGCACTACCAGATCGACGTGTCGCACGGCCTCTATGCGCCCATAGGCCACCTTGAGACCTTCGACCTTCAGCAGGGGCGCGGTCATTCTGCGGCACCGGAGTGCTCGACCCGAGCGGGCATGGGCCTCCCCCGCGGCATAACGCTACCGTGACCGAAATAGGCTTCGATCACCTGCGGGTTCTTCTGAACCTGAGCCGCCGTGCCGGACGCGATCACGCGGCCATAATCGAAGACGGTGACGTGATCCGAAACCGTCATCACCATCTCGACGTGATGCTCGACTAGGACGACGGTGATGCCGTGATCGGCCAGCAACCGAATCAGCCGTTTGAGATCCTCGATCTCGCTATGGATGAGACCTGCCGCCGGTTCATCCAACAGCAGCATTTTCGGCCGCAGGGCGAGCGCACGGGCTATTTCCAGTCGCCGCTGATGACCGAACGGAAGGTTGCGCGCTTCCTCCTCGGCAAAGTCGGCAAGTCCTACAAATTTCAGCAGCTGGTGTGCCTGGCTGAAGAACCGGTGCTCCTCGCGCCCGAAGCGCGGAAGTCGGAGCAGAGTCTCTGCGAGCGAATTGCGATAATGCGCGTGAAACCCGGCCATCACGTTCTCAAGCACGCTCATTTGCCCAAACAGTTCCGTATTCTGGAATGTCCGCGCGATCCCTTGCCGCGCGAGCTCATGGCTGGGCAGCCCGGCAATGCTCGCGCCGAAGAATGTGATTCTCCCGTCGGTTGGAACATAAAATCCGGAGATCAGGTTCAGGAGGCTGGATTTGCCGGCGCCGTTCGGTCCGATCAACGCGTGGACCGTGCCGGACTGGACTTCGAGGCTGACATCGTCGACAGCGGTCAGACCGCCGAATCGCAAGGTGAGGGCTTCGGTCTTGAGCGCAATCTGGCCGCGTTCCTCACCGGGACGGAGGATTTCCAGCAGCGGAACGCTGCGGTCCGGCCATCCTTGGGTTTCGCGCGCGCGCGACCTGGACAGGAAACGCTCCCATAGCGCGCTGAACGATCCGACGATGCCCTGCGGCATCACGAACATTACCGCTGCCAACAGGAAGCCGTAGGCAAAAATCTGCCATTCCTGAAGGTCCTGCAGGATCTCGGCGATATAGGTGAGGATCGAAGTGCCGATGACCGGACCCACGAGAGTTCCGGTACCCCCAAGAATCACCATCAGCAGGAAGCTGACGGAGTGGAAAAAGGTGAACGTCTCGTAGTTCACGAACAGATTGAGAAACGTGTACAGCCCCCCGGCCAGGCCAGCCAGCGTCGCCGAGATGACAAAGGCAAGCGTGCGGGTGGCAGCGAGATTGATGCCGAGCGCTTTGGCCGCATTCTCGCTCTGCGCGGTTGCCCGCATGGCGCGTCCATAGCGCGAATGGATCACGTTGTATTGGATGATGAAGGCGACGATCAGACAGCCCGCGACCACCCAGAAATAGATCGGCCGGGTCAGTGAAATGCCGAATACGTTGCCCCGGGGGATTCCGATCAGCCCCTGGGTGCCGCCTGTCACCGGCAGCCATTCGACGAGAATGTTCTGAAACACCAGTCCGAACGCGATGGTGATTACCGCCAGATAGACACCGCGCACCCGAACGGTGGGATAGGCGAGCACCGCGCCGAACACCCCGGTAACCACAACTCCGGCAATGATGGCCGGCAGGAACTGCACCCCCTGTTTCACCGCCAGCCAGGCCGCGACATAGGCCCCGAGACCGTAGAGTGCCGCTTGTCCGAGCGAGACGAGACCCGCGTGCCCGATCAGGATGTTCAGTCCGATGGTGACGATCATCAGGATCATGCAGCGCATCATCAGCCCGATCTGATAGCCCGTGGGGTCGAGCTGCCGGAACAAAAGGAGGAAGGCCACGCCCAAGAGCAGCGTGGCGATGAACTGCTGGCGGGCGGTCATACTTTCACAACCTCACGCCGGCCGAAAATGCCTTGCGGGAAAAGCAGGAGGGCGAGAATCATCAAGGTGAAGCCCACGGCATTTCGCGCACCGGAGCTGATATAGCCCTCGATGAATTTCTCGATCACACCGTAGCAGATTCCGACGACGACCACCCCGCGCGCATTGGCAATCCCGGCCACGATTGCGACTCCGAACGCCTTCAGGCCGATCAACGTACCCATGGCCGGCATTGCCTGTACGACCGGCGCAATGAGGATGCCGGCGAGCGCGCCGATGGCCGCGGCGAGCGCGAACGCTATCAATGCGATGCGGTTCGGATTGATTCCCATTAGGCCGGCGGTGGTGCGGTTGAATGCAACGGCTCGCATGGCGCGACCGAGAGTGGTTCGCCGATAAAAGGCTTCCAACCCGAACATTGCAGCGACGGCGGCGATCGGCAGCAGCATCTCCTGAGGGTAAATGCCTGCGCCGCCGAAGCGGATCGGTTGCTCGGCGAGCGGTGAAGGCAAGGGCCGTCCAAGTGGACCATACGTGATCGTCGCCATGCTTTCGATCATGATCCCGGCTGCGATGGTCGTCAGCATCCAGCCGATCGCATTGGGCTCCTTGTTGAACGGCCGCACCAGCAGCCGCTCGACCAACGCGCCGATCACAGCGGCCGCCGCAATGGCGATCGGCGCGGCGAGGAGCACCGGCAATCCTTTTTCCACCAACACGACGGTGAGGACCGCGCCGAACATGTACACGTCGCCATGGGTGAAATTGGCCGCCTTGGAGGCTTCCCACATGATGTAAAAGCCCAAGGCGACCAGCGCGTAGATGCCGCCCAGCGACAGGCCGGTCAGGAGATATTGGAGAATCTCGCCCATCGGACCTTCAAAACGAGGAGGCCGAACGCGGCCTCCTCGTCACGCGGTGATGCGCAGTCAGAATCTTAAGGCGTGAGGTGTCTGCGCGACCGGCAGCAAGATGCCCTTGTGATAGGCGAGCAGCTTGTAGTGCGCCGGCAGGATCGCGTCGTGGCGCTCCACGGTTTTTTCGAACGCGGGGTCATAGTTGGCGATGATCCCCTCGTACTTCACCTGGTAAAATGCGTCGCGCAGCTTTTTCTTGTCATAGGCGCCGGCGATCTTGAGCGCCTCAGCGATGATGTACACGGCGTCATAGGCGTTGGCGGTGCCGCTCGGCAGCACGAGCTCGCTAGGATCCTTGAGCTTCTCCTTGGCCTTGATGCGCTCCCACACCTTTTGGGCGCGCGGGCTCAACTGGCCGGTCCAGGCGAAGGTGCCGTGGACCAGAACGCCCTCAGTGAGCGGGCCCGCCGTCTTGCCGAGCTGTACGCCGATGCCCCAGGCGCTGACGATCGTCGGCTTGTAGCCGATGCGGTCCATGCTGCGCAGGATGGCGTCGGTCTCGCGGTCGACGGTGTAGAAGATAAGCGTATCGGCACCCGCATCACGCAGGCGGATCAGCTGCGCGCTCATGTCCTGGTCGGCGATGTTGAAGGTCTCCTTGCCGACGAGGGCGGTCCCCTTCGCCTTGGCGGCCGCCTCGACATCGGGCACGGCACCCTGACCCCAGCCGGTAGCCTCGAACATGAAGCCAATCTTCTTGGCCTTGGTCCGTTGCAACGCGTGGTCGACCAGGAACGGCGCGACCCAGCGATCTTTCGCCGAGACGCGGAACATCCACTCGTTCTTGCCGCTCTCCCACTCGATGACGCGGGTGCCGGCCGAGATCACACCCATCCACGGCTGGCCGATTTCGTTCAGCACGGTGCGGATGGCGAGCGCGTTCGGCGTGCGATAGCCGCCGATCATGATGATGCAGTTGTCGCGCTCGCCGATGCGCCGGGCATTATCGACCGCGCGCGAGGGTTCGCCCTGGTCGTCATAAGCGATCACCCGCAACTTCTGGCCGAGTACGCCGCCCGCCTCGTTGATCTCGTCGACAGCGGCATCGATGCCCATTTTGATGGCGAGCCCGGTGTGGGCGAGTGCGCCGGTCAGTTCCCATGACCCAGCGATGCAGGGCTCAGCCTTTTGCGCGTTGGCCGGTGCGATTGACAGCGAAAGGACAAGCGCCGTCCCGGCGAGCACCGCAGGCGCGCGCGATGTCGAGCGCAAGAAATTCCAAATCATACCTGCCTCCTGCTTGGAGTTCGTTGAACGTGGACGGTTCGGGAGCCGCCCCAGTGTTTCTCGTTGTTGTTGGCTCTCGGCGGAAGCAAATTCCATACCCAAATGCCGTTCTGGTCAAGAAAATACATTGCTTATCAAGAATCGCGAGCTGGATCACCGTCATGTCATTACTGCAACTGCAGGTTCTTGTCTCGCAGCGTGCGTCGCCAAAAAGTCACGCAGCGAGCTCTCGAAGCGCTGCATGCGAAAGCCCTGGGCGATGATCACGATGCGGGACGCGCGCGGGCCGTCCGGCCAAGCGGGCAAATGGATAGGCGCATGAACGAGATGGTGAACGCCATCAAGAATCACCGGGCCGCTCGATCCGGTCACCTTGAGCAGAGCCTTGAAACGGAGGATATTCTGCCCGTGGGAGTGGAGCAAAAGGCTCAACCACACGGAAAAAGGCGCCCATTCGATCGGCTCCTCCAACTTAAGCGCGAGCGCTGCGACGTCTTGCGTGTGGTTCGTCCAGTTCGCGAAAAGATCGAGGTCCTTGCCCATATCTTGCGCAACGGCAGGGGCGCGTAGCTCAGCAAAGCCACGGGTTCCCAGCAACGGCCCGAACGTGTTCACACCCTGGATATCGAGGATATCCGCAGCGGGATTGATCCGCGCCAGCTGGGCAGTCAAGTGCGCAACGGTCGAGGGGTTAGCGATGTCGCTTTTGGTGATCATCAACCGGTCCGCCACGGCGATCTGCTTGCGGCATTCCGGATAGCGCTGCAGCTGTCGCGCACAATGAACCGCATCGACCGTTGCGATGACTGAGCCGGCTTCGAATTTGTGGCGGAGCACCGGATCACAGGCCAAGGTGAACAGCACAGGGGCCGGATCGGCGAGCCCTGTCGTTTCCAGTATCGCGCGGCTGAACGCCGGCAACGCGCCCTGCGCGCGCCGGGCGTAAAGCTCGCGCAGCGCTTCGATGAGGTCGCCGCGCACGCTGCAACACGTGCAGCCGCCCTTGAGCACGACGACGTCCATTGCGTTGCAGCCATCGATCCGTTCCACCAAGTGGTGGTCGATCGCGACTGCCCCGATTTCATTGATCAGGATTGCGCTATCGGCGAGCGCGGGTTCGCGTAGCAACCGGTTGAGCAGGGTGGTCTTCCCGCTGCCGAGGAATCCGGTGAGCACGTGCAGGGAAAGCCTCCCGGTCACGGCGCATCTCCGGCCGGCCCTTCGGCCAGCGGATCGAGTCGGTGGCCGGACAGGGTCTCCGCCTTGCGCCAGAGATCGAACAGGTTGTCGACGATCTCGACCGCGCCCGTCGGGCCTCGCACCAGGAAGCTCGCACCCTCCCAATCGTCGACACCAACGTGCAGGGGCGCAAGCACGCTTCGGATGATGTCGACGCGGCGCAGCCGTTCGCGACGGAACGTCGCCGGGTCGAGGGTCGCGGCCGCATCCATCCACCGGCGGCCGTCGTCGAAGATGCCGCACAAACCGCACATCTGCTACTTCCTGCGCGGCATTCGTCGCGCGAAATCCTCCGCGACCTCCACCAGCGGCATGAAACGCACGCCCGGCCGCTCGCTCATGTACTGATACAGACGCTCGAGCATCAAGAGCACCTGCGGCTTTCCCGCTACGTCGGGGTGGATAGTGATGGGAAACACCACGTAGTCCATTTCGCGGTGCACCCAATCGAACTGATCCCGCCAGATTTCCTCCAGATGCCGCGGATTGACGAAGCCGTGGCTGTTCGGCGCCTTCTTGATGAACATCATCGGCGGCAGGTCGTCGAGGTACCAACTCACGGGCACCTCGATGACATCGGTCTCGGTGCCGCGCTGCAGCGGCTTCATCCAGGTGTCCGGGTGCTTGGAATAATCGATCTTGTTCCAGCGGTCGCCGACACGCGCATAGTACGGCGTGAAGTCGTCATGGAACATGCTGTGATCGTAAAGGAAACCATGCTTCGTCAGAAGACCGACTGTGGCGGAACTGAGTTCCCACCACGGCGCGGTATATCCGCGCGGCTTTCTGCCGGTCAGCTGCTCGATCAACCCGATACACTTGATGAGGATCGCCTCTTCCTGATCCGGCGTCAGTGCGATCGGGTTCTCGTGGCTGTAACCATGCACGCCGAATTCATGGCCGGCAGCGGCGACGCGTTTCATCTGTTCGGGAAACGTCTCGATCGAGTGCCCGGGCACGAACCAACTGGTCTTGATACCCCAGCGTTCGAAGAGGTCGAGCAATCGCATGGTCCCGACCTCTCCCGCGAACAGTCCGCGCGATATGTCGGCCGGCGAATCCTCGCCGCCATAGGTACCGAGCCATCCGGCCACCGCATCGACGTGAACCCCGAAGGCGCAAAGAATCTCTTTGGCCATCATCCCTTCCCTTCACCCATGGCAACAGCTTAGCTCTGAGGGCCTGCTTTATAAAGTCCGATGGAACAGCACGCTCCGCCGTACGCTTTCTCACCGGTGATCGAAAAGAGGCCGAATGCAACCACACGGTAGTCCCTGCCGGCAGCCGGGTGGGTCAAGCTCGTGGATTGACGTTGACTGCAGCATTCGATGCCGATCAAATATATCGCACCAACGCCTTCCGAATTGCGCTGTCGCGAAGAGGCACGGACTGCTGAACCATCGATCATTATCGCGGCACAGGCGCAGCAGATACGACATCGCTTCGTAGATGGGCTAGACCTGGCGCCTGGAATTCCTGCCGATCACCGCAGCTATGGGGAAAAAACATGCCGCAACGTATCATCGATCTCAGTCTTCTCATCGAAGATAACATGCCGGCGCACAAGTTGTTTCAGCGGCCGGTCATCACCACGCACCTCAGCCATGAATCGTCAAAGAAGTTCAACCTCGGGGTGCCCGGCGACGCGATGACGTTCCAGACGAATTTCATCGCGATGCTCGATCATGTCGGCACGCACGTCGATGCCTTCAAGCACGTCAATCCGAATGGGAAGCCGGTCGACGAGATGCCGCTCGACCTGTTCATGGGGAAGGCGGTTTGCTTCGACGTGCGCCACGTTCCCGATCTCGGCGACATTACGGTCAAGGACATGGAGGAGGCTGAGAAGAAGTGCGGCGTGAGGGTGAACGGTCACATCGTTCTCCTCTGCACCGGCTTCCACGCCCGCACCTATCCGACGGTCGATTCTGTCTGGAAGAACCCTTATCTCACCGTGGAGGCGACGCGTTGGCTGCATGAGCGCGGCTCCAGGATGCACGGCGTCGAAGGCCCCTCGACCGACCGGCCGACGGAAAATCTTTTTCCGCAGCATCGCCTGTGCCGTGATCTCGGCATCTCCCATTGGGAGTGGCTGGTGAACCTGGAAGAGCTGATCGACAAGGGCGAATTCCAGTTCTTCGGCGTGCCGCTGAAATTCAAGGGTGGGTCGGGCTCGCCGGTGCGCGCCTTCGCGATCGTCAACGGCTGAACCGCACAGAAACACGGCCTGCGGCGAACAGCGGAGCCGCGGCATGCTTTCTCGATCGCGGAGCAAATTTCATGTCCGCGGAATTCGATTATCTGTCGGCGTTCGAGGCCAAACGTCTTGTTGCGCGCAAGGAGATCTCGCCGGTCGAGCTCACCAAGCGCGCATTGGCGAAAGCGGATGCGACGCAAAAGTCCCTCAATTGTTTCTATTTCCTGATGCCCGATGCCGCGCTCGAGGCCGCCAGAAAAGCCGAAGACGCAGTCATGCGCGGGCAGCCGCTCGGGCTGCTGCACGGCTTGCCGTTCTCGGCCAAAGACCTGATGACGGTGGCCGGTCAACTCTACGCGTCGGGGTCAAAGACGATGGCAAACAACATTGCGCCGGTCGACGCACCGGCCGTTGAGCGTGCCAAGGCTGCCGGCGCCACCTTGATCGGAAAGACGACGACAAGCGAGTTCGGCTGCAAGCCGGTCGGTGACTCGCCGCTCACGGGAATCACGCGTCATCCATGGAACCTCGACAAGACTCCCGGTGGATCGAGCGCCGGGGCGGCTAGTTCCGTAGCTGCCGGAATAACGCCGTTCGCGCTGGGAACCGACGGCGGCGGTTCGATTCGAATACCGGCGTCCTTTTCCGGGCTCGTCGGCATGAAGGCGAACTTCGCACGGGTGCCGGTTTGGCCGACTTCCGCAACGCCGACCTTGGCGCATGTCTGCCCGATTGCACGAACGGTTCGTGATGCGGCGCTGCTGTTGACGGCCGTGGCCGGTTATGATCCACGCGACCCTTTCTCCATCGCCGGTCCGGTGCCGGATTTCCTTGGGGCTTGCGATGCAACGCTTGCTGGCCTGCGCGTCGCGTGGAGCCCGACTCTGGGCTATGCGCGGCCGGACAAAGAGGTGGTTGCGATCTGCGAAGAGGCCGCGCGGTCATTCGAGCACCTCGGCTGCTCGGTCGAGCTCGTCGAGAGGGTCTTCGACGAAGATCCCGCTGATATCTGGACCGCCGAGTTCTACGCCGGCGTGGGGACGCGCCTGCGCGCGTTCGTGGAGAAACAGCGCGATTTGCTGGACCCGGCAGTAGCGGTCGTCCTCACGGCCGCCCTCGCGCAAGATATGCGCGACTACTATGAGAAAGTCTTCAAACGGTATGTGCTGCGCGACAGCATCCGCACGTTCTTCGATAGGTACGATCTGCTCCTGAGTCCGACGCTACCCGTCTCATCGCTCGCGGTTGGAACGGACATTCCGGAGCAACTGCCGGATCGGAACCTGGTTTCCTGGGTCTACTACACGTACCCGTTCAATCTGACAGGACAACCGGCCGCATCCATATGTGCCGGAATTGCCAGCGATGGCATGCCGGTTGGCTTGCAAATCGTCGCGCGAAGAAACATGGAAACTGACGTCATTCGCGCCGCCAGCGCGTACGAACGAGCGCAATCCAAGGACTACAACGTCCGGCACTTCAATGCCTGATTCTGCGCGTCGATGATCAGGCGTGCAATGATGCCGGGCTTCTCGCCGAACCCAACCTGCCGTGCACCTTAGCGGCGTTCCGCATCGGCGGTCATGTCTCTCCGCGGCCTATCCCCGCCGCTCCATGATCAGGCGGCTCAGCTTCAAGAGCTGTTTATCGGCGCCGCGGCGGCCGACGAGGGAGAGTCCAAGCGGACAGCCTTCCAGCGTCGCCAACGGCAGGCTGATTTGCGGTAAGCCGCCAAGTCCGGCGATGCTCAAGAGAGACATCGCCTGGTAGCGGTAGACCACTTCCAGCTCATGGTGTTCGGTGCCGCGCAGCGGGGCGATGCGCGGCGAGGTCGGCAGACACAGAACGTCCGCCTCCCCAAGCAAGGCGTCGATGTGTTCGCGCACCGCGGCGCGCCCGACTTTCTCGGCTGCAACTTGCTGGCCGTCGAGTTTGGCGGCCCACGCGAGGCGCTCGTTGATGGCGCGGCCGATGCGCGGCTTGGTGCGCTCGATCCATGGCCCGTGGTTCGCCCATATCTCCGCGCCTTGCACCACGCGAAAGATTTCCGTCCAGCGGTCGAGCCCGGCGGGGCTGACCGTGGTTTCTTGCACGCGCGGAATGAGCTTGCCGACCGCTTCGACCGCACCCCGCAGGGCATCGGCGACCGGGCGATCGACCAAACCGAAGGCATCCTGCGCAATCAGAAGCCGCTGTGGCATCGCCGGTTCGCCGTGATCCCCAAGCAGCACGCGTCCGACCGTTAGAAAGACATCCGGATCGCGGGCAAACCATCCCGCCACGTCAAAGGTCGCGGCAAACGGAACCACACCGTTGAGCGACACGCGCCCGTGGGTCGGCCGGATGCCGAGAATGCCGCAGTAGCTCGCTGGCAGGCGCACCGAGCCGCCGCAGTCGGTGCCCAACGCGAAATCGACGAGCCCTGCCGCCACCGCGGCCGCCGAGCCGCTCGACGAGCCGCCCGGCACGCGCTCCGGGCACGCCGTGTTCACCGGCGTGCCGTAGTGCATGTTTTCGCCGGACAGGCTGTAGGCGAACTCGTCGGTCAGCGTACGCCCGACCATGTCGGCGCCCGCCTCGAGCAACAGTCGGACCGCCTCGGCGGTTTCCGTCGCCGGCGGGTGGGTGCTGAGCCAGTCCGGGTTGCCGAAGCCGGTACGGTGGCCGGCGATGTGAAAGATGTCCTTGACGGCCATGGTGAGGCCCGCGAGCGGACCTCGTCCCGATCCGTGCATTGCCACATGGTTATCCCGGCAGAACGCCCGGATCGGATCGTGTACCTCGTTCGCGCTCAGGGCGGTTTTGGTCACTCTGGGCACCGTTCAGTTGCGGTGCAGGACGGCGGGTTGGCGCGTGAACGTATGCCGGCCGCGTTTGAATCCGTACATCGGGGCCACGAGCTCGGCGACCGCGACCTCGGGCTCCATGCAATCGAGCACCACTAGGTCGGCGGATCGGCCTACCGCGATGCCGTAGTCGCGCAGGCGCAGCAAGGCCGCCGAGCGGCTCGTGATCATGTTGAAGCATTCGCGGATATCGGCACGCGCGCCGACCTGGCAGATGTTGGCGTAAAGGTTGGCCATCCGGATCAGCGAGCAGTCGCCAAACGGCGTGAACGGATTGAGCACATTGTTGGTCGACAGCGAGCAGTTGACGCCCGCGTGCAGCAGCTTGTGCGCCTGCGTCACGCCGCGCATGACGGAGTGCTGCATGTGCCGGCCCATCAAATAGAGGTCGGTCGAGGGGAGCACGGTCAGCGCCACGCCGGCCTCGGCCATGCGTCTTGCGGCTTTCTCGAACGGCTCCGCTGGCGCCGCCGAGAGTTTTGTGACGTGCCCCACCGCAACCCGCCCGCCATATTTGTACTTGTCCGTCACCTCGCAGACGTAGAGCAGATCCAGGTCGTCGGGATTTGGTCCGAAATCGAGATGCATGTCGACGTCGATGTCGAACTCACGCGCCATTTCGAACACGCGGTCTATCTGCCCTTTCGGACTGGTGTCGGTATAGGGAGCGGCGCCGACGACCTTGCCGCCGCGCTTGAGCGCCTCCACCATCAACTCATCGGTGCCGGGATTGTTGAGCAACCCTTCCTGCGGGAAGATGCAGATCTCGATGTCGATCGCCCACTTGTATTCGTCGATCAGCGGCACTACCCCTTCCAGGCCACGCAAGCCGATGCCGGGATCGACCTCGAGCTGCGTGCGCATGTGCGTCGTGCCGTTGAGGATGGATTTTTCTAACGTGCGCCGCGCGCGCTGATAGACATCCTCCGGCGTGAAGGCGCGTTTTGCCCTCGCGACTTCCCCGATTGCTTCTTCCAGGTCCCCTTTGTCCGCCTTGCAGCGTTCGAGAATGCAGGATTTGTCGAGATGGATGTGCGTCTCGACGAAGCCCGGTGACACGAGGCGGCCTTCGAGATCGATTTCGCGAGCTTCTGCCGCAAGCCGCGGCTCGATCGCGGCGATCCGCCCGTGGTCAATGCCGATGTCGAACCGCGTGCCGTTTCGGCCGATGATGCGGGCGTTGCGCAGAATAAGATCCATGGACCCCTCCTGGTGATTGCTATCCCGTTTCGCGGCTGGCTTGATCCGCCCGCCTCTTGCGGACACATTTCAAATCAGTCATTCCTCAAGGTCAACTTTTCCGCCTATGGGGTAATCCGTGCGGTAACCGTCGGCGCTGCGTGCGCGTCGGTTGTCCCGGCGCTTGTTACGGTGAAAGCCTTTGCAGGCTCCTGCAGGAAACGTGCGGCCGCGGAAGTTTGAAACGACATCAGAGTGCGTTTGTTTACCGCTATGTTTGACTGCGTGAGCGAG
>Ga0081455_10006429_pt1 | contig 12592 bp, 13 predicted proteins | sample TabmetS3T2R1_FD_70207 | JGI IMG/M metagenome (GOLD analysis project Ga0081455, IMG submission 70207) | Tabebuia heterophylla rhizosphere microbial communities from the University of Puerto Rico - S3T2R1 | ecosystem: Host-associated > Plants > Roots > Rhizosphere ... | reverse complement strand
GAACGTCTTCAGAAATTCCTCGACGAGTCCTTGCGCACCCATAATCATGTAAGCCTTGGAGACATACCAATCCCAATAAGTGTTCGATGTGATGTCGGCGCGCTCTAACGGGTCGGTCCGCAGGTTGAAGAGCTTCGGCATACGCAGCGGGGTGAACGGATCCGTCCACACCTGTAGCGTCCCTTTGCATCGCTGCTCCATGAAGACCGCCTTCCAGTTGCCGTAGCGCAGCGCAACCAGATTGCCGTCGTCGTCGAAGTAGATGAACCCGGGACGCGGGCTTTTCTTCTCTTTGCCGGTCAAATAGGGCAGCAGATTGTAGCCATCAATGTGAACTTTGAACATCCTGTCCCCCGCTTTGTGTCCCTTCTTGAGCTTCTCGACGATCTCCGGCTCGCCCGCCGCCGCGAGGAAGGTCGGCAGCCAGTCGTGATGCTGGACGATCTCATTGGAGATCACGCCCGCCGGAATCTTGCCCGGCCAACGCACTAGCAGCGGGACGCGGAATGCGCCTTCCCAGTTGGTGTCTTTCTCGCTGCGGAAGGGCGTCATCGCGCCGTCCGGCCAGGTGTTCATGTGCGGGCCGTTGTCGGTCGAATACATAACAATCGTGTTGTCGGCGACGCCCAATTCGTCGAGCAGGTCGAGCAGTTCGCCCACGTTCTTGTCGTGGTCGATCATCGTGTCGTGGTAAGGCGACTGGTGCGGGCCGGCCTGTCCGAGGCTCGACGGCTTGGTGTGGGTGCGCAGGTGCATGTGCGTGGTGTTGACCCAGCAGAAGAAGGGCTTGCCGTCCGCGTGCTGCCGCTTGATCCAATCCTTGGCGGAGGCGACGAACTCGTCGTCGCAGGTCTCCATGCGCTTCCGGGTGAGCGGGCCGGTGTCCTCGATCTTCTGCTTGCCGATCCGTCCCCAACGCGGCTGCTCGGTCGGGTCGTCCTTGTCCGTCGCCGTGCTGCGCAACACGCCGCGCGGACCGTATCTCTCCTTGAATTTCGGATCTTTGGGATAGTCGGGGTCCTCGGGGTCCTCTTCGGCGTTGAGGTGATAGAGATTACCGAAGAACTCATCAAAGCCATGCGCTGTCGGCAGGTACTTGTTCAAATCGCCGAAGTGGTTCTTGCCGAACTGCCCCGTCGCGTAGCCTAGAGGTTTGAGCAGCTCTGCGATGGTCGGGTCTTCCGCTTGCAACCCTATCGGAGCGCCGGGCATGCCGACTTTCGACAGCCCCGTGCGAAAGACGCTCTGCCCGGTGATGAAAGCCGCGCGCCCAGCGGTGCAACTCTGCTCGCCGTATGAATCGGTGAACATCATCCCTTCTTTGGCGAGACGATCAATGTTCGGCGTGTGATAGCCCATCATGCCGTGGCTGTAACACGACAGGTTCCAGATGCCGATGTCGTCACCCCATATAACGAGGATGTTCGGTTTGGTTTGAGTTGATGTGTTCTGTTGAGTAGGCGCATTCTGTTTCGCCATTTCTTCCTCCCTCTAATTGGTAGTTGAATTCGATCGCGACAATCTCGGATACCAGAACCGGTAGGCCGTGACCGCCCGTTGTAAATCGGCCTCGTCGTATGCGTTCCGGCTGGTCACGGTCGTCGGGAAGCCGCTTTTGAAGATGTGCTCAGTCGCGGCGCTTGTCTTTGTCGCCATCGTTGACTCCTTTCAGGTTATTTATGCGCGACCGGCGCGGGCGTCCAGCTCCACAGCCTCTTCGCGGCGGTTCCAAAGTTTCCGAGCTGATAGATGCCGGCTCCCGCGATCTTGAACGTGAAGGGCTTGTAAGGCGCAGCCTTCAGGCGCTTCACAAAATCCTCGTGAGCCACCCCGGCCGTGACATGCGGCAGATAATTCTTGCCGGCCCATTTCTGAACGAAGGTCTCGACATAATTTATGGTTTCCGGGTTGATGTCGGGGGAAGCGGGGCTTGTGACGAATGCGGCAGCCGTCCCGCGCTCGACAGTGAATGGCGCGACAGCGTCGAGCGCTTTCCGCTGCAGACGCTCCAGTTCCGGAGTACGCTCGATGACGATTACAGTCACGGCCACTCCTGCCCAAACCGCGTAGTCGTAGCCGACCGTCTTTAATTGCCAGCCCTCCGGACGCTCGGCGTCGAGGACATTGCGCACTGCCGCGGTTACTGAGTCGAAATCCTTGGCGCGCACGAAGCGCTGCGCGACCGAGATGTGCGGCGCATGCAATGCGCCTAGCTCGAATCCCTTGGGGTAGTTCTCCCGCAGGCGCGCGTTGAGCGCTTTCGCCTTCTTCACCATGGTCGCGTCTGGGTCCAGCAGGATGTCAATGGCGATGATGTCTTGGTCCATGCTCTGTGCGGCTGACAACCGTTGCGCCGGATGTCCCGCAAGTAAAAGGCAGTAAATGAAAAAAGCAATTCGTTTCATGACAAGTTACCTATACTTTCTTAAGTGATCGTTACTTGTGCGCCGGCGCCGCTCCGGGCAGCGCATATTTAAGACCGAGGTAAACCATGTTGAGGTTCGCGCTCCCGGGACGCCCGGCGCCAGGAACCCCAGATGTCGAACCAGCCATGAGTACTGTCCGCTGAACTTGAATGCCCCGTGGTTCGGGTTTTGCCGGAAAATGATGAGCAATGTCCGCCGGCTCTTCAGGACTCCAAAAACATCAACTGACATTGGGGGCCTACCAATTCTTCCCATGTGGGTGTCATCGAATTATTCTTCGAAAGCGAAAATGCGCTTCCAATCGGTCTTCATGCTGATCACGGTCCAGCCGCGCTTCTTCGCCTCTTGATACAGGGCGTGAGTGAAAGCCCCGACCTTGGTGTCGGGCAAACCTTGAGCTGGCCCGTAGGCATACTCGCGGTTCGCATCGTCGTGTAGCACGAGCATCATCAGCCGCGCGCCTTCGCCGGCGCCGGTGTACTCCAGCATCTGCCGGTCGCCTGTCGAGTTGCCGAACGCCGCGTACGGCCGGCGTCCGATCATGAGGTGAATACCCTCGGGCTTTCCCGCATTGTTGTCGTTGAGCAGGAGTTTGGGCTCTTTGGTGAGCGTTGGCCTGCCGTTCTTGTCATAACCGTACTTGATCCCTCCCGCAGTGCCGACCACCTGCTCCGGCGGTATTCCGTACGCCTGCTCGGCGAACACACGCACGAAGTCCTGGCCGCCGCCGGTGACGATATAGGTCTTGTAGCCGTTGGCGCGCAGATATTGCATAACCTCGACCATCGGCTGATAGATGAGATCGGTGTAGGGGCGCTTGAACCGCGGGCTCCTCGCCATGCCCAGCCACCCTTTCACCTCAACACCGAACTGCTCCACCGTCATCCCGCTGAGTGTGGTGGTGAGAATCTTCTCGAGGTCCGGCATCGTCAGTCTAGCGATTGCCTCGCGGTTGCCCGACAGCACAGTCTTGAATGGTTCGACGTTCTTTAATTCCGGCCTCTCCTCAGAGATCGCCTTGACCTGCTCGAGGCAGTAGACCACCTGGGTGTACATCGGGTGCTCGACCCAGAGGGTCCCGTCCTGGTCGAAAGTGGCGATGCGCGCCTCGGGCGCCACGAACTTCGGGCTTGACTGATCGGTGGTTGTTCGAACAAACGCGAGGATCGCCTGCTTTGCCGGGCCATCGTTCCACGACGGCAGGGGATCGGTCTGCGCGTGGGCGCGCAGGCATACCAGTAGGAGCGAGCACAGCGCCAATGCCATTACGCGGAATGTCCCAAAACCTCGATCTACAGTTTTCAATTGAATGCCTCCTCTATTGGCCTGTTTTACGACTCTTTACCTCTGCAGACGTCACGCGACGGGACACCTGCTTCGTGGCATCACCCTCTCTACAGGCCGCTGAATACCCGTTCAGTATTGGAAACAATCCGCGGTCTCATTTCTGTATCTCCGTTAAAGTGATAGCATCTTCGCAAAATCCTTTATGATCTCAGTGAGCGGCATGACCATCAGCGCGACAGGTACGAACGGCAGTAGCGTCACCGCGATCAACAATCCCAGGCTCCTCAATCCGAACGGAAAGTCTTTCATCCCATAAACGTTCGCTATTATTCCGTAGATGTTAGAGTGCAAAGAGAAGTCCTGCGCATTCGGCGTCCGCTCATTTGCCCCTCTCTCGCGATTGAGGCAATCGTGTTCGAATTGACGCCCGACCTCGCTGGCCAGCGCTCCGTATACGAAATCGCCGCGCCGCTTCGTCGCTCGCAACTTACCGATGAACAGAGTCAACGGCCCTACGAAAAGGATCAGGACGAAAACCACCAGCCCGATGGCGATGTGCTTGAACGTGGCCAGAGGCTCCCCATGGAACATAATGCGGTTCGCAACCTGTCCGGCCACAATCGCTCCCAGCGCGAAACTCACGAGCCAGAACGCCCGCAGCGAATCGCCGACGAACATCAACCCGCCGGCGTGGTCCGGATGGCCCGGGATCAGGCGCAGATCGAGACGCGTCATCAACCACAGGAAGCGCGCCCAAAGGAACACGCGCCACAGCCAGCCGAAGAAAAGGAGGATGAACAGCGGTACGCTTACCAACGCGTTCCACCAGCCGGCTAATGAGAAGACCTGATAGTCGCTCTTCAACCAAAACCAGGATGGGAGCTCCTCGGGCGGAACGGTAATCAGCAAGAACGCGACCAGTCCGTAAGCGAGAATCGCCACAATCAGCTCCGCCAGGTCGGAGCCGAGAAGTCGCCTGGTGGAAGCGATGGCTTCGTCGAAACGCGCCCGGTCCGGCTCCGTGACAAGACCGGCTGCAAGAAAATGGCGCGCGACCCTGCCCAGCAGCGGGAGACAGTCCGCCTCGGCGAGAATGAACAGCGGCGCGGCGACAAGCGACCGGGCGTAGACGGCGAAGTCGGAGAAAAAAGACTTCGCCATCTGGTTCCGCAGGATGAAGCTTTGCGCGACAGCCAGCGCCACGAGCGGAACCCAGCCGACCAATACGACAAGCTCGGCTCGTCGAGCGATCATTGGATCGCCCGGCTTGATCAGGCCGAGCGACCTTTGCAACCGGTGGGGCGGCCCACCATATAAGAGTTCCCCGCTTTGTAGCGACGTCACGTTCATGTCGTTGCGCCGGCACTCTACCGATCGCGTAAGCAAGCGATCGAACACCGACGCGCCGCGCAGCCACTCGCGCGCGGTACTGTTACTGCTCGCCCGCCGCGCGCTTCATTTGCGCATAGGCGGTGCGGTAATCGAGTTCGGCCTGAAACATCTCCGCCTCGGCCTTCGCCAGCGCCGCCTTCGCCTCGGGGCTCGTGTCCTGATCGCGCGGCGTCATGGCCCGCTGCATCGACGCCACACGTCGCGTCAATTCGAGAATCCGTCGCGTCCGATCCAGGTCCACGACCGTCTTTTGCGCGGCCGCCGCCACTTTGGCCCGAACCATTTCCAGGTTTGCTTTGGCCATAGTGACTTGCGCGCCTCGCTCCTTGATCGTCCGCTCGCGCTTGCCAAAATCGAAGAGAGTCCAAGTGGCGATGACGCCGATCCAGGAGAAATCATCAGGTAGAGCCGGTATTCCCGTTTGAAACATGTAGCCGCCCGTAATGACCGCGTCGGGGACGTACTCCAACTTCGCCAAACGGTGCGCCGCTTTCGCTTTAACCACCGTCTCCTCCGCCTCGACGATCTCGGGGTTGTAGGCGATCACAGGTCGCGGCTTTTGCGGCTGTTGTGGTTTTTGCAGCTGTTGCGGGGAAGATTCCGCTTCGATTACTACCGGGGGAGGCGGGACCAATTCCAATCGCGCGTCTTCGGGGAGCCCCGTCAGATCTGTGAGAGAGTTGGTCAACTCCGTCACCTTGTCGCTTGCGGCGAGGAGCGCTTTTTTAGCTTCGAGCATCGCAGTCTCGCGTTCCGTCATTCCGTCCACGGGCGCGGCGGCCGCGCTCGCGATCTGCAGCTTACTTTCCGCCATCTCGACATTCGCATTGGCCTCGGCCTGTCGCCTTTGCGCGATCAACAGGTCGAAGTAAGCCCGCTCGACGTCGGCGGCGAGTTGGACAGAGGCCGCGTTGGCCTTGGCCCGCGCGATCCGTTCATCGGCCTTCGCGATCCGGACCGCCTCGTGAACTTTGAAAAGTGGAGTCACAGGTTGCGTCACCGTCGGGCCGACGAAGGTCTGATCCTTGTCGAAGAGCGGAACGGCTCTAGACACGGTCGGAAAGATGATTCCGCGGCGGAACAATTGAAACGTATCCCCCATGAATTTGTTGTAGTGAATGTTGACGAGGTACGCGCCGACCTTGGGGAAATAGTCCGACTGCACGGCCTTATGATGATAGTGGGCCGCGTCAGCGCCGGCCGCCGCGGCGACGACCGCGTTGGTCGCGACCGCGCGCGCCAGCGCCTCCTCCAGCGTGATGCGGAGGGCGCCCGAAGCCGGTCCGGCGCCGGCCTGCGCCATTGCGCCCGCGCCGCGATCAGACGGCGGGATCAGCCCCACGGGCCTCATCATCCGCGGCGGCGTGAAATCAAAGAGACTGTCTTGCGCGACGCTTGTTTTCTCAGACGTCGGTCGCGCCAGAGGATTTAGACTCAAGATTGGAAGCGCCGTCGCATCAGATGGTCCTGGCGCGCCAGAGGGCTTGCCCTGCGCAGCAACGATCGAGGCCAATAACAGGACCGCATAGGCTCCTGAGAGGAATGTGCGCAGGGGCCGACTGCTGGTAAACATAAATCCTCCTATCTCCTGTTTCATACGCCGTACGCCATATTTCATATGGCATATGAAATATGGCGTACGGCGTATTTACTGCGGGGAGTGGAAGTGTTATTGCCGAAGAACGACCGCGATCAATGCCAGGATTCCGAGAAGTGAGATCAAAGCGGCCATTATCGTCGCCATCGGGATGCCGGCTTGGGGATATATGCGTTTCAGCTTTTTCCTGAGCTGCAATTGCTGTATCGTCGCCAGCAGCAGCGACGCCAGCCCGATGGAAATCATCAGCATCGCAAACCGGCGCGGGCCTAAAACGCGACCGTCCGGCTCAAGCCCCTGTTGCTCTCGCAGATATTGAAAGAACTTATAGGTGGCGAAGCCGAAGCTGATCAGCGAGGTCGCCGTCCTGACCCAGGCCATCAGCGTCCGGTCGTGTGCGAGCAGCGTGCGATCCATCGCTAGTTCCGTCGATGTAGGAAACGCCGCCTCGCCCGCATTGTTATTGATTGTCATCTCCGCATCCTTTCATCACGCTCTTCCCAAACGCCGCCCCGGAGCTTCAGGCGGACGCTTCAGAAAACGAGCAATCCGGTTCACCGGTCCGCGGAGCAAAATGTAGGGGAGAAACGCCAGAACGAATGCCACGATCAACGCCTGCAGCGGATAGAACCATCGAAGGACAGCCGCCTGATAGATCAGGTCCATGATGATGGCGAAGACGAAGACTCTGGAGACCGCTTTGAAGCCTTCGCGCAAACGGCTTCGCCGATTCGCCGGATCGGTGAAGAGCGAATAGAAATAAGCGGGACGGCCTTCCCGCGCGTCTTTCAAACCGTCACGAATCGCGAAGATCAGCGCCATCGTCGGCTGGAGCACAAGCCGGAACGACATCGGCCCGCCTATCCGGCCAATCAGATCGTTCCATAATCGAGTGAAATACTCTTCCATCGTTTCGCTCCTCCGAGCATCAGCGCGTAGCCCCGCCTTTACGCGGAAGCTTCAGACGCAGATTCGTTCCGTGACGCCACAAGCGCTTGCGGCCTAAAGGCGGGACTACTAACTTTGAACTCCTCGCCCTCGCGGCACAGGGAGGCTGCGCCGACGACGTCGGCGCCGTAGCGAACCAGAGCCGGGTCATCCTCCTGGATGGTTCAAAGCGCAGAGATAGCCACAAAACAATCCGATTGTTTTTATTCAGGCTCACTTTTTCCTCCTTCGCTGTTTCAGGGAAGCGGCCCCATACCGCGCATTTAGCCGCTGCGAAAGCATAGGTCTTGCCGCAAGGGCCGTAAATCAGGCGAACACTGCATTTTGAGATAGGGAATCTCCTTAGCCGTAGACGCCCGGACTGACCGCCGACTTGGCTATTTGATGTTGGGCTTACATGGCTATAGCTCGACCAACTTGTTGCGAATCGCATAGTGGACAATCTCTGCGATTGAATGAAGCCTGAGCTTGCGTCTGATCGCGCTACGGTGAGATTCGACGGTCTTGTGGCTGATTCCGAGCGCCGAGGCGACCGCCTTATTTCCTTTACCTTCGGCCAACAACTGGATGACGGCGCGTTCTCGCCTCGTGAGCGGACTGAAGGCTGAGCCTTCGAGTATCGCCCCCTTTGGAAGAAAAGCCTTGAGGAGCGCTTCGGAGACCAGCGGCGTGAAATAGGGCCGGCGCCCGGCGAGCGCTTCGATGGCCTCGATGATTCGCGCCCCGGATTCCGACTTCAGGATGTATCCGCGCGCGCCAGCAGCCAGGGCCTCGCGGATTAATTCCACAGACTCGCACGCCGTAAAGATAAGCGCCTCTGTACAGCGGAGCGCCCGCCGTATCCGCCGCGTCGCCTCCAACCCATTCAGTTCGCGCATGGACAGATCCATCACCACGACATCCGGCTTTAATTTCATCGCCAGTTCCACTGTGGCGCGGCCGTCGGACGCCTCTCCGCAGATTTCCCAGTCTTCGCGCGATTCCAGAATTCTGCGCAACCCCTGTCGGACAACCTCATAATCATCGGCCAGCATAATTCGGATCATATGCCGTACTTCATACTTCATTCGGACGTCACGCCATTTTGAACATGACAGAACCCAATTTCAGGGCCCGTAATCGGCGTGGTTTTCGAGAGATCGTCGAGGAATCAAAGCAATATAGGCGCCAATCATTTCTGTTCCAATTTAGCGCGCTCAACGCAGCCGGAAATCTGCGAAGATTGGCAGGTGATCGGAAGCGAGCAGCGCCGCGCGGCTGCGATACAATTCGGCGTATTCCAGTTCGAGCGCTTCGTCCGAGAAGTAGATGTGATCAAGATGCATGATGGGCAACATGCCGGGATAGGTGCGCGAACGCTTCAGGTGAAGTCTAATGTCCCCGCCCTGAAAATGCTCGTTCAGCAGCCGCGTCGCCAGACCGCGAGTCCATTCGTTGAAATCGCCGAGCATGACGCGCGGACCCGGCCGCCTGGCGTCACTGAGGATGGACTCGCCGATCAGTTTGCGCGCCTGATGCCGCCGCTCGATGAAGGAGGTTCCGAGGTGCACGTTATAAACATGCAGCCTGCTCTCTTTTACCATGCCGACGTCGACGCGCAGACAGCCACGCTCTTCGCGCCCGGCCACGCTGATGTCGTGATTCTCCGACTCGAGCAGCGGGAACCGGCTGAGCACGAGGTTGCCGTAAATCCCCTCCTTTAATTTACGGTTATGTCCCATGCAGTAGTTGAACCCCAGCTCGCGCGCGATGAAATGAGCCTGATCGGATTGGCTGTCGCGCCCTTGAACGCAGAGGACTTCCTGCAACGCTACGATGTCGGCGTTAATCTCTTTCAGCACGCTCACGATTCTTGCGGGGTTTAGCCGCCGATCGACTCCGACGCACTTGTGTACGTTGTAAGTAACAATCCGAAATTTATCGCCCTGTCTCATATTTCTTCTTGCCTTCGCGGCGAAGATGAAAAGCCCGTATGAAAGCCGAGACGGCCACCCAGACTCCGATCACGGCCAGCGGCCATGAGACGACCCGCGGCCACAAGACCGCGATAATCGACGCGGCAAACAACAACAATCCCGAAGCGCCCATAATGCGCGCTTCGGCAGGCCCGAGCGGGCGGCGGTTGGTGATGGCGGCGCCGACCGTCCGACCGATCTGAATCGCCCCGGCGGCGGCGCGACTCGAACTTCCGCCGCCGATCCGTTCCCGCATCCGATGAAGCCCGGGGCGGCGCTCCGGCTTCGAAGCCGGGGCGAGCCTGCGCTCCACCGTCAGAACCATCTCAGTCGCGTTCTCCAGGTCATCGAGGAACATCTGTTCCATCTCCTCGCCGATTCGGGCGTCTTCGATGACCACGTCGAGTTCCCAATTGTTCACCCAACTCGCCGGGTTGAGGTTGGTCGAGCCGACCCTGGCCCATTGCCCGTCGGCGACCGCTGTCTTCGCATGAATCATCGGGCCGTTCCATTCGTACACCCTGACGCCGGATTCGAGCAGCGGCCGGTAGCCGGAACGCGACAGGGCGCGCATCACCGGAATGTCGGTGGCCTGCGGAACCAACAGTCGCACATCTACGCCGTCCCTGGACGCCGCGCTGAGGGCCTGGACGTATGGAGTAGTCCCGGCGAAATAAGCGTCTGTCAGCCAGAGCGTTTCACGCGCCGCGGCCGCGATCATCTGATCCAGCCGATATAGGCCGGCCGAATTCGGTTGGCTGGCCACAATACGCAGCGCCACGTCGCCACTCTCTGGTACGGGCCGCTTAGACGCCATGGAATCGGGAAACTCTTCAGACGGGATCGGCCGACCGCATGCCGCCCACATCTGAGCGAATGCGCGCTCGAGTTCGGCCACGGCGGGACCTTTTATTTCGATCCCGGTGTCCCGCCACGGCTCTATGCCGGCGCGGGGATCGCCGACCCACATTAATCCAACGCACAGGCCGGAGACGAAACCGACACGCCCGTCAATTGAGAGCATCTTGCGGTGATCGCGGCAGAGCCATCCGAAAGGGCTGTCGAAACGCGGCGGATTGAAACACCGCGCTTCGATCCCGGCCCGGAGCAACCGCCTCCAGAACTTATTGGACGTCGAATTGAAAGCTCCCATCCAGTCGTAAATCAGCCTGACCCGCACGCCGTCGCGGGCCTTCTTGGCGAGCGCGTCGGCGAAGACCCTTCCCTGCTCGTCTTCGTGAATGATGTAGCATTCAAAATGGATCGTGCGTCGGGCCGATTCGATCGCTTCGAGCCAGGCCGGATAATTTTCAGTGGCGTCTTTAAGGATGCGCGCGCTGTTGCCCGGGAACAGCCTGGCGCCTGCGGCGCGCCAGAACGCCTGTTCGGCGAAGATGCTAATGGAGGACGCCGGTCCGTTCACGAGTCAATTCCCCGCCTTTTGCTTTGTTCGAATAACTCGCGCGCTTCTTCATCCGTCGTTTGAAAGAGGTCATCGTACCATATGGTTACGACGTAGTAGGGGTCCGGCGCCGTTTTATGCGCGCAAACGATCCCGTCAACTACTTCATTGCATAATTCACATGTCGCGCGCCCCGCGACCGGCGCCGCCACAATGACCTGCGCGGGCCGGTGAGCGCGCATGGCGACGCAGGCGGCGCGCATAGTCGAACCGGCCGCCAACCCGTCATCAACCAGAATGATCGTGCGCCCAAAGAGTTCGAGCGCGGGAAGCCCGCCCCGATATAGCCGCTCGCTCCGCTCCAATTCGTATCGCTCTCGATGAGTCACCTCATCGACGGTTTCGTTAGAGATATCCAGATAACGGACGACGTTCTCATCCAACATGCTCACGCCGCCGGTCGCGATCGCGCCCATCGCCAAATCTTCGCTCCCAGGCGTCACCAGCCAGCGCACGAAAAATACGTCCAGAGGCGCGCCTATCGCCTCGGCGATTTCATAAGCCACCGGCACGCCGCCACATGTCAACGCTAAAACGATCACGTCCGAACGGTTGGCATACTCGGCCAGGCGGGCGGCCAGGCGCCTTCCTGCTTCCCTGCGATCTTTGAATCTCATAACTGCGGTTGAGCAAGCCACGTGCCCATTGTAAGCGGCACGTCCGTTGCTTGTTTAAAATGAGAAATAGGACTTATAGGACTTATGAGCCCTATAAGTCCTATGAGTCCTACAAGTCCTATTCATGGGAGGTGAGAGATGATAAATCCAATGGGCGAACGGGAATCGAAGGCGCTGTTAAGCGGAGAATGGACGGGAAGGCTCGGTTGCAGCGATCACGGCAAACCCTACATCGTGCCGGTTCATTATCTATTCGATAACGATTGCGTCTACGTGCAATCGCCGCCCGGCCACAAAATCGACGTTCTGCGCGACAACCCGAACGCTTGTCTGCAGGTGGACGAGGTCAAAGACGACGCCCATTGGCGCAGCGTGCTCGCTTTCGGCCTCTATGAAGAGATAAAGGACGTAAGAGAGCGCGAGCGCGTCCTGTCGGACATGTTCGAACGTTGGCCGCACACTGCGGAGGTCGAATCGCACACGAAAGACGCTACCCCTGACACCATAGTCTTTCGCATCCGCGTGACGGGCATCACCGGGGTCTTCGAAAACCACTGAAGATCGAGGGTTGAAGATCGAGGGTTGAAGACGGAGGATCGAGATTCGAGGATTGGACGGGAAGGACATAATGGATGAGGCGATCTTCTACGCTCGATCCTCCGTCTTCGATCCTCGATCCTCGCCATCGCCGCGCCGCCGGACTATTTCAACTGAGCAGCGAGCATGAGTCGCCACGGCGTGAGAAACCGATCCGAGCAGGAAGCGCCGCCATCCTTTGTAACCGTGCGATCCGAGCACGATCAGATCGGCGCCCCATTTCTCAGCCTCGTCCAGGATTACATCTTTGGCGGAGCCGTTCGCGACCTCGGTGGTAATTACAAGCTCGCCGGGGGCGGACTTGAGCCGAT
>Ga0081455_10006428_pt1 | contig 12595 bp, 12 predicted proteins | sample TabmetS3T2R1_FD_70207 | JGI IMG/M metagenome (GOLD analysis project Ga0081455, IMG submission 70207) | Tabebuia heterophylla rhizosphere microbial communities from the University of Puerto Rico - S3T2R1 | ecosystem: Host-associated > Plants > Roots > Rhizosphere ... | reverse complement strand
CAAAAGACAAAAGACGAATAGAACTAGTTACCTGAAGGATTTTTTATTTTAAGTAACTTGATTAATTGATAATCTTTTGTCAGCTCTTCCATCCAAAATGAGCTATATATTATATGATTCTCATATTCATCTTACTGATACTGTATATGATAATTTTTTGTCGCCAATACTCATAACTTTGAGAGGAATGCGAATAAAGGCATGTTCTGTAACAGTAAACTATTCGACTTCATTAAAGGCAATGAAACTTTTTGAGGAAGTGAACATGCATAGTTTTGTCTATAATTTTGTTGGAATCCACCCACAATTCGCAGACGAAAATATTTCAATGTTTGAAGCACTTGTTACCTCAAATCTACACAGTATTAATGGAATTGGTGAAATAGGATTAGATCCTGCTTACTACAATCAACAAAAAAATACTGAAATATCACAAGTTCAATTATTCAATAAAATGTTATCTATTGCAGAAACATATGATAAACCCGTTTCAATACATTCTAGAAATTCACTAGACCAAATTCTGAATGTCTTGTCGACGTATAACCTGAAAAAAGTATGCCTTCATTGGTTTGATGGAACTCCGCAGCAATTAGAGAAATCTCTTGATATGGGGCTGTATATTTCCTACGGTCCATCCATAGTATATTCAAAGAAAAAACAAAATCTTCTGAAATCAACAAATCAAAGCAGATTACTAATTGAAACGGATGGACCAGTAAGATATCCTTCATGTTTTAAGAACGTTATTACACTTCCAAGTTCAGCTCTGATGAGTGTCGTAAGAAGCATATCGGAAGTTCTTCGCTTACCTCCCAAGAACGTGATAGACACACTTGAAAAAAACTCAATTTTATTCCTTGATTAGTATCTAAATATAGTTACTTGAATAAGGAAGGTATAAAATAGCCTACTTGAATAGTGTCATATATTGAATAGAGTTAAGAAACTTTCAACAGAGCTCTTAAACCGATATCCAGATAAATTTAATGTTGATTTTCAACAAAATAAGAAAATAATAGATGAGATTGCAAAAGTTAATTCGAAGGAATTGAGAAATCAGATAGCAGGTTATATAGCTTCATATATCAACAAGCAAACTAAAGAACAAAATAAGAAAATTGAACAAGTTGTTGACGAGACATGATCATTAGACAACTGGTACGAAATTGATTACATTAAAGCTATTAGGCTCCATCAAGAAATTTTGTGGTAAAGACACCATTATGATTAATGAAAAGGAAATTATGATATCAAATATATTTTCCATACTTAATCAAGACATTGACAATTCTAATTTTATTGATAAAGAGAATCTCTTGATTTTGATTAATGGTGTAGATTTATCAATATACGGCGTTGATCAAAAAATCAAATCTGGTGACATTGTGACTATTGCGAGTTTAATTCATGGCGGTTAACTCTATTTAGTAGTTGACAATACTTAGCTTGAAATGAAAGAAAAGATCAAAGCCATTAGTAACCTCCCATTGTATAAAATTGATTCGATTTTTGTATCAATTATCTGTACAGATACTCTATTTGTTGCTGACATTGGAGTAACAATTGCAACATTTAGAAAGATGTTCCCAGACGTTATGATTCAAGGTATTGATCCAAGCTATATTTTTGGTAAAAGACATATCTTTGAAGTAATAAAGATTATTTTGGAATGTAACAAGAGAAATATCAAAATTGCTAAAAGGTTGGAGATGGAACTTCTACTGAGAATTGTTTGTAGTAATCAAGTCGATAAAGCAATTAATATCGGAGGGATAAAAAATAATGGTTCTGGATGTTTCATTTTATTTTCTGAAAAGAAACGTCCAATTATTGATTCGATAAAATATTTACGCAAAATGTTTGTCAAAGAAAATAGCTTTCTCTTGAATGCAACTAAAGAAAAAATGCTTGACATATGTGAAGAATTGGAGTTTCCATCTAGTAATTTTAATACAAAGGAATTTTTAAAAATTCTAACAGAAAAAGCAGCACTCGTTTCATAATAGGCTTAATAATCTTTATATCAATTTTAAATATTGTCATCAATGCTAGTATATAAAATAAAAACTATTCCTAGCATAGATACTGATTTAAAATCATGTCTGAGATTAGCCACAATTGATGTCTCAATAAATGTTGTAATCCAACATGACCATAGATCAGCTCTCTACCTACCCTGAGAACAAAGCATGAATACTTTCAATCCTTTTTTATAAACAAGGAGTAATTTCACAAGCATCAACAAGGATGAATCAACCACTTCGATGCTAAAAATTATTAATGTTGGAAAATTATAATTCGGAACATTCCCACCGAGTTAACATAGTTACCAATAACATATTTTATAAATGAGCTTGCAATAATGCCATTTATTGTAAAGATATCTTTTCTTTCATAGAGCTAAATATTTGATTGGACCTGAGAATTGAAATACCAGCTAATCTATTTACTATTTGGATTAATATTATCCAATCTGGATTATCTAGATTTACTTTCCTATCTATATCACTAGTCACAGTGGAAATAATTTCCTTAGAATGTAATTTAGTATGCCTTTTTTCTATCATGACCATAAATGTTTCATGTTGCCCTATTTTTGGGAAAAGCAGTTTGACAACGTTATGAATATCATTTATTTCTGCGGTACAAATTTTTTCTAAGGGTATAATTCTCAGAACATATCTAAATCTCCATGGTTCATTTTTAACCATTTCTCTACAATTTTCCACTATTTGAAGGGGGTCAAGAAGAGTATATGCCAGAATAATACCTGAAATAGAAGTAATCTCAATTGAAGGTTCCTTGTCACCAAGCATATCCAACAATTGGGATAATTCATCAAAAGCATCACTTTCTCTGTACTTAAAGGTTGTTACCAGCAAGTTGCAATTCATGATATTGATCATTAATGAGTCGTCTTAACCCTTCTGCTAATAATCTATTCGATAATATTCTCTTCTAAATTCGTTGTTTACAATATTTTGGTTCATGTAAAAAATTAAAATTATTCAAATTTTTTAAAAAATCCAATGTTTTTAATATACGATAATACTTTGTAATACATAATGAGTCAAATCAATATAGTTGAGAACAAACCAGCATTATTGATTGACGTTTTTAATGATGATAAAATAAACAGGGTACTGGTAATCAGTGACTTACATATAGGTAATACCTATTGGTTGCAAAATAGGGATATTGCTATTGATTGGTATAATATCATAAAAGAGATTGAAATAGAATTGAGAGATGTTGTTATTTCAAAAAAAGTAAATTCTATTGTATTACTCGGTGACATAAAAAACAATATCTATAAGGTAGGAAAGGAAGATTGGAATCTTATCCCAAATTTTCTACATTCACTATCTAAAATCTGTGAAGTCTATTTAATTCCTGGAAATCATGACTCAAGGATAGGATTGATTACTCCAGAAAATGTGCATCTAATTGGGATTAAAGGAATGGTGTTGGATGACATTCTCTTAACACATGGACATACGTTTCCATCAGAGCTCAGGTCTAATATCAATAAAATTATTATGGGACACATACATCCGACATTTTTCAGAGAAAATAGCGTCTTGAATGGACAAAAAATCTGGATTTTTTTAAAAGTAAAAAAAGAAGCCATATTCCCGAGTACAAAAGGACTGTTAGATCTTGTATTGTTGCCTTCATTTAATAGATATATTGATAGTAACAGTAAATTAAAAAACAAGAAAGCCAATTCGCCTATTTTGAAAAAAATATTGAGAAAAGAGATTATAGATAAGTGTTTGATTGTCTCAATAGATGGTACCATAATTGGAAATGAAAATATTCTAAGCGATGTTTTAACTACTGACTTTAATTAAGATGATATTTCGACAAAGGGTTTATTGATGGTTCATTTTTATTTCTCCAGTCCAGACAATGGATGAATGAAATTGCAGATTCTACTGTGGTAAGAACAGGAATCCCCATTTCAACAGCTTTTCTTCTGATTTGATATTCATCATCCAGCATTCCAACGTACTTTTCAATTGTAGAGGTTGAAGGAATATTTATTATGAAATCTATTTTCTTGTCATAAAGGAGATCTGAAATATTTGGTTTTCTTACTGGTTCGCTTATCTTGTAAACTTCTTGCACATTTTTAGTGATGTTGTTTTTAATAAATTCTGCCGTGTGTTCGGTTGCTAGAATTTTAAATTTCATAGAATTTATGAGTGAAATCGGCGAAAGCATTTTTTCTTTGTTTTTTTGTCCTCCTATAGTTATTAAGGCCGATCCTGAAAGTGGTAAATTATATCCAGCTGCTTCATAAGCTTTTGACAAGGCATCGTAAAAACTGTTTCCATGACAAGCAACTTCACCTGTTGATTGCATTTCAACTCCTAAGACAATGTCTGAACCCTCTAATTGCATAAATGAAAACTGCGGGACTTTTATTCCAAAACCACTAATTTTTAACCATGGCTCATTAAGACCGTCTGGTAACTTACCATTAATAATAGCTTTAGACGCTAACGATATCAAATTAATTCCAACTATTTTTGAGACAAAAGGCATAGACCTTGATGCTCTGACATTTGCCTCTATCACATATACTTCCTCATCCTTGACCAAGTACTGAATATTAAGCGGACCTTTTACCTCCAACTTTCGTGCTATCATATTCGAGTAATCTACTATTGTATTCATCGTTTGTCTGTTCAACCTCCATGGTGGTATACACATCATGGCATCTCCTGAATGAATACCTGCATAATCAATGTGCTCGATTAATGCACCAATAATGACATCCTTTCCATTGCATACTGCATCTACTTCAACCTCTGCTGAATCCTGAAAGAATTTGCTAATCACAATTGGATATTCTGGGCTAACTTGCGCCGCCTCGTTAATATACCGTTCTAACTGTTCATCGTTCCAAATTACTTTCATAGCTGCACCACTTAACACGTATGAAGGCCTTACTAAAACAGGGAATCCTACGTTTTGAGAAAAAATTTTGGCTCCGCTTAAATTCGTAAATTTATTCCATGGAGGTTGTCTTATTTTCAACGAATCGAGTAATCGACTGAACTTTTCTCTGTCTTCAGCCATATCAGTATGGATACTGTCAGTACCGATAATACGTACACTTAGTTTACCTAATTTAGGAACAAGATTATTTGCTGTCTGTCCTCCAACACATGTAACAATTCCCTTTGGGTTTTCCTTTTCATATATATCTAGGATTCGTTCTAATGATAATTCCTCAAAATATAGTCTATCTGATATATCATAATCAGTAGATACTGTTTCAGGATTGCAGTTAATAACCGAAACAGATTTTATGCCATTATTTTTCAGACCCCAAACCATATTGACCGTACCCCAGTCAAACTCTACGCTACTTCCTATTCTATAAGGTCCTGCACCAACGACCATTACAGAATTTTTCTTTTTTCTAAAAACAATATCATCTTTGTCTCCTCCATAAGTTAAATAAAGATAATTTGTTTTTGCAGGCCATTCTGCAGCTAGCGTATCAACTTGTTTTACCACTGGATTGATACCAAATTTTTGCCTCAATTTTCTTGCACTTGTTTCCTTCAAGCCTAAACACTGCCCAATTTGTAAATCTGAAAATCCGTACTTTTTTGCGTCTCGCATTAAATTCTCAGTAATATCAGATACGTCGACCTCATGCAATTTATCATATAAATCCAAGATATTTTTGATTTTAATTAAAAACCATGAATCTATGGTTGAAAGTTTATTTATTCTAGATATGGGAATTCCCAATCTCATTGCCTTAACAACATCAAATAAAATTTCATCACTTGGATACAATAATTTTTGCTCAACTAATTCTAGTTCTTCCTTTACATTTTCGTCATTTCCGACTAAACCCATTTTTCCGGTATCATTCATTCTAATTGCTTTTTGTAAGACTTCTTCAAATGTTCTGCCAATAGCCATTACTTCCCCTACTGACTTCATACTAGTACCAATCCTTCTATTTACTAATTCAAATTTTCTGAAATCCCATCTGGGCATCTTCAGAACTACATAATCAAGTGAAGGTTCAAAGCAAGCTGTGGTAGCCTTAGTTATACTATTAATTAGTTCCGTGAGAGAGTAACCCAGAGCCATTTTTGCAGCCATATACGCCAATGGATATCCTGTTGCTTTGCTAGCTAGTGCCGATGATCTAGAAAGTCTGGCGTTTATTTCTATTGCGCAATAAGATTCACTTAATGGATCTAAACCAAATTGAATATTGCATTCTCCTATGATGCCGCAATATTCAATTGCTCTAATAGCAGCTGATCGTAGTCTGTGATATTCTTCATTATTGATCGTCTGTGAAGGAGCAATAACAATATTGTCACCTGTGTGGACTCTCATTCCTAAAACATTTTCCATATTGCAAATTGCAATACTGTTACCTGTACAGTCCCTCATCATCTCATATTCAATTTGTTTCCAACTTTCGATGTATTTTTCAATTAGAACCTGATTTACCAAACTTAAGGACAGTCCGCGTTGTACAATCTCCTGAAGTTCATATTCATTATGTGCAACTCCTCCTCCCTTGCCACCTAGTGTGTATGCAACCCTGATTATAACTGGATATCCTATTTTACCTGCAACATCTAGGGCTTGGCTTATATTATATGCGGGAGAACTCTCTAGCACTGGAACGTTACTCTTTATCATTGCGGTTTTAAATTGTTCTCTGTCTTCAGTAATCTTTATGCTATTTATGGGTGTACCTAGTACTCGTATTTTGTATTTGTCTAGAATTCCTTCATCATGTAGAGATACGCCACAATTTAATGCGGTTTGTCCACCAAAACCTAACATTATTGAATCAGGAAGTTCCTTTTCTATTATTTGTCTTATATAATATCCATTTACTGGTAACAAATATACCTTATTTGCGAATCTCGTGTCTGTTTGGATCGTTGCTATATTAGGGTTTACCAGTATGGTCTTAATTCCTTCTTCGGACAAAGCTTTGAGGCATTGTGAACCGGAGTAGTCAAATTGGCGGTCAGAATTTCTGACATTCGCCCGCTTCCCCGATTTTTATTGCTCCGCTTCCCAACACTATTGTTTTCTTTATGATTTCATTCTTTGGAAAATTTTCCCACCTCCATTAACTTTGTTGATTTGAATAGACTTTTCCTTTGATCCATTCTGTAAAACGAGATCTTTAAAACTTTCGAATATGTGCACGCAATCATAAGGACCAGGAGAAGCTTCAGGATGAAACTGTACTGCAATTACAGGTTTTGATTCATGTTTGATACCTTCAATAGTATTATCATCAGAGTTAATGTACCAAGCTTTAAATCCAGTTTTATCGAGTGTATTTGATTTAACCCCATATCCATGATTTTGACTTGTAATAAATGTTTGATTGGTGTCGAGTTCAGTACAACCTTTATTTTGGCCTCTGTGTCCAAATTTTAGCTTGTATGTATCACCGCCTGCAGCAAGTGCTATAATTTGGTTTCCCAAGCAAATTCCTAATATCGGTAATGATGAAGCAAATAATTTAACAACTGTCTCTATTGTACTATTACACATTTTCGGATCTCCAGGACCGTTACTTATTATAATACCTTTTGGCTTATATGCAATAATCTTATTAAAGGGAATATCCCACGGAACTCGAATAACCCTGAAACCCATTCGTAAAATATTACGAATAATGCTATATTTTGTGCCAGTATCAATTAATACTATCGGATCTAAGGAAGGATCTCCATATTCGATTGTTTTCTCGATGGATACTTGAGGCATAAAGTTAAATCCTTCATATCTGGTCTTCTTAATAATATCGAACAGATCTTTTGTGTTGATTTGATTTTCAGAGACTGAAAGTGCACCTTTCATCACTCCCTTTATTCTAATTTTCTTGGTTAAATCACGTGTGTCAATCCCACTTATCCCTGGTATCCTTTCATCGTATAGCCATTGATCCAGTGTTTTGTGGCATTCTCTATGATTCGCTACGTTAGAAAGTTCGTGAACTACTAATCCGGAAACTTGAATCTTATCAGATTCAAAATATTTTGGTAATCCGTAACCATCACGAATAGATCTGCTCGGCACTCCATAGTTTCCAATGAGTGGATAAGTCATACATAATATTTGTCCTCTATACGATGGATCAGTTAATGTTTCAGTATAGCCAACCATGCCTGTATTAAAAACAAATTCACCGCCTACTGTTTTTGGATAGCCAAAACCCGTACCACGATACGTTGAACCATCTTCTAAAATTATCATCGCATTAAGGCCTATGTGGTTACCATAAATTGTAGGAATTTTGACCCTCATAGAGTTGTAAAATATCGAAATTTAAATTTTCCTAACTTGATTGAATAGCAAGTGGCAACCGTGTGCCACGAAGAATTAAACTATCCGTTATATTAATAACGAATCTCCTGTCGGAATATCTGTAAGATTATTTATTCTACCTACTTTAACCAATCTATAGGAATATCTTGGTATAGCCCATTAGGCAGTATTCTTCGTATTGAAATTGGCAAGACTTTTGAATTCAGCTCTGCTACAGCGACTGATATAGTATCGTAAAACTTGTTTGATGAATCCACTAGAGTTGGTGCACCTAGAGAAAGTTGCAGTGATCTTGCACCTATTATTCTCGCACGTTCAAAACGAGTCAACGTCGGTGGTCCTATCAAAACTTGGCTGTCTTGAGGTGTTATCTCCCTGGATTCAAAATCCATCTCTGGATAAACTACAACTTCGTCTTTTGGCCTGCCACTTTTTGACTCTTCAATAGTTTCCTGTTTCTCGATTTTTGTTTTCTTGCTTTTCTTTCCTTTTTCTTGAGTATTCTTAATCTTTATTTGTGTATTTCTTTTTACTTTTGGCTGTTTTTTTACTTTTGGCAGTTTTTTTTCCTTATTTTTTTCAGAGGTAGAACGTCTTAAAACCAAGAATAAAACCAAAAAAAGTGAATATATAATTAAATGTTGCTAATAAATGAACAAGTTAATAGTCATATTGAAAGTAATTTAGAATTAGAAATGATCTGGAGCAATCCAAATTCTGTCTCAAGAATTCATGTTCTGTTCGAAACAGTTGGCAAGGGTAAAATCGTGTTAGAACTAGTTCGTCATCTGTCCCCGATAACCTTTTCAAACATAATCAAAAAAATGCCTATTTCTGGGAGATTGCATTTTTTACAAGGTAATATAGGATATGTAGAAACAGGACTAAATTTAGGTGCAGAAAAACAGAAATCAGTTTTCAAGAGGGGAGATCTTGGATTCATGATATCTAATGGTTCCATTTGTATCGTATTGAAAGATATTAAGGGAATCAACATGAATCACATAGGCCATTGCGTTGAGGATCCTCTTATTTTAGAATCAATCAATTCGGGCGAAATCATATATATAAAGCGAGCTTCATGACAGTTAATCAGGTAAGAGGTGCCCATTACCTATATTTCCATCGCTAAAGTGTCATTTGTTTGAGCCAAGTAAAAAAAACATCTGGACTATCGTTGGAAAGCATTATGAATATTGGATAGATTTAGACTTGGGTTATTGCTCATGTAACGATTACTACTTTAGAACGCTTTCTGGCAAGGGAATCTGTTATCACTTAAATTTTGCAAAACAAAAAATAAATTCAACGGTTGACACTATTTGCTTTTCTGATTTGGAATATTATGATTTTGTAAAATCGGTGATAAATGATAATTACCTAATGATTCGAAATGAAATTGGCGATTAGGTTGATTCGGATATTTGTGTCGAATTCTTAATTCATGAGATAAATTGAAACGATATGACAGTATCTTAATCATAGGTTCTGGAGGAAGAGAACATTCCATAGGGTGGAAGCTGTCAAATGATACAAAGAAAAAAGTATATTTTGCACCAGGTAATGGGGGTACAGGAAATAATATCGAAATAGATTCTAATGATTTAATGAATCTTCTTGAATTTGCAAAGAAGAACAATTCTTTTACAATAGTAGGACCTGAAAAGCCTCTTTCATTGGGCATTGTTGATTTATTTGAAGGAAGTCAATTGTCGATATTTGGCCCTAATAGAAACGCTTCTAGATTAGAATCAAGCAAAGTGTTCGCAAAACTTTTTATGCAGAATACCGGAATTCAAACAGCTCCTTTTTCAATTCATTCAGACGCCAATTCTGCAATAAAACACGTCCAATCATCCTCAAAAAATATAGTTGTAAAAGTTGATGGACTTGCAGCAGGTAAGGGCGTATTCGTCTGCGATAACGATAAGTCAGCAATTGAAGCCATAAAAAAGATCTTTATTGATAATGAATTTAGAGATTCTGGAAAGAAGATTGTGCTAGAAGAACGAATTTATGGCGATGAGGCTTCTTTCATTGCTATATGTGATGGAAAATCTATTCTTCCATTAGCATCAAGCCAGGATCACAAGAATATTTTGGATGGGGATAAAGGACCTAATACTGGGGGAATGGGTAGCTATTCTCCTACGCCTCTAATCACACATAGTCTTGAAAACAAGATAATGGAGAAAATAATGCAACCAACAATAAAGGGGTTGACTGATCTCGGAATTAATTTCAAAGGCTTTCTTTATGCGGGCCTCATGATAGAACGTGGTTCAAATGAACCATATATACTAGAATTTAACGTTAGAATGGGAGACCCCGAATGTCAATCCATATTGTCAAGAATGGATTCTAATCTATTACAATATTTGGAAGCAGCCGTGGATGGAAAGCTTGATTCTATGCCCGCCATCAAATGGAAGGATAAACATTCAGTTTGTATAGTTATGGCTTCAAAAGGGTATCCTGGAAAGTATCAAACCGGAAAAGTAATTTACGGGTTAAATTCTAAATTTGATCACGACACGCATGTATTTCACTCAGGGACTAAAAAAAATTCAATCCGAGAAATACTTACGAATGGTGGTAGAGTCTTATCAGTTACCACATTGGATGATACCCTTGAAGGAGCTAAAAATAAGTGCTATTCTGTTATATCTCAAATACATTGGGGAGAAAATGAAGAATACTATAGAAGGGACATCGCATTAAGGGGTATTAAATATGCAAAGCACGTATAGTCAATATAATACTTTTTTGAATACTAAGCGTGACTTTGTCATTTGATTTGAAAGGAATCCACCATTTTATTGGCTAGGGGTAACGTTTCTGGAACTTTCGAGGGATAATCCTGATAGTTTAGAATATATATTTCTCCGTTAGCAATTGTACAAATCTCGAAGAGATAAAAACTATCTTCCCCAGCAAATTCCATCTTCCATCCAGGGTTTCCTCCAACAGTAACTTGATTTTGTCTAATTAGATCAAAGTTTCTAAATTCGGAAGAAGTTATTTCATCTAGTTCGTGTTGGACAAGTTGTTGTAAGGAAATATTCCTTAGTGTCTTTGTGTCACTGTCAAGATGGTGTTCAACTTTTTCAGTATTAACAGCAAATATAGGCAAACTTCTATCTGATAACTCAAACGAAACTCTTCCATCAGGAGATTCTGTATTCTCTTTAACTTTCCAACTTGATGGATGTTGAATGGTAAAGTTCATAACATCATTAGTATAATTAAGAAACTTGTCTAATGATTGAGCATGAGATGAATTTATTAAGAAACTCACAAGAAGTAAACAGATCGGAACAGAGATGCCATAAATCTTAATTTTATTCATACTTGAATCCCTCTATTTTCTCAGCAGATTGACTTTTGCAAACTGGACAATTATTTCTCTGGTTTTTAGCTTTTATAGTGAAAATACATCCACATTCTACACATGCAAATATCCATTTTTGAGGGATAGGAGCCAATAGACTGTTGTGTCGTCTCATAGCATTTAAAGTTATGAAAGCATAGCTCCAGTCGTATTTTGTTCAAAATTTTCTTAGATGTCGTTGATTACACTAAAAATAGTATTGATAACGTAACCGAAGTATATACGAAACAATTTAATGCAACAATACCGGGTGAAGGGCACATCCCAGGGATTAAAGAACCTGGTACTTAGCCTGCTGCAGCTCATGGATGGTTTGTATTCTTAAAACCTCTTCAACCTGGTAATCATACGATCTATTATCAAAATAGTGTACAGCCTACTACTCTTAGTGGTGCTGCAAATGTAAACTCAGCACAATTCACATATCATTTTAAGGTTGAATAATCACATTCTTTGACAGTGACTGTCAATAGTCAACAAATATTGTTCCAAGTCAATAGCTCACTTTTTCATCAGATTCGAATGTCTGGTATAACAGTAAGGAATACAGATTCTGAAACTTTTTAAGTAATGTATCTCATGTTTTGGTCAATGTCTGCTAACAATAGGATTGTTAGTATTGTAGATGATGACATCTATATTGCCCAACTGTTTCATGAGGCTTTGTCCGAAAATATTGCAGGAATTTCAGTTTTCTCTTTCAATGATCCCGTAATGGCATTTGAACACTTTACAGATAACAAGGATGCTTATGCTCTGGTAATTGCTGATCTAAGAATGCCAGGTCTAAACGGATTAGAGTTACTCAAAAAAGTAAAGACTTCGAATCCTAAAGTAAGAACGATATTGATGAGTGCT